>Ga0115029_1001847_pt1 | contig 13684 bp, 10 predicted proteins | sample SidtaG_3_FD_87297 | JGI IMG/M metagenome (GOLD analysis project Ga0115029, IMG submission 87297) | Marine algal microbial communities from Sidmouth, United Kingdom - Sidmouth_Asex1 metaG | ecosystem: Host-associated > Algae > Red algae > Unclassified | place: Sidmouth, United Kingdom | collected...
CGGGCGGTTTTACAAGCCGGCCGAGGTGCCCGCCGCCGCTGTTGCTGCCGTGCCCGTGGCCGCTGCCGGCGGGGGGGACGAGGTGCGGGACACGGACGATGCGATGCAGGGCGCGACAAGACGATGAGGAGGCGTCGATGGTCGGTCGGGCGCGGCGCCGGAGGGCGGGTTGCCTGGGGAGGGAGCGGTATGCGTTTGGATGGGGGGGGGGCGCGTAGGGGCGGCGGGGCGTGCGTTGTGGCGGCCGGTGGGGAGAAGCGGGCCACCACTATCAAAACTCCATTGTCTTTGCTTGACCAGACCCGGACCTCGTCTGTCGGCCCGGTTTGTTGCGGGAATCGTGCGGGGGTGTCCGCAGGCACGTCGCGCGGCTGCCATGTGGAAGGAAGTTCCACGCACTCGTGCGCGTGCGCCTGGGGCGCTATTGTGCTCTGGGCTGTCCCGCCGTGTGGGTGACATAGCAGTCAGACGCCGCCGCTTTCGCGCCTGCAAGGTCAGAAGCGCGCTGCGGTAGGTGGCGACCGCGGTGGGTGCCCGCCCACCGTCGGGCGCCACCGTCGGGCGCGTGGCGCGCAGGCGGCGGCGGCGCCATGTCGCTCTTGGCCATGGAGAAGCGCCCTGTCGGAACATTCCAGGCCGGCTACGGTCGAAACACACGTGGCAGAGACGCTCGTGCCGCATCGCGCGTGCGCGTCGGGCGCGGGAGGGAGCGGGCGCCCGCGGGGGCCCACCCCCGGGGCGCCTCCAACGCGGTGTGGCACCCGCTCGCGCGGTGGGCCTTGGCTGTTGTTGGTGGACAGTTCAGTGGCACTTGTCTGTCGTTTGTGAACAGCAGCGTCGCTCACACCATTGTTGGATGCAACACTCGGACGAACGCGGTACGGTGGTGGTGACAGGTGCGGTCCTCACGGCGGCGGGAGTGGCGGCCAGCACCACCACTCGGACCCGAGCGTCGGTTGCGTGGTGCAGTAACGCACGAGGTATTCTGCCACGTCATGAACAAATGCACACATGCCGATGCTTCATATAAGTACTTTCCACTGATATTGGATCAACTACTCGAGGGCTGTCTCCTGGTGGCGCCTTGTCCCTCGCGTGGGACCCCAACCTGGCATGCCTCCACGTATCTGCGGCGTTGGTGCCCCGGTGGCCGCGACGGGCCCGCCTCGCTCCAATTGCCAGCCTGGGTGGTCGACTGTCTCTTGATGGTCAGTTTTCTGATTTGTGATGCGATTCTTCCACTCGCCCACCCGCTGGCACGCGCTGCAGCCACCCAAAAAGGCCCCAAAGGTGGTTTGCTTTTGCGTGCAGCCCGCTCTCAGCCCCCCTTTCCTGGCCCGCAGGCCAATCACATGTGCGGAATGGCACCAGTGCGGGGGGCGACGACCCAAAATTTCCGGTGAGGTTCAGCAAGATCCGTCCTAATTTTGCTGCTGACCGTCCGTGTGGGCCCCATGGGCGGGGGAGCCCTTCCTCCTCCGCCCTCGTCGTCACAACTCGCGCGGCCAACACCCACATGGCAGGCCTGAATTTTCCTCTCGCCCCACAGTCAGCCACGGGGGGGGCCCGGGCCCTCTGTCGGCCGTGGCCGCGACGGGTGCACACGACAGAGGCACGCTGGCGCGTGGCGGCCCCCGCGGCGGGGAAAAAAGGTGGCTAGATGGGCAGTGTGGGGGCCCCTATAAAACGTGCCAGCCCGCGAAGGCGGGGGCGGCTGTGACCACTCACATTCCGACCTCACCACACACGCCACCTTCACCGCGTTTTTTCTCCACCACTCCCCACGCACCCCCACACCCCCTGTGCACACACCCCTTGCTGCAGGTATGTGTGTCACACACACTTTCACTTTTGATCGAGAGGGCGCCGCCGATTTCTGTGACGGGTGCTGTGACCGTTCTTGTTCGCACGCTCGTGGGAACGTCATGGTCCGAGCTTGCTGTTGTGCGCGTGGCGAGCCAGCAGGGTCACACCTCTCGTCGCATACGAACGTTCTCTGCCGGTGTGGAGGCCGTCGTCGTGGTCGATGATTTGGTGTTTTGTTTCGAACGCTGCACACTCGGCTCATTCTTGCCCTGCACGGCTCTGGCTTTGGTCTGGGCTCTTGCTCGGTCGGTTTATGTATCGTCATCGTCTTGTTTCTAACCTGTTGACGTCACGTTCGTGATGGTTTTGTCATGCTTTTTTGTCCAAATGGTCTCGTGTCCCTCCATGCGTGCGCTCATACCGGCTCCCTCATCCTGCTACATCCCATTTCATCTCCTGTCCTTGACACTAGTAGCGGGTCATTCGGTTTCTTTCTTCCGGTGTCACACACCGAGCCCGTCTTCCGCCCCGCTACCACGCCCGCCCTCATGACCGACGCAGAGCTCTCCGCGCCATTCACCCCCTTCGACCCCTTTGCGGACGCGGAGGGCGATGACCAAGTGGTGACAAAGGGCATTGTGCACATTCGCCTTCAACAGCGCAACGGACGCAAGTCATTGACGACCATCCAGGGGCTGAACTCGTCCCTGGATCTTGCCAAGTTGACTAAGGCGTTCAAGAAGGAGTTTTGCTGCAACGGCTGCGTCGTGGATGACAAGGAGCTTGGGCGCGTCATCCAGCTGCAGGGCGACCAGCGCAACAAGGTGACCCTCTTCTTGGTGGAGGAGGAGATCGCCGCGAAGAAGATGATCAAGATCCACGGCATCTAAATGCGTGGGTAAACCCTCGTTAGCAGAGCTGAGGCGGTGTGCCCGTGCCGCGGTGTGTGTGGGCGACGCGGGCTGTGGGGGTGGTGTTTTCTTTGGTGTGAGCTGCCACTGGCCAAGCACCGCATGCAGGCGGTTCTTCTGCCATGATGAGTCTCGGGTACGATGAGGTTCCTTGTCGTTCTCGGCTCTATCGTCGTGCATTGAGTAAACCGCATGTGCACTTTGCAATCACCCTCTTCTTGTATTGCTGTTCCTGTCGTTGCTCTCGCTTCTCCGCCTGCGGCGCATACTGAGTCGAATGCTCTGGTCAGGTATCCTTTTGTACAACACCATCGCAGCCGGGCCACCTTCGGCTGTGACACACAGCCGCGGGCGGACGACAGACTGGCTGACGGCAGAGACCGGCAGCAGGCGGCGAGGTCAATTGCAGCAGCTCAACGGCTGGCCTCGACGGCACCCGCAAGGCCCTTCTTGCTGATGCTGGTCGGTAGAGGCCGACGTCTGGCGCCATCCCACCGTTCGTGACGTTCTCTGAGTGAAGTAGCCATGGGTGTTTTGGTCGCTGCCAAAGGGTAGTACGCGCAGACAAGAGCGTGAAAAAAACAAGTGTGCTCGTGTCTACCGCTGACCTAAGAACAAGCGCCGACGCCGACGAGAGCGGAAATTCGGAGCAGAACGGATGCAAAGAACTTGAGGAAAATCGACTCGAAGAAGAGCAATTGCCTTCAAAACATTCCGTATGTTTCCACGTGCCATCCTGGCAGCTGATCCATTCTGCTGACACCTCACTCGACTACAGTACTATCTTTGTTTGCATGCAATTGGGGCACCGGGCTCTTTTTCGCCTTGCACGCCATCAGCTGCGACTGCTTGTCATGCATTAGTCAACACGCGTACCACCTTGCCCGTCAGTGGCTACCCACTGTGCCGTTGTCGGTGGACTCGGCCTAGTGTCCGTGATCACTCCCCCTTCTACCTCCCGTCCAACCCCTCACCGATTCTATTGTTTGTTACCCTCCATCGTTCGCTACCTGCCTTCACACGATGACGTGCCAGATGACTGTCGCGCGGGGGGCGCTGGTGTCGGTGCTCGCTGCCCTGGTGCTGGCGGCGGTCCCAAGCTTGGCGGCAGCTGATGCTTCGGTGACGACGGCCGGGGAGGTGGCCGTGCTGACGCCAGAGACATACGAGGCGACTGTGACGGATCCGTCCAAGGACGTGCTCGTCGCCTACACGGCCTCGTGGTGTGGCCATTGCAAGGCGCTCAAGCCGGTTTTTGACGACCTCGCCAAGACCTACGCGGAAGAGCCCGATGTGGTCGTCTCGATCGTCGATGCGGACGCCCACAAGGCGATCGGCAACAAGGAGGACGTGAAGGGGTACCCGACTATCAAGTTTTTCCCGCGCGGCGCGGACTCGTCGGCCACGGTGTACGAGGCCGGGCGTGACCTCGAGTCGTTTGTCACGTACATCAACAAGGCAGCCGGCACGGATGTGCTGCCGTCTGGCCAGGTGCTGCCGCAGGCCGGCGTTGTGGAGTCGCTGCGCGACGGCGTGTCGACGTTCCTGGCGGCCGCGGCGACGGAGCGCGATACGCTCAAGGTGGCCTTTGAGGAGCGGCTCGCCAGCCTGGACGCGCGCGCGCGGAAGCACGGCCAGTACTACCTCAAGGTAATGGACAGGGTCAAGGCCAAGGGCGATGCATGGCTGACGACGGAAAAGGCGCGCCTGTCGGGGCTCCTCGAGTCGGCCAAGCCGGGCGTCATGACCGAGGCGCAGATGCGCAATATGCGCCGCCGCCTCAACGTCATTGACTACTTTATCAAGGCGCTTGGCCAGGACGTGTCGGACGCCGCGGGCGATGCTGCCGACGCTGCGGTGGGCGCGGCGGAGCCGGTGGCTGATACTGCGGCGGACATCGCGGCCAAGGCTGGGGGCATGGCTGCGCAGGCCGGCAAGGCGGCGGCCCAGGCCGCCGCCGATACGCTTGAGGCAATGAACCCAGAGAAGGAGCTCTAAGCAGGCAGTCGAGCATCGGGTCCCGACGGGGTGGAACGTGGAGTGGTATGCTCTTGCGTTTTTTTGGTTGTGTTGCTGACGTTGGGGTTGACGTCATGCGCTCGTGCCGATTGGCTGGTTGAGCAGAGTTGGACGTATGTGAAAAGGCTGTTGTCCGTGATGCCTGATCGAGTGTCTTAGTATAATACAGTACTCAAAGGGCACACACTGTATCTGTGTCACCAACTCTGTCCCCCCACTGCGATGGTTGCCCTGGGCTTGTCAGTGGGCAACTGATTGTTTTCTGAGCCTGACTTGGCGCGCGTATGTGTCTGCAACACATCCCAACGAAAGCTCGACCAGGTCGCGCTGTTGGCGGTCTCCGCCCCGTCTCGATGACTGCTGTGGTCTGTCCGTGCGCCTCTTCTTTGCGCGCTTCAGCGCGTGCGCGGTTGGCGCGGCGACCGCCTTGTGGTCAAGAGAGTAAGCGTGCTCAGAAATGCACCTGCCAAGCCGAACACGAGTACAGCGCGACCCCTCACTTGACCGTCCCGCAGTCGTTCCAATCGGCGAGGTAGTATGAAAATCTTTAACAGGATACAAACGTTTGCACTTGGGGAGTGTCGTCGGGAAACTGTACCACACAATTGCTGATCCCCCAATTCTGTCCAGAAACAGAGACCGACAGTTACATCACTGTCAATCTTTCAAACGAAATATTTGGGCTAGTTTCGGCGCCTTTCAAGACGAGATACATGAGGAAGTACAGCATTTCCTGACAGTTCGATTGAATTCGGTGAGTGACAACCTGTCCCGGAATTCGACTGCAGTGGCCGCCGTCGACCAGCTGTCCACGGCCACAGCTTCACTCGCCATCATCACGGGGCTCATCACTGTCGCCATTCCCGTCACTGTCCCCGAGCGCCGCAGCGAGGTCGCGTGTCCGTTCACACTACGGTTTCTGCTCACCATTCCCGTGACACATGGAGGGTGCCGCTTCGCACTCGGGAGCCCCAGACGCCCCCGTGGGTACAGGCTCGCCACCACTGGCTGGTAGGTGATACGCGTCTAGTTCGTGTGGCGCACTTTGTTGTCGGAATGGCACGATTTCATGGACGCGGCTGGCCAACTTCACTCATCTCAATATTCAAACGGCGCGATGCATTGTACAGTTGATTGTTCTGCTGTAAATATGGTTATTTTTCTCTCTTGCAGGCATGGCCGAGACGCGTGTCCGGCCGTGCAGTGCCTGCAGCATGGACGGACACGACACGCGCACTTGCCCGCTCGTGCAAAGCCTAAAGTATCCGTGCGTTGATGCCTGCGGGCAGACGACGTGTATCCTGTGTGCTGTGGCATGCGGAGCCTGCAGGGTGCGGGGGCACACGGAGGACTTGCAGTCATGCGCCATCCCGACACGTTCAAGAAAGGCAGCCAAGTGTGTTTGTGAAAAGCATGACATGGCCGCAATGCATGGACGGTTGCGGGTCATCCTAGCCGATCGGGCCCAAACGCCTCTCTGGCAGCGGCCGGCACGGGATCCTCGACATTATACGCCCAGACGCCCCGGGTTTGAGGGCGTGAAATACAAGCCTACCCGAGGTACTTGAGATGCAGCCTGGCTGTGCCAGGCCGAAACATAAGTACCTCGCCGACGGCGATACCAAATTAATTGGTAAGGACAACTACATGGGAAGGCGGTTTTCTCTTTCGCTTGGAAGCAGTCGGCCGTACACGGGAAGATTCTGGTGGCAGACACGTATGCACCACTACGTACCATGCATGCCAGGATCCGCCGCGGTGTTGCATAACCGCAATGCGTTCTGGCTGTCAATTGGCGGAGCGGCAAACGCGAAAGCGTTCTCACCTGGAAGGGCTGCTGTGTGGTCAAGAAGTCGAAGCCTTGCGCTACACGTGTAAGACCGCGCATCGGCGGGTTGGGCGAGTGGAGGAGTCGCGCGCGTGGCGAACACGGGGCGCCCTCCGAGCGACGCACGTCACAACCCAAAATCTTCCCGCTGCTCCAATCCCGGCCTCCAAACTGAGGATCCCTCTGGTCGGGACTGTTGTCGGCCGTCAAGTGCTAAGCAGCACCGGACAGGACTTGACCGATGACCGATCTTGGCTCTGGCTTTCCTCGTGACGTGTGCGCGTCTGATGGTCGTTTGGGCCTATGCCGGCTGGTACAGGTCACTGCGGAGTAAGTGTGTGGCAGGCCCTCGAAGTGGAACAAGGTCAAGATTCAACCCATCCCATCCAGCAGGACGGTGACGCCGAGCGGTTTGAGGACAGCGCAAGACCGTCGTGGCTCCGCTTGCGGCACTCGCTTGTCAAATGGCAGTTTCTCGACTGGTGCAGCAGTGTCTGTGGGGCGCCAGGAAAAACGCGGGAGCTGATCGCCGTCGCGATTGGTCCTCGGGCGAACGCATCCACGACGGTTGGGCGTGGGCAGGGCTGCGGCAGTGCTGCAACCGCCTCAGTCATACCCTTGCGCAGCGGTTTGGCAAGAGGCAAGCTGGCTGCCACCGCCCCACACAAGTGGTGTCCACTCAGGCCATCTCCGTTGAGCGTCGTGGGACCCCCACCATTGGCGCCGTTTCTTTTTGGAGCTGTGTGCCACGATCTGTGCCCCATGAGCTGTTCTGGGCCTTTCTCACCGTGCCGTGCGGCTGCTACACCAGTCCCATTGCAGATTCGCGTCAGCCCCGACCACAGCTCTTGTGCCAGCCCGCAGTGCTGTCGTCTCCCACAGTCGCTTCAGGTTTAAGCAGCTCAGTGTGCTCGTCTCTCCCCACAACCTTCCTGCAACCCCGTTCGCCGCCGACCCTCACACAAGCGCTCGTGGCTCTTCACCTCACGTCGTCTCGCTCTCGCCTGTGAGCGCCGTGCTCACCACTGTCACCCACACTGCACCCTGACCCGCCGCGATGGGCGCCACGGCCGAAGGGTGGCCCTCCCTCTGGGGCTTCCTTTTTGCGCCCGCCGGCCCGCTCGACCCTGAGGCATCCGCCGGCGCTGGCCGGCCCATCCCTATTACCACACACTCCCCTTCGCTCTCGCATCACTTTGGTGCGGGAGACGGTGTCTGCCCGTCTCCACCGATGCCGCCTCACTCTTCTCCGCTGGGCCGCAAGAGGCCACCCTCCACATCTCCTGTGGATGTGCGCGGCACGCACGCATCGCCACTGAACAAGAGCACCTGGACCCACGTCGTGTCGAGCGTGCTCGATATGGTGTGCGAGGAGAACGTGGCGGCAGAGGCCAACCTTCCCGGGTGGCAGGAGGACATCTCGGCCTTCTTCTCTGTGTCCATCCCACAGATGCCGACGGCCGCCTACGTGGACCGGCTGGTCACCTACTGCAAATGCTCGCCGACGGTGCTAACTGTGGCGCTCGTGCTCCTGGACCGATGCGCGGCGGCCGACTCGCGGCTGGCCGTCAGCGGCTACAACCTGCATCGGCTGCTGGTGACGGCGGTCATGCTGGCCTCCAAGAGCGTCGAGGACCGCACCTTCGCCAATGCCCACTTCGCGGTGATTGGCGGCGTGGAGGGCACCGCCGAGATGGCCAAGCTGGAACGCCTGATGCTGCACGCGCTTCAATGGCGGGTCCAAGTTGACGTTGGCACTATTTCGGTGTACCGTGCCCGTCTTGAGCAGCACAGTCGTGGCTCGCGCTCTTCATTTTTTTCTTCCACGCCGTCGTGAGTGCGGCGCACTTCTATTTTTGGCTTAACTTTTTCTATGTGCGAGCCGACCGACTCCACTGCCTTTCGCGCGGTAGACCTCGGCGTCTGTGTCGGGCCTCAGCGTCCACCTGATTGCTCTCACGCTTGTTCTCTCGTCTTGGGTTTTTTTTTGAGTGGGGAGGAGGGGAGAGTGCTTACCGGCTCCTGACATCAGCGACTGATCGTCTCGACTGCGCCGTCAGCCACCGCCTGGCTGCGCGTCTCGTCTGGAGCAGCGACAATAAAAACAACAGTTGTCATCAAGTCACTCTGAGGACACGAAGGAGAAGAAGTGGGGAGGGGGGCGGTAAGCAACAGCCAGGCTGCTCTGGGCCGTTGTCTCATGATCGGGCTGTAGTGTCTCGAGCAAAGCGCTGTAGGAAATGCAAACTCCACCACTACTGTTCACGCAGAGCAAGCAACAGAGGGCAGCAAGTACGCCAAGTGGGCCTCACTTCATGCAACAAAAAAACAAGCGGGAACCCGTGCTCACGCCCCCCACACCCCCACCTAAGCAAGTCCCGCGTCAATGTGGCACGACGTGCTGGCCAGCGGGTTGCTCACACTGTGCGAGCTGTTCGAAGCATGCCGCGATGACGAGAAGCTTTGGCGAGCAGAGCTTCCTGCCTCAGACCCAATCCCCACTGAGCAACCAGCATCTCCCACGCCGGCCTTGGCGGATGCGGTCCCTCCCGGCAATCCCGCCGACAACGACCGCTTGCCATCCGCCACAGGGGCCCCCAAGGAGTCGACGCCATTTGAACGGGCGACGCCGATCGGCATGGCAAGGGACGCCCGCGACTGCTGTTGGCCTGGCTGCCCAAGCGTTGCCGGTCGTCTGCCAGCAGCAGATCGGGCCCGTCGCGTCCCACAAAACGCCGACCCCGTTGCTTTGTCGACGACACCCAGGAACTTGCGCTCCAAGACGCCGAGCTCAGCCGACAGCGCGGACGGGGCGATGGGGTCCACTCGCAGGCTGACGCGAGGAGCCACCTTCACCTCCAAGTCGCAGCTGCTGCTGCTTGGGATGCTGCGCGGGGATGGCAAAGGAGCAGGGCCGCCCCCACCACCGTCAAGTGGATGACCGGCGACGCCACCGAATGCATCGTCATCGTGGTGAGCGCGGAGGGAAGGAGCAGGGTGAGGACGTCGACCATCGGCAGGTCGCTCATCCTCGCCAGGAAGGTGCATAGCCTCGTCCGCCCAGGAGGCGACCGACGGCCTCTCCACATGCGCACCTGACCGCGGCGGCAAACGTGTTCCCCCGGAACGAAATGCATTGGAGAAGTCGAACGGATCGGAGCGACGCGCGACAGTAGCCGGTACCACGTCGCCAACACCAAACCCATCGTCCAGACGCCGACGCATGGACCGAGGAGCGACCCGCAGGGAGTCACTGCCGCTGGCAGTGCCCGCTGCGTCCGGCTCCCGAGGAATTCTACGCTCACCGCCGTCCGCTGACACCTCCACGAATCTGGACCTGTATGCCGGCGGGGAGTCGTCCTCCAAGTTGGCCGCCTGGTGGCCAACAAAGTCGGGTGCCCCGTAGGTTGCTGCCGCCGGTAAAGCAAATGACGGTGCCGGGCCCCTTCCCGACTGGACGGAAAAGAAAGGGCTCGACGACCCATCGGGAGCCGTAGCAGCAGCAGCAGCAGACGCCCCCAATGACACACCTGCTTGGTGCGATAAGAACGCCGCCGACGCCATGGGCGGCAGAGAACAGCGGTCATCGGCCTGACGCGGGAAGTCGGCCAAGGGAGCGCCACGACGGTAGTCCAGGAGCGTCGATGACGACGGCGTACGGCGCCGTTGCTGCTGGAACCGCACCGTAACGTCCTCGTCGTTCTCAAACAGACGAATCCCATGGAGGGACGATATCTCGCCGTCGCTCGACGACTGCGGCGGCGGTGCGTGGCCTGCAGAGGGGGGCACGCCACGCCTGTCGTACGACGGGCTGGCACCAAAGCCGTCGTCCACCCCAAGCACGTCCCGCGCCTCCACCCGCTGCCGCACGACACGGTCCGGGATTGCCGGCAGGTCGTCCAAGCGACGTTTGGCGTGGTTCCGCTGCGCCGAGCGCTCGCCCGACGGCTCGGCTCGCATCGGCTGCTCGTCAACGAGCCCCTCGTGCACGTCCTCGGCCATCCGGGGGCGCTTGGACCGGTGGTAGTTGGCAGGCGGCGGCCGTGACGCCGGCGCCGCGGCCGAATCGCCCGCCGGTCGGAGAGGCGTCGCGCGGCGGGCAGGGCGGCCCCGCTTGGAGCCGTCTTGCGATAAGGCCAACAGGTCCAGGCTCGCCAACACGTCCTTGCGGGAGCTCCGCACCTCGGTGCGCCCTCCGGCGCCCGCCGTCGAGCCGCCGCCGGATGCCCCACCAGTCGGGGCGGGTGCGCCATACCCAGCCGCCGCGCCGGGCACGGCGTTGTGGTGCGTACGCTGCTGCGAGAAGAACCGCTTCTGAACGCTCGCTCGGTCCGTCTTTTCCGCCGCCAACAGCCGCCTGCGTCAGGACAACCACCCATGACGCGGTTCGATGCAAAACGAGAAGGACACGGCGTCAAGCGTGCATGCAGGGACGCCCCAGCGCACGCGACCGTCAGTGACATGCGACAGACTGACGAAAAATGCATCAGGGACGCAAAACCGCATCAGGGACGCAAACCCCATACAAAACAGATATCCATCCCCAACAGACTGTGCAAACGTACGTTCGACCACCCATCCAGGACCGCATCGCGGAAAATGCAATGAACCCGTTGGTGCACCGTGCTCCCGCACCGGCTCCGTCTGGTGAAAGCACGCTGGAGAGCAAGGGTGACGCTACAATCCCCCAGTGAGAACCACAAAGACGCGCGCGGAAGTGGTAGTACAAGAGGTCCGTCGGCGGCCGACAGTGACACCGTCGCCGCCCAGCGAGGAGTCACACCCCAGGGTGCACATATTGCCGCCTCGCGGGCACCGCAACAGAATGTCAGTAGCGACCTGCAGCAGAGAGACCCGAGGCTTCCTATCGAACGGCCAGCAGCAGCCCCCTGGCCACCCACTCCCAACAGGTGCTCACAGGTAGCGGTGGATGCACCGTGCTTGTGCTCAGAGAGAAAGAGCTCGTAGCGAATCGCCCGATTGGCCGATCAGTCAGAAGTTGACCGTCTCAATTTGTAGGTGCCCACAAGTGCAATCTCCGACGTTCCAGCGCCTCGCGTGCCGCTGCCCCCACTTGTCTTGTCGGCTCATGGCGTCCACCCACTGGTCGCTCTGGCGCCGCCGCGCCACCGCCGCCAGCCCCCCTCTGCTTCCCACTGCGACTCGTCCACCGACTTGGTGTGGCGCTTTCTGGCATCTTGCCCACCCCCAGGCGTTGTCTCCCGTCTCTCTCTGCCCCAGTCGCTTCCATTTTGCCCGCCATGGCGGCCTTTGTCGGCCCCACCCCGCTGGGTGTAGGCGGCACCCGCAGCTGCCCCGCCGTTGCGGCGTACCGTCGCCCCCTGCCACTGTCCCCGTTTTCTCCTGCCCACCCTCTGCAGTCTCCACTGCCGCGGCCAAACCATTCTGTCGGGCGCGCCGTCATCCACACTATGGCCGCGGGGGGGCCCCCCGCCCCCCCGCCCACCGACGGCGAGCCCCCCCCCTCCCCTCCTCGGCCCCTGACGGCGTCGGAGCTCGTGGCCGCTCGCCTCGGCAGAGACCCCGCCGCGGAGCGCCGCCGCCAAGAAGCCGCCGCCGCCATCCGCGACGCGGCGCTGGCCAAGGAGCGCACGCGGGACCGCACGCTCGCGGTCATTGGCCCCGCCATCGGCGCCGCCCTCTACTTCCTCGTTGCGGCGAACCCCGTGAGCCCCCTCACCATCCTCCACCAGCTCGACGCGTCGTCACCGACGCCCGAAGCGGTCGCCGCCTCCAACCGGCCGACAGTCATGGAGTTTTATGCCGACTGGTGCGCCGCGTGCCGCGACGGCGCCGCGGGCCTATCCCTGCTTGAGGCCCGCTACGCGCCAGACGTGAACTTTGTGCTCGTCGACGCGGCCAATGAGGCCAACGCGGCGTTGGTGGACAAGTGGGGGGTGGACGGCATCCCGCGGCTGGTGTTGCTCGACCGCCGGGGGGCAGTGCTGACCAACTTTATTGGGGGGGTGCCGAAGGAGATTCTCGCTGAGGACATTGATGCCATGCTGAGCGGCAAGCCGTTGCCCAACCTCGGGCTGGATATGTCGTCTATCATGGGGGGTGGTGATGACGACTATTGATGGCGTGCGTAGCCGAAGCGCCGGGGCTCGGGGGGTGGGGCCCTGGACGCGAGTCGGCGCTCTTGGCTCGTCTCGCCGACGGCCTCTTGTCTATTCCTGTGGTTGTTATTTTTATGAATGGGCAAGGGTGTGCCGATGAGATAAGTGTTATTCCTTTCATGAGCACGAGACGGTTGCTGGCCATAGTCGTGGCGTGTCGTCCGCCTTGACGAGGGCGCCAACTGCTGTCGGCGTGCACTGTGTGCCCGTCCGGACTGGGTGGTCCACAACATCCAAATGAGCGCGTTCAGTCGGCCCGAGCAGCAGCGTTCGTTGCCCACACCCAACACTCGGGACCACCACCATGCCACCGTCGCACGTGTCTCCACAAATAAGAAAACCAGCACAGTTACATCTACTAGAGCAGGTCGGGAACCGCCGGGTATGGCATGACAAGAACGGCCTCCGACGCGGCACCCACCCTCGGTCATGTCAGGTGTGTCAAACAAAGTCAACCAAACAGGACGGAACATCGGCACGCGCAGCTCTGCCCTGCCCCCCCGAAGCCCCACCTACCCCGTCGGTGGGCCCACGCGCGCTCCAAGCGCCGCGCCACACCGCCACGCCGCCGCGTCGGGCGCCACCGTCTGTAGCCCAGATACACGACGGGTCACCCGGCGGCATGCGCTGCGCCGCCGCCGCCGCCGCGCCCATCCCAGCCCAGCGCCGCCGTCGCGTGCAGCCCCCGCCGCCCGTGGTCGTCCCGGTCAATGTGTGGGCGGCCGTCGGCGCACGCCTCGCCACCCGCCGGCGGTGGGGGCTCCTCACCAACGGCGCCGTTGCCGTCGCCACCGCCGCCCGCCGCCGCCGCCGCCGCCGCCGCCGCCTCCACGTCCGCCCCACCGCCGGTGCGGGCGCCGGTACAGGCGGCCGCGGCGGTGCAACCGGCTTTGCCACCCCCGTCGCCGCCCAGCGTCGCGGCGGCGGCGCCGTCAGCGCCCGCCTGGCGGCGGTGGCCGGCGCGCCCCGCGCGCACCGCC
>Ga0115029_1001862_pt1 | contig 13619 bp, 19 predicted proteins | sample SidtaG_3_FD_87297 | JGI IMG/M metagenome (GOLD analysis project Ga0115029, IMG submission 87297) | Marine algal microbial communities from Sidmouth, United Kingdom - Sidmouth_Asex1 metaG | ecosystem: Host-associated > Algae > Red algae > Unclassified | place: Sidmouth, United Kingdom | collected...
CTCCCACAGAGCCATCCAGGAGCCCTCAGCATGCAATTTTATTTCAAAGCACAGTCACAGCACGGTCACAGCATGCTGTAACTGGCTGTGGAGCTTGCTCGGATCCGATCATTCTTTGGCGACGCGCCATACTGCAGCCAATGCGCACATGTCGCGTCACACACTAAAGTGCTCTCTGTCATACGTGGAGGAGACGAGAGATTGGCACAGTGATATGGAGTGTTGGAACAAGCACGAAGATGCCCACACCTGATGCCCTGTCTTGCGTGCCGCCGTTTTGTTTGCCGTGGAGCAGTATCCTGAGGTATATCTTGACGAAATCGGATTTTATCGGACGCGTGCAGGCGTTGCTTGGGCCTGAACTGTATATCTCTCCGTCGTGGGCGCCACGAATTTTGGCCGCGAATGGCATCACACACAAGTTGATTGAGACTTGCTTTATTTCACGCAGTGAGCTCAGCCCGGCGCGGTGGGCTCAGTCTCAGTGGGACATCGCCCTGCGCGCTCGTGTATATGTGGATAAAGCCCACTGCTGCGGTTGGTCCGCGAAGCGGAAGTGGGCCTCAAAGCTGCGGCTAGAGCGTACCGTGTGTTACGTAACGAACCATACGGGAGTGAGAACTTTCTTCTTCGTAGCTATGAGCCACGACATGGATTTGGACTGGTTGATTATCCAACCACCGCCCGGTCAGTCGTCTGTAGATTTTCTTCTCTTTGCCTCGGATCATCTCTTGCCGCAAAAAAATGACTCGGCCTCGCCGTGGTATGAGCAGCCGGAGCGCCGTGCTGTGCTTCTCGACAACGCTCTCGTCCATGATGAGCTCGCTTTGGCCGTAATGGAGCATGCGAGCATCTTGGTTTGTCGTCCGTCTCTGTACAGTCCTGACTTCAGCCCAACTGAGGACATCATCTCTGTAGGAAGCAGTTGGCTTTGCCGAAGCGTCTTCCCGGAGCAATTTAACGATTTGCCATTTTTTGGCGTGGCGGCCATGCTCTTACGCATCACGCCTGCCATGTGCACCAGCTTTGTACGTGCAGCGGTCAAGAACCACTGCTTCAGCATATGACCCCAAGTCAGGGCACGTCGGGTGCGGTCTGTGAGGACAAGGGAGGGATGCATTTGTACCTGTCTTCGGTGAGTGATCGCTTGATGAAAAAGGACGCTCGTGGCGGCCGGACGAGCCCCCCATGCATCCCGCACGAGCGAGTGGGGGCCCTTCCACGGCCACCATACCACAAGACAGACAAAACGCTGAACGACTGACACTTTGCTACTCGCTCGGAATTCCGCATTGTGTGCGGCTGCCCATCATAAGTCTTTCTGTGTTGGCATTCCCGTCACTTGTGACTATACCTGACCGCACCATTACACTCCCTCGGCCGGGACAGATCGGAGTTTGGGGACGGGGCGACGGCGTCGGACTGCGTTCGTCACAATGGCACCAGTTCATGCTGTTCTACGGCGCCCGTCGCGCCCCTGCGTTTTTGGATGACTGTGTGGAGGAGATTCCGGGTGCCGATGTGTCCGGGTTAATGAAGTCAGTGGGACGAGTAGGTTCGTAGACAACACGGGGAGCTGGCTGCTGCGATCGTCTGGCCTTGCGTATGTCCTGTGTTGATGTGCGCCACAGTGCGCGGACGCGGCAGGTCTAGGAATGGCATCGATAGCCATAGACCGCACTGTAGGACGGTACAGCGGCACGGGCGCCAATGCCCCCTGACACTTCATGCGATACGCATATGTCCTTACTCTCTGCGTTTTGCTGTGCGATTGGCCGTTTATTCGCTGCTTTCAGTGTTCTTCGAATCTTTCGGTGCGTGCCCGTCGTCTGTGACTGTTTTAGACCCCACCGGCGGATTTCCCGGGCCCGAACAGGTCGGGGTTCGGGGAGGTGGTGACGCCTTCGGATTGTGATCAACACGAAAGCACAGGATCTGCAGGTGATCGGCGGCGCCCGCCGCGCCCCTGATCACGGGGATGACTGTGTGGAGGAGATTCCGGGTGCCGGTGTGGCCGGGATGTTGGAGTCGGTGGGACGACCAGGTACGTTGACAGCGCAGGGCGCTGGCTGCTGCGATCGTCTTGCCTTGCGTACGTCCTGTGCTGATGTGCACCACTGTGCGCGGACGCGGCAGGTCTAGGAATGGCATCGATAGGTGTAGACCGCACGGTGGGACTATGCAGTGGCACGGACGCCAATGCCTCTGTACACTTGTCGCAATACGCACATGTCCTGACTTTCTGCAGTTTGCAGTGCCACTGGTTGGTTATCTGCTGCTTCCCGTGTGCTACGCTTTTTTCGTCGCATGCCTGTGGTCTGTGACTTTGCTGACCGCACCAGTGAACGCCTTTTGAAAGTTAATGTCGGGGTTTGGGGCGGCGGCGGCGTCGTCGGATACCGTGCCAAACGAGAGCACAGGTGCACGCTGTCCGTCGGTGTCCGTGGCGCGCTGCTTTGGGGCTTGTTCTTCGTCTGAGGTGAGGCCAGTTCTTCCCCACACGGATTGGCGCCAGTCTTATGGTGTCTTCGTCTCATTGTTTTCTCTCCCTCTTTGATTGCCTGCGGACTTGGGATGCTGCTGCTTCAGTTGTTTGGCCACATTTTGTTTGATGCCGCTCATGTGCGAGTCTTTTCCTGTTGCCTTGAGCGTGATTTCTAGGGGAGTCACCATGCCCCTTGTCTGTTTTCTCGTTGGTCTTTTTATTTTTCTGTGCTATCGCAGCTGTGCGGTGGTTGTGGTTGAGCAGACCATGACATATGTCTTGGTCTCTTTTGCACCACCGCAACACGACTCTTCCTTCCGGGCTTGTTGCCGGGCGCCTCGACCGGGAGCACATCAGATACGATGGTTCAACACGCACCTACACTGCCGAGGGCGCACATCGGCACGTCGGGTATTTCGAGAGGGTGGGGATTGATGAAGGCGTTCGAAGCGCCAAGAATTCTGGTGCCGGAGGATTCTTTGTCGGCAAAGCGGTGGTGGCACCACGCGAGAAGAGCTCCGAGGAATCTGCACGGCGGGAGAGGCAGGCAGCTGGGGTATGCAGGCCGCAGCGTGAGGAACGGTAGTGCAGGACAGAAAACGACAAGAAGGGAGAGAGGGGAGCTATTCGGATCAAATGGTTACTAACAGGAACTCTCTGTGATAGAGAAGAGACATGGCAGTCATGTCCAGCCAAGTCGGCGGATGAAAATGGAGCAACACCTGGCGGGAGGGAGGCCATTGGAGCTGCAGGGGAGGAAGGCGGCGCATTGAAACATCTGATGCCAGCGAGAAGGCTGGTAGGTACCATGTCCGGTCAGGAAGACGTCCGCCCGCGGACTACGGGTGCCCAAGAAAGGCTCACATGCCCTGGTCCAGATGGTGCATACATCCGGGGTGCAAGAACTGAACGAAAGCCAATCAAAAAATCACGCGCATGAACTTAAATGGACATGAAAAACCGCTCCCCACGCCGTCAGGTTCGGGTGGGGGAACGGCACATGGCCACACCCCCAACTGGCACTGCGGCTCCAGGTGAGGCGCCAGTTCAGATTCCGGTATGGCGTCTTCCAAAACCTCTTTCGGGCGCTGTTTGGTACCGGTGTGGGGCCTGCATACGGCCACAGCGCCCACCAGCCCGGCAATCCGAGGTGAGGCGCCAGTTCAGTTTTTGGAATCGGAAGTGTCCAGATACGCTCTCCGCGATGTCCAGTACGAGGGTGGGGACGGCACACGGCCACGACACCCACCATCACGGAGGCTGCACGAGACAGCGCGGAGACGGGTTCTTAAAAGTGGCCGTTTTAAATTCTGGGATGTCAAAAAAGTCACAGGCCATGAGAAGAGGCTGATGAAAGGACAGAGCAAATGGATCAGTGACACATGTGAACGCACGGTTGGAGAGTTGTTGTACATTGAGCGCGCATCGCATTCAGCGGGACTGGCCGGACACCGGCGACGGCGTGCTCGTGTGTGGGGGTAGGTGATGCTGTCACAATACTCCTCATTGTTCTAACGCCTTTGGTGGCTGTCCGGCGAAGGAGCAACACGTACCTTGGAGAAGCACGCGCTAAGGCTGTCGTTGGCGCGGCGCAGCTCCAGGACGAGCTGCTTCACGGACGAGAGAGCAGCAACGTTGCGAAGGCCGGCCTTGACGGCGCACAAGGACATAATTACCGTGGCAGCATCCGTCGTCACCATCTCGGCCGTCAGTCAGCACCCGCTGAAGTGGTCCGGGTCGTCAGAAATGGCGTGCGTCGTCTGCCTCACATGTGATGAAGGCTCGAAATCAGATGTGTTCACAAACCTCATACTTGCGATTCTCAATTGGGCACTCGTATGTACCGAAAAGGGGTCGCTGGAGCCATCAATATCCGCGCTGAGGCCCAGACGCGCCAAGTTCATTTTGACCTCACCCAAGACGTCTTTCGTAGACTGGCGCTTGGTGCGAGGGTACTTTGGCACCTGCAGCGCCCGAAGAGCCCTATCAACAGTCGCTCTCGTGGCCAAGCGCTCCATCTACATCCGCCTCCTCACCACCAGACCGGCCGAGCTGAGAGGCAGCAATATACCTTCGACCTACCAACTACATGCCACCGACACGTGCAATACATACCCCCGACATACACAGTACGTACTCCCGTCACACACTACATGCTCCCGTCATAGACTCTGCTCAACAGCAGGCGGACGGTATCTTCGGATACAAAGCAACACACAAAGTCGGCTTTGGTGAGGGAGGGAGAATTGTGGGCTAAAACGAGTTGCCCGGTCGATAAGACCGCCCATCGCGTTAGGACCAACTTGAGCGTCTTGCCCGTATGCCCGATCAGGCCGCAAAATTGGCATTGAGCCCTGTGCACGCGGTATTGCGAGACACAAGGACCCCGAAGACTGAAGGGGTTGTCCGATGGCAGGGAGCGACGGGATTCCACTTCGCGCAGCGGACAGCACCGGGAGTGTTGCCCCATCTCTCCTTCGCGGGGCTCGAACTTGCAAAGATTGCATATCATGCCGTGCAGTGCGCCTGGCGCCCTGATGCTGAGGATAAAACAAAGCAGAGAACCGTGAAGTCGACACGATGGACAAAGCGGATAAAGAGCGTAGAGGACGCCATAGTGAGTATACGGGCTCATGCAGGCCTCCAGCCAGTCTATCACAGAAATCTAATGCGATACGGGTCAGGAATCCCGCGGAACGAAAGGATTTTGATGCCCGGCACCCCAGATCAAACCACGTACCACAGGTGTCCTTGAGCCGTCACAGGAGGGACGGATGAAAAGGTGGCAAATGCGGTGGTGGAGATCCTTTCGGGAGCCGTGGCAAGGAAACAACAATGCCGCGGCACGGCTGTCGCTGACGACGCCGGTTGCGTCGGGAGTGAGTGGCTGAGGGCTCACGGGTGATCACATGAGACAATCCCTGTCGTCCGACCAGGAGGGTACTCGATGCGGGCCGCACCAGAGTGGAGATCTTCCAGAGATCCCTCAACTCGCATGCAGAATGACGGTTCGCGTTGGGTTCCCATTGCCCTGCTCGCGCCAGGCGTCCTTGAGTATCATAATACGCGATTCAGTAGAATGTGTTTATTTGAAACAGCGGCTGTGTGGGATGTAGCCTCCGCTGTGAGGGTTTTCTTCATGAAAGGGGCCCTCGACTTGCTCAAGCCGGTCCCAGGTCACAACGTGGCTCCTCGAAAAGTGCATCATGGCGTCGGAGAAGAACTGAACGATGCGATCGTCGCGTGCTTGTTGAAAGCATGCGAATCGCAGGGGCATCCGTAGGGGACTACATTTACAGAACTATCCTGGCTGTTGGTTCGGAGACTGCCGGCTCCTGATTCGCCGGACTCCTTTGTAAGCGTGAGCCGTCGGAAAAGGCTCATTGACCAAAGGTCCTGCATTTCGGGCTACGGCTGCGGGCTGGGCAGGCGGCCTCGTTGCAGTGCTGCTAAAAGACATCCCGGAGTGGCGAACGGCGACGGGAGCGGCGGTGCCAGTGGTCGCCGCCGCACGCGCCACGAGTCGCGGGCTGACGAGCGTCCGACATTGACACCGGCTGATGCCGCGGAGGCGGTTAGCACCGTCCAGTACCGCGGGGAGGCAGCCGCCCAGTTCCATACCGAGAAGCACTTGTGTTCAGGGCTTGGCCGCCACCGCCTTGTCCGTGTGGGCCGTGCACGGGGACGGCGGCAGCTAGGCTGTCGGGACAGGGCAAACTCGCGTCCTGCCGGAATAGGGGCGCTGGCCGTCCTCACAAAGGGGGACGTTGTGGCTGTCGCCTTCTCGGAGCATGCGCTCGCCTCCGCCGTCGTGCCACCGTCACGGCGGCGTTTGCCGACATGTGGGGGGCGGCTTCAGAGCTGATTAACGGCCTTCATTTGTATTCCGCGTCGCCACAGCCGCAGTTGAGCAGCGAGAGGGGATGCAACAGAGAGCAATCAAGGAAAACACAGTCCACTTCCAAAGAGAAAAAAACAAGAACGCACGTTGATACCCCCACTACTCGTCTCTCTCTGTCTGAAACCGACTTGCGCCATCCCCGTCATCTTCTCCGGCAGTCACCGGTAGCGGCGCCGGACACGGGCCCATTGCGGCTGCACCTTGTCCCACCCGGCGTGATGCACCCGCTCCACCGCTGCCGTCACCACCGGCTGCACCACCGCGCCGCTCCGTGTCCAGGGTCAGCGACTGCGGCCGGTGGTGCGTCTGCTGCATGACCGTCGCGTGAATAAATGATGAAGGTATGGCGGGTAGCGACTGTCGGAGCACCTGTGGCCCCACCGCCCGACACTGCTGCAAGTTTCGCAGGAGAAACACCGGTGGGCTCGGTCCGGTGCGCCTACCTGTGCCGCGCTCGGCTTCGTTGGAGCCAGCCACAGGACCAGGTGCCGAGGGAGCAACAGCGCCCTGTCCGCTTCCCTCCCCTGCACCGACAGCTTGTGCGGCTACCGCACCGCTTCTGGCCTTTCCACCGACGGGGTCCACGGCACCCTCGCTGCTCCCCGCCTCCTCGCGGACAGGAGACGCGGCTGCCGTCTCGTTTCCCGACCGGTCGCCAACGGGAGTGGTAGCTGCTGCCATGGTGCGCGCCCCGCCCCCGCGGATGCCGCCGATTGCGCCGGTGACGACTGCCAGCGCTGTGCTGGGGACGCGGTGGGGACAGTCCTTAATGGAGATCCGCTCGCCAGGTTTAAGAAGACGCCGGTGGTGTCGTCCCACGATGGTCACCCACGAAGAGTTGGTTGGCACTGACGTTATGCCCCATACATGGCAGAGAATCGTTTCTGTCTCATTCCGACGGAGTCCAGTTGCGACAAAGCCGGGACAGTCTCGACGCTGCTCGGGGTTCCCGTCGAGGGCGCTATCCACGGCGGCAGCACGGTCCGACAAAAAATTGGACAGCTCCGAGTCGGCCCGCATCCGCTGCATTAACACGTCATCGTTGGCTTTGGCCGCGTGTGCCGAGCAGAAGGCCGCGTAGTAGTTGTCATGACGAACGCACGGTCCATTTGCATCCCGGTTGGCCGATGGTGGGGGCGTGCCGTACAGGCAGCAATAGTGGAAGACGTTCGGACACGACGGCACGTAGCAGCCGACGGTTGCACCGCGCGCCAAGCACACCGTACACGTCAACCCACGGCTACGATGGTACTCCGACGCCACGTTGACCAGGTCGTTCGTGTCAGGGTCATGGTATACTTCGGGCGCCCACATGGCGCACACGTGATGCACGTGAATCTCCTTCCGCATTCGCCGCTTGGAGTAGGGCCTCAGCATGGGCGACGAAAGCTTCCCACCGGTCCGGCTGACCGGGGGGCAAAAGTCACACTTTGGGTCAACCGACTCTGGTTCGTTCAGATCTTGCTGCTGCTCACTGGTGCGCGCGAGGGTCTTGGAGCGCTTCCATCTGGAAGAAGAGGGACCGCCCTTGCTCCCACCCTTGCTGCGGCGGCCGTTTTTTGTTGCCGAGGATGTTGGGTGCCCGCCCAACTGCGCCGGCCCTTCCCCTTCCCAATGTATGGAACGGGCGCCGCTGGAGCGACTGCACCAGCTGCCGGCGTCCCCTTCTCGCGCCGCGTCTTGTCTGCAGCAACAAGGCGTTTCCACCATGCAACGTCTTTACGACGTTGCCGCCGCGTTGCGACACTGGATGGATAGTCGGCAATACCGAACACGGATCTTGGTGGGACGGGCAGCCCAAGAGCTACGGTACGCTCAGAAGCAGTTGGCGAGGGAGGAGACTCTGGCTGTGGGGCAGAGGACCTCGGGGACGGAGGCTCCCGCAGAGGTGACTCTTGTGACGGGCGGAGGGAAGGAGACCCTGTTTGAGGCTTCGGGATGGATGGGGGGGTGATCAGCGAGATGATCTCTACGCCCGCGCCAGGCAGGGCGGCGGCGCATGTTCGGGGGAGAGAGCTTGGCGGCGGTGGCTTCACGGGTGGCGTTGTTGCCCTCGGCGGGGGCGTGCGCGGCGGCTGCGGCGGCCGTGACGGTGGCGGTGTCGGCGGAGGAGTCGGCGGAGGTGATGCCGCTGGGGCCGACGCTGTACGTCCACCCGGCATTGGACGCACCAATCGTGGCACGCGTCGCTGTGGCGGAGGCGGACGCATGGCGGAGCCGCCGGAGGAGGCGAGGAAGTCGACGCTGAACGCGTTGGTGGAGATGATGTGATACCGCGCTGGCGCTGTCATAGTCGGAGCAAAAGCCGCGTTCCCGACCAAACGCGAGTCGACGCCCAAGCCAAGACGGAAAGGCTTGTCTGTGGACCAAAACAGAACTGGCTGCGCGAGTGCACACGACAGAGGGTGTCCGTTTAGGCAAGTTAGAGTGACGTAGCTCCCGACGAGAGTGTGGCTCGCTGCCCGGGCTGTTACGACGCGTGCGGTCGTGATTGGTGGTGTGAGTCCGAAAGCACGGTATCAGTACCGGCCGTGAGGACGAGCCCACTGGAAGCGCGCACTGGAGGGGGGAACCTGACAGATTTCCGCACTCTAACCACATGCTTTGCGCCTAGGGCCTTTCCACGAACACGGATGAGCGAGTGCCAGAGTGGGACTAACCCTGCGGATTGCTCCTAGCCGGACAGAGCCATGTCCTCCAGGCAGCTGGCGACAGGCCCACCGTAGCAGGCAGGATGGCCTACAGCATCAGACGGACAGTGGGAACGGGCGCCTCCACCGGCAAGCGACACGCCGCCGCCGACAAGCGAGATCTCGGCGCGCTCACTTGGTGGACAAAAGGACAGTGCCCCTCGACGCATCGTGCGGCACCAATCCGAGAACGTCAGTTGATCTCCACTTTTGCTTGGCCTTAATCCTCCAGACCCAGTGGCTCCTGCGCCAATCCTTCTGAACGTTGTGACTTCGATGACAACGTTCCTGGGAATTCGTGCCTCATGTCTGTGCCCGTCGGCGGCCATTGGGCGATCCCGGTATTGCGCCTGGGCCGCACTGCAACAGTGCCTGCCTGGCGTCGTGGTTCGGGCGCTGCAGCCTCGCTTTCCACGCGCTCTCTGCGCTACCCAGTGCGCCCATTCGCACCTCGCACTCTCCCCATCGCTTGGTTTGGGCCAAGCCACAGAGACACTTGCGAAAATGCGCTGTGGGCAGTGCGGATGGGGGAAAGAGTGGGACCACCGCGACGGGACATGGATGAGAAAAGGAGCATACCAAGCTCTCAGTACCCACTACACTGCATTTTTATTCTAACGGCATATATCTCTTCCACCTCCGTGCGCTGAAAGCCCCCGCGAATCCTCATCACGCCGCGCCCCCAGGCTTTTCCCGCAAGTGAACCACCACGGCAGTACAAACGTGATACCAAGGCGCTCCCGACTACAAGAAAAAGAGCGATGAGGCACTGAAAGTGAGTCGCGGGCCTCACACGGGGGACAGCGGGGACGCCGAAGCCGGAGGTGCCTGTGACGATGCCGCCGGGGCACCCACTGGGGCAGCGGCCGCCGCCGACCGCCCAACAGCTCCGACACGTGCGGCAACTGCAGGTGCAGCGATTGCGTGAACGCTGACCCCCGAGGCCTTTGCAGCTGCTGCTGCCTCCTCCTCCACAACATTCACAATGGCAAGAGCCATGCTTGTAAGTGTTGCGCAACGAAAGCGCTTGTGTCATTGCGGCGCAGAGCCACTCCGCAACTTGCGCCGCGCACAGCGTCCCCAACGTCAGCGTAGAGCCCCGCACCTGGCTGTCGATCGCGCCTTTGACCACAATGCCAGCCATGTCCGAGTCCACCTCCTTCAACGGGCACTGGTACAGCTCCGAGACGACAGCGTGCGCAATGCGCAGCGGTGGGTTGCCGGCAAAGCGAGGGGAAAAGAAGACTGGGAGGTTGATCTCAAACCGTGCCCGTGTGTTCAACGGCCAGTCCTTCAGGTAGGGACCGTCGGCAGCGGCGTTCACGTCAATGGGCTCAGAGGACGCCAATGCCGCCCCCGCCCGCAACGCTTTGCCCTTTCTCTTCCCGGGTTTCTGGCCGACACTCTTTCGTGACGACCTTGCCTGGCTTTTGGCCACCGCTGCAGCGTAGCGCGCCGTCCTGCTCTGCCGCCCGGCCAGAAGACGCCTCTCCGACTTCTCCTGCTGCTTCGGCCGCTCGCTGCTGGACCTGCCGCCGAACCCGGACCCGCCGTTCGACCTGCCACGCGAACCGACGCCCGGCCCACCACCCTGCGCGAGTCCGTTCGCGCTGCCGCCGCCCTTGCTCCACGGCGACGCGCCGTCGACGCCCGGCGTGCTGAGCAGGTCTTTCTCCTCGCCATTGGACGGCGGGGGTGTCGCTTCGTCCAGACTGCTTTCCGCCGCCGACGCGGCTAAACGGTTGGCCTCCACCGCACCGAGGTGTGCATTAGCGTACAGTGTCTTGAATCCCTTATGGTTCTGGCCCTGGAGGAGCGCGGCCACGCTACCCAGACCCTCCATGGCGCGGACGGTCTCGTCAATGCCGAGGCGCTCGGCATTGCCGTTGCCGCGCAGCCGGGACGTCGCCATCCGACGTGTGTGGGCGTCTTGAGCCGCTGCCGTGGAGACGCTTACGGAGTTGTCCACCATGCTCTTGACAGACAGCTCCGTCAGGAGCGTGCACACGAAGTCCTCCTTTTTCAGCGCCTCGCTCGTCTGGGTGCGCACCAGCCCCCCATTCTTGTTCCGCTTCCACCGCCGCGTCGTGAGCTCCTGTGTGCCGTAGAGATGCCCAGTAATGCCACAGGTGTTGCATTTCTGTTTGTGGACGCACCCGGCACTGACGCAATGCCCAGGCTGAATGAAGGGGTGCCCCTCGTGCAGGCTGCGTCGGCACTTTGTCTGCCTCAGCGGGCACGTACGGGCGTTGTGGGTCAGCCCGTCCGGTGAGCTCACATAGTGACAGATCCCGCACTACATCCCGTGGAGGGCACGTGCAGCTCAGCTGCTCCTGTTGTCGTGGCTGATCGGCACCCGACACCACCAGCGAGCAGACCAGTGCAACGACCACGTCGTGTCACTGTCGTGTCACCGTGAGCGCCACCGCCGCAGGGACCTTCAGCTGCCGCTGTGCAGCTCACCGTCGCGTTCCCGTCGTCCAGAGACCTGGTATTGCTGACGACGATGGTGGTGAGACGGTGGGTCGAGTCACGCGGTGGCGAGCAGCCACGTGACAGGGGCCGGTCTCGAAAGAAAATCCTACTGCGTGGGCATCGGACTCACTTCACTGGGAAAGCATCAGGACTGTGACTAACCTGTTTGAAACGAAGGCGTCTAACTGAACTCTTCTGTTGGTGTCAAGTTCCCTGCTGTCCTGCTGTCTTATTGGCTCCACCCGCCATCGTGTTCAATTTGGACCACAATCGAGACTTTTCGGTCCACAATGGTATGGGCAAACCATCGCCTCATCAGGCTGGCCACAATCTAGCAAAGCACCATATATTGCATGATTCGTCCATGGCTACAGGCTGCTGTTAGTGATTTGATGACCCCCGAGCAGGAGGAGTTCAACGACACCATGAAGGTGCCACGGACGGCCGTTGAGTGGGGGTTCAAGGATGTTAAGCGGACGTGCTCCCTAGAATTCCCGCGAATATTAAAGGTCGGAGAGTGCCCTGTTGGCCTCCTGTACCGCACGGCTGACCTGATTTGGAACCTTCGATGCTGTGCCTACAGCCGTTTTCCCAAAAATCTCGCACTCCAACTGTTGCAAAATAGTTCCAAATCGGCCTCTGCGGGGTCGCAGAGGCCGATTGGGAACTCTTTTGCAACTGTTGGAGTGCGGGGTTTTTGGGAGAACGGCTGTACGGCGGCGCAACCTCCACATTCTTCAAGTGCCCCCCGCCCACCTGGGAAAAGTACCTGGGGCTACACGAAGAAGGCAGCGACGGTCTCACTGCCGATGACCCTGGTGCAGAAGGGTAAGCCGGTTGTGGAGATGAGGACGGTTCTGGCGCGGGCGCGTCGCTGGACGCTGTTGTGCTCGGTAGTGGCAGCAACGCCGATGGCACGGGAGAGGGAGCTGCCGAGTAACGCAGTTGAAACGGCTGTCTTGGCGGATGTCCCGCGCTTGGACGCGGAGTTGGGATGTCTTTCCGGTCTCCAGCTTGCGGGTCGTCGGCGGCCAGCGCGGCGGGCGGCCTGCCATCAGCGGCCGCGCCGTTCTCTCCAGCGGCCGCACCAGGACGCTCGTGGCCATGACCGTGTGCATCGAGCAGGCGCTCCACGACGCTGCCGACGCGGCCATCGCTGCTGCCGCGGCCACATCGTACGCCAGCGGCAGCGGCCTCTCCCAAGACGCAGCGGCCGCCGTAACCATCACCGCCGCCGCCGCCGCCGCATCCGCGGCCGACCGTGAAGCTGCCGCTGCGATGGCGCGCCTCCAACGTATCCTCCTCGTCGGCCGCTACTGTTCGCTTCGGTAGGTCCGAAATTTCTTCATCGTAGGCGCTGTGTGGACACTCATAACCGTGACCGCTGCGCGCGGGGTAGCGCGCAAGCCGCTCTCCGTGGCGGCTGTGGTCAATTTCAACGCCCTCGCCATGGGCAACGCGCACATCGTGCGCTCGGTCGCCGAAACGGGCGCCGTCGGCAGTACCTACGTTTGCCGAACTTGCTCTCGGCTCTCCGGCGGCACCGAGTGGCCGCTGCTTGACTGGCGCGCTTGCCGCTCTAAATTCCGTCCCAATCGCGACCGGTGGGCACCCGCGCGTCTGCGGTGACACCGCTGTAGAAGAACACCTGCGGGAGGAAGACGTCGTCTCCCCCGGCAGTCACTCACAGTGGTCAGCTATGAGGGTAAAGTCCTTGGATTACTCGTTCGCCCTCTCCCGGCCCACCGTGGCCCCAGTCTTGTACCCACCGGTCGCCAGTCCTGTGCAACTCTTCCCTCCCGGGGCTCACTGCCCCTCCATGCGCATTCTCCCCAGTCTCGGCACCCGCCGCACACCGGCGAGCCTTCCCCCATCGTCCCCCACCTCACGCCCCTTCAGGCGCACGGCCGCGTTGCGCCCGCTCCGGCCCTTCCCCCCGACACGCCCGCTCTGCCCCGGTGTCGGCTCCCCGCGTGTCGGCACGGTGGCGGCTCCCCCGCGTGTCGCCACGGTGGCGGCTCCCCCGTGTGTCGCCACGGTGGCGGCTCCCCCGTGCCTCCACCGCCGC
>Ga0115029_1001875_pt1 | contig 13555 bp, 10 predicted proteins | sample SidtaG_3_FD_87297 | JGI IMG/M metagenome (GOLD analysis project Ga0115029, IMG submission 87297) | Marine algal microbial communities from Sidmouth, United Kingdom - Sidmouth_Asex1 metaG | ecosystem: Host-associated > Algae > Red algae > Unclassified | place: Sidmouth, United Kingdom | collected...
CAATTAAGTAATAGCCCTAGCTTGGCATACTGGCAGGATCGGTCAATAGCTAAAAAAGATCTTTAGAAAATAATTTTCCCTGGTGAATAGTTACAGTTTTTTTATTACAGCAATCTCTATTGTCTTAAGGTTCTTAAGTTCGGCGCTTTTGTATTTTCTGTTGTTCTAAAAGGATTAATATCTAAGCCGCCTCTGCGTGTATAACGAGCAAAAATGGTAAGTTGGCTTGGGCAACATATTTTCATTATATCGGTAAAAATTCTTTCAACGCATTGTTCATGAAATTCGTTATGTTGCCTAAACGAAATAAGGTAACTCAATAGAGCTTTTTCATCTATTTCACTACCCGTGTAGGTAATATAAACACTCGCCCAATCAGGCTGGTTGGTAATTAAGCAATTAGATTTTAATAAATGACTCACCAAGGTTTTATTTTTTATCTCTTGTTTACTTTTTGCGATTCCTAATAAGGATGAATTAAGATCATAATTATTAATCGATACGTCAATATCATCAATACATGTTGCTGTAATTGGTGCAATTGCTAATGCTGCACAATCATCAACTTTACACAAAGTAATTTCGGCTTGGCAACCTGAGGTATTAGATAAGTCTTTTGATAACTTTTGTTGAACTTCATCCCATGAAGCAAATTTACTTTGATTAAAACTGTTTAAATAAAGTTTAAACGATTTCGACTCAACAATGTTTGGGCTTTTACAATCAAACCTAAATTCAGCCACGGCAACTATAGGTTTGCCTTCAGTATTTAACCAAGATAGCTCGTAACCATACCAAACATCTTCACCTTTAAAGGGTAAGTTGTTTGATTGAATGCCTAAACCATCTCGATTCAAAGTTCGAGGAACGGCCTGTAATAACAGAGGATTATATTGACTACAATATTTTGTAGGTTTACCTAAAGGTAATGTATCTAGTTCGTTTGAATCTTCGTATAAAGTCATAAAGGGCTTTTTATCTTATGTATTATCAATATAATGTTACGTGTTTTACACGCTGAATAGTCGTTTATTTTAAAGGATATTTTCCAGATATGACATTACCAAATACCTTATCTAATGTTTCACCTAATACATTAACTCACACGTTATTAGCATTTGCCGATTCATACATAGAAAAACACCAAAGTGAGCATCATCAATTACCAACGGTTGAATCTGATAAAGATTGGGTTTCAGACTGTGAGCAAGGTCGTCATAACGAGGAAGAGATTTACTGGAAACCTGTAAAAATAACTCATAAGTTAAATTTTGAAAATGTTGAGCAAGCGCTTAATTTAACTTTGCATCAAGACATTAAAGACTACTTTACTACTATTTATAGTGAATCTCTTGAGGCAGAAAGCGAAGATGGTAAGTTATCATTATTGCTCGCTTGGAATAGAGATGATTTTGAAAGGTTACAACAAAACTTGATAGGTCATATTATGATGAAGCAAAAACTAAAGCAAAATATTACTTTATTTTTTGCGGTAACCGATGAAGACGATATGATTATTTCACTCGATAACGAAACGGGTGAAATTTGGGTAGAGCAAGTAGGCTGTAAGCCCCATAAAAAACTTGCTAATAACATGGTTCAATTTTTAAATAATTTAACACCGCTTACTTCTGTTGATGTTGATACTTAAAGGTGTGACCCTATTTACAAAAATTTTTGTAACTTTAACTTTAACTTTAACTTTTAACTCGTGCTTTTGTTTTACGTTTACGTGTAAACTTTCTTGGAGTTGATGATTGAGGTAAACCCGTAAAACTAATTTTTTTTACTTCATCAATTAGTTGCCCTAAATTTTGTTCAATACCACTAATAAATGTTTGATAATTAAGTGATTGTAAACTAATTGACTCAAGTTGAGACTCCCACAATGCGGTCATATCTGGTTGTGAAATTTGCGCAGGTAATGATATTATCAGTTTTCTACCTACTTGCGTTGCATGGATTTCTTTGCCTTTTCTGATTAAAAACTGGCGCTTAAATAATAGCTCGATAATGCCAGCACGTGTTGCTTCTGTACCTAAACCATCGGTGTCTCTTAATAGTTGTTTTATTTCGGCATTGGTTACATAACGGGCAATACCGGTAAGGGCACCTAATATTGTTGCATCGGTAAAGTGTTTAGGTGGGCTGGTGTTTTTTTCAAGTAACTCGCCATGTAAACAGTGCACGGTATCACCAACGGTTAGATTAGGTAATTTTATTCTTGAAAACTCGCTCGCGGCTTCTTGGCTTTTATTCGCTGTAGTAAATAAGTCTTTCCAGCCATTGTTAATAATATCTTTTTGTTTACTGATAAATAAACCACCGTCAATAATGGTATCTATTTGTTTGTCCATATACTCAAAGTTAGGGTAAAACTGAGCAATGTATTGACGAGCAATCATTTCGTACAGTTTTCCTTCATCAGTAGATAATGCGCCAGTGGGGCGGTTTTTAGCTGTGGGTATAATGGCATGATGCGCACTAACTTTTTTATCGTTCCATGCTCTACTTTTTTTCTTTAAATCTGCTTTTTTTAACATACCGGCGAGTTTGTTAGATACACTGCTTATTGAAGCGGTTACAGCTGGTACGTCGTTAAGGTGTTCTGTAGGTAGGTATTGGCAATCAGATCTCGGGTAAGTGATTAACTTATGCTTTTCATATAAATCTTGGCAGGTATCCAACACTTGTTTGGCGTTCATGCCAAAGGCTTTAGCTGCGGCTATTTGTAAGCCAGATAAACTAAAAGGCAAGGGCGCTACTTGCTGTTTTTTATCTTGCGATACGTTGTTAATTTTTGCCTGTTGGTCAGTAATTCGATTAACTACGTTTTCAGCTAGTTTCTTTGATAATATGCGATTTTCATCATCCATGTAGGGTTCGCAAGCTTTACTAGGTTTCCATTTCCCTTGATAATTTTCACCACTTGTTGTTCTGATATGAGCAATAACTTCGTAAAACGGTTTTGAGACAAAATTTTCTATTTCAATATCTCGTTTAACTACCAAGCCTAAAATAGGTGTTTGTACACGGCCAATTGATAATACACCTTGATAACCAGATTTTTGTCCTTGTAAAGTACAAAGTCGGGTCATATTTAAACCATAAAGCCAATCAGCTCTTGCGCGCGCAAGTGCTGATACGGCTAAAGGAAGGAAGTCTTTATTTGGCTTGAGGTTATTGACCGACTTTGTAACCGCTGCAAAATTCATATCATTGATTAAACAGCGCAAAGCATTATTTATTTTACTTCTTGAAGCTCCTGAATAGCTAATAGCCTCATCAACCAAAATTTGACCTTCACGATCAGAGTCTCCACCGTTTACGATGGTTGTAGCTTGTTTTATTAGCTTTTTTATTACTGTAAGTTGTTTGCGCGTTTTTACTTTTGGCTTCAGTTTCCATTGGTTTGGCACTATGGGTAAATGCTCAATCGTCCATTTTTTATATATAGGGTCATAATCTTCAGGTGGAGCTTGCTCTAGTAGATGACCAATACACCAGGTAACCACGTCACCATTGCCTGCTTCAATGTAACCGTCATGCTTTTTATGAGGTTTAGGTAGTACGTCAATTATTGCTCTGGCTAGGCTGGGCTTTTCGGCAATAAATAATTTCATCATACTAATCCTATTTTATGTTAACTTAACTTTAAATGATTTACTGTATGAATATACACTGCCTTTTATGTTTTGTAAATTTGTATTATGAATGATGAATTTGCATGGTCGCATCATCATCAACATCAACATTAAGTTGTTAGAAAGTGGTTAAGTCTATTTTGATTTTGTTAGTTGGTTTAACTGATGTGTTAATGAAGCTATTTTCTTTAAGAGGGAGAATTGATCGTGAAATCGCTTTACTTACCCTTTCTTCTAAAAGGGTAAAAAGACAATAATCCAATAAATCCACCGCCAACCATTCCCCATAAATGGGCGTCTATTGCCACTGTTGCCGATATAAGTTGAGCAACACTCTCGCTAGCGCCATTAATTTGTTCATGAATAACTTTACCGATTGCGGCTACTAATAATATAAAGCCAGTTTTATCTTTATGCTGAATATCTTTACATGCCCCCCAAATAAATAAACCATGTAAAACTCCTGATAAACCAACATATTGGGTAATTTCAGGTGAAAACATATACACACCAAATGTTGTTGTAATAGCCGAAACGCCAAATACTAGCGTGTAATTTACAAAATTATAATATTGGCCATGTAAAAGCCATAATAAAATCACCGCACTAATATTTAAGATAAAATGATTAAAATTGGTATGTAAAAAATGCCCAGTAAACCCTTGCCATAGCTGACCTTTAATAAATAATTCACGTTGGAACGATAAAGCTTCAACATTAAAAATAAATGCAAGTATTGACATTAATATAACCAATAAAGGTAAAATTATTTGATGTTTTTGAATAGGTAGTGATTTAATTGTGAGCATATTAACGTTTACACTTTACTTGCCTAGTTTATTGAAGGGTAGTTAAAAGTTGAATTGTAGGCTGTATCTATACTCTCACCAATAAAAAATGCTTGTGTCAGAGCGTTTGAGCGTCAAGGTTTGTAGTAAATAATTCAAAGCAATACGTTGTTGTAATAGTCGTTCTCTTATTAAAATATTGTTGATGAAGTCATTTTTAAAGCGATAAACGCATCTTCGATGGGTTTATCGCTTTATTTACAGTATAAAGGCTTAGTTGAACTTATTAAATTAAAAATTCTAGCTATATATACCTGTTACCATTCAAAGTGCTCTGAAACATGCATCTTAAATGGTAACGGGTATAAAATGATAGTATACCTATTTACGCCTAATAATTGTTGGCAGTAATTTAATAAACCCACTTTAACGTGAGCATTAGTGTGAAAAGAAAAAATTGTGCGGTGTGTTTTAGAGCAAAAGCTGGCTGTATATGTGATTTATTTACTCATATAGATAACAACATTCATGTGGTTGTTTTACAACACCCAAGTGAAGTTAATCAAACTAAAGGTACTTTAACTTTATTAGCTAAGTCATTACGTCAATGTACAGTTATTGTTGGTGAAGTTTTTGACGACAATGAAGAATTAACGTATATGTTAAGTCACTACCATAACCATATTTCTCTCTTATACCCCAGTGAACAAGCTAGCAAATTAACGCCGATTATTGATCAAAGTACAAGTTGTTTTAGCCCTTCGTTAAGCAAAAAACATTGTATTATTCTACTTGATGGTACGTGGAAAAAAGCCTATAAAATGTATAAATTAAATGGCTTTTTACATGCTATACCGCATTTAGTGTTGCCTGAAAATATACAAGGAAACTATCGAATTAGATCAACCCAAAAAGCACATGCTTTATCTTCTTTAGAAGCTTGTGTTTATGCACTGGGTTTTTTAGAAAATAATACCTTAAAATATCTGCCTCTATTAAAAAGCTTTAACGCCTTTAATGATCTTCAATTGTCATTAAAACAAGCAGCTAACATTACGGGTAAAAAGTAAAAAATTTACCTTTGAAAAATTCATAAGTAAGGAAAATTATGATTTCTCCATTTAAGATACCATTTATCGTTAGTACGATATTGATTTGTTCATCATGCACTCATTATGTAGACACTGATTCAAATATATTAAAAGATTCAAATAATAAAAGCTCTCAGGCTTCAATCAATAAAACTCCCCAAGAAGATCGAGAGCCTGAAGCTGCCACAGGACTAAATAAACAGCAAGACGTAATGACTAAAAAATTTATGGTTGCGGCTGCTAATCCCTACGCAAGTCAAGCTGGTTATAATGTTTTAGCTAAAGGAGGTAGCGCTATAGATGCCGCTATTGCTGTGCAATTAGTGCTTACCCTCGTAGAACCGCAGTCCTCAGGTATTGGTGGTGGTGCATTTATATTACATTGGGATAAAAACAACAAACAGTTAACAACTTTTGATGGTAGAGAAACTGCACCAGAAAACGCATCGTCTGATTTATTTATTGACGAAGCTGGTAATGCAGTTTCATGGATAAATGCAGTTGTAGGCGGCCGTTCAGTCGGTACTCCAGGAGTTTTGTCAGCGTTACAAAAAGCTCATCAACACTACGGTAAGTTAGCTTGGCACGAGCTATTTGTAGATGCGATTACATTGGCAGAAAATGGCTTTAAGGTTTCTCCGCGATTAGCCAAACTTGTTGATTTAGCTTATAACCCTGGAGTGAAGCAGTTACCTGAAATAAGAGCCTATTTCTATCCAAATGGTGAAGCAATAAAGGCTGGAGATACACTAAAAAACCCTAAATTAGCTAATGTCTACAAAAGTATAGCAAAAGAGGGGATCTCTATTTTTTATCAAGGTTGGATCGCAAAAAAAATGGTGCATAAAGTACAACATGCAGCAATTGAACCGGGCCTATTAACGCTTAAAGATTTAGCTAACTATAAAACCAATCAGGTTGAAGCAGTATGTGGAGAATACCGAAGCTATAATGTTTGTGGCATGGCGCCACCGAGTTCAGGGGGGATTGCTGTAATTCAAATTTTAGGTTTACTTAAAGATTTTGATTTATCTAAACAAACGCCTAACAGCGTTGAGGCATTGCATTTGTTTACGCAAAGTTCGAAATTAGCCTTTGCAGATAGAGAAAAGTACATAGCAGATCCTAGTTTTTCAAATATTCCTGTTGAGGGGTTAATTACCCCGAGTTATTTAACAAGTCGAGCTAAATTAATTGATCCAACAAAAGATATGGGTAAGGCGAACGCTGGCAAGCCATTAGGTTATTCAGACTTTGGATCAGATAATGCTATTGAACGTCCATCAACGAGTCATATTTCAATTATAGATGCCGCTGGAAATGCTATTTCTATGACTACAAGTGTTGAAATGGCATTTGGTTCAGCATTAATGGTGGAAGGGTTTATTTTAAATAATCAACTAACCGATTTTTCATTATCGCCTAAACAAGCTGGAAAATGGGTAGCTAACCGAGTTGAACCATTTAAAAGGCCTAGAAGCTCTATGGCGCCTACTATGGTTTTTGATTCAAATAATCAACTAAAACTAGTACTTGGATCTCCAGGTGGAAGCCGAATTATTGATTACGTAGCACAAACTATTATAGGAATTTTAGATTGGAATTTGAGCCCTCAACAAGCAATTAATCTACCTAAAATCACCAATAGAAATGATGTAACTACACTTGAAAAAAGTACAATATTAGAAAATTTAGCACCAAAATTTAAACAAAAAGGACATGAGGTAGTGGTTAGAGATTTAAATAGTGGGTTACATGTTATTGAGGTAACTGATCAGGGCTTAATCGGTGGTGCAGATCCTAGAAGAGAAGGAAAAGTGTTAGGACAATAATCTAAACTAGGTAAAAATAAAAATAGGTTTGTAAAGATATAGAAATAAAAAAGCCCTAATAAAATTAGGGCTGTTCATAGTAATTTTATTACTAACTCTTTTTAGACTGACGAGCCAACAATCCTGCTATACCCAATGCGAAAATAGCTAAGGTCGATGGACCAGGTACTTGAGTTTCATCAACAATTCTTCTTTCAATACTTGAGTAGCTCACACCTGATTGAGAGTTATTATAAAAACCAAAAGCACCATCTGTAAATTCACTAACACCTGCTTGAGCCGCAGTAACACTTAATTCTAAAGAGTTATTTACTCTAACTTCAATTAAATTAGCTGTATGAGTGATATCAAAGTTATATGTTATTCCACCAACCCATCCTACATTAGCTAAATTGGTAGCTCTTGCAACTTCAGTTACCGCTCCTGGGGTATGATCCCAAAAAGACCTTTCTTGAGAACCGTCGGTTACATGTGAAAGTGATAAACCAGCATAAGAATTATTTTGGTTTCCTTTTTTCCAATCAATTAACCAATAATCTGCAGCAGTACTGCGTAATTCATTATCTTGATAACCTAAAACAAAACCTACAAAGTCATTATCCCAATTAGGAGCAACAGTAATTTGACCATTAATTGCTGTATCTCTAACGTTGCTACCATCCTTAAAAAACACACTAGAATTACCATGTCTAGCTTGTTTAACTGTTCCGTTATCTGGTTGAACTTGCCAGTAACCTCTCCCATCCTTTTGCCATGTTGATAAATCAACTAAAGCAGCTTGGCTTAAACTACTAAATAATAAGGCTGTGCCTAATGCTATTACTTTTATATAGTTCTTGTTCATTTATATATTACTCCAAAGTTTAATGAGTGTTTCCATTTTTTATCTATATTTAGTAAAGCAAAATAAATGCCAATGTTTTATAAGTCATATAATACAGCAATATAAATTATTTTCGTATTAGGGAATATGTGAAGTTGTAAAAGAAATAGACGTATTTAAAAGTAAAATAACTTACATCAGGAACTTGCTCATATAGCTTGAATACTGGATAAGCTATATCCCACAATAACGCTATTTTTAAAGTTTGCGCGTTACTTGTATGATCAATAACCCGTTATTCATCATACAAGTGCCTTGATAACGCATAAACTATCATCGTTGTAGCGTGCACTAAAATATTATTTAAATTTCATTAACTTAAAAAATTTTCCTGAGCTCAGGTTAATATAAAATTTATGAGAATTAAAAAGGATCTTTTAATATTTTATGGATCACCCATTTATTATTTATTTGGATAAGAGATAAACGTTTAGCGTCTTTTACGTTATCTCCGCGATACATACCATTGAAATATACAGTGATAACGGCGGCATCTTTAAATTGTTCTCGTACCTTTACACCACTATCTTCTGGAGCTATTTCAACTTCATCAAATTGCATATTAAAGATGTGTCTTCCTACTGCTTGAGAAGACTGGTAATGCAATATTATTCTTGCTAATTTAGGGGTACAAACACTGGCTGCTTTTTCTATGTTTTTTTCATTGTATAAAGCATCGAAAAAAGCAATAGTGACTAATTCTGGATTATCAATAATGGTAATATCATGTTTATCATCATCGCAACCTAATACTAAAAAGGCTAAACCCAACAATATGTATTTAATGAAACTCATGTGTGCCTTGCTAATATTTTGATTAAAGTAGTTTAACTACACCTTATTACATTACTTTAGTACATTTTTTAAGTAAAAGTTTACTCTGTTAAACTATATTTTAGTTACTTCTATCTTTTTAAGGCTATCAATTTTTAAATTGATAGCCTTATTAATCAATATTTATATCGAATATATTTCGAATAAAAGTTCCCAAATATAATGTATTCAAATTAAAAAAGGCGCTAATGCGCCTTTATGGAAACTTAACTCTATTATTTATTGAACAAGTTCTTTATCTGAAAAGGTATCAGAAAATAAAGCGCTTGATAAGTAGCGTTCAGCGGAGCTTGGTAAAATAACGACTACATTTTTATCTTTATTTTCAGGTTTTTCAGCTAATCTGATTGCGGCTACAACAGCTGCACCTGAAGAAATACCTGCCAAAATACCTTCCTCTTTCATTAAACGATGAGCCATTGCCATAGCATCATCATTAGAAACCTGCTCTACGGCATCAACAATGTCTAAGTCTAAGTTGCCTGGAATAAAACCGGCGCCAATACCTTGAATTTTATGTGGACCTGGCTTTAATTCTTCGCCTGCTAATTTTTGTGAAATTACCGGAGAATCAGTAGGTTCAACGGCAACAGATAAAATAGGCTTGTCGGCTACGCGTTTAAGGTATCGGCTAGTACCTGTAATTGTACCCCCTGTACCCACACCTGCTACAAAAATATCGACGTTGCCGTTGGAATCTTCCCAAATTTCTGGTCCTGTTGTTTTTGCATGTATTTCAGGGTTGGCAGGGTTATCGAATTGTCCCAGTAATATGGTGTTTTCAGGATCGGCATCTCTAATTTCTTTGGCTTTAGCTATGGCGCCATTCATACCTTTTGCACCGTCAGTGAGTTCAACCTTTGCACCTAAAGCGCTTAAAAGTTTACGACGCTCAAGGCTCATTGTACTTGGCATAGTAAGGGTAATGCCATAACCACGAGCGGCAGCGACAAATGCTAATGCAATACCGGTATTTCCACTTGTAGGTTCTACGATATTTTTACCAGGTGTTAGTAACCCTTTTTTTTCTGCATCCCAAATCATATTAGCGCCAATACGACACTTAACACTAAAGCTTGGGTTTCTCGCTTCAATTTTAGCAGATATATTACCTGTTGTTACGCGGTTCAACTTTACTAGTGGAGTTTTACCTATTGAAGTAGAGTTATCTTCGAATATATTTGTCATGCTTTTTTCCTATGCAATATGCGTTAAGTATTGTACTGACTTTATAGTAGTTTACTTAATATTAAAATGCTGAGTGGGATCTAGTATTCAATTTGGCTTATACAACAAGTTAATTTGTATAAATTTACAAGCTAAGACTATAGTTTTATTAATAAAAAAGAAGTGATATTTAGTTATAAGTTATTCAGGATAAATTATATTAATAGATATGAAGAGATTTAATATATTTTGTTTTTTAGTGTATGTAAAAGTTTTTACTGCTTGTTTGTTCTGCGCTTGTGTATTCTGTATAGCTTTTAGATATGTCGTAAATTGCAAAAAATAAAGGAAACAGTTTTTTATCATAATGACTAAAGTAATGATATTAAAGAATTAAAGAATTAAAGAATTAAAGAATTAAAGAATTAAACGATTAAATATTTATAAGTAGGGAAATTAAATATAGTAAGAATAATAAACGAGCACATTTTTTATAAAAATAGCAATCTTATACCCATCACACTTTAAGATGCTGAATTCTGCAGCTTGAGGTGTGATGGGTATATAAGTGAAAACTCATTTTAGTTTACAGCTTTGTTTAGGAACAGTTGGCAGATCAGAAGTCATTAAAAAAAGCTTATAAACTTCAATTACACTGACCATGCATAACTAATTTTACTAAAAAATGTTTTTTCTCTTCGAAGCAAAGTCGATAAGTTATCATTTTGAATACTATTATCTGAATATCCAAGAAAAAATACAGTTTGAGGGTTTAGTTTGTATGAGTAGATTAGTTGAGTTGATAAATTTTTATCTACATTATCAAATGTGACAAAAGGATTATTTTCGGTATTGTATTTTATATCCAAATATTCAACGTTAAGCTTTAGATAACTTTGTACATCAAATTGATAAGAAATACGTAAATTTGTTAAATTAGCTGTATAAACATTATCATCAACTCCTACTAATACGGGATCAGCTTTGAGCTTATTATAAGTATGGTTTACAGCTACGTATAAATGGTCGGTAATATGGCTGGTTAATTCAACAAGAAGCTCGTTGAACGTTCCTAAACGATTATTGTTGTAATCAATTTTGTCGCCAAAATTAAATCCTATACTGGTAAATAATCTTTTATGTGGCTTAAACTCTGCGTATAGCTCCACTATTTGTTCAGTAAACTGGGTAGTATTACCGTCGAGTCTTAGTGAAGAGGCGTCATGCCTCAACCCTGTTTTTGTCGATTCTTGCAGGTAAATACTTACATAAGATAGTTTAGGACCCACTAATTCGAGTGTGCCATCAAAGTTACGCTCTATAAACTCTCCAGCTTCATTTTTTATTTGATTCCAAGAGCTATAAACATAAGTTTCTGACCAAAAGTCATCTTCATCACCATAAAATAAATGCACAACATCTATTTCATTTTTTTGGTAATCGGTTTTAGCCATAAAACCTAAATCAGCTCTAAAAAGTTGATCAATCTTTTGATGGTTTACGGTTACTTCCCAAAACTCTGAGCTATAGACATAGTCTATTTTATAAGCTTGATCGCTAAAGTCATCCTGTATATTAGTTCTATTAACTTGTTCGTTGTAATTACAGTTTCCAAATTTACAGTCTGTAGTTATTTGTTGGCAGGCATTTTCTACATCATTAGAGCAAAAACTTTTAAATAGGTTGGTGGGGTATTCAGTATTTGAATATAAAAATTGCGTATTAATAGTGTGCGATTCATTTATTCTATATTTAGCATCTATGCCTGCTAAACCATTATGGTAGCTATCGGCAACCCTTAGTGTAGACACCATACCTAATGTTAATTGGTCATTAATATTGTAACGATAATTAAACGCGGCTGAATGACTTTTGGTGTTTAACGAAGCAATGTCATCACTTATATTTCCTGGAACGATAAAGGTTGTTTCTTGATCGTTCGTAACAAATAAACCATAACTGTACTTATCTGTTCTACTTGTGAGTTTTACTCCGTAATCTGGATCGGCAATATTACGCGTATAAACTAGATTGTAGTTGCTGCTAAAGTAATCCGAGTTTTCTAAAAAGAAACTTCGCTTTTCATCAAAGAATAATGATGAAGCGTTGTTAACATTTAATTGGCCAGCGTCAGACTCAACGGTTGAAAAATCTGGATTTAATGTGGCATTAAGTAATGTGTTTGAATTAGGACCCCATCTAATATTTAGCCCTGCATCAATATCTTTTTCTTCAGACCAATTTTGTTCAGGTGTACTGCGTTTTTGATTACTCGAAGCAACTAAAGCAGGGGTTAAGGTAAGGTTTTCTTTTGATGATGTTTGTTGAAAACCTTTAATTTCTGGAATTTGGCACAACCAACATGCATTGTCTTTATCAAGCTTGATATGTGAAATACGCAGGCGCTCATTTCTTGGATAATAACGAATAAACTCAATTGCCCAAGTTTTAATGTCGGTGGTTTCATCAAAACTTAATATATTGTAAGGAATAGCCATTTCTACCTGATAACCGTTGGATGTTTTTTTTCCAAACGATTGCCAATTCCCATCCCACAAGCGATTTTCTTCATAGGTTACCTCATTTGATATAGAATCATTTTGTACACCAAATGGATTAACAAAAAAATTGTAATTAAGTTGCCTACTATTAAAAGTGTCTAACTTTATACCAACTAAGTCATCGTTCCATGTAGTGTCCCGATCCGCTAAAAAGCCATGAATTTCGTCAGAATTTGGATCTAAAGCGAGAAAAGAAATATAAATGTGCGTGCCATTTTCAATAACCTTTGCTTGAGTTTTAACAGGGCTAGGAACATTATCTGAAGGGCTATTTACAATATCTAATGAAATGCTTAACGCCTTTTTCCAAGCGATATCATCTAAATCTCCATCAATAATGATTGAATGTTTAGTGTTGGGTATGATTAATTTTTGGGTGTTTTTTTGTATTTGCGCAGAAGATAAAAATGAAATAAATAAAAGTAAGGCTGTTAAAAAAAATAAACTGCTATTCCATAGGTTTAGCATTTGAGCTCCAAATTTTTATTATTATTATTATTATAATGATAAAAGCTGATTAAGTTTATCATTATGAGTGAGAGTTATTTACATTATTTGATGCACATATTTTAAATGATAATGTTTGTAAATTAAATAATTTTTTCATGATCATAAGTGTAAAAATATGAATGTAATTAGGGTCTGTTGATCTTTCGAGGTTATTTTTACAGCAAGGTGTTTGATATTTAGACAAGGCAGAGTATGTGAAGTGTAGCTAGCTACTCGAACATACGATAACGACGTATAAATTTCAA
>Ga0115029_1001882_pt1 | contig 13536 bp, 17 predicted proteins | sample SidtaG_3_FD_87297 | JGI IMG/M metagenome (GOLD analysis project Ga0115029, IMG submission 87297) | Marine algal microbial communities from Sidmouth, United Kingdom - Sidmouth_Asex1 metaG | ecosystem: Host-associated > Algae > Red algae > Unclassified | place: Sidmouth, United Kingdom | collected...
AGCGCAGCTTGGGTCTGCAATATGCGAGCTCATATTTGAGAAGTTCCACCAACAAGCCAAGCGCGAAGTGGAACAGAGCAGCAACAGAAACTCTGCTGAGTACGCCATGCAGCGATGGCGTGATATAGAGACCTTTCAAAGGTCCCTGTCCATGCATGCGGACCACAGCATTCCTCCTTCATGTCTGCTAGGAGAAAACGGAAAGCCATTGAAGTCCGTTGTGTTCCACCAGATTGCTCCTCAAAAGCGCTACACAGCTGCTACGTTGAACACGTGGTGCCCTTGGACAGCGCTGCACGCGGTCTCGGCCACAACAGAGGAGTTCTGGCGATCCCGCGCACCCAACGCGGCGGTCAGATTCTGGCGGAAGGCCCGCCACCCGCAGCGGGCCCTCACAATACGAGAAGGGGTCTCTATGTCTATATCTAGCAGGGCGCAGACTTCCACGAAATTCTTTGGCTCCTATTCAGTCGGCGGCGAAGCCGTACACTTCGTCAGGGTTCAAACGATCGGGACAATCGATGGCGATATATACCCTGCCTGTCTTGCTTAGAGAAAGCCAGAGACGGAGCCTTCCGTTTTGGGGCAGCCTGAAGTAGTCAGACGCGATGCTGCCGCTGGCGTCACTCCCGTACGAGCCGAAAGGGTCAGGAGGATGGCGTTCGTACTGCCGTGCGGGAACAAAGACTTCGTGTTTAGTAAGAGGTCAGGCTTCAATTTTAAGGGTGGTTGAGCATGCGAATGCGGCTGGAGTAGTTAGCCGGCTTGTTTTGCTGTTGATTTTAAAACAATGAGAGCCTATTTTACGTCGTTGTCATCAAGTTAAGCGCGGGCACGACAGCCAACAAAGAACGGCCAAGCTACACATCGTCACTTGAAAAGAAGCAGAATAGCAGAAAGTACTCACATGCACACACGCAGCTCACTCATGCCCTTCCTCCACTGCCGTTGCCACCCATCATCTTAAGCTTATAGATCAGCAAGTACGTGCGGCCGTTGGGAAGCCGCTGTACAACCAGAGGAGCGTGACACCCGAGAAGACCAGGCTCCCCGTCATGCAGTGCCGCTCGGTAGTGGGACTCGTCATACTTCGACGGCGCGCAGCGCCAACAGCAGATTGGGGCCCGCGGTCCCGCTCCCGCTCCCAGCTGCTCAATGCACGCCGTGCACACAACGACAGAGAGCCAGGTGACGATCCCACAGTGTGGGCACGCAGCACCGTCCCGTGATAATTCTGTTTCCGCGCCCTCCTTCTCCTCAGGGAGCGCAAAGGGCTCTCCCGATGGTTTGATGTCATTTTCGACAATAAAACGTCGCACAAGCTGGGGAGCCTGGTCAAAGTCCAGCTCCGACAGCTTCTTGCCACTCCAGGCTGGTTTCGCTTCCGAATTTATGTACGAGAGGACGGAGTCGAGGTACTGGGACAGGTAGGACACCATGTCATCAAGGTCCCGCTGGAATTCTGTCGGCTCCAGGGCCTCATAGGCAATGGCGTCGACGAACCACCATTTCCCATCAGCCAGCTTCAAGGCACTGAGCACCAGCAGCTTCTCAACAGGAATGAGCATCCGAAGCTTTCCGCGCCAGTGCATGGCGTGCTCAATCGCATGGACGAGCCAGCCGGTGCACGCGAGGGTCACGTCCGAAGCCACATCAACCCCCGCGTTGAACCCGCTGTGAAAGACCCCGTAGCCTGTCACGACACAGTCCCCAGGCACCATTTTGTGAAAACCCACACGGACACAATGCGCGAGGAAGAAAGAGGAAGGCCATAAGCTAGCCTGCAGCCCCAGGACCTGCCAGACGTCCCCTCGCGCGGCTGCGAGAACGACTGGATCCATGTGCTCAATCAAGACGCGTACCATACGAGGAACTTCGCTCTTGGCAATGAAGAACCACATTTTGCTAGCCATGGAGTGCAAGTACGAGACAGACTGTTGCAGGTGATCCTCAGCGTGCCAACTGAAGTCGGATCCGGTAGTTCCCATGTGCAGAAGATTTATGTCGATACCTTCGTATGTGGCGGCGCCACCAAGCCTACTGTATAGGTTCAGAGTTCGGGGGCTCTCCAAGCGTTCTGATGGGGGGAATGGAACAGCTTGCGCAGTGCAGGCGGGGTCGCTCAGACTCCTACCACACCCATCTTCATTTGACGGCGTGAGGTCCGAGACGTAGTACACATCGACTGGTTTGGGCTTTCCAGGACCCATGACCTTCGTCTCGTGGCCACCAGATGTTCTTCCTCTCACCAAGGTCACGGTTGGATCATTGACACAGGCGAGGAACTGCGGCACACCAAACTCATGGTACTTTTCGAGAAGGGCGGCTTTACTGTCCCTGATCTTCTTCTTGAGATCGTCAGACAAGAGCCACTTCTCCCGCCCGGGTGGTAGCTGAGCCCGCAACTCGCCCCGCTTCACAGTGGGGTCGGGTTCAGGGCTAAGGGAAAAGACATCGCTCACAATTGTAGGGTACTGAGGAAAGGTTTGAACACGTACTCTGACTGGCACCCCCACCTTCCGCTTCGGCGCGACACATGACGCGGGTCGAATCTAGGGATCTTTGTTTCGGAACACGTGCGCTTCATATGTCCTGATTGACGCGGCATGCGATCGAATTACACCGAGCAAGCCCATTTCGGGAACAGAACTTACACATGTTATTGGAATCGTGTGAAAATCCAAAATTTGTCGCTGTAAAGGGGTTGGCCCCTCGCCGGGTGTATCATATCGCGCCCTTGCCGAATGCCTGGGATCGTCCAAGAGATCGACACCCTCACATCCCGCATGAGCCCTTCCATCATCCTCGGCACCGAGCTCCGGCTCATTAACGACCACTTGTCGGCTGAGCGACGTTTGTTGGGTCTCGCCACAGGAGGCACTGACACAGGCGGCCCCGAGGTCCGGCCGGCCAGCTTTTCTCGCATCAATGTGGCCCGAGTGAAGGCGAGCGTCGCGTTGAGAGTCAGCCGTTGTGCGGTCCCGTGACGGCGGTGAAACAGAAGGGGCTGATGGAGGCGATGAGGGAGGAATGCCAGCGAGAATCCTCTGATGAGCAGAGTCCGAGCTGTTCCAAACATCGCTGCCACGCGAGGCTATGCTGCCGTCGACTTGTCCAGAACCGACATCAAGTCGGGCGGAGAAGCCCCCACCGACACTCTCGGCATGTCCCTCCCCGACACCAGAAAAAACTATCTCAAAGGCCACTCCGAGATCCCGCCCTTCCTCCTCAGTGCCGTGCTGAAGGCGCTCACACGCGGAGCCACCACCGCTTGTTACTCGAGCAGGACCACCACGGGTGCCAACGCGAACTGCCACATCAGCAGCCCCACCAGCACCAGCACGATGACCGAGGCGCCCTCCACCCTGGCGCGCACCCTCAGTGTCGCCAGCACGCCCGTCTTTGCGACCGCGGGCGCCACCGCGGTGCTCACCACAACCACCTGCCCGAGATCCATCGTCATCGTGGTCGCCGCCTCCATCGCCACCTTGGCGAATATCGGCGGCGACACCAGTGCGTGTATTTTCAACATGGTCATCATGGCCACCATCACGAACAGCACCACCAGCAGCCCCATCAGCACCAGAATGAGCACCGAGGCGCCCTCCACCTTGGTGTCCACCCTCAGCACCGCCAGCACGCCCGTCTTGGCGCCCGGGGGAGCCACCGCGGCGCTCATCACGACCACCTCCCCCGGCGCCGTCGTAATCGATGTCGCCACCGCCGTCATCACCTCGGCGAGTATCGGCGGCGACACCAGTGCGTGTATTTCCAATATGGTCATCATGGCCACCATCACGAACAGCTCCACCAGCAGCCCCACCAGCACCAGCACGAGCACCGAGGCGCCCTCCACCTTGGTGTCCACCCTCAGCACCGCCAGCACGCCGGTCTTAGCGACCGAGGGAGCCTCCGCGGCGCTCATCACGACCATCTCCCGCGGCGCCGTCGTTATCGATGTCGCCGCCCCCATCACCACCTTGGCGATCGTCCGAGGCGGCACCATCGCCAATGATAGGAGCATCGCCTCCATGGGCGCGACGACGTTCAGGTGCAGTGACAGCATCAGCAGCACCACCACGACGAGCCCGAAAACGCTCCCCGCCTCGGCGCTCATCGTCAGCGCCCGAATCACGACCGTCGTGATGACCATCGTCCCCACCACGAGGCCGACCGCGATGATCCCCCGTAGCGCCATCGTCATCTTTGGCGTCGCCGCCGTCGCCACCTTGGCGCTTACCAGCGGCGGCACCATCGCGTGGAACTGCAGCATTGTCATCACGAGCGCGACCCCGTGTAGCACCAACAACTGCTCCAGCAACAGCACCACCACGAGCACCGATGCGCTCTCCATCTCGTCGCCCACCCTTACCGCCGTCACCACGACCTTGGTGATGACTGCGGTCACCACCGTGGCGTCCACCGCGATCACACCGCAAATAGCCTTCTTCGTCGTGGGAGCCGCCGCCTTGACCAACTTGGAGCGCGTCTGCGGCGGCGCTATCGAGTCTAACCGGAACATGTCCATCCCCGGCGCGTCCGCTTGCAACGTCATTAACATCTCCGTCTTCGCCGCGGTGGCGCGCAGAAGCGACGGCGCCTTGCAGGCGGACTGCACCTTGGGCACCGTCGGCACTGTCGTGCTCACCCCCGGCACGGCCTCGCTCGTCACCGGTGCTGCTTCGACTGCTGCCCTCTTGTCTGCGCATTTCACTGCCGCCGCTGCGGCTGCCGCGTGCGCTGCCCTGAGAGCGGCTCCCGCTCCCTCGGCTACTCCGACCGAACACGCCTCTGCCACTGCCACCAAAGCCGTCTCGCCCATCCGCCACCCCATCCTTGCTGTCGTGGTACTCCATGATATGCGTGCTCTCCGACTCGTCCTCAGATAGCTCCCGTCCATTCATGAGCTCCTCAGTTGGCTCTTCCTCATCGAAAGAGTCATTGCCTGGGCGATGGGCTTCCACGACGCCTCGCACGAGGCCGCGAAGGCGTCAAAGTGCGTGCGCCTTGCCGCAGCCACGCCCACGATGGTTGCGCAACAGGGCAAGGGCGGCGCCGGGCGTGGCGGCCTGAAGAAGCGTGAAGAACGAAAGTAGTCTCCCAGCCGAGTCGTTGTGGTTGCCTCTGATGCTCTGGATGACATCTACCGGCGCCAGCCGCCGCAGGGTCTCCACCAGGGGCTTCGGAATAATGATTCGGATAAAGGATCGTTCTGTAAGCAGCAGCTTCCTGCCCGCAGCAAGTTCTTATGTTCATCAGTCTCATCACGAGGAGACTGAGCATAAGGTGAGCTTTCCAGCAGTGTCTTCCGTGTTGCTCTCACATTGGATGGCGAGAGGATTTCGACGAATATATCCGGATATATGTGGATATATCCCGGATTCTGCTGAAAATCCCGAATTCTGAAAGGCCCTGGTCTCCACCACCCTCGTGAGCGTCCCAGGCGAGTTGGATGTCCGCAGAATCGTCCGGCAGATCGTTGTTGCCAGCACGATGAACAGCTGGTCCACCACCCGCTCGTCCCAGCCACCTGTACCCATTCCCACCGAAGACGTGTTGACCACGACAAGCGCCAAGTCGCGTTCCGCCGCCCCCACGAGTGCCCTACCGTGTCTCTTCGCCTCAACAACCACCTGAACCATGTGGCCCAGGGACCGCACGACAATGCCCCACCAAAGTCGGCCAGAACGCACAGGTACCAGGACTGTGCCCACGCTGAACACCAGCCTCTGGTGCACTTCGGGACAAGCCCGGTCCATCAGAGCCCGGTCATCACCCCCAGCTGCGGAAACGTCTGCAGCGTCTTATGACGTCAGCACTCGCAGACCACCGAATCGACCCTCACTCTCATGCCGATGCAGCAATCAGAGCGACATTCCGTCAATGATGCGAGGCAAAAGGGGGGACCCATCGGCGAGCGACGACATATCACCGGAAGAGAGCTCGACATGACGAGTGGCTGCACGTTTGAAAAGAAGCCGAGGGCTGATGGGGCGAGGTGGGGACAGCAGCCGTGTGCTCACCTTCTGTTAGCGCGCCACAGAAGAGGGTTCGGGCCGCGCACGTCCTGCAGCTGCAGGCACCCAACGCATGTCACGGCGGTCTTCCTCCTCGGAAACACACTCCCGAAAGCGCTTGTGCGGAGGGGAGGGGGAGCGCACCACGGGCGACCGATGGCCTGCAGAGGAGAGCTCGGCAGGAGGTGGAGCAGGGTGTCGCACTGCTGCGGCCGTCGGGGAAGCGAAGCGTGGTGGGGGTTAACAAGCGCCGCTGCACGCGTTTGCCTCCAGGCCACCTTGGACGAGGCGCGCGGCCGTGTCAACCGGGCTGACCATCGAGCCGTTACCGCCTTGCAATATCCTAACAGTGGACACCAGCAGCGAATCAAAAGTCGTCGCATCGCCACATCCCCCCGGGCAATTTCGCATTGTGCGCAATTGACGTGGGCTTGGAAGGAATCTCGGCCCGGCAATGCCCATCACCGTCAAAACCATTCGACCTTGAGCCAGCGAGAACCCCCCAGCTCGACCAACCAGCGACCGCCGAGCGTCGTTGAAGATCGCCACTAGAGATTCCAAGCTTGGGGCCGCTCCCTCAGGCCCGAAGGAGCGCGGATCAGGGCCGTGAGCACGGTGCATTGAGGCTTGATCCGACCCCGGTCCTTTTCGACGCGCATCCTCAGTCCCGTTGTCGCCATCCGGCATTGCGATTGCCGCTGCAGACGGCACAACACTAGGGTGATGGCCTGGCCCGTCGTGAGCCGCGCAGTGGCGGCTTCACCCGAGTCCGCCTGCGCTGGACGAAATCTCGAGCTCGGAGCGCGCGCGCGACGAGGTACCAGGAGCGTTGTCGAGCGCAGATCCACAATCGGCCGCATCGCCCAACGGCCGGTAAGACCCATCGCCATTGTTGGCATGGCCACGTTGCTTGGCACCGCAACTGGCGAGCGACCGCACAGCGACCGGCCGAGAAATCGGTCCCTGGCCGGACGCAGCTCTCCGCGTAAGCTCCTCGGCGCGCTGCGCGGCCCGAGCTGCCGCCAGCATCTGCGCCGCATGACGGGCGGCCACCGCAGCCTCGGCCTGGAGGGCTTGCGCCGGGGTCAGAGCGCCACGCCTGGACCGAGCAGCGCGGCTCCGATTGCTGCGCAGCCGGCTGTCGCTCAGATCTGGTCAGTCCTGAGCGGGACCGCCACGGTCTGCTTGACCACTGCCGTTGACTGTCCACGCATCGTCAGCGCCGTGCATCGTGGAAGCCATCGGGGACGGCGAACACCTCACAGGCTCTGGGTCACGCAGCCACGGGTGGCAGTGGCGACCTTTAAATGAATTCAACCAGGCTCCAGCCACACACTGGGGTTGGTCTGCAAAGCCAGCATCTTCAGGGGCCACCCCTCCGTCAAAGCGCTGCCGATCTCACGAGAGAATTGAAACAGAGGACCGAGAGCAAGGCTGGAGTATAACAAATTCGGGCGTGTCCAGCACCAATTCAGAGCGAGAAACACCGGACTCGCTTCTCGAGACCGCCACGTCGGCGGGGCGGGCCCGAGTGGAGGGTAGCGACTGGCGTCAGCCGGGAATGCGAAAACGCGTGTCCCCAGCCGATCCAGGCGTCCCTCTCCCTGACAGAGGAAAGGGACGACCAGACTCACTACTTCGGACCGCCGCCCCGGTGGAGCGGGCCCGAGTGGAGCGCAAAGGCAATGGTCTGCCGGGTTTGCGAAAACGAGTGTCCCCGGCGGAACCAGCCGCCCCTTCCCCAAAAAGAGGGCGAAGAAGACGCGACTCTCTTTTCGGGACCGCCGCGCCGGTGGGGTGGGCCCGAGTGGAGGGTAGCGACTAGCGTCAGCCGGGAATGCGAAAACGCGTGTCCCCAGCCGATCCAGCCGTCCCTCGCCCTGACATAGGGCGGGGACGACCAGACTCACTACTCGGGACCGCCACGCCGGTGGGGCGGGCCCGAGTGGATCGCAAAGGCAATGGTCTGCCAGGTTTTCGAAAACGCGTGTCCCCAGCGGAACCAGCCGCTCCTTACCCTGACAGAGGAAAAGGACGACGCGACCCCCTTCTCGAGACCGCCGCGCCGGTGGGGCGGGCCCGAGTCGAAGGTAGCGACTAGCGTCAGCCGGAGAGGCGAGAACGCGTGTCCCCAGCCGATCCATCCGTCCCTCGCCCTAAAAGAGGGCGGGGACGACCAGACTAACTACTCGGGACCGCCGCGCCGGTGGGGCGGGCCCGAGTGGAGCGCAAAGGCAATGGTCTGCTGGGGACGCGAAAAGGCGTGTACACGGCGGATCTGGGCGTCAGTCGCCCAGATCGAGGGCGAGGACGACGAGAAGCCACATCCGTGTACGCCGCACCGGTGGGACGGACACGGGAAGAATAATCACAGGCGTGTGTCCGCGAGCGTGAGACACAGATTCGGGCACTGCGACAGTAGGGCCGTCCCTTACGGGTGTATCATGGAACAGAGACTCAACAGCGACCTGAGCCCCAACAGACAAGAAAGCAACCAGGGCAGAGTGCGGTAAAAAGGGTTGGTGTCGGGTGATCGGTATGAAAGAAAAGCAGCCAACAGATGGGACTATGACGTGCGATCTGCGTCGGCCACGCGCGTGGTCGCACGTGGAGGTCGGTGAGCAAAACGGGGCGAGTACGGTCAACGCGGTGCGGAAAGAGCGTCGCGCGGTGCGTGAAACGTGGGTGCAGGTGCGTCCCGCTACGGTGGGGAGGTGCGGTGACTGTGTTCAGAGCGTCCGCCACCACCCTGACGTGCTCACAAACGGTGATCTCCCCAGGCGGCCCCACACGACGCCCTGCCGTGGAGTCCCCGTGTGGCGCGATCTGAACGGGTGGCCACAGACGCTGAACCCGGCGGGGAATGCGCGACAAGCTCGAAGGAGATCACTCGTCGGCCGAAACCGAGCGAGCCGGATAATCGATATATCTCCGATCAAAAGCAAAATTGTAGAGGACTCATGTACTTAGAAGTCGATCATCAATGGCCTCGTAAAGTGAGATCGTCCAAGCAATCTCAGATGGTCCCGAAGACATGCTCTCCGTCCCCACTCATCGGTGAGTCTTCTTGACCACGAAGCTGTCCGGGATCGCCGCCCGTGTGCGGCACTATCTGTCATGATCTACGTGACAGTGCGAGTTATGGAAACTACTGTGGAGCTGGGCTTTCATCAGCATCACAGCCTGTCATTTAAAACAGGTTTTTATCCGCTACCATGATTGGCATTCGCCGTCGCGTTGTGATCATGGCTCGGTAAGTCAAATGTCGCCGACGCGATACGGACACATGGTGCCAGGCGTGCTTGCGATCCGACCTCGACTCACAGCAATAGCAGACTGCCCTGGTTGACATTGGCCTCGATGACGGTTGCCAGTGAGCACTGTGCCTTGTGTTGCTGCCTAAAGCCCTTCAGGACGCGATAATGCCGAACAGTGACCCTGAAGACGCCGACGGCGCACCCGTCGGGTCTCCCGGGCCCGGTTCTCCTTCCGTCAATGCTGCCCTCTTCTTGATCGTATGGAGCTCCCACGAGGTATGATACTTTGCTTCCAGGCGCTCAGCTACGTGTTAAATTGATACAAGACCGTGCGAGCGTGGCTTGGTAGACTACACGTACGACGCTGCTGTCACAAACGTGTGGAGCAATACCGTAGGCTGACACGATACTGGTTGCTTTTCATGTATATTGTGCTGGAGTTGATTGTGCCGTTGGAGCTGCTGCTGCTTCAGAATGAGGTGATTTGTAACTCTTCTTGCTACGCTCAAGCCATGCTCAAGAAGATTTTCAACGGATCCGTTATCCCTCGTATCAACGGGAGCGCGGTAGACTCGCCCGAGCACGATTGTCTCTCATGGTTGGCCCAGCCCGGACAGCTGGAAGGCCCGAACAAAGACTGCACTCGCCCTCTTCGATGCGTCGTGAAGAAAGCCGTTGAGAAATGCGCGGGCAACATTGACTATGGTGCGAGTGGCTGGAAGGAGCAAGCGGCGCGTAGTGAAGGCAGCGTTGAGAAAGGGACTGCGTCCTCGCTGCAACCGCAGGCGCACCTCTGCTAGACTGCTTTCGTATCTTACACTGGGAGTGTACATGGACAATGAGGGCAAGAAGGCCTCAATGGAGCGTGTCGTAATCCCCACTGGTGTGCACAATGCGTCTGAAGCAGCGGAGCTGGCCGCGCTGGCCACCCCGTGAAGCGTCAGTTACCGCTTAAAGCTCAAGGACGGCGACCGGGAGATGGAGCGACCGCTTGATATAAGCGGTGCTGCCACGTCCATCATTGCTGAGCTGCTTTTTTTGGACGCTACGGAAGTGTGGACCTCTGTTCGGGCTTGTGGAGCGGCCTGCCTGCAGGAGTACGTGGATGCTGTGGATTTTCCCAAATTCCTGCGTCCTGAGAGAGCTGAGGCTCGCAAGAGAGTTGTTTGCTGCAAGCGGGACGAGCTGAAGGATCTGGAGGCCGGTGATATTGATCTCTCTGATAAGGAAGCTGACTGGAGAACACGCTCAATTGACGTTCAAGGTGACGCTTTACGAAGACTCGACGGCGAAAGTGTTGAGCAGCTGACGTTGGACGGTCATGGCTTACTTCATGCCCTTGGCTGCCCTCTGGCCCCGGCCGAGCGTCGTTTTTTTCTACCCGTGGAAGTGGGCGTATTTATGACCTCCTCAGAGTGGCGGCTCCTCTTGTTTGTTTTCTTTGCTATTTTTTCTGTTTTTATCCGTAAATTGATCTATAACAACCAGTCTTGCACCGCAGTGAGGGAACATGCGCGCGATGAATCTCTGTGATGATCCTCAGTGCAGAACATGCAAAAGTTGGCAGGATTTGCTGTGACACTGCCTCGCAGTCGATCATGAAGGGAGGCCCCAAAACAGCACAATGCAAAGACCTGAGGCGGCTCCATGTAGCAGCCCACAGATAGTCTGGTTGACAGCTCCTCAATGATGCCAAAAACTTATGGTCTGCTTTGTTGCAGCAGATGACGTCAGGATGGTCTCTTCGTCAATTTTGCGGCCCTGCTCCAGTGCTGTTCCGGAAACTGCTGTCCGCATGAGATTGCTCTCTTTCCACGCGTCTGCCTGTGTCTCTAAATAAATACAAGAATGGAGAGCGGGCGCTGGCTGCTGTGGCGACTCAATCCTACGGCATGGACATTCAAATGATCTCCGTCCAATCCAATTTGTGAGCGCATGGCGTTGTCAGCATTCAATCGGTACAGCCGTTCCCTCAAAAACCTCGCACGCCAACTGCTGCACCACTCTGACCAATCGGCCTTCATGGGGTCGCAGAGGCCGAGTTGTCTGAGTGGTGCAACAGTTTTCGTGCGAGGGTTTTGAGAGAACGGCTGTAGAACAGTCCAGGGTCAGTGCTGCTGGATGCGCCGCAGAACTATCTGACAGACAGTCTTGGAAACAGTTCCTGGATGGATCCCAGGTTCATCCGTCACCTGATCTCACATTACTCCGTGCACTAGTGTGGGATAAGTCCAGTACCACGCACGCGCCGGATTATCCTATCATACCAGAGATAATATGATCTGAGATGATGCCACATCGATCATGGAACTTTCCTTCGGACAATCCGTTGAGCAGCCGTGAGTCGAATCCCAATTATAGCTCCGTATTTATGATGGAATAATAGATTTTAACAAAGACACGGATCTTCATTCCAACACACAGTGCACCTTGCCACTGTCTCGCCACGCGAACAGAGCCACCATGTATTTTTTTCGCCCCATTCTCCCCCACACCAGAGGGCGGCCACCATGGGAGCCCGTACAATCACCCTTACGCCATTTCCGCCGCGGTGACAACGTTCGTGGGACGGCGGCCAAGCGGGGCGACCGCGGCGGCTGTCGACTCCCCCGCCCATCCCGTGTTCACTCGTTCCCACTCACGTGGTGCAAGCAGTAAGCCTCGCATCCCCCGCAGCTACTTGGCGCTCGGCGCCGACGCCCACCGCGCCGCCGCGCCCCGACTCAGCCGCCGTCGGCGGCGCGTCCGCGCGTGCGCGGCGGCGACGACGCGCTGCTACCGCCGAGCCGGCAATCACACGCTGCGCGCCTCGGTGCGGGGGGCGGCTCGGGGTGCGCCCGATCGGGGCCCCTTCCCCCCCGGCTGCCGGGCCGCCCGCCGCGTCCCCGCCGCTGCTGCCACGAGGGGCGGGGGGGGGGCCGATGCTGCGGCACCGGCGACCATCGGGGCGGCTGCCACAGGCCAACCCCAAGCGCTCAAACGCGCAGCGTCGACGGGGGGCACCCGCTGGCGGGGGCGAGGACAAGCAGCGGCTGGGGGCCGGGTCGGACGTGCTCCAATCCCGGCGGAACCCCACGCCATTGAGGGGGGAGGCCGAAACCAGCGCCCCCGCCGCCGTGCATGATCCGAAGGTGTCCCACCGCGGGCGTTGGAGGGGACGCCCGCCGGCTGGGCGCCGTAGCGACGGTCCTTCGTGACCGCTCTGACGGCCGCCACGCGACGGGCGGCGGCGGCAGCGACGCCGCCGCCGCCGCGTGGTTGGCCGAGTTGCCCCAACGGCAGTGGCTGTCGCGCATCCAAGTGCGGCAGCTGCGCGTGGCGGGAGACGGACGACGCCCACGCGCTGCCACTGCGAGGGCCACAACCGCCGCCGCCGCCGCCGCCGCCGACACCGCTGCCACTACCGCGGCCGCCGGTCGCTCCTGCATGCGGGCGCCCGTCCCACGCGTGGTCATGCACCGCCCACCGCCGCGTCAGCGGCAGGTGCGGCGGCAACGCCTGCAGCGGCGGTGGCCGCCGTCCCCACCCACCAAATGCGGGTGTACTGCGCTCAGTACGCGGCGCGCTGCTGGGCGGCAGCGAAAAGAATGGATGGGCGGCATGGCCCACCACAAGCTGGTCATCTCGCTGCCTCGGCCGACACCGCCTCGCTCGGCGGGTGACGGCGTCACCAGCGCGGCGCCCAACACGTCGCTCAGCAGCCGCCCCCGGCCGCGCTCCCCCCCCCCACCTCCAGCGCCGCCTTGCATGGCAGATGAAGTGCGGAGCTGGTAGTCACCACTTGACCCGCCGCTTCGGCCGCCGCTGCCTTGCTCGGCGGGTATGGCGTCGCCGCCGCGGCGGCCCACACGTCTCCGTCGTCGCCGCCCCCGGCCACACTTACCCTCACTCGCCCCTCTCCGAGTTTCACGACCGATGACATGCAATTCACGTCTACCACAACCACAGCGCCCCCACAGCACCGCCGGTGCCTGGCCCCCGCCGCCCGCCGTCGCCGTCTCGCTCAGAGGGTGTGACGGCGTCACCGGCGCAGTGCCCAACACATCGCCATCCCCGCCGCCCCCAGTGCCACACCGCCCCCTCCCCCCACCCCCCAGGTGCCCGCAAACGAGGACATGGCGGAGCGCATGGAGGACGCCCCCCCAAGAGCCGTCCCCCCGTCGAGCGGCCGCGGCCACTGAAACAGGCGGCACCGTCGGCGGGTTGCTGGTCGTGGCGGCCGGCTTGATGCTCTACTTTCGCCTGCGGGGGCAAGCCGCCGC
>Ga0115029_1001883_pt1 | contig 13536 bp, 11 predicted proteins | sample SidtaG_3_FD_87297 | JGI IMG/M metagenome (GOLD analysis project Ga0115029, IMG submission 87297) | Marine algal microbial communities from Sidmouth, United Kingdom - Sidmouth_Asex1 metaG | ecosystem: Host-associated > Algae > Red algae > Unclassified | place: Sidmouth, United Kingdom | collected...
CTAGCCGAGGTCGAAAAGCAGGCCTTTTTCAATATGGGCTAGAGCCTTATTTTTAAGAGCGGCCTTAAGTACCTACCTATGACAGCCATGTAGGAACCTTATCAATAACGATGCTTAAAGCCTTTAAAAATCGCCCTTGGGAACTCATTAGACAACTGATAACTTCACACAATAAATGAAACATAGGTCACTATGCTTAAATTACTTTGTTTGTTCTAAGTTGTCTAATGCAGCTCTAAATGACTAATTCATTATTTGAATTGGTAATAGTCATATATACTTAGCCTATTACTCGACCCTGCAAAATTTTACTCGTATAACAAATACCGAGCTTTTATTGGATACTATCTATGTCGTCTAGAAACCCTATTATTGCTGTTACTGGTTCATCTGGTGCTGGCACATCAACTACAACTGATTCTTTTGAACATATATTTCGTTCACTTGGTATAACCTCAGCTCAAGTTGAAGGAGATAGCTTTCATCGTTATTCACGACAAGAAATGGATTTAGAAAAAAGAAAGGCTACCGAAGATAAACGTAACATTAGTTATTTTGGTGATACGGCTAATGATTTTGACGCCTTAGAAAACCTATTTAAAGATTATTCGGCTAAAGGTAGGGGTAACATGAGAAGGTATTTGCATACTTTCGATGAAGCAGTTCCTTATAACCAAATGCCGGGTACATTTACTCCTTGGGAAGAGTTAGGTGAGGGTACAGATTTACTCTTTTATGAAGGGCTTCATGGTGGTGTAGTTACTGAAAAAAATGATGTGGCGCAACATGTCGATTTACTTATCGGTATGGTTCCCATTGTAAATTTAGAGTGGATTCAAAAAATCGTCCGTGATACTAATAAAAGAGGCCACACCAGAGAAGCTGTAATGGCAAGTATCGTTAAAAGTATGGAGGATTACATATCTTTCATCACCCCTCAGTTTTCTCGCACACATATAAATTTCCAACGGGTTCCCACCGTGGATACTTCTAACCCATTTAGTGCAAATGCAATTCCGACCCTAGATGAAAGTTTTGTGGTTATTAGATTTAGAGAAGGAACTAAAGTTGATTTCCCGTTTTATCTCAGCATGATTGATGGTGCTTTTATGTCGCGTATGAATACGTTAGTTGTGCCAGGTGGGAAAATGGGCTTAGCAATGGAGTTACTACTTACTCCTCTTATTCAAGAAATAATGAATAAAAAAGATAAAGCGAATAAACAATTAGATTGGATGAGTGATTTGTAAGCCTTAAATATTTTTGCTTTTTTAATTAAGAAATTGTTAAGTACTTATTATCCTATAACTATGGGTAATATTAACCGATTTAATTAACATCAGCGCTAAAGAACAATATTTATTTACCGATAGCGCAATAGCACGTTCAACAACTGTTTCTTTAATGTTTTCACCAGTGATAGTGAAGGTTAAATGTATATCTGAAAATAGTTTAGGAACCGTCTCTAGTCTTTTGCTCTCTGTATCTACCCTACAATGACGTAAATTTTGCTTGGATTTTTTTAAGATTGTTACTACATCTACGGATGAACATCCACCTAAGGAAATTAGTACATTCTCGAGCGGAGATACAACCGTTTCACCGTCATTTGCATCCATTAAAATAGTATGGCCACACTCACTAGCACTAGAGCCAATAAATAACTCGTCGCTTTTTCATTCAACTGATGCTTTCATTGCCTTCTCTTTATTACGCTTTAGCTAAACTAATTTCGCTATCAAATAAATTTTTAATTAATAAAGCAAATTCTTTAATAAACAATAATTGTTCCGAAGTTATCGGGTTATGTACTACGGTTGATAAGATTTCTTCTAAATCATGCAAAATTGAATCAACTTCGCGAATAATTGTATTACGTTGATTAAACGATAATTTATGTTGTAAGCATAGTTGAATTATTTGATCGCCAAGAACTTCTTCAATTTTTTCAATTATTGTAGGTGAATTTGAATCTTGAGCTGTCGCTAAATTTTCAAATAAGCTTAGATGCTCTGTCAAATATTCTATAAGATGTATATAACCGTTTTTGTCAGTAACCATAAATTATAGTGATACTCCTTTGGGCAATTACTTCACTAAATACTCATTATAAACATAATTTGAAAAAAACGCGTAACCTTTGCTTTAAAGGACACTTAACTAAAAAATAAGTATCAAGTAGCGAAAGTAAATTAGATAGGCTTTATAATATATTTAATGAACATTTCCCAAAATAAGTTAAAACAAAGTGTTAAAATAAGCATGGCTTTTAATCGTATTTAATAGCACTTTCGTCTCAAAAAAATTGAATTAATACCCCCTTACCTGAAAGATGACGTAGTTGTTACGCTTTGTAACATTGTTTTTGATCGTTAAATCTAATTATAATAATTTACTTCTACTCTTAGAGAGAACTTTAAACATGAAAAATAATTTATCTAAAAACTTTAAAAGGTCAATAGCTGCTGTTGCAGTATCTGCCTCTATTGCCATACCAAGTGTATCTGCCTTCGCTGAAGATACAGTTGAAAGTGTTGAACGCATCGCTGTTACAGGCTCTCGTATTAAGCGTGTAAATATTGAAGGTGCTAACCCTATTCAAGTTATTACACGCCAAGATCTTGTAGTGTCAGGCATCTCTAACATGGGAGACATGCTTCAAGAAATACCTTCAGTTGCTGGGGCAGGTACCAATACAGCAATCAATAATGGTGGCGCAGGTGCTATTAGGGTTTCTCTTCGTGGATTAGGATCAGAGCGTACATTAGTCTTATTAAATGGCCGTCGAATTGTAGCTTCAGGTTCAGGTGCTAATGCTTCAGTTGATTTAAGTACTATCCCTACGGCAATCGTTAAACGTGTTGAAGTATTAAAAGATGGTGCTTCAGCTATTTATGGTTCTGATGCGATTGGCGGTGTTGTAAACATTATTACTCGTGATGATTTTGAAGGTTTTGAATTCAATGCAGGTTACGATATAGGTACAGAAGAAAGTGATGGTGAAACAAAGAATTTTGATGTAACTATTGGCTTTTCTGGCGACAAAGGTAATGCAGTAGTTAATGCTTTTTATGTACAACAAGGTGCTCAATGGTCTGGAGATCGCGATTGGTCTAAATTTGACCATGGTTTAGATCTTGAAACTAATGAAAAAATACCTGGAGGCTCTTCAGCTACGCCTTGGGGACGTTTTCGTGGTTTTGACGCAGATGTAGATGGTTGTTCTGATTTCACTCACGGTGCAGCTAATGGACCTGGTCAATCTGACCCTACTGACGTTCGTGATGCTACTGGTTATGACTGTTTTGGTGGAAATGATTTATATAACTTTGCACCTGCTAACTATCACTTAACTCCTTCTGAGCGTTACGGTATTTTTGCATCAGGTTCTTATGAACTTACTGATAATATTCGTACCTTTACAGAATTAAGTTTTAGTCGTCGTACGTCTGATATTAAACTTGCACCATTGCCTCTTGCACCTTTAGCATTCTTTGGTTTTGATGCTCCTTACTCAGCCGATAACTATTATAACCAAGTACAAGGCCCTAAAAATGGTGCTGGAGAAAGCCAAGATATAGCTGACTGGCGTCGTCGTATGGTAGAAACTGGTGGACGTGATACAAGTTACCGTAATGAAACTGTACGTATGATGTTCGGTTTAGATGGTGAGTTTTCTAATGGTTGGGGATGGGAAGTTAGTTACGTTTTCGGCTCGAATGATTCAGCAAGTTCAGCTCAAGGTGGTGTAAACTTTGAGAAAGTAGCTTTAGCTGTAGGTCCTTCATTTTTAGATGCTAACGGTAATGTGGTTTGTGGTACTGAAGCTAACCCTATTGAGGGCTGTACTTCATTGAACGTATTTGGAGTACCAGGAACAGCAAACGAAGTTTCTCAAGAAATGTTAGATTACATTACTTTTGAAGCCCATGACTTTGGTTCTAATGAGCAACAAATAATATCAGCGAGTGTATTCGGTGATGCATTTGAATTACCAGCAGGTATGGTTGGTTTTGCTGCCGGTATTGAGCACCGTGAAGAAAAAGGTTCTGACTTTCCTGATGCATTAATTGCTTTAGGTATAACTTCTGGTTCAACACGTGAAGCCACTTTTGGTGGTTACGAAGTTGATGAAGCATATGTTGAAGCTAATATTCCTTTATTGAGTGGTGTAGCTGGCGCTGAATTATTAGAGATTGATGTAGCACTTCGTTATTCTGACTATGATAGTTTTGGTGATACAACGAATCATAAGATTGGTGTTCGTTGGGTTCCATTTGATGGTTTAATGGTTCGTGGTACGTCTTCATCGGCATTCCGTGCACCATCAACACTTGATTTATTCCAAGGTAATACAGCTAACAGCCCTGAAGTAACAGATAAATGTGCGGTTAATCCTACAGCAACCTGTATAGCTGATGGTGTTCCAGCAGCTGGTTTTACTCCTATTGGCGATCAATTATCTTCAACTCGTGGCGGTAATGCGAACCTTTTACCTGAAGAAGCAGATATCTTTACCGTTGGTCTAGTTTATAGCCCAGAGTTCTTTGAAGGTTTATCTTTAACAGTAGATTACTGGGACATTGAAGTTACTGATGCAATAAGTACTTTAGGTGAGCAGTTAATTTTAGATAGCTGTGCGGATACTGGTGAGCATTGTGATAAAATTGTTAGACATGGGGCAGGTCCGTTATTTGGTAATTCGAGCGATATCAATGACCGTAAAACAAACGTAGGTGGCGTAGATTCATCTGGTGTTGATTTCAACATTCGTTACGCAACTGAATTTGATGGTGGTAACTTAACATTTAACTTAGATACTACACATTACGGTACATATGATATTACTCAAGCAAATGGTGATATTGTTGAAAATGCCGGCTATTTTAAAAGTAACAGTGGTGATGGTAATTTCCCTGAATGGAAAACAAACTTTGATGTTCGTTATTCTGTTGACGACTGGTCAGCAAGCTGGTCTGTACGTTACATAGGGGCAGTTGATGAGGTAATTGATAGTTTAGTTGATGAGGCTGATCTTGGTGATTATTATGCTGGCTACGGACGTCAAATAGATAAAAGCGGAACATACAACATTACACGAGAAATTGATTCTCAAGTTATTCACGATGCACGCTTTAGCTACTTTATGGAGCACGTTACATTAACCGTTGGTCTTGATAACGTTTTTGATGAAGAGCCTCCGTATGCGGATACTGGCTTTAACGATAATACTGATCCACGTACATACAACACAACTGGTCGTCATGCATATGTTACAGTAGGTGTGTCTTTCTAATAAAAATAAACTAAAAAAAAACCGATTAGAGTTATCTAGTCGGTTTTTTATTTTTAGAGAGATTAGCTTGTCTTACTATGCTCTTTTTTAATATTTTCTTTAAGAAAGTATTAAAAAAGAGCATATATATGTTTGGCATAGAGCTTATTTAGAGAGCTAAATTGTATAATTAAATGTTATTATACTAAGAGTATAAGTATTAAGAGGTAAGTTATGAAATTGATTCATGGTGTTTTTTTTATGTTTTTTTTTATGGGAAACTTACAAGCAAATACATTAAATATTTCTTTAATCAATTGCTCAAAAATTGATGACAAGACAAGTCGATTAACATGTTTTGATAAACTGACAACATCCCTTGATATTTTGAAAAATTCGAATATTGAACTTGTGCATTCTTCAAAAAATGTGAGCAAGAATGATAAAGTAGAAATTTTTGGTGCGAAACACTTAAAGCATAACGGCCTTAACTCAGATAAAGAAAATAAAATAATTCTCACCGTTAAAAGTATTAAAAAGGATGCTTATAAAAAGTTAATCTTAACGTTTGTTAATGGCCAAGTTTGGAAGCAAAGTAATGAGGTTTTTTTTAGTGTTAAGCCGGGTGATAAAGTAAAGTTACAAGAGGGAGCATTAGGAGCTATTTCTTTAAATAAACAGGGAACAAACCGTAGTATAAGAGTTAGAAGAGTTAAATAACATAACATAGAGCTGCAATGGATTTCCTTGTTGATGAAAACCCATTGTTTTTAAAAAGAGATTAAGTCAGAACTAATACATATTAACTCACATTCGTACTTTCAAATATCTTATCGGCAGATGCCGCTACAAATCCTGTATATAAATTCCCATTAGCTAAAGGGTACCTTTTAGCAAATTCATAAAAGCAACTTGGTATTAGTACGGTTTGATCAGTAAATTTTACCTCTGCTTTATCAGCAATCGTTGATGATTGTTCTAGCATTACTTCTTTACTCCCTTTAATTTCACCACCTGAAGTGTTTAAAGGGTAACCACCACTTTTTACTACGTTATTCACCTCTTCTATATCATCAAAGTTTTTTAAGTGATTGATGCTTACAGTAAAGTGATTTGCTCGATAGCCCCATGCTGCCATCCATGCCGCATATTCGCTTTTAGCCAGTAGTGTTTGATAGTCTTGGTAGCTTACTTGCCATTGAGTACCTGAATATAAAAAGTTGTTATTTTTAACTGATGCAGGATCAATAGCATCTACCATGTTGTTAATGATCTTTTGGATAGGTTGCGAAAATTTTTCAACCAATAATTCGCTTATAAATACTTTGGGTAAAGTACTATCTGCATGCTCGTAATGTTTGGCGTAAAGCTTTTTTTCTTCAAAATGATATTCTCCACCTTCTTTATATCCTAAAGCAATTAAATGTGCTGCTAGTGTTTCTAGGTTCACTTTTGACGTGTTAAAGGTTCTGTAGGCTACGTGGTCGTTTATTAGGTCATCACCTGAGGATAATAGGTCGTGAATTCTTAAAGCCGAAGGTGTTACTTCTAGATAGTTGCTCCAAATTTTATTAAATAGTGCTTTAACTTCGGGGACGAATTGCATGGTGGTTTGTGTCATGATCAGGTTCCTAAAATAGGTTTAAACAAATTAAGGGTAATTTGTAGGCGTTATACCCGTTATCATTCGAAGTGCTCTGAAAAATGTATTTTGAATGGTAGCGGATATACAATCAAAAAAAGAGAGCTGCTGATTAATTTATAAAAAGCAGCTTATTGATTTATATTAAATGCTCAACAACGATGTTTATTTCGTCATATAGTTACAGCTATAGTTGATTAACTCATTTAAAAAACAAGGACGGTTCCAAGTAAATTTAATACTATTTACCTGATGCTGTTATTTAATTGTAATGCCAGGACTTAACGTAGCGGGTAAGCTTACTTTTTCAGCTTCAACCGACGCTACAGGGTACGAGCAATAATCAGCAGCATAATAAGCACTTGCTCTATGATTACCACTTGCGCCTATGCCGCCAAATGGTGCTGCACTGCTGGCACCAGTTAGTGGTTTGTTCCAGTTTACAATACCAGCACGAATTCTTTTGAAGAAGTGCTCGTAGGTCGCTTTATTGTCTGATAATAAACCAGCAGATAAACCAAAAGCAGTATTATTTGCTTCGTTAATCGCATCGTCCAAGTTAGTATATCTATAAACTTTTAGTAGAGGACCAAAATGTTCATCGTCAGGCATGTTGGTAATGCTTGTTACGTCAATAATACCGGGCGATATAAAACCTGTATTTTTTTCAAGATGTTTCATTTCTAATAAAGGTTTCCCACCCAATTCAATTAATTGTGTTTGCGCAGCAACTAAACCTAAAGCCGCTTTTTCAGAAATCATTGAACCGATAAAAGGTTGCTCTTCATCATCAAAATAGCCAATCTTTATTGCCGCTGTTGATGCAATTAATTTTTCTAAAATGGCATCTCCCTCAGAGGTATTTTCAATAAATAAACGTCTAGCACAAGTACAACGTTGTCCGGTTGTTACAAAAGCAGATTGAATAATGTCGTGTACAACGCCGTTAATATCAGCAACATTTTTTACAATTAATGGGTTGTTTCCACCCATTTCCAGCGCTAATATTTTTCCGGGTTGTCCGCCAAATTGTTCATGCAATAATTGTCCTGTGGTGGAGCTTCCGGTAAAAAATAATCCGTCTATTTGAGTATGACTTGCTAAGGCTTTTCCTGTTTCTAATTCACCTTGTACTAAATTTATTACACCTTGAGGTAATCCTGCTTTTAACCAAAGTTTTAAAGTTTCTTGGGCAACTTTAGGGGTAAGTTCACTCGGTTTAAATACAATAGTGTTACCAGCAATAAGTGCTGGAACAATGTGCCCGTTAGGTAAATGACCAGGGAAGTTATAAGGACCAAACACTGCAACAACGCCGTGAGGTTTATGACGAATAAAAGCTTTGGCTCCTGGCATTGGGTTTTCAACTGTGCCTGTTCTTTCTTCGTGAGCTTTAATTGATATATTAATTTTACCTATCATTGCTCCTACTTCGGTACGTGTTTCCCAAAGTGGCTTGCCTGTTTCTAACGCTATGGTGTGCGCTAAATGTTCTTTGTTTTCTGCCAGTAATTCACCGAAAGCATTTATAATAACTAAGCGTTGCTCGATGGTTAATTCTGCCCAAGATTCGAAAGCAGTACGAGCACTTAACACCGCATTATCTACTTGGCTTGCCGATGCAGACTTACCTTGCCAAATAACTTCATTTTTAGCTGGGTTGACTGATGATACTGCATGACCTAAGCCTTCTTGCCATGTTCCATCTATTAATTGTATTGCTTGCGACATATTGGTTCCTAAATGCTTTTTATTAAAAGAGTTTCTGTTTAATACGGATTCAGTTGACGTTGATATCAATGTGGCTTTATTTTAATTTTTATTTTTGTTTAATTTTCGACAAGGCGGATCCAGTCACCCTCAACTAACTGTAAATATTTTGCCGTATTAGGCGAAATTACTACGCTATCTGAATTTTTTTTGAAGTTAACAGCAGCTTGTAAAGCTACAAAATTATTGATGTTGGTATTGCAAATAATATAGTTATTTTCGTTATTTACATCGCCAATAATAACTGGGTGCCTTTTGCTGTCATTAATGGTTTTTATATTTTTAAGTTGGCATTCTACTGTTGGCCCCGCATCAAAAATATCGACATAACCACCACGGCAAAAACCTTCAGCTTCTAATAATTTTAATGCGGGTACTGTTTTGGGATGTACTTGGTTAATAACTTCTTGCGCTGATTTACTAAGTAAATTGACGTAAATAGGATATTTAGGCATGAGTTCGGCAATAAAAGATTTTTTACCAATACCTGTTAAGTAATCTACGGTAGGAAAATCCATTGAAAAAAAATGTGTTTCTAGCCAATTCCAAAAAGGCGAACGCCCATTGTCGTCTGATACTCCGCGCATTTCTGCAATAACTGTTTCAGCAAACCGATGTTTATGTTCGGCCATAAATAAAAAACGTATTCTTGATAAGAATCGTCCATTTTTATTTTTACGGTGGCTTTCACTCAAAAATAAGGTGCAAATCTCAGTGGCTCCAGTGTAGTCATTACACAAGGTAAGTGTTTCAACGGTATTGTATATATTAAGCTCTCTTGAGCTGTGAACCACTTTACCTACATGGTAATGATAAAAAGTATCTTCTAACCCTACTGCGGCTTCAATTCCACTTGTGCCAACGACTTTACCAGTTTCAGTATCTTCCATTACAAACAAGTAACCTTCATTACCGGGTTTAGTTACCTCGGCTTTGAACGACGTTTCAGCGCATTTAATCCGTTGTTTTAATAAAGTTTCGTTTTCCGGTAACGAGGTAAAACCATGTCCAGATTCTTCAGCAATACGATATAGCGCGTCGTAATCGCGGTGTTGAATAGGGCGCACTATGATCATATTAATATCTCTGTCAGGTTTAGCTTAGAAAATAGAGTGTTAACTACGGCAGTAAGCTTACTTTGTTAGCTTAGCTACGCCTTTTTCAAAGCGTACTAGCCCTTCAATAATATCTTCATCAGGAATAATTAAGGAAGGAGCAAAGCGTATTACGTTTGCGCCAGCTACTAGTGTCATGGCGCCTTCTGCAAGTGCTGCATTTAAAAAGTCTTTTGCTTTACCTGCGTATTTTTCATTGAGTACTGCGCCAAGTAATAAACCTTTTCCTCTAATTTCAGAGAAAACATGGTGTTTATCATTAATCGCATTGAGAGTATCAACAATCATTTTTGATTTAACTTTTACGCCATCAAGCACTTTTGGGGTATTAACAACATCTATAGTTGCTTCAGCAACGGCGCAAGCGAGTGGATTACCGCCGTAAGTACTGCCGTGTGTACCAATTTTAAGGTGTTTAGCAATGTCTGTTGTAGTCAACATTGCGCCAATAGGGAAGCCACCACCTAGCGATTTTGCACTCGTTAAAATATCAGGCGTTATATTTAAACCCATGTAAGCAAATAAATCGCCAGTTCTACCTGCACCTGTTTGTACTTCATCATAAATTAATAAGGCATTGTGTTGATCACATAACTCACGCACACCTTTGGCAAATTCCGTTGTTGGTGAAATGATACCGCCTTCACCTTGTAAAGGTTCCATTACTACGGCGCAGGTTTTATCTGAAATGAGCGCTTTAAGGCTGTCTAAATTATTGTATTCTGCGTGACAAATATTGCCAGGTTTAGGACCAAACCCATCTGAGTAAGCTTCTTGACCGCCAACCGTTACGGTAAAAAATGTTCTACCGTGAAAGCCTTGCTTAAAGGCAATAATTTGTGATTTTTCAGCACTGTATTTTTCTAATGCCCAGCGACGCGCTAATTTAAAAGCTGCTTCGTTTGATTCAGCGCCAGAGTTTGTAAAAAAAACTTTATCAGCAAAGGTAGCGTCGACGAGTTTTTTGGCAAGCCTAAGGGCAGGTTCATTTGTCATTACATTTGATAAATGCCAAATTTTATTACCTTGCTCAAGTAAAGCTGAGGTAAGTGCGGGATGACAATGACCTAAGCAAGTAACAGCAATTCCGCCAGCTAAGTCAATATATTCACGCTCTTCTTGATCCCAAACACGAGAACCTTTACCACGAACAGGAATTACCGCAGAAGGGGCATAATTAGGAACCATTACTTCATCAAATAACGGACGACTTACTGGAAATTGATTTGTCATTGCTTACTCCATAAATATTGGCGCTATGCCATTTTAAAAAACACTTATGATTGGTAGGTTAATTTAATTGGTATTAAACATAATTGACCAAAATAAGTATAGGAACAGACGTAGATATTTGGTACAAAAGTCACGTTGTTTAGATGTATTATTATGGCAGGTAATTTTTGGTTTGTCTTGTATGAAATACTGCAAGCCCTTTTAAAATAGGCTTTTCAAGCGCTTTGTAAGTGTTTTATTCAGTTAAGTTGAATAACTATATTTAGGGTAAATGTTAAAAATATTAACGCTTAGTAAGCGATACTTAAATATGTATTAAAACAGCAGCTTTAAATGTTTGTGATAAATAATCAAAAAATAAATGTTAATTCTTTATTTAAAAATCAGTTTTATGTGATCAATATCACTTTTATTTAACAAGTTAATATTACTTGCCGACATTTTTACCACAGATAGCAGTTGTTTTGTTTCATCTTTAGAAATTAAATCTTCTTTAGCTAAACTTCTAAACATTACATAGGTTTTGGCTTTGGCAACTACTTTGGCAATCGGCGACATGTCTTTAAATTCAGTGGTATAAGCTAAATCGAATAAAGGTTCCGTAACCTGCAAACGATCAAATCGCATTAGCTCCACCATATCAGCAGTTATTTTATCGCTATAATGTGAAAGTTTTTCTAATAACAGCTCGGGTGATGAATCAAACTCTACGAGCACATCGTGAAGTTTTTTATCTTTGTTAGTGTAAGTGGCTTGTAGTTCTGATTTATATAGCTTGTTGTAGGTTTGTAAAAAGCAACGAGTTACCGCTAAATAACCTATGTTAGACAACATGCCGGCGCTAAAGGCGGTAAATTTATCAAGCCCTTCTTGTTCAGCAAGTACCGATGAGGCTAGTGCAATTGATAAACTATTATTCCAAAGTTTACGTTTAAGCAGTGCAAAAGGTGAGGTGGTAGCAGGAAGCCAATGCTTTAAAATAAAGGTGGGCATTACAAGCTTAAGGTTGTCTAGTCCAACATAACTTAGGGCTAAGTTAGCATCGTTTACTTGTACATCGGCACGTTTTCTATATTGTGGTTTATTGACCAGATTAATCAGTTCGGCAGATAACCAAGGCAATGAATGTATTAAGGGGAAAATGCGCTTTATTGATGTTGCCCTTAAACAGAGAAGTTCGAGCACCGAAGGGGCGGCTTCTTCAATATTGAGTATGTCGTTGTATAAACTGTCTTTGTTTTCAAACACAGCATTAACTTTTTTATTCACCTTAGTAAAAAATTGTTCCATAACTTGCGCTTTAAAATGATTTTGGCCATGCGCTCTAATTATTTTATTTTTATTCGCTTCTTCTTCAATTTCTAACAATTCTCTACGTCGATTAAATTGTTCACTGTCTTGATGATCTGCCATTGAAATTTTGCCATTAGTTTTCTCGGCAAAATCTTTACCTATGAGTAAGCTAATAGCTCGATTGTGAATGGCTGAAACATCTTCATTGTTTTTAAATATTTGCATGTATTATTTTGATAGTCTTATTATATTAAATTTTTTATTATCAATGACTCAAGCTACATCGGTATAAAGAGATAATAACGATTTCACAAGGTTAACTAAGTAATAATTACAGAATTGTTACTTAGTATTGTAGCCAACTAAGATAATTAACCAAGTATTGAATGCATATAAAGTAAATAAAATTAATACTAATTAACCAAAATTCAGACAACTTACCTTTTATTGATAATTACAGGGGTGATCTTTATACAAGTTTATAAAGTTACTCAGTAATTGGTGCCCTTGTTCGGTTAACACCGATTCAGGATGAAATTGTACGCTTTCAATCGGTAGATTTTTATGAGTAAGCGCCATTATTTCATCGCTATTATTGTCGTGGCTCCACGCGGTTACAGTTAATTCGGCTGGCAGGGTAATTTTATTCACTAATAATGAGTGGTATCGAGTCACTGTTAATGGATTATTGAGATTATTAAATAGCCCTTGGTTATTATGAGTAATACTGCTGGTTTTTCCGTGCATTACCTTAGTGGCTTTTTCAACTGTTGCGCCAAAATGTTGCGCAATGCATTGGTGCCCTAAACAGACACCCAGTAGCGGGATTTTTCCTGCAAATTGTTTAATAACCGCTAGCGATATGCCCGCAGAACTTGGATCGCAAGGTCCCGGTGAAATAACAATGTATTTTGGTGCTAACCGTTTTATTTCATCAATGCTAATTTGATCGTTTCTACATACCTTAACTTCTTGCTGCAGTACTTGAAAATAATGTACTAAGTTGTAGGTAAAAGAGTCGTAGTTATCGATCATTAATAACAAGCAGGTGTTCCTTTATTTTCATATAAAAAGTGACAATATATTAGGGTCTGTTGATCTTTCAGGGTTAAATTTTATTCAATTTAAAACGCATTTAATCGCGATGTGAGCTTTGTCTAATAGTTATTCTATTAAAGAAGCGAACAGCAATGAGTAAATTCGTTTTA
>Ga0115029_1001885_pt1 | contig 13530 bp, 19 predicted proteins | sample SidtaG_3_FD_87297 | JGI IMG/M metagenome (GOLD analysis project Ga0115029, IMG submission 87297) | Marine algal microbial communities from Sidmouth, United Kingdom - Sidmouth_Asex1 metaG | ecosystem: Host-associated > Algae > Red algae > Unclassified | place: Sidmouth, United Kingdom | collected...
GGGCTCAGGCCGATGGGCCGGCCCATGTGCTGGCCTGATCACCGATTCTCAAAGACGCTGGCGGGCAAAACCGCCGACGGTGGATGACCTGCAGGCCCTGCTTGGTCGCGGAGACGCTGTTTCCGGCGAGGCGTCTCACATGTCGCTGAAGGACGCTGTGACCGACCACTTCTGGAGTCGTCCTTGTGAGTTGTAAGGCATCTACTTTGGCAACAAAAGAAAGCACCATTCCGGTTTACTCCAGGGCCACAAGTGAAGCCCAACCAGTCACCCGAAGAGAAAACTCAATGCCGACGCCGACCGACAACGACAAATTGAAGCGATAGCTTGCAGGATCATGTGGAATCTCTCCATTCTGCCAAAACCATCATATGCCAATAGGAACAGTCTGTTTTTCAAATTCTACCCGCCCCTCGTTTCGCGTTACGGCATAGCATGACACTGCAGTATTAACAAAGAGATTGCTGGTTACAGAGGATTCACCCCTCCATAAGAATCAACACAGGAGCCAAGTGCGCTGGGCGAAGCCATGTCAGACGTACCGTGAGGCACCACTGCAAGCGGAGTCGGCATGCATCCTAGATCCCCACTCCCACCCACACCCAGATCCCCCGTTTCAACGGCAGGCCATCCCAGTGACTCGAAACTCAGCAAGAGGCCTCTGCCCACACCCGCTAACGTGCGCATGCCCGTGAGCGGAGCCCCCAGCGGCGTCCTCGTCTGATGAAGAACAAGTGTCGACTAGGACACTCCTCGGACCCCCCCCTGTGCCTGAAACATAACCCCGGGCGGGACACAGCTCGTTTTGGATACAGGCGTTGCGTCCCCCGGGGATATCAGCTGGGCGCCGTTGCCAGCACAATCATATGACCCAAGATTCCAGTCAGCTGTCGACGCTGACGCCGCGATCCCACGGCTGTCGTCGTGGTGGTCTGGCTCGCCACGTTCCGTCCCGCTTAGGCGCCATGACGTTGTTTCACCGTCGTGACGCCCGCCGCCCTTCCCTCGGCTTCCCCTGTCCGCGCCCCAACCCACGTCCCGCACCGATTCTCCGTGCGCCTGCGCTACCCGACCGCCGTCTCGACCCGCGTCGCCCCCCGCCGCGCACTCGCCGCTCTCCTCTGTGCTGCTGAACCTTCACGCGGGCCTGAGGATCACGTGCGCGGCGGCGCCCTGCGCATCTCGGCTTTTCTGGTCCGGCAGCCGCTCTCTTTCCATGTACCGGTCACCGCCGAGAGCAGCGCATCCACGCAACCTTCAACCCCCCGTGCCTTCACTTTCTCTGTGACAACGTGCGTTATCTCCCATTTCTTCTTGCATATCTGTGATGGGTGGCGTGCAGAATTCCCGAGTTGTTGCCATATTGCCATGTTCCTAGCGTGTCATCTTTTTTATTGATGGAGCTTCCTGCTGACATCCGCGCGTCCCCCTTTGTGTACTGGGCATCACCTACGTTTTTATTTATTGACTAGTGTGCTCCTGGTATGTCCACAGGTCATGGACAAAGGAGATGCAGCCCCGCCCGTCCCCGTCGACGACGAGTACGTACAATTCTTCCGGTCGTTGGGCATTTCCAACGACACCAAGGCGGTATTCCTGGCGCGGCAGCTGCAGTCCTTCTATGAGATGGCCGTCAAGCTTGACGAGCACCTCGCGCCCAACGGCTCCGTGCTACACACTGCAATCAGTTGCATGTACCAACCCGACAACCCTCTTCACGCACCCCACAACCGATGGAACCGAGTGCACGATCGTTTGGGGTCCTTCTCGGACGAAGACAGTCATGCTTGCCACGTCACCAACATTGGGCTCTTGTTCGCCTACAGGCAAAAGGAGCTGGAGGCGTTGTCCGCAGGAAATGCCCTGCGGCTGGAACAACACCGCTTGGCTTCAGCTTCCGCTGGTGCACTCGATGCATCCGCAGGTGATCCAGTAGGCGGGCAAGGCGGCGACATTGGAGTGCCGCTGGGCGGAACGTCCTTCCATCATAACGGTTTGACGGCGGCTGGCCCTGGTGGCGGCACCACCCCGGGCACGCGCGATCGAGACGACGGCCAACGGGTCGCCGGAGGCGCGCGCGGTGATAATGACGTTCCGCTCGGAGGCCCAGTGATTACTCGAGGCGCTTTCCGTGGGGAGCTCGTCCTCAACGATGGAGGGCTGATCTTCCAGCGCCGCGCTCCTCCTGGCGTCGACGGCTTGGCCACTCCGGTTGCCTCCGACACCCCGGCGCAGATAGCCGCTCAACCCCTTGTCACTGTCACCGATTTGCAACCCCAGCTTGAGCCTCTCATCGACGCCATCCGCTGCGCCAAAGAAGTGCTCTCCACCGTCTTCACCCGCACGGATGCCAAGGAAGTTCTCCGAGGGTTACTGTGCCGAGCCCTCGATTGTTGGGGTCATCTCAACAGCGAGCTGGTTGCGAGCATGGGCACGGTGGCCAAGAAGGACAAGACGGTGGATGGGAGGGTCGCCGTGCGAGCTCTCCTGTCGCTCTTTTGGCCGACGTGGCAAGTGCCTGACGGGGCACCAAGCCGCATGCCACCCGTCGGGTCCGTGGCAAGCTCCTCCTTCGGGAGTCGCGCCACGCAGTCGGGTGAGTGGGCCATGTCGGTCAACATGGAGCACGTCAACCCGGTGATCAGCAAGATGGTTGTCAAGTCCCGGCGTTACTTCAACAAGAATGGGCTCCCCGCCGTCGTCGAGGTTGGGCGCATGGGCGCCAACTACAAGCCGCCACTGCCAACAACGGTTGCCAGCATGCTGGTCGTCTGTACGTGGGATGCCGGCTTTTGCTCCATTTTGAAGCAGTTGGCGCATGCACGGCCGGCGCCGACGGACGGCACGGCGCCGCTCGTGGTCGCGGCCTGCCACAACTTCGAGACGGCTGGGCTGGGTGAGCCCGAGACGCTGCTGTCGGGGGATGAGTTGGAGGACAAGGACACCTCGGATGACGATGGGAGCTTTAGCGACGGGTTGGGTACGGATGCTTCTCAAGGAGACGCAACGGATGCCGCTGGCGCCCCAACCACCAGTAGCGGATCTTCACCTTGCAGGGGGCGTCACACACCGTCCTCGGCGGCGCGGGACGAGCGTCAACGCTCGTCGCTGATAAAGAACCGACGTGACGAGATTGACGAACTGCTGCATGCTGAGAAGGCCGCGACAGTCCTGGCAAGCCGAGCGTAGCGCATTGAGTCTCGACGGCAAGATCGTCAGACGGCGTCGGCGAGAACATCCTCTGCGACTCGTGCCGCACGTGCGGCCAGGGCTCTTCCGCCTCGACCGCGCCGTGCCGCCAAGCGCAGTGGGGCTGCCAATGCGTCCTCCCGCAAGCAAGCCAAGACCGTGATGGAGACCGACTCATCCACTGACGGTCCGTCAACTGATAACACATCTTCCTATCCTGTGCCGGCCCAATCGCCCGTGCCTCATGCATTGAGTTTTCCCAGTGGCGCGTCGTTGTTTAGTGACAAAAGCCATGCACTTCTCCCTTTATCTCTTGTATCTTCTCCACCGCAAGACCTTTCTCCTGCCGCCCACGGTGGTGCTGCACAGGTGGGAAATGGCCGCAGTCGGCTGCCGACGCGTGTGGACCAAGAGCGTGCTGCTGCCAGAGTGGTGGATGCTCAAGCCATGGCGTCTCGTTTAAAGCGTGCGCGCGATGAGAGCACCAATGATGGCCCCTGGGGCTCGTTCGCAACTCAAGCTCCATCGTGGCCGGTGGGTCCGGTGTCTCCCACTGGGTCTGACATGGATGAAGACGTGCCTTTGCTGGACTGAGGACGACGACGCGGAGTAGACACGTATAAAACGGCTACACTTGACCTCTATCTGTTTCAGTGTGGACCTCCTTCGTATGGTCGATAGAAAACGAGGACACGGGTCACGCAGAAAAGATCAAAGTGCAAGACCAACGAACACGTGCCTTACAGTGCCTGCAAACGACGGCTCACTTGATACAGCCGCAGCGCCTCGGGGTCTGCAAGCACATGTCTCCCAGAGAATGACCTAAAATATATGGGGCGCGTGTCTGGCACCCGGCTCATAGCCGCTTGTACCATCCCTGCACCAAAAGCCTCCCCCACGTCTAGAACAGCCTCCGTCAGAGTCAAGATCTGACACCGATTCACCGTGATCGCCCACCCCAGCACAACAGAAACTCGCCCTCGGACGGCAAACATACCGGGGTGCGCCAAAATGCGCACCTCAAAGTCGATCGGCGGGCAAAGCACCTCAATCCAGTCGGCACCCGCGTCACGGACGCCCGGCTTTCCCGCCCAGGTCCCGTCCACCACTTGATGATTCTCAATTCGCAACACAGGTGTACCGTCGTTGTCGTAGTCCCGCACTTCACCGATGCTGCCGTGAAAGAGACCCAGCCCGAGAAACACGTTGCAGGCAAGCATGACGCGCGCACCGCGGCAGTGCTGCACGCGCCGAGGCACGACACAATCCATCAATGATGCGTCGCGCGAGTAGGCGGATACCTTGCCCAAGTTGGCGTCGCGAAGCGTCCGACTGCGGTTCGGGTCCACCTTGACGCCGTCTACCGCAAAAACCTCCTTGGAATGAGCGACGGGGCACTGACGCTTGAGGCACTTGTCGTTGTGCGTGAACACGTCAGTGTGCCGCGGCATGAGATGGAGCACCGAGCATTCCAACGCTTTTTAGGCCTCGTCGTCGACGGTGCACTCGTCCATCAGCTTCTGCACCACGGTCGTGCACTGCCCGAAGCACGCGTCCCGGAAGGCCGCCACAAAGTCGGGCTGCTCTTGCCAGTGCACGTGGGTGAGCTCGAGCATACTCTTTTCAAAGACCACGCCCCAACACCGCGCGGTGAACGCCAACGCGCCAAAGGTCGGCCGCAACTGCAAAAAGTCCCCGAAGGTGTACATGACAAACGGGGGCGATCCCGGTCGACGGGATTGACGGAGCAGCTCGTACATGACGTCGACAATGTCTGCTGACACCATAGAAATCTCATCCAGGAGCAGGACCTCGACCTTGGCCAGCCGCCGACCGATGGGCTTCAACCAGTCCTCGGAAAGCAAGCGCGCCGCCTCGTCGACCGGGTTGGCACACTCCATCTTGTAGTTCTTGGTGAAGCCAAAGTACGTGTGGTAGGTCAGCCCCTTCGCCGTCTTGGCGGCGCTGCCGGTGGGCGCCACCACCACGACAGAGCCGGGACTCTTCAAGCGGCTGCGCAGGAAGCAGGTGAAGTCGCGCAAGAAGTACGTCTTGCCGACGCTGGGGCCGCCGCTGCCAAACGTCCTGATGCCGCGCTCAAGCGAACGGGCAAACTCCGCCGTCCAGGACATGTCCCCGGCCATTTTGCTAAGAGGACCTTGAGTGGGGGAGGTGCCGCCGACGGCTACAGCACCAGATGGTGCTTAAATGCAACGGCTAACGATGTCAGGGACACCCGCGCCAGCGAGCTCCGTAGCCGGATGGGCGGCCGAACAAGCATCAGCGAAAGAGCGCGTCGCGACAACGACGGGGGAGCGCGGCGCACTATCACTGCCCTTCATTGGCACCCTCTGCCTTCGAACGCCCATTGCCGCATCTCGGCGCAGTGCCTCCTCCAAGTCGTGCTGCTCCCAGGCAGCCACGGACTCTTTGACCGACTCGTGGATGTCGGCCCGGGAGAAGGCGGTCTCGGTGCCGTCCCGGCTTGCGCCCGCCGGGTTAAGGGCCGATGAGGGACCGCCAGCCTTGCAGAGCCGCGACGGCTTGACACCAGAGGAGCTCTCAGGGGCGGCAGCGCACGGCGTGCGACCAGACCAGGCACCATCTTCAGCTTCCGAACGCGACGACACCGGCTGCAGGAGGCCGAAGAGACCAGCCCAAGTACGACGGCTCGCACGCGATGCTGGCGACCTAGTAACGGCCGACTGACACAGCGAATTGACGGGCGGAGCCCGAATCTGGCTCGCCATAGCACGTGGCTTGCCAGGCACGTCGCCCAAGGAAGAATGCGAAACCGCCCCATTGCCACTCAGCAGGCTACACGTCGGCATCGATGCTGACGGCGACGGCCACGTCGATCGCGACGACACGGATGAGGACGGCTCGGTCGGCCTTGAGCGCTCGCAAGCGGCGTGACCAGCCTGTCAGGCATGCGCGTCCACGAGGCAGGAGAACGCGGTCTGGAGGCGATAATATCAACCTCGGAAGAGGGTGCGGGCGGGAAAGGCGGTGGCTGAAACCGGCCTCGAGGATAACGCCCAGCGGCTGTCACAGACGAGTCGGCAATTGACGACAGCAGCTCCAGAATCAACGCAGAGGCGTTCCCCGCCAGCCAAACGTAGGCGTCGTGGGCGGACGAGAACATCGCCGCGACGCTCATCTTGGCCGACTGCAGCTGCATCAGAACACCGCCATGCCGGCTTGGTCGACCTCGAAGCAAGAGCGGGAGCCGCGACTGACCACCGCCAACCAGCCGGCAGAGTCGACAAGCCTGGAAGCGCCAGACACCGACGTGTGCAACGACGCGGCCGTCACGGTGTCGTCAGCAACGGGGTCCATCAGCCAGCACATGGCCGGCGTCGACAGGGGGAAGGCGCCGAAAGCCAACGCGCCGCCGGGCTCCAGGGCCAGGAACTGCCGCACAGTAGCCTGATCATCAGACGCGCGGTGGATAATGGAAGTGCGGGGGGAGATGATAGCGACAACGGAGAGAGGGATAGGGACAGTGGCGGTCAGAGACGCTGGCACCAGCGACATCGCGTGATGATGCGGGGCGACAGCAGAACAGGAGCACGACTGCGGGGATGGTGGTGAGGCTCAATGACATCCGAGTACCCGCTTGGCGCTCGGCGTGTGCGCGCGCGGGTGGGATAAAAGGTGCCCATGGGTAAGCACATCCCCCCCCGACCCATCAGCGACCAGCTCCCGCGCCATGCGAGCCGCGCGGGGCACCGGCCAGTGAACGGAATGTGTTGGGCGGGCATAAAGGAGAGAACCAAGGGCGGGCTGACCGATGCGGCCCGCCTGGACGGGTTCTGAGGCGGTTGCAGGGGCGAGTTTTTGGGCGGGTCCTTGGGTGGGATCTTGGGCAGGATCTGGGGCGGACACTTTGCGCGGGACGATTGGCGCGCAAAGGAACACTCGAACTGATTGCATGACATTTAAGAAGCCGCTCTGAAAACAAACGAGGCCGGACGCTGGAGCATGCACTTGGTATGGAACGGGGGACATCATCCTCGGAGAGCACGGCACGTGTGGGGCAGCTGCTCTCCACTCCTACGGATGAACATGCCGCCGAGAATGTGCCAATGAGTCCATAGGAACAAGTTTCGCGCAGCTGACTTTCGGGATGCCGAGCTCGCTCATGTGCAATGAGAAAAGAACCAGCTCACACCAGAACACAAACACGCTACGGATGCGAACACTACATACGAGAGCTGAAGGTCCACCAAGAGGGAGCATTGTGAGAAATCTCCCTGAAACGAAGAGAGGCCGGACATTTGAGCATGTGGTTTGTATGGAACGGTGGACGTCACCTTCGGAAGAGTTTGGCACATGTTGGGCAGGTGCTCTCCTTGTCTACAGATGAACTTGCCGCTGGGAACGTGCCAATGAGTCCATAGGAACAATCTCCACGCAACGAGCTATAGGGATGCCAAGAACGCTCATGTGCAGTAAAACACAAACTGGCTCACGCCAGAGCATCAAACAAGCTACGGCTGCCAACTCTTCATGCGAGAGCTGGTTGTCTGGGACGTGACAGGTACACTAGCTACGCCAGCGTGAGGGTTTGAATACTTTATGCGTGGGATACGTACCTCGCCGCTGAAGCTGGCCGCAGTCACACAGCGCTCAAGACAGAGCGTCGCATATCCTCCGCACAGCATGATGTCTGGACTTGGAAGTGTGGGATGCGGAGCACCTGAGAAAGCTCTGCTCCCTAATGCGCTGCAGTTCTGAGCTACGCACAGTACGTGTCTGGCGTCACAGATTCTTTATCGGTTACATAGATATGCCCTGGCCACCCGCGTTGCCTTTGGCTTCGCGGTGGTAAGCAGCGGAACGCACTGACACTGGGGTGGCTGGCGACGGCTTGATACCTTGTGTTTGTCGCGAGCGGCCCTTTCTGGCTGACATGCGTATGTTCTCTCTGCTGGGTTTGGGTGCGAGCACCTCTCCCAGCTCACTCACCATTGTGCGCTGCCCCGTGCTACTGTGTCACTGCACGGCTGCTCATGCAGCATGCACATTCGAGCGGTACTGGCTCCAATAATGGGCAGTGTAACCAAAAGCCTCAGGCTGGTGTGTTGCTGTAGTGAGCGGCAGAGTCACCAATTGGTCAACTTCTGGCCGACTCATGCAGTACGCTTTCATAAGTCAGGTACTTCGGCGTCAGCCCTTCCATGCATGCACGTGAGAAGAGCTGGTGCAATGGCACGTCAAGTAGCAGGCCTGCTGCCACTCACGTCACTCTCTTGGAGCCGGGTTTGGCGCAAAGGGTGAAGCACATAGACAGAAATGACGAAACGCAGAAACGCAAGCGGCCAATCATGTGCCCTGCCAGCACAAAACGCGATGCATTGCAGCGAAGAGAGAGGATACAAAAGAACGCGGATCATATTGACTTCATGCACTTCTACCCAAAGAAACCGTACAAGAGGGTCGCTACCCACAAGTCAAAGAGGCTACAAAATGGCGCCAACAACCGATGGAAGAGAAACAGGCTCAGATCAGCCACAGAGGCATCGCAGGCCCCCCCGGTAAGACCTACTCGCCAGAGGAGTCAACGTCCGCGGCGGGAAGCTGCGACCCGGGATCAGCATCAGTGTGGCTGTCCACGTAGAGACAGAGACCCATGCGTTGCCGCAGCACGGGCATGTCGTCTTGGGAGAAGGAAACAGGCATCCCAAGGGAGAAGCAGTCGGCTGCCGGCATGACAAATACGCGACAGCTGCCCGCGTCGTGTTGTACGGGTAGCCCATCGCTGCTCGCCACCAACTACGACTCAATGCCCCACCCCACCTCAACCTCCTGCCCCAGGCGGTGGACGACCTCGACCCTCAACCAGCGACGGACCGTGTCGAGCACCCCCGTCACGCCCCCGCCAAACGAGTCGTAGAACAGCAGGCTGCGGTGCTGCACGTCCACAATGATGAGCACCCAGTGCAGGTTGTCAACGATGATGGGGATGAGCACACGGTCAACCGAGCCGATGTCAGGACCATTCCTGTAGCTTCATGTCCGCACGCCGGCGTAGTCGTAGCAGCCCGCTCGCTCGTGCAGCCGACCGAAAATGAATGTGTTGAACATGAACGTACGCGGCACATCTGACAGCTGCCGCCCGTCGCTCGTGGATGACCTCCGCTCGCAGGCGTCGCGCACGACGCGGGCACGGTGGTTGATGAGGCTGATGACCGAGTTCATGACGGCGTCGTTCAGCCACTTCACGCCCTCCAGCCGCTCGTAGTCGAAGACTGTCAACTTGATGTTGGCCTTGTTGCGGTCCCGAACAACAGCTGCCGGCTGCCGGTGCGCCACAAGCGCGTCAAGGCGGGCAGTATGCTCGTCCGCAAGAGAAGAAGGGCTCAGAGGAGCAAACTGCATGCCGCCTTGATCTTCAGCATTTGAACCGCCATGACTGTCGACCAGGGCGTCGGGTGACGCAGGATCTTGGCCGTCTTGGCGGGTGGCAAAAGCACCGCCCACGTCTTGGTCGTCACGTGCTTTGGCAACGGGCGAAACTGCCGTGGCGGCGTCCGCTTCGTCACACGCCGCCGGCGCTGCGGCACCAAAAAAGAGTTCGCCGCTGGCCGCCAGCGGACCGAGCCCAGCTGCCTCGGGTAGGAGCGTTGCTTCCGACGCGGTGGCTTGGCGCCCGCAGCCCGACCCGCGCTGGCACTCGCGCGCAATCTTGTCGTCGAAGAATGGGGCGAGCGAAACGTGGTCGTTCTCCCCCGCTACGTTGCCCGACGCAAGGCGATGTAGCTTGCAAATGTTCATCATCAGGACTTGAACCATCTTGTGCGTCATGTAGGTGGTGGGTGCCATATTTGCCAAACTGGTCCGGTTGGCAATAGCGATTGAGTGCGACACTTCGGCCGCTTGGGTGGCGACGCCGGCCGCCGAGCCCAAAATCTCATCCGGCATATAGATCGGCGAGCACGTGTGGGTGATGGAGTGTGGCCGGTCTAGGATGCACCGCACCCCGTGCGAGCGCAGGATTGGGCGCACCCGCCGCAGCGCGTTCTTGTCAAGCTTGCACGCGAAATCATAAAAGACGACCTTGGGCAGCTGCGGGAAGCGCTCCAACACGATCGACAGCGCCACGCCGACGCTCTCCGCTCTGAAGAGGCAACGAAAGCCAAGCGTCACCACGTGGGGACATACCACGTTGAACACCCCTTGCGTCAAACCACACTTGATGGAGAACGCCTGGTTACAGGCTTCCCCATCTCCTTTCACGTCGGCCGCGTGCCTGTCCTTGCCTTTAAAGCCGACTTGCCGCTTGAGCACCTCGCTGTCCTTGATGCCAGGAAGCACGCGCTCGAAGCCCGGAAACGACTCGAAGCTCACAAGCGGGTCGTCTACGTCGAGCGTCCCGGCGTCCTGCCGCACGTGTCAGTTGCGATAATCAGCCGGAGTGGGCATGTCGCCCCACTTGCGGCAGTATTCGGCGTTAACGTAGCTGCGGTCAACCGTCTCCTCTCGAATGGCGGCTGCGGTGAAGAGCTTGTCGACGTCCGCCTCCATGTCAACTGCGCACTGAAGCACCCGCCCCAGCGCCATCCTGAAGCCAGCGTCGCCATCGACTGCATCTGCGAACCAGCCGATAAAAATGGTGAGGAAGCAGATGCCATCCACGGTGTTGGACACGACTCGCCACTTTCCGGCCGCCTGCAAACTCATTGAGTTCGCCAACAGGCGCACCGCCGACTCGTCGTGTTCGTGGAACATCCCCGACACCCTCTCGCCGACGAGCGCCTGGAGGAAAGGGCGGATGTACAGCCACGCGCCGTCCTCGAGCTTGGGGACGAGCTCAAAGACCGGCGCGCATGGGCACACGCGGTCCCGCCACGCCTCGGCCGTCGGCTTGAGTGGCATGCTCTCACCGCCGAGCGTCACATTATCGTCCTGGTCCTTGCGCAACTTTGCCTCGAGGCCAGCCGTCGGGGGAGCGTCCGTCCCGACCGGTGCGCCGCTGGGAGCCGGCGGCACGGAAGGTGCAGTGACGCCTCGGCTTTCACCGGCAGACGTCAGCGGCAAGTCGCCACACCCTCCGCCGGCGCGAACGTTGCGCAGGGAAAAAATTCGGAAGAACAAACTTGCGGCCGCCGTCTCCACGCACTGCTTGTCATCAATGGCGATCAAGTCGCGCCACGACCGCAAAAGCACCTCTTGTGGGCCCGTCAGCGGCGCCGCCGACTTCAAAACGTTTTTCAATGCGGCACGTAGAGCGGCGCTGGGTAGCACGCACGAAGACGACGCGGGGATGTCAAGCACCGGGCATTCCTTCTCGAGCCGAGCGGGGTTGGCGTCATCCGGGACCGGGCAGCCGAGAGCTTGTCCATAGATGACGATGAAGTCGGGATTAGGGCCGCAGACGGTGCAGATGGCCGACGCTGGCGGGATCACGAACGTCCGCAGCATGGCGATGCCCACCTACGCCACGTCTCGGCGCCTGAAAGAGGAGTAGAGCAGGTCCGACGACAAGTGCCGGGTGGCGGCCGTGCATGTGCTCCGTGCCGTGATATTGAACGAGTAGAGCTTGTCCAGCACACTTCGGGTGAAAATGACCCACCGGCGCTCCTTGTACCTCCGCCGCACGCCGAAGAGCCCATGGGCAGTGCCGTCATACTCCACTTGGCGGCCGCACTCGGACACATCGCAAGTCCAGCGGCCGATCATGAGCTGCAATAAAGACAGGAGAGACATGACCAAACGAGCAACAGAGCAGCAGACGTCAGATCGTCATCATGATGATCGCCCCCGCTCCTCAGTCATCAACAAACACGGACATAGTCCCACACAATCGCATCGGACACACGAACATACCTGCAATGGTGGAGCGGTCGGATGATCAGTGTCAAGGACAGCGGGCTCCTTGGTCACGTCGTGTTGTTCGCCGCGTTGACGCCCACAGCTGCCACAATACGACTCAACCTGCGGATGGCGCAGATCGTGGATGAGGCCAAGTCGTGCAACTCAGCCATGGTGCTCGTCAAGCGCTTAAGGTCATGTTGCCGGCCGTCACCATCGGCGGCCGCCTGCCGCAATAAAATGCCTTGCCAATCCGCCGTCCGGGCCCACACCTCGGCCTCAGAAATCTCTCCCGAGCACGGCAGCATGTTGCGTCGCACACGATCGGCGACGATCGCTTCAGAATCGTCCGTGCTGCCGCGTGCCGTGTCGGGCGCGTCCTTGTCAATGCCAGCATCGTCGTCAGGGATGCCATCTAGAGCGGGGCGCCGATCCGCCGACCGTGCGGCTTTGACAGTTGACAGCGTGACGCCCATGGCGCTTGACTCGCCATTTTCAGCCGCGGCACGGTACGCGTTGTTAAGCGGGCGCGCCAGGTTGACGTGGCTGCTTCTCGAGCGGAAGCGGCGACAGCTTGGGGCGATACACGTCGCCGCGTTGGCGGCAGTGAAAGACACGAGGGAATACACAGACCGGTAAAGGACAACCCACAAGACCGACGCTTCCTGCTTCTTGATGGCAAATTCAGCCGCTTGGGAGCCAAGGTGCATGCGCGTCCAAAACTTTGTGGAGGGGATCTTGGTGTCAGACAGGCATGACAGGAGAGCCGACGTGTGCTTGCCCGTGGTGCTCCGCGAGGATGCCGACAGAAACAGGGCGTTCTGGGTCCCGGAAAAGCAGGAACAGAGGAGCCCATCGCGGCGAGACCCCCACAGGATGGAGCTGTCGGCCTTGCCCGAGCCGACGCGCAAAATGATGGCTCGCGACCGCAACTGCGGGTCGCCGATCAGCTCTGCAGACACTGTGACGGTTCGTCACATGGCCCCCACACTCCGGGATCCAGATTCCCAGGAAATATGCCCCACTAACGCATATTTCAAATTGTTCCGTTGGCGACCCACATGTGATCATCTCGTGGCTCACCAACCACAACCGCAATCCCAATACTTCCCTGGCATTCGTCACCCCCCCGAGCGGGCCCCTACTTAAGGGCCTAATTTTGTGTAAACCCAACTTGGATTATCGACTCATGTTACTTTGTGCCCCTGACTCCGGGGCGCCGCGAGGGTGTCACGTAGCACCCTTCTCCCCGCCTCTACTCAAGGCGATATTCGAAGCTTCGGCCGTCCCCCGGGTTATGGGCCCAGTGAGCCCTGAGGAGAGGGCTTTCCGTCGGTCCTTTGAGGGTGTCTGAGGAGGGTTTTCCGAGGGTCCTTTGAGGGAGTCTGGGGAGGGTTTTCGGAGGGTCCTTTGAGGGTGTCTGAGGAGGGTTTTCCGAGGGTCCGAGGGGAACGGATGGGATAAGAGGGTGAGGCGTGAGTGTCGCCTCGAGGCCTTCGACGCGGGCAAGTAAACTTCCGGTCA
>Ga0115029_1001895_pt1 | contig 13484 bp, 22 predicted proteins | sample SidtaG_3_FD_87297 | JGI IMG/M metagenome (GOLD analysis project Ga0115029, IMG submission 87297) | Marine algal microbial communities from Sidmouth, United Kingdom - Sidmouth_Asex1 metaG | ecosystem: Host-associated > Algae > Red algae > Unclassified | place: Sidmouth, United Kingdom | collected...
GCTCGTCCAGCCACTCGCAACATAGTCAATGTTCCCCGCGCATTTCTCAACGGCTTTCTTCACGACGCATCGAAGAGGGCGAGCACAGTCTCTGTTCGGGCCTTCCAGCTGTCCGGGCGGGGTCAACCATGAGAGACAATCGTGTTCGGGCGATTCGACCGCGCTCTCGTTGATACAAGGGCTCATGGATCCGTTGCAAACCTTTTTGAGCATGGCTTGATCGTAGCGAGAAAAGTTACCAACCACCTCATCCTGAAGCAGCGGCAGCTCCAACGGCACAATCAACCCCAACACAATATACACGAAAAGCAACCAGTTTCGTGTCAGCTTACGGTTCTGCTCGACACGTTTGTGACAGCAGCGTCGTACGTGTAGTCTACCAAGCCACGCTCGCACGGTCCTGTATCAAGTTAACTCGTAGGTGAGGGCGCGGAAGCAAAGTATCATACCCCGTGGGAGCTCCATACGCTCAAGAAGAGGGAAGCATTGACGGCAGGAGAACAGGGCCCGGGAGACCTGACGGGTGCGCCGTCGGCGTCTTCAACGTCACTGTTGGACATTATCGCGGCCTGATGGGCCTTGGGCAGCAACACAAGGCACAGTGTTCACTGAATACCGTCGTCGAGGCCAATGTCAACCAGGGCAGTCTGCTATCGATGTGAGTCGAGGTCGGATCGCAAGCACGCCTGGCACAAGGTCACTCCATCGTGTGCACGACCGTTGACCTCCCGAGCCATGATCACAACGCGAGGGCATATGCCAATCATGGAAGCGGATAAAGACCAGTTTTAAATGACCGGCTGTGACGCTGACGAAAGCACGGCTCAACAGTATTTTCCATAACCCGCACTTTCTCGCAGATCATTACAGATAGTGCCGCACACGGGCGGCGATCCCGGCCAGCGTCGTGGTCAGGAAGACTCACCGATGAGAGGGGACGGAGAGCATGTCTTTGGAACCATCTCAGATTGCTTGGCCGATCTCACTTTACGACGCCATTGATGGTCGACTTCTAAGTACATGAGTTCTCTACATTTTTGCAATTGATCGGAGATATATCGATTATCCGGCTCGCTCGGTTTCGGCAGACGAGTGATCTTCTTTCAGCTTGTCGCGCCTTCCCCGCCGGGTTCAGCGTCTGTGGCCACCCGTTCAGATCGCGCCACACGGGGACTACACGGCAGGGCGTCGTGCGGGGACGCCTGGGGCGGTCACCGTTTGTGAGCACGTCAGGGTGGTGGCAGACGCTCTGAATACAGTCGCCGCACCTCCCCACCGTAGCAAGACGCACCCGCACCCACGTCCGACGCACCGCGCGACGCCCTTTGCGCACCGCGGTGACCGTACTCGCCCCGTCTTGCTTTCCGACCTCCACGTGCGACCACGCGCATGGCGGAAGCAGATCGCACTTCACACTCCCATCTGTTGCCTGCTCTTCGTTCATACCGATCACCCGACACCAACCCTCTTTACCCCACTCTGCTCTGTTTGCTTTTTTGTCTGTTGGGGCTCAGGTCGCGGTTGAGTCTCTGTTCCATGATACCCCCGTAAGGGACGGCCCTACTGTCGAAACGCCTGACTTTGTGACACGCGCTCGCAGACACACGCCTGTGATTATTCTTCTCGTGTCCGCCCCACCAGTGCGGCGGACACGGATGTGGCTTCTCGTCGTCCTCGCCCTCGATCTGGGCAAGTGACGGCCAGATCTGCCTGGTACTCGCTTTTCCACGTCCCAGGCAGATCATCGTCTTTGCGCTCCACTGGGGTCCGCTCCATCGGCGTGGCGGTCCCGAGAATTGAGTCTGGTCGTTCTCGCCCTCTGTAAAGGGGAGGGACGGCTGGATTTACTGGGGACACGCGTTTTCGCATCCCCGGCTGACACTAGTCGCTACCCTCCACGCGGGCCCTCTCCAACGTCGCCGCGGTCCCAAGAAGTGTGTCTCGTCGTTCTTGCCCGCTGTCAGGGCGAGGGATGTCTGAATCCGCAGGGGACGCGCGTTTTCTCCAGCCCGGCAAACCATTGCTTTTGCGCTCCACTCGGGCCCGCCCCACCGGCGCGGCGGGCCCCAGAAGTGAGTCTCGTCGTCTCCGCTTTCTGTCAGGGCAAGAGATGACTGAATCCGCCGGGGACACGCGTTTTTGCCAACCCGGCAGACCATTGCCTATGCGCTCCTCTCGGGCCCGCCCCACCGGCGCAGCGGTCCCGAAAATTGAGTCTCGTCGTCCCCGCTTTCTGGCAGGGCGAGAGACGGCTTGATCCGCCGCGGCCACGCGTTTTCACATCTCCGGCTGATGCTTGTCGCTACCCTCCACTCCGGCCCGTCCCGCCGGCGCGGCGGTCCCGAGAAGTGAGTGTGGTCGTCGACGCCTTCTGTCAGAAGAATAGACGGCTGGATCGGCTGTGCACACGCGTTTTCGCATCCCCGGCCTATGCTCGTCGGTACGCTCCACTCGGGCCCACCCCACCAGCGCGGCGGTCCAGAGAAGTGAGTCTCGTCGTAATTGCCCTTTATCAGGGCAAGGGATGGCTGGATCCGCTGAAGACACGCGTTTTAGCCAACCCGGCAGACCATTGCCTTGGCGCTGCACTAGGGCCCGCCTTACCGGCGCGGCGGTCCCAAGAAGTGATTCTGGGCGTCCTGGCCCTCTGCCAGGGCGACGGATGGCTGAATCGGATTGGGACCTGCGCTTTCGCATCCCTGGCTGACGCTAGTTGCTACAATCCTCTCGGGCCCGCCCGACCGGTGCGGCGGGCCCGAGACGTGTGTCTCGTCGTTTTTGTCTTCCGTCAGGGCGAGGGATGGCTGGATTCGCCGGGGACACGCGTTTTCGCCAACCCGTCAGAACATTGCCTTTGCGCTCCACTCGGGCCCGCCCCACCGTCGCGGCGGTCCCAAGAGGTGAGTCTGGTCGTTCTGGCCCTCTGTCAGGGAAACGGACGGCTGGATTGGCTGATGACACGCGTTTTTGAATCACTGGCTGACGCAAGTCGCTACCCTCCACTTGGGCCCACCCCTCCGGCGCGGCGGGCCGGAGAAGTGAGTCTCGTCGTTCGTGCCTTCTGTCAGGGCGACAGATGGCTGGTTCCGCTGGGGACAGGCGTTTTCGCCAGCCCGGCAGACAATTGCCTTTGCGCTTCACTCGGGCCCGCCCCACCGGCGCGGCGGTCCCGAAACGTGCATCTGGTCGTCCTTGCCCTCTGTCAGGGGAAGCGACGGCTGGATCGGCTGGAGAGACGCGTGTTTGCATCCCCGGCTGACGCAGATCGCCACCCTCCATTTGGGCCCGCCTCACCGGCGCGGCAGTCCCAAAAAGGAAGTCTCGTCGTCCCCGCTTTCTGTCAGGGCAAGGGATGGCTGAATCCGCAGGGGACACGCGTTTTCGCCAACCCGGCAATCCATTGTGTTTGCGCTCAACTTGGGCCCGCCCCACTGGCGAGGCGGTCCCGAGAAGTGAGCTCGACGTCCTCGCCCTCTGTCAGGGCGAGGTTCGGCTGGATCAACTGGGGACCTGCGTTTTAGCATCCCTGGCTGACGCTAGTCGCTAGAATCCACTCGGGCCCGCCCCACCGGCGCGGCGGTCCCGAGAAGTGAGTCTCATCGTCCCCACTTTTTGTCAGGGAAAGGGGTGGCTGAATACGCCGGGGAAACGCGTTTTCACTAACTCCGCAGATCATTGCCTTTGCGCTCCACTCGTGCCGGCTTCACCGGTGCAGCGGTCCCGAGAAGATATTCTGGGCGTCTTCGCCCTCTGTCAGGGCGAGGGACGGCTGGATCAGCTGGGGACACGCGTTTTCGCATCCTCGGCTGACGCAAGTCGCTACCATCCACTCGGGCCCGCCCCACCGGCGTGGCGGTCCCGAGAAGTGAGTCTCGTCGTTCTTGCCCTCTCTCAGGGCAAGAGATGGCTGGATCCGCTGGGGACACGCGCTTTCGCCAACCCGGCAGACCACTGCCTCTGCTCTCCACTCCGGCCCGCCCCACCGGTGCGGCGGTCCCGAGAAGTGAGTTTTGTCGTCCGTGTTCTCTGTCACTGCGAGAGACGGCTTCTTCCGCTGGGCACACGCGTTTTCACCAACTCGGCAGACCATTGCCTTTGCGCTCCACTCGGGCCCGCCGCACCGGTGCGGCGGTCCCGAGAAGTGAGTCTGGTAGTTTTCGCCCTCTGTCAGGGGCAAAGACGGCTGGATCGGCTGATGACACGCGTTTTCGAATCACCGGCTGCTGCTTGTCGCTACAATCCACTTGGGCCCGCCCCACCGGCGCGGCGGTCCCAAGAAGGAGGTCTCGTCGTCCCCGCTTTCTGTCAGGGCAAGAGATGGCTGAATCCGCCGGGGACACTCGTTTCCACCAACCCGGCAGACCATTGCCTTGGCGCTGCACTCGGGCCCGCTTCACCGGCGCGGCGGTCCCGAAAATTGAGTCTGGTCGTTCTCGCCCTCTGTCGGGTGGAGGGACAGCTGGATCGGCTGGGGACACGCGTATTCGCATCCGTGGCTGACGTTTGTCGCTACAAGCCACTCGGGCCCGCCCGACCGGTGCGGCGGTCTTGATACGTGAGTGTCGTTGTTTTTGCCTTCCGTCAGGGCGAGGGACGGCCTCTTCCGCTAGGCACACGCGTTGTCGCCAACCCGGCAGACCATTGCCTTTGCACTCCGCTCGGGCCTGCCCCACCGGCAAGCCGGTCCCGAGACGTGAGTCTCCTCGTTTTTGTCTTCCGTAAGGGCGAAGGACGGCTTCTTCTGCTGAGAATACGCGTTTTCGCCAACCCGGCAGACCAGTTCCTTTGCACTTCACTCGGTCCCGCCCCACCGGGGCGGCGGTCCCGAGAAGTGAGTCTAGTCGTTCTAGCCCTCTGTCAGGGCGAGGGACGGCAGAATCGGCTGGGAACACGCGTTTCTGCATCCCCAGTCGTTCTCGCAGCCGCAGGAGGGGATGTGCGGCAGGTCCTGGGGCTCATGGCTAGTTTATGGCGTGCCTCTTTTTTACTCGCGCATGGTATCCGTGTGGGTGTCCACAAAATGGAGCCTGGGGACTTTGTCGTGACAGGCTACGGGGTCCGTCACATCGTGTTTGACGCGGGGGTTAATGTGGCCTCGGCCGAGAACCTCGCGTGCACAGGCTGGCTTGTGCATGCGATTGAGCACGCCATGCACTGGCGTGGAAAGCGTAGGATGCTTTTTCCTGTTGAGAAGCTGCTGGTGCTCAGTGCCTTGAGGCTGGCCTATGGGAAATTGTGGTTCGTCGAAGCTATTGCCTATGAGGCCCTGGAGCCGACCGAAGTCGGAAGTGAAATCAGCCTGGAGTGGCAAGAAGCCGTCGGCGGTGGACTTTGACCAGCCTCCCCAGCTTGTGCGACGATTTATCGTCAAAAATGCCATAAAACCATCGGGAGAGCCCTTTGCGCTCCGTGAGGAGGAGGGCGCGGGCACAGAATTCTCAGGGGCCTGTGCTGCGTTCCCACACTGTGGGATTGTCACCTGGCTCTCTGTCGTTGTGTGCCTGACGTGCATTGAGCAGCCGGCAGCGGGAGCGGGACCGCGGGCCCCAATCTGCTGATGACGCTGCGCGCCGTCAAAGTACGACGAGTCCCACTACCAAGCGGCACAGCATGACGGGGAACCTGGTCTTCTCTGGTGTCAAGCTCTTCTGGTTGTACAGCGGCTTTCCAACGGCCGCACGTACTTGCTGATCAAGAAGCTCAAGATGATTGGTGGCAACGGCAGTGAAGGAAGGGCATGAGTGAGCTGCGTGATTGCATGTGAGTACTTGATGCTATTCTGCTTCTTTTCAAGTGACGAAATGTAGTTGGCCGTTCGTTGTTGGCTGTCGTGCCCGCGCTTAACGTGATGGCCACGACGTCATATAGGCTCTCATTGTTTTAAACTTTACAGCAAAACAAGCCGGCTAACTACTCCAGCCGCATCTGCACGCTCAACCCCCCTTAATATTGAAGCCTGACCTCTTACTAAACATGAAGTCTTTGTTCCCGCATGACAGTACAAACGCCATCCTCCTGACCCTTTCGGCTCGTACGAGAGTGAACCCGGCCGCAGCATCACGTCTGACTACTACAGGCTGCCCCAAGACGGAAGGCTCCGTCTCTGACTCTCTCCAAGCAAGAAAGGAAAGGTATACATCGCCATCGATTGTCCCGATCGTTTGAACCCGGACGAAGTGTACGGCTTCGCCGTCGACTGAAGAGGAGCCGGATAATCTCGTGCAAATCTCCGCCCTGCAAGATGTTGACATAGTGGAACCTTCGCGTATTGTGAGGGCCCACTGCGGGTGCCGGGCCTTCCGCCAGAACTTGACCGCCGCGTTGGGTGCGTGAGATTGTGAGAACTCCTCTGTTGTGGCCGAAACCGCGTGCAGCGCTGTCCTAGGCACCACTTGTTCAATGTAGCAGCTGTGCAGCGCGTTTGAGGAGCAAGCTGGTGGAACACAACGTATTTCAAAGGCTGTCCGTTTTTTCCGAGCAGCCATGAAGGAGGAATGCTGTGGGCCGCAGGCGTGGACAGGGCCCTTGACAAGGTCTCTATTTCACGCCATTGCTGCATAGCGTACTTAGCAGAGTTTCTGTTGGTGCTCTGTTCCACTTCGCGCTTGGCTCGTTTGTGAAACTTCTATAACATGAGCTCGCATATTGCAGACCCAAGCTGCGTTAGAGGAAGAGAACGGTAGAGCAGCTCCAACACGCGATGAACAGGTGCTCGCTCCCACTTACCGTCAAAAGGTAGCAGTTGACACAGCTGAATCATGAGACCCTCACCCAGCCGCTGAAGGTCACCAACGGTTGGCCGCTCCCTCATGGTTGACTCTCCGTCAAGTGAAATCGTTGACCGATACAGCATGGCAGCAGCGAACGGTCGCAGGGATTTCAGAGCACCGAGGGCAGCAACTGCATGCGGAGACGTCGTGTTCGTGTGTACGAGGTCCTGTAGAACTGTCGGACTCACCGTGATCAGCACCGCGTAGTCCGACATTGACAACGTCGTTCCACCCATCTTCTCAGGCTCGAACGAAGAAAGGATAGTATTCGTGGGTACATGCTTTGCACTGCGACGCATTTCTTTCGTAAAATTGTCTCACTGCTGTACAGAGAGTGCATCGTACAATTCCATTAAGAGATGGGACCCCAGGTTGTAGTAAAATCGGTCTGAGGGAGCAACGATGATGTGTTCGTGTATATCAACGCTTCCGGGACCCCGGGTTTCATGTAACCGCATCAACTGGCTTCCAACTCTGTCTGTCACGCCATTCAACAGGACGGCCTCCCTCAAGGAGTCTGCTGATTGATCCACTGATCCTTTAACGGCTGACATGATCGCATGCGTGGGCTCCTGAACTCTGGAATATCTCGTGTCCTGGACGTCCAATGACTCGGTGCTGCTCAAGGCGCGCTCCTTACTGCGGCTTGTGGCCTTTGGATAAAAAATATCTCAGCTTGTGCAGTGCTCGGTGCCACTCGGTCCGATTTAGTTCGAGAACTTTGCAGCCATCGGGGAATCCAATACCGCACGAGACAAGTACGCTCGAACCACAATTTACTCTTTCTTGAAGGCGTCGTAGACAACCAAGCCATCCTTACTCAGTTTTATGATGTCGTCGACGATGCGAGCAATCAACGGTTCTGGGCAAGCTTCCGGTGGAATATAGAAGAGAGGCCGACCGGAAAACGAACGATCAGCAAGGGCCAGGGACATGTGCGCTTCGTAGAATCCCTCCAAGCTCCCACGTATTTGCTTGTAGACACTAAACGCGTCACCGTATAGTGACACGGAGATAGTGTAGGGGTCGTTTTCGGGGAGGTTATCGGTAGCGGGCGGAGCCTCTTCAGCAAGCTCAATGGGAATTGGAGCAGTCAGAGCCGTCCATGAGTCTTTCTCGCGCCCGGGTGCGCTCCACACGTTGATAATAAACTCTTCACCGGCTCTTCTCATCCTGAGCGTGACTGTGCGCTGGTTTGAGACTCATGAGCTCCAGGGCTCCGGAGGAAGGAGGCCTGGAAGGACATCAAAACGCGTGAGCAGGTCACCAACTCGAAGTGCGTGAGAATGGGCATACGTTGCCGATGACTTCGTGACTTCTCCATCCGTAGCTATTGCGGTGCTCTTCAACTTGGCCTTCACCTTGGTCTGGCTATTCAAGAAGATCTCTACGATGCATTCAAGGACATACCGGTATCGGTTGAACACGAAAGTCTTCTTGAAATTGTAGCGAGCGGGGTCCATGGCAGCTACTGTTTGGAAGAACTCTGCGGGACGCTCAACTTTTCCAATGCGCGCGTCACCGTCGCTGTGAAACAAAAAGGCCGTCACAGGATCCCGGAAGTCCCTCTTGATGTGTTCAGAGAATGTCAGGCATGCCACAGATACATCAGGTAGCTTTTTCTGGGCTTTTCCCTTGCCTGAAGCATGCTGGCGCCTCGTTCTCTCTTTTCGCATCGGAGCAGCAGACTTCAGCATGTGATTTCGAAGCTGCTGTAGTCACCACCGCGACGGCCACTTTTTCTCAGGGTCGAACGAGGTCTAGGCCTCTCGCATAATGTCATACTGCCTGAGAGTAACACGGGCGCGTCCGCAGAGGTAGGTGAAGCACACGAACTCATGACGAGACGCAAAATCCCCGGCTAAGACTTCCTCTTTACTGGAAAAGTCCGTATCTTCCGAAGGAACCCCATCACCATCAGACTTTGACGCCATGGAGGGGTCTTCTTTGCAATGAACAGTATCCGCTGGGGGCGCCCTGCTCCATGCAGAGTGCTGCATCTGCCCCGCACTGCTACTTCCAGGGTGATTCTTAGCAGCAGTGTTTACAACTGGGGCGTTCGCAGCAACTCGCGACTCCATGTGCCGGAGGTTCTCGTCTGCAAAGTTGAAGAAGGCAGATCCATGAGGAGCACGCCTGCGACTCTTCATAGCGCCCAGTTTAACCACAACCAATGCCCTTATCAAGCAGCGCAGCTCACATACAAATAACAGCAAGCGACGGCCTGGCGAGGACAACACAGGGTCGCAGAGCAGGAGGTCCCATGCTAGGGGACTTCAGGGATGACACTGACTCCTGCGAACAAGACGAGTGCCCCGCACCCAGCTCGGACATGTTACACAACCGGTGGAGATGGGACGGCACAAACAGCAGCGCTCAAGGCGAATGGCGTGCCGGGGACGCGGTTTTGTCGCGCATCAAACCGCAACTGGAAGATACCAACGGAGCAGGTCAGGCACAGGGTCGCTGCAGTCACCTGCAGGAGCACGGAGCAGTACAGCACAGCACAGGGGGGGGCGCCTGAGACTGGAGTGGTGCATCCCCAAGAGAGCTACCAGGAGCCCGAGCTCGTGAGTTACATTCACGGGTGGAGCGCCTCCATGTGGGCGCAAGCCAGATCCGTATACTCTGGTCACATCCAAATTATCTCCACGCTGATGATGACAGTGCCCAGGACTTTCATTCCGACATTCACAGGGAGTGGACTTGCAGACTACCCCGGTGCAAAAACCTGAGATCGTTGTGAGGTGAAGCGCAGGCCCTTCTGCCAGTTGATCCAGGCGACAGTCTTTCACACTGTCCTCCGATTGATCTCGCGGACTATCCGTCATCCAGTCTCCGTCCAATTCACAGCTCGATCCTCTGTATCATACTCAGGAAAAGGACTGGCGGTCGTCGGGATCAGTTTGCAGGATGTCCTGGCGAAAAATTCCGGGTCGGTTCCTCTCTCAGTTATGCGATGACCCCAGGACCAACGGTGGGAGATATTCACGTCCTTTCCTCCACTGATCCTGGGATCGTCACACGCGTTTCTCAAAAACGCGTCTGACGAACCCTCAGAATCGATCTCGCTGAGTGAGAAAAGCTATCCTCGATCATATCCCTCGACAATTCCCAATCCGTGGCGAGGATTAAATAAGGACGAGCACACAACTCGCTGTTTGTATGGGGATGGCGAATGGCATTTGGAGGATCCGATAGAGATGCCTCATTGCCAAAATGCCATCTGAGATGGCTTTTTTCGCGCATTGATAGACGTGCTCTCAGAGCCGGTAGGATGACGCACCGATAGACATGCTCTTAGTACCCGCTGCATCCGCTGTAACTGACGATGCGTGTCTCGGCATGGGAAGCGGGAATCAGAGCATCTCGATTGGGGAGCCATCCTAGGATGTAGGGTTGCACACGACGCCCCTATTTGGGGCATGGAAAAACACTACACGACCTCAGGGTTTTGGCGCGGTAGATCCCACCAACCAAACCAGTGCCTAGCCGCATCCGTGCAGCCTCGGGACTTTTGTAGAGAAAATATCGAGAGGAACATCGAGTGCTCAGTAGGTCCCACCCGCAGAACACGCCATTCTTGGCCCACAAGCGATCTGGTGTAACTCAGATTACCAAAAGGCCTCCCATCTCCAGAAGTGGAGTCAAGCTTGAAGTGACTGGACACCAAATTAGTGACGGACAGTCTTCTTGCATGAACATGGGCGTCTGGAAGTAGTTGAGACAAGTCGGAGCTCGTTTGTATCTGTACAGTATCCCGTCGAACTCGGAAGCTGCGTTGGCGGATCCCACCACCCGGAGCTGCCACCCAAGAGAATACCCCGTGTGAGAAAGCCGAAGCCATTGGCCAGTGGCTTCGGTCGCCGGACCAGATCCGTCCCGGGGGCACACGAATGGCAGCGAGACTGCAGCCCTCGCATTGGCACCACACATCCCCAGACAGACCCTGCCCCGAGTGCACGTGAGGCTGCGCTGTGTTTTGCCGGACGACGGAGCGGCGCGCTCCTGTGTCTGTATGTTCGTCACTACGCGCTGCTCAGCTTGAATACCTCTGCCCTCATCCACAGGTTGATCCCTCCGTCCCCTATTCTCTTCGTCATGACTCTTCTTGCCGTTGAGTTTTAGCGATGCCTGGATAACTCCTGCTACGCCTACAAGTTGCGCAACGGCGTCACCGTTTCGGTCACCATGCGGACCGTACGTGGCATTTACAACTCACGTACTCTCTCCCGCTCCTGCGACAAGTGCCAGACGCAGTACACTCCGGGTACGACGACGTACAAGCCCGACTTCTTTGTCAACAAGATCCAGCCGTGGGTGACATCTGCGATCCGCATCTCTGACGTTGAATTGGACGCCGCAGTAGGATTCCGAGCGCACAGAACCGTTCAAGGCCTCGTGCGCGTCTCAAACCACCATTTCATCGAGTTGACGCTCGCTCGGTCTTGGTACCTCCAAGCCACGATGGGCCGGTCATCAACCGAAGGCCAAGCCCTGGTGCGCGTGGCGACGGCGACGTCTGATACTGTCCTCGTCAATATGGACGGGTGTGTCTTGGTCGGGGAGGAGTTTGGCCTAGGGCAACTGATTTGGGGATCCATCTTGTTCTGTGGGGTATTTCTCTTCGAGCAGCGGCGCGGCTGCGTCAATGTGGCCTGGCTGACAGTCCACGACGTGCAGCGGACGCGCAGCTTCCTCCGCACATTCCTTCATGCCCTGTGCCGTCGTATGGTTGGCGTGTGGAAGCGTGTTGGGTTTTTCCACGCACGTCACGAGTGTGACAGGTGCCGTCTGTTTGACGGCATCGACTATCTTGTGGGTGACGGCGTTGCGATAGGCGGGAGCGTAAGTTTCATGAGAGGGCTGCCTTATTCCCCCCGTTAACAATATTCGTTTTTGCGTGCTTCGCTCGGCGCGTGAGCACGACTGCGCTGTCGTGCTGGTTTTGTCATCATCCGGGCCGTGCGGGGAGCCCCGGGTGCCCTGAGCTCCCTTCGCTGGTCGACAGGTGTTCTGGCAGTTTTGACTGTGGCACATCCCATTGGAGGAGGCCCACGAGCGGCGCGCCAACTCACCGGCCACGCGGCGCAACGGGAGTTCACTTGGTAACGTTGCAGCAGACGCGGCTGCTTCTTTGGAAGCGGACGGCGGGGACCAGTCTGGTGCTCATGGCGGGCGGTCTGGATTGGCGCTGCGGGCCGTGTGGCGTTGTCAACACGTCCAGCGCTATGCTTTTTACAGCCGACCTTGTTGGGTTGTTGTCTCTGCTCAGCTTCTGTCAGGTGGGGAGGTACCCGCGACAGTTCTCGCCTCCACGGCGTGGGCGGTGCGTTGCCTTGAGCGCACCCCGTCTGCTATTGGCTACGAGATGTGCTGTCGCACCACCAGCACCAGCCTGGACCCAATGTTTTGCGGCAGGATGCCGATACCGTGGCCTGGGCTGTCTTGGTAGTGCCTCGCTTCCATGAGCGTACTCACCGACTCTGTGCGCTTCATTGCATGTCTTCGTGTCGAATGTCGTGCTATCCCTAGTTAGTCGGGCCTGATGGCAGAACGAGTCTCTTCAACTCCTGGCGGGCCGAGCAGTACTTCAGATTTTTGCGTGGATGGCAAAACACAGTCCACAGCATGCGCTGTGACAAGGCCGACTTCATGCTGGGTTGTGTTGACGATGAGCGGAACTTTGACTTGCTCCGGCGCTAGTGCGCTCTTCTGTTGTATAGGTGAAAAGTGTGTGTCTGTCTATTCAATAGTACAGTCGTTCCACAAAAAACCTAGCACTCCGGCGGGATCAACAGTGCCCTCGACATCTCACATGTGTCTCTTTTGCGATGCAACGCTCTCGATTTTGGACAGGCGCTCTCGAACATCCCTTAAACGTGACCAATCCACGATTCCTGGAGACGCCCAGCGGTCCCGGGGGACCCTCTCGTGAGGGACTTGAGATTTCTGAAACAAACGTTCTGGGACAGCCGACGCCGCGCGCGACTTCGGCGTTCGTGGCAGGTCCATTGCAGAAATCGTATCAGAATGTCGCCCGCGTTCACACGTGGTGGGCACTAACGCGCAGGCCGGCAAAATGCTGCCTCAATAGTTCGCACGGCTCTGCGCCCTCATTGGCGGGAGTTTCTAGGAGGCACTGCCCACTTTGTCGGTAATCTGGTGGACCAATGAGAAAGCGCCAGAGCGTCTCTTTGAAGAAAGGGCCCTTCAATAGATACCGCACTTGTCACTGGCCCACGGACTACGTGGAGGCAGGTCACGACACACGCGGCATGGTGCCGTCGGAATCCTTCCTCTGTTTCAGGAATGGTCTCGTCAGACGCGGGATGCTCTGACACATGAGGCAGCACATGACAGCAATGAGCCCTCCATCGCTCTTTCTGGCCCCCCACATCATGGAGCCGGGCCCATCCGGCAATCTGGCTGGTCTCCCACTGGCGGGCGTGCCATGGGTCACACGTCCCGTTTGAATGTTCAGAGCGTCGAGGCCGGCCCGTCGGCCAATCTTGGCTGACGGCCGAGTGCGAGGTGGACAGAGACCAGATGATCTCCTCCTGCGCGCTATTTTGGGACGATGGCAAGTCCATTGCGATATCATCGGGAATCGTAGCAAATTTTGATCCTGCTCTGATCCCTGAACAATGGCCCGACGGTCGAGATCATGGGCCCGTTCTCGTTTGCTCAAAATGGCATTCGGAAATTTATGAC
>Ga0115029_1001902_pt1 | contig 13464 bp, 2 predicted proteins | sample SidtaG_3_FD_87297 | JGI IMG/M metagenome (GOLD analysis project Ga0115029, IMG submission 87297) | Marine algal microbial communities from Sidmouth, United Kingdom - Sidmouth_Asex1 metaG | ecosystem: Host-associated > Algae > Red algae > Unclassified | place: Sidmouth, United Kingdom | collected...
ATGGTCTGCTTGGCACTATTTGACCCTGAGTGCAGGGCAGCTTAATTTTACTAGTGCTTGTGCTATGTAGACTCACCCCATGTCCCCTCAAGGGGAACAGATACTTTTTTGTCCTGCTATGTCATCACACTCACAGCTATATCCATTTCATCAGTTATAAATAATAACCTGCGGAGCACTCTGGCCTTTTGCGGTCTAGGCTCAAAGGATCATTCATCACGTGAAGAAGCTTGCATGTCTGAGACCTTGGCAAATTATGCTCTACTTATTGCAGATTCATTTTATCTGAGGTTCCTATTTATTGATAGGTCGAGTTTGTAAGCTTTAGGGAATGAATGGTTCTTTGAGTCGTGAAGGACCGCGAACAGCCTTGACTTTTGGTTACTTTGGGTCAAGCCAAAGTGACAAGAAAAGTCCGTTTGCAATATGAAGTAGTACTTGACTTTATGGTCTGCTTGGCACTATTTGACCCTGAGTGCAGGGCAGCTTAATTTTACTAGTGCTTGTGCTATGTAGACTCACCCCATGTCCCCTCAAGGGGAACAGATAATTCCTGGTGCTTGAGCTTTGTAGACACACCCCATGCCCCCTCAAGGGGGACAGATAATTCCTGGTGCTTGTGCTACGTAGACTCACCCCATATCCCCTCAAGGTTAACAAATAAGATTTTTCCTGCTACGAAGACACACCTATGGTTAAGTCCATTGCATCTACCATAAATTCAGAACTGCGGAGCACTCTGGCCTTTTGCGGTCTAGGCTCAAAGGATCATTCATCGCGTATAGAAGCTTGCATGTCTGAGACCATGGCAAATTACGCTCTACTTATTGCAGATTCATTCTAGCTGAGGTTCCACTTTATTGAACGGTCGAGTTTGTAAGCTTTAGGGAATGAATGGTTCTTTGAGCCGTGAAGGACCGCGAACAGCCTTGACTTTTGGTTACTTTGGGTCAAGCCAAAGTGACAAGAAATAATCATTTCGAGATGTGAAATATTGCTTTTCACCCATTTCGTGCATTAGGATTTATTGAAGGGCTCATCTATTCACAAAACGTCCATGTTTATAGAGACTTATGACGATTTAGTATAGTTTACGTGTGTAAGTTTTTGTGACGCATACACTGCAGCTAAGTCAAGGGCTCTATCCGTGCAGTTCACTCTCACAGCTGACTTCGCGCCTAGCGTCTCTCTGCTTTAGCTACAGGCCCCTACCAGATAGGCAAGTTTCACTCGCTCGCCTTACGAAGTGAACACGAGCCTGCTCGACTTACGAAGTGAACACGAGCCTGCTCGACTTACGAAGTGAACACGAGCCTGCTCGACTTACGAAGTGAACACGAGCCTGCTCGACTTACGAAGTGAAGACGACCCTAATGAACCATGCATCGAGCGGCTGGCCATCGAGCGGTTGGCCATCGAGCGGCAGCCGAGATGAGCCGAGATGAGCCGAGATGCACATAGCCTGCTATGACTCGTCGGCGGAGCATTTGACGCTATATCAGCTAGCCACTATCCATCGATGCCTAATGTACCAACTGGCTTGTAATTATCAGTAGAGTGAAAATATGGCGCTTATATATTGCCTATGGAATGGTGAGAAATCATAAGTAACAGAATGACAATCGTCGGATATGATAAGCAAGCGCGAGTATGAGATCGTGAGCAGTCACCAAAGACTTTGATGGATTTGAGTCTTCCTTTTTAATTCTTTTTGGTATTCTTATCAATTATGTTATATCTTGCACTGTCTTTGAAAGAGGACATGCGGTGTATTTCTATAGATGTGATTACGTGAGAATGACAGGAAGCTGTGAAGTTGATATGAAGCAGAAGAGAGTGTTTATAGGATTTTCAGCGTAGATTATTGAAGAATTTATAGCTAGATATCTAATCCTTTATATAAAGCATGTATCGTGGAAAATGATAAGAAATACGAAAGCGTCTTTACTGAGAAAGTGAGAGCTGGAAAACGACGAACTTATTTTTTTGATGTTCGTCAAACTAAAGGAGAAGATTATTACATCACTTTGACGGAAAGCACAAAACGATATGATGGAAATGGCTACGAACGGCACAAGATATTTCTTTATAAGGAAGACTTTAATCGTTTCGTAAGTAAACTGCAAGAGACCGTTGATCATGTCAAGACAGAGCTCATGCCAGAGTTTGACTACGACGAGTTTACCCGACGACAAGCAGAATGGGAGGAGAAGAAGGCTCTAGGACTGCTAGATGACCCTAGACCAAAAGAAGATTCCGCAGATTCAAGTAAAGAGATTACTACCGCTTCCAACTCAGAAGATCAAACCCCAAAAGATGATCATCATGACGGGGATGATGGTGCAGAAAGCTCCGAGGACGATATGTCTTGGTAGAGTTTCCCACGCGGATAGATGCTTCATAGCAGGACAGGTATAATTATATCTGACATCAAGTGATATGATAGATCAGCAAGGAAGCTGTATCCGTGTCAGACCTGTCGAAACAGAATGCATCCGAGTGATTTTTCTATAATCTACATCTGACCGTGCCGATTAATGTGAACATTGCGCGAGGCTTATCAGAGTAGCCGAGCTGATCTACGTTGCTATCATACGGTGGTGACCATCAAGAGAGATGTGAACTCGCTCACCTTGTTTTAACCCATTTCGTGCATTAGGATTTATTGATGGTTTCATCTTTTTACATAACGTCCATGTTTATAGAGACTTATGACGATTTGGAATAATCTGCGAGTGTAACTTTTTCTTACGGAAATAAATGACTCTCTTTAAAGACCCTTAATCAATATGTCAACTCTCGTCAATTTGCTTCGCGCCTAGCGTCTATCTGCTTCAGCCTCAGGCACCTACCAGAGGTAGGCAAGCTTCACTAGCTCGACTTACAAAGTGAAGACGAGCCTCTTCGCCATAGCACGCTATGACTCGTCGGCGGAGCACCTGACGCTCTTGCAGATAATCACTATCCATCGAAGCCTAATGCACGAATTGGGTTTAATAAAGTGAATGGCATTGACTCCCCCCGTCCCGAGGCAATAACTATTAAAGATGTGCTGCTATGAGCTCACTGTCGCAACTGTCTACCACCGGAGCTTTTGGCAAGGCGCTTGGATGCCTGAGCTAGGCGCATTGGGTAGTTCCTCATGATACTATAAAGAGAATTGCTACCACATGTAAGAGGCCACACGGAGCTGACAGGTATAACGTCTGTTGACATACTGCGATTCTCAGTCAGTGCCATAGTCTATGGTACAAGCCCTTTAGATCTTACAAACTTTAACACTTTCCTACTCATATGATGAGTTTTTGGCATACATTTTGTATTTAGGAATAGCTGAATACACATTATGAATTTTTGTAATGTGTGTGTTTCTAAGAAGATTACAAATACAACCGAACTAAAACTCTGAACTATGAAGTTCAACAAGCTACTCTCGACGAACGCGCTGATCGGCCTCTTGGCACTGCTGTTTGCGGGATCCCCATCCTCACCCGATGTGGTTACCGAAGCAGAAGCCATGATGATCACGCCTGTAGCCATCTCATCTGTATGCGTAGAGCCTGATTGTTCTGCTGTTGCCATTGGCCTCACAGGATTTACTGGTCTACCATGTCCTTGTGTTCCTGGTCTTACAGATGATGCACAAGTGACGATTGCCTTTCCACTCATAGCGGGTGGTACGGTGAATCTAACCACCACTATAACTACGAGCTGTGAGTCTACGGCTGATTTTGATCTGGTTCTTCCAGGCGGGATCGACTGTACTGGCGATATACAGCTTATCAGTATCATACAAGATCCAGATGATAGTGACGGTGCCGGCACGTGTCCTCAGCCAGTACCGATCAGTAGCTTATTTGTGAGTATTGCTACCAAGCCTGATGCTGATGCCAATGGACCTTATGGTCCTTTTTGTCTCGATGATCCTTCCATTACCTTAGCAGGTAGTCCGGGTCCGGGTGCGTGGCAGACAGGCTTCTGGACTGGTCCTGGTGTTAATGATGGCTCTGTACTTGATAGCATCGCTATATTCAATCCTCAGGCAGCGGGTATCGGTATACACGAAGTGGTCTATCAGTTTACGGATATGACCGGATGCTTTGATATGGATACCGTGATGATCGAAGTATTTGATTCGCCACTAGCAGTAGCTGGTGACGATGAAATTGTATGCGCAGGTACGGCTACACAGCTTCACAGTGCCATTGCAGGTGGAGTGCTACCTTACACTATCGTGTGGACAGCTCAGGCAGGATCATTTGATGATCCTTCTGCACAAGATCCTTTCTATACAGGAGATGCTTCTGGTCCAGATACACTCGTGCTGTCCGTCATGGACGCTAATGGATGTACAAGCACAGATACAGTGGTGCTCGATGTCATGGATGAGCCTACTCCTGAGATAGGAGCTGATACAACTATATGCAACAATGGTGATCTACAATTAGCTGCTAATGTCAATGGAGGTCAAGCCCCCTATGTCTATAGCTGGCAGACTACAGGAGGATCATTCTCTGATCCGTCTATCGAAAATCCAATCTATGTACAGACTGTGCCTGGTAGTTATGATATCACAATATTTGTGATTGATGCCAATGGTTGCCAGAGTGATAGTACGATTACAGTTACTGTCAATGAATCAGCTGTCGTAGATCTAGGTGGTAATCAGATTCTCTGTAGCGATAGCGAATTACAATTAAATGCTGCTACGAGCGGTGGCCAATCACCTTATACTTACTCATGGACAGCTAATGGTGGATCATTTGATGATGCTACTATAGCTAATCCTATTTATACTAATGACCAACCAGGTGCTTATGTTGTCGAGCTTGTCACTGCAGAAGGTAGTGGTTGTGAAACAGTTGAGAGCATAGTCGTCACTGTGCTAGACAGTGTAGTTGTAGACCTAGATGAAAGAATACTCGCTTGCGAAAACAGCGCAACTGTAATTCCAGCAGCTGTCAGCGGTGGTACGCCTCCGTATACATACTTCTGGACTAATACTGGTGGATCATTTGATGATCCCACAGTACTCAATCCTACTTACAATACCGAAGGCCCTGGGCTTTATCTAATCCACTTAGAAGTGCGAGATGCCTTTGGCTGTGGAGGTGTGATAGGTGCTATCGTAGAGGTGGCTCCTGACTATGAGATGGAGCTCGGTGCTGATATCAATACTTGTACGAATGCTCCTTTCACGATATCTCCTGTAATTACAGGTGGTAATGCCCCATTCAGCTATAGCTGGACAGCATCAAGTGGAAGCTTTATCGATGATGAGGCTGCGCAGGGTATGTATCTTAATGACGTACCTGGTACCTATGAGGTTTATCTCCAAGTAGTTGATTCCTTTGGATGTACACAGATGGACACAGTTATTGCTACAGTGACTGAGCCGCCGTTTGTAGAGGCAGGTCTAGATCGGACGATCTGTAATGCTGATCCTATTGTACTCACGCCGAGTATTGCTGCACCTAATACTCCACTCACTTACCAGTGGGTAGATAATGGCGCAGGTGGTGGATTCTCTGATGCTACAGTACCTAATCCTACTTACTCTAATACTAACTCTGGTATACATACCCTTTCCATCACAGTGACAGATGCCAACGGCTGTATCGGAACTGATTCACTCTTAGTAACTGTCAATCAAGAACCATTCTTCCAGAACTGTCCAGATACTCTTGTATTTGGTAATGATGAGGATCAGTGTGGTGCCTTTGTGAACTGGCCTGCGCCTGTAGGTCTGGATAAGTGTAACCATGATGTGGTAGTGGAGCAGACATTTGGCCCTGAGCCAGGAACAAGACTAGAGATTGATTCTTTTTACCAAGTAGAATATACAGTGACGGCCCAGGCAGGTTCTGGTGCAGTGGCTACATGCAACTTTGTAGTCATCGTCAAGGATACAGAGTGTCCAGATTTCATCACTACCTTGCCAGCTGATATCACCTTGGATGAGTGTGATGATATACCAGCACCATTCGTAGTGATCCCACAGTGGCATACCAGTGATAACTGTACCGACTCAGAAGATATAGTGGTAGATTATCGTCAGGATACTACTGATATAATATGCTCAAGATCATTTACGCTTAAGCGTTTTTGGACAGCGACCGATCTAGAAGGTAACAGCTGTGACTACGTCCAGAAAATTACAGTGTCAGATACCTCGGCACCAGTGTTTATGATTAATGGACCTGACACAGTGAGCTGTGCTGATCTAGCTATGATCGACACTACGGTCACGGGAATAGAAGAGAATTGCACACCAGATAGTCTATTGACTGTCAGTTTTATAGATGTGACTACACAGGGTAGTGATAGTTCTGCTTGTGATTTCTACAGCTACTCGATCATCAGGCGCTATAGTGTTGCGGATGAGTGTGGTAATGCTGATACCCTAGAGCAAAGCATCCTAGTGACAGATGATGCACTACCTATGGCCATGTGTCGTAGCATAGAAGTGTTCCTAGATACAGAGGGCAATGCGATCGTCACACCAGCAATGGTAGATAGCGGCAGCTTTGATGCTTGCGCACCTATGGAAGTACTGAGCTATCGCTTAAGTCAAGACACATTTACTTGTGCCAATGTAGGTGAGAATGCTGTGATACTATATGTTACAGATCCATGTGGAAATGAAGGTGCTTGCGTAGCTACAGTTACCGTGAGCGACACGCTCATGCCATCTCTTACTTGTCCTAAGGACTGGACAGTCAGTCTAGATCCAGGGGAGTGCGGTAAGTTTCTTCACAGTGAGCCTCACTTTGAGGATAACTGCGATGTGACGTGGGTGAGTATTCCAGAAGATGGAAGCTTTATTCCTATCGGTCTCAATGAAATCACGATCATCGGTACAGACGCTGGTGGAAACGTAATCGAGTGCAGTTACATGATCGATGTAAGAGAATATCCTAATCCTACAGGAAGCATGAGCTGTAATAATAGAATCAATCTCAGCCTCAATGAAAACTGTGAAGCAACCATCACTGCCGCGATGCTCCTTAAGGGTGGCCCATATGGTTGCTATGATGACTTTGAGGTCGTAGTGATCGACGAAGCTGGTGATACCATTACAGAGATACCTCATGCAGGTATAGAGAATATCGGTGAAGTATTTACGGTAAGTATCATCAACCCAGACAATGAAAATAGCTGCTGGGGTGAAGTACTTATCGAGCAGAAGCTTGAGCCTACAGTTATGTGTCCTGCAGATACAGTGATACCGTGTACGCATAGTATTGATCCAGATCTTCTAGGACGTCCGTTTGTCACCAGTTGTGAGCCATCCATTGATATACGCTTTGTGGATGACGTGACCGACTTTGGAGCTTGCGGTACTCCACGACGAGAAATCATACGTACATGGACCATCACAGATGAGTCTGGTAATGAAGTCACATGCACGCAGAGCATTAGAATTGAATCATTTGACCTAGATCTTGTGGAATTCCCACACGATTATACACAATCCAATGATAGTGCACTGGCATGTATCGACGTGAGAAACGATAGCACACTCGTGCTACCTCGCAATACAGGTTTCCCGACACTCCTAGGCGAGACGCTCAATCCTGATGATCACACACTTTGCGATTATACATTGAGCTATTGGGATAAGGTACAAGAAGGATGCGGTAACACATTTACAATCCTCAGACATTGGCAAATACTCGACGTATGTGCTCCAATTGAAGATGGTGTCAATCCTATAGATCACACGCAGTTTATCCACGTGGCCGATACGGATGCTCCCATAGTGACGGGACCTGATGACGTGACGCTCAGCACTGAAGTCTTTAACTGTGCGTCGAGCTATGCAATCCCTGATCCAGTGGTAGATGATTGTAGTCCAGTAAAATACAGCGTGACCTCCACTAGAGGTACGATTATAGATCTCAATCCTGGGTTTGTCCTGATAGACCTAGAAGAAGGTGAAACGATCTTACGTTATGCAATTGAAGATTTTTGTGGTAACATCGTCATGCACGAGGTAGTCATCACAGTGATAGATAATATTCCTCCTACTCCTGTATGTGATGAGTTTACAGTGGTAAGCCTCACGAGCAATGGTACTGCCTATGCTGATGCCATCACATTTGATGATGGAAGTCATGACAATTGTGGTCCAGTATTCTTCAAGGTGATCAAGGAGCGCGACTTATGCGGCACGCCTAACGGTGTCGAATTTGGTGAAAATCTATGCGGTGAGTGTGTAAGTCTCAATGGTGATGATGCAGACACGATCTCGGGTACACAGATCTACTTTGATGACAGAGTTGACTTCTGCTGTGAAGAGACAGGGGAGCAATTAATTATCATCATGAGAGTATTTGATATGGATCCAGGAGAGGGCCCAGTGGCTCCTTCTCGTATGGCTCCAGGAGGTGATCTATTTGGTCGCTTCAATGATTGTGAAATTGAAGCACGAGTAGAAGATAAATTGCCACCTTTCTTAGCTTGCCCGTCCAATGTAACGGTAAGCTGCGACTATAGCTATGACTTAGAAGATCTATCAGATATATCTGATCGCACATTCGGTACAGTCGTTCTAGATGAGTCTCTCCGAGAGAGTATCATCGTTCCTGGACACGGCAATCCTACGTACGCAGATAATCATATCTGGGGTGCAGACGGATTCGCAGCTGATAATTGTGAAGTAGCTGTGGATGTGTCCATTTCTACAGACATCAGTTGTGGTCAGGGCGTGATCTCTAGAACATTTACGGCGACAGATTCGGCAGGTAACACTACGAGCTGCACGCAGCAGATCTTCTTTGAAAGCTTCGATCCATTTGACGAAGATCGTATTGATTGGCCAGCAGATGTGACACTCACAGATGTGTGTGTGGATGCTGTCCTTACGGATCCAAGTGTAACGGGAGAGCCAGACTTTGGAGCTGGAGTTTGTAGTGATGTACTGCAGAGCTTTGAAGATGAAATATTTGTCAATGATCCAGACGCATGTGTCAAGATCTTCCGTACGTGGAAGCTCATCGACTGGTGTCAATATGACGAGGATACAGGTGAGGGAATCTTCACTGACTTGCAGATAATTAAGGTAAGCAATGCTGTTGCACCTGTCATAGCCAACTGCACAGATCTTACCGTCTGCGATAGTGCTGCTACGTCATGTGAGAGCTTTGTAGAGCTAGTGCTAGAGGCAACTGATGATTGTACACAAGATTCAGATCTAGAGTACAGCTATGCTATTGATTTATTTCATCTTGACGACGCGGACGGAAGCGACTTTGATGCAGACATTCTCGCGAGTGCATATGCTACTATCGCTGAAGGAGGAAATGATGCATCGCAGTCACTGCCTTATGGTATACACAAGATCCTCTGGACAGTACGAGATGGATGCGACAATATCACAAGCTGTGAGGGAATCATAGACATACAAGATTGTAAAAAACCTAGTCCTAAGTGCTTTAGTGGAATCGTCACCGTAGTGATGGCGGCATCCGGTGAAGTAGAGATATGGGCGAGTGATTTTGATGCAGGATCTGATGATAACTGTGGTGATGTAACCGCAAGTTTCAGCCCAGATGTCACGGATATCAACCGCACATTTACCTGTGATGATCTAGGATCAGCCTCAGTGAATGTCTACTTTACAGATGCGGCGGGTAATCAAGACTTCTGTGAGACCTTCCTCTTTATCCAAGATAATAGTGGTGTGTGTGGAAGTGCCTCAGGCGATATTACAGGAGAAATCATGACCAACCATGACGAGCCTCTAGAAGATGCAGAAGTACGTATAGAGGGAGTCCTCGGTGGTATGGAGCGCGCTAGAATCACAGGATCTGACGGTGGCTATGCATTCTTTGCGGTACCGCACTTTGACGATTATGAGATCACAGGATTCAAGAATGATGATCCAGATAATGGTGTGACGTCACTAGATATCCTCAGGATCCAACAGCACTTGCTTGGTGTCGACCCATTTGACAATGCCATGCAGTACATCGCTGCTGACGTTAATAATAATGAAGCTGTGAGCTCGGTAGATATTCTCCATATGAGGAGACTTCTGCTAGGGTACTACACAGAGTTTCCTAATAATACGTCGTGGAGGTTCGTAGACGCTGATCAGACGTTTGCCGACTTCCGCAACCCTTGGCCTCTAGATGAAACCATCCTACTAGATGATTTCCAAGATGTGGAAAATAGAGACAATGACTTCGTAGCCATCAAGATCGGTGATCTCAATGCCAGTGCCTCTCCAGGAGGTCTACGGTCCGAGAGTACTGACAGAAGCAGCGGTACACTTGTCATCATGGCGGATGATTATGATATCAAGGAAGGTGATGTAGTAAGCATGGGCCTTTCGGCCAAAAACGATATCGACATAGTCGGAATCCAGTTTGCTATATCCTACGATCCTGAGATGATAGAATTTTTAGGTGCGACGGCTGGCCAAGTACCAGTAGTAGAAGGATCTCATTACTTCAGGGTACGACCAGGATTGGTTAAGTTCTCTTGGTCTGATGTTAACACCGTCAGCCTAGAAAACCTCGGTCAGATGTTGTCGATTAACTTCAGAAGCAAGTCAACATCAACGCTCCGTGATATCGTACGTCTGAGCGATAAAGATCTCAATGGCGAGATCTACACGTATGACCTTACAGCACATGACCTCAGCCTTCAGTGGAGAAGCATGGACACTGGTGAGTATCCATTTGGCGTAGAGCAGAATACACCTAATCCGTTCTTCTCTGAGACAAGCGTCGCTATACAGATAGCCGAGACAAGTGATGTCGAGATGACGATATACGATGAAGACGCACGACCAGTGCATGTAATTGCTGGTCAGTACGGAGCAGGTACACATATGATGAGAATATCCGCTGATGACCTTATGGGATCAGGTGTGTACATCTATGAAGTAGTGGCGACAGGACTTGGGTCAGGCACCATAGAAAAGACGAGTCGTAAGATGATACTGCTCAAGTAATGAAATAGTACAGCAAGGTACTTCCTCATCATGCTGTGTCAAATAGTAATCTTAGAATTTAGTTTGGTTTGTATTAAATCCTCCTTCACGAAGCGTGAAGGGGGATTTTTTTATATCAGTTTGTCCGATAGCTAAGGGACAAGTCAACTGTTCACCTGCTGATCTGTAAGCTTGTAGGACAAGTAGGAGTTGATTATTTGGTTATTACGCTATTCAGTATCTGTGACTTATGTACATATGAATGACGTATATGTTTTTATCAATGTATTTACCCGAAAGGGCTACTCGTCGCACTAGCTCAAAACAGAGTGTGTGGACTTCTAGTAATATTTGCATAGCGGGACATTATATGTCTGATTAACAGTGAATTACTGTAACTTTGCTTAATCTCTGAGAAGAGGTTTTTGATTCTCTCAATACTATGGGAATCAATAATAAATGAAGATTAACAAATCTTATTGATATGAAACGAATTTTATTTTGTCTTGCATCTGTAATGCTTCTGTATGTAGGGACTATGAGTGGGCAGGCTCTTATTACCTATACGAACTCCTCAGGGCAAGGACTCAGTGGTGATGATGTTACTGCATGTCTTCCAGAAGGAACTCGAAACAGAGCTCGAATTATATTCACAGCTCCAGAGTCAGATGGCTGTGCTGAACTTACCTTATCCTTCCCGCCTGGAATCGTCTTCAGCATGGACAGTATCTTCAGCATTCGGAGTAATGGAAATCTTGTTATAAGTGTACTGGATGATACGGATCCACAGTCACCAATCTTCAAGATTGCCAAGGCAAATGGTAATGCCATCGCGGCGGGCAATAGCATTCAGATAGCATGGGAAAGAGAGGCTGTAAACTGTGACGCTGTCGATTTTCTTCGTGATGGTAATACCTTCAAAGACTCAATCAGTGTGGTCACTTCAGGTGGTGTAGTAACTGAGTTTGATCCTACGATGAACACATACGATTTTCTCGTGGCTTCTCTTGCAATCAGTCCAGTAGATCCAATTCTTGTAAATGTCGGAGACACCATCATGAAAGAGATTACGATTGTCAATGGGGGAATAGGATGCGTAGATAGCTTTGTTTTAGCCATATATGAGGGCTCAGGAGTCAATACCACAGACCTTTCCATAGCAGGTACGAGTATCATGCCCTTTTTGATAGATAGTGATACGAGCTTTTATACTATCGATGTCGACGATCTCATGGCTTCTGGGTTAGGAGACTGTTTTGATAATGGCGAGAGCATTACGATCAATCGCACAGTCGCAGTGACTAGTTGTATGACAGACGGCGTGATGTTTACCTTCTTCGGTTGCGGTGGAGAGCGCTGTCAGAGTTCAGAGATAGTAGATTGTCAATTGCCTATTGAAGATGGCGTGCCAAATGTGAGATACTCAAGTGGAGAAGTTACACAAGCCACCAATCTCTGTGACATGGCGATTGTAGAGCATAGCTATACCAATGTAGGTACTGGAGATGCTTTTGATATGGTTTATAGCAATGGCTTCAATGCTAGCGGTCTCACCCTAGGAGGTAGAACAAACGGAACTAATGCTTTTCCAGTCACCTCAGTCTGTATCAATGGAGTAGATCTCGTATACGATTATAATCCAGGAAGTCCTGGTTTGCGCCTTGATCTTTCCCAACTTGTAACAGATCCAGACGGACCAGGAGGATTGACTGATATAGATGGCGACGGGCAGTTTGATGATTTACCCATAGGCGAATCTTACACGGTTACGCTCAAGCATACAGTCTTGCCTAAGACTGGCTGTCCAGTATCAAGATCATCTGGTGGTTACAAAGCGGCTGCAGACTACAAGGATCAGTGCGACGTGCCAGCAGCTCAAGTAATTATGTCCGTGGCTGGCTCGTTTTCAGATTTTAGCGTGGATGGACCAGGATCGCTTACGGGCCCATCAGATATAGATGACGGACAGACCATATCCATTGAGATCTGTGGCGCTCAGCGATTCAGAGGTAGCTTAGTGAGTTGTGCCACTAATAGACTATCTCTTGTAGGTGATCTTCCTCTAGGATTTACTTTGCTACCAGATGCAACAGCATCTAGGAGTGGCATCGCAGAGACGATCAACTCACAGTCTCAGGTAGGCGATAGTATTAATCTTCAGATAGACTTCACTAGTGCTGCCACGCTCTGTTTTCAACTTGAACTAGTACTAGATTGCTCAGAATACGATAATACAGGTTTCACATTTGAATATATATTCCTATGCGATGAAGCTTGCGGTCTCACAGAGCGGTTCTCCTGTCCCGTATATGCCCCTGTAGTACATTGCCCTCGACCTTGCCCTGAGGGTGGACTTACCACACGTAGCTCTGTTGCTGTAAGGCAGACGCTCGGTTTTGCAACTCCAACATCATTTGACACGTATGCAGATCCAGCTGACTTGACAGAGATCCAGCTATCTCGTGCTCTTCCTTGTGACACAGTATGCATACTCGCTACGTCTACACAAGAAGATGGAAGCG
>Ga0115029_1001908_pt1 | contig 13446 bp, 10 predicted proteins | sample SidtaG_3_FD_87297 | JGI IMG/M metagenome (GOLD analysis project Ga0115029, IMG submission 87297) | Marine algal microbial communities from Sidmouth, United Kingdom - Sidmouth_Asex1 metaG | ecosystem: Host-associated > Algae > Red algae > Unclassified | place: Sidmouth, United Kingdom | collected...
CTCTATCCGTGAACTCAGCTCTCGTCAGCTGACTTCGCGACTAGGGTCTATCTGCTTCAGCCTCAGGCACCTACCAGAGGTAGGCAAGCTTCACCTGCTCGACTTACGAAGTGAAGGCTAGCTTGCTCGCCTTACGAAGTGAAGACGAGCCTCCTCGCCATAGCACGCTATGACTCGTCGGCGGAACACCTGACACTCTTGCAGATAATCACTATCCATCGAAGCCTACTGCACGAATTGGGTTAAAAAATACATTTTTGGTCTGATTATTATATATTCGTTATTCAGTCTTATTAAAATCTAGCAATTCTACCTATGATTTTCCGATTCATTTGCATAAAATCTGAAATCAAGCTTACGTTCATCTTAGTGCTTGCCATACTATGCTCAACGAATGCCTGGTCTCAAGAAAAATTAAAGTGGGGCAAGGTTAATGAGGATCAACTGTCGATGACAAGCTATGCCGCTGACGATGATGCGCCAGCGGTGATACTCGCACATCACGGATCGATCGTCTATTCTTCAGGATACCTGATCCACGGGCATCACAAGCGTATTAAAATTCTCACGGACCTGGGCGTAGAACAGTATGGCGACATCAAGATAGTTTTCTATCATCACAGCGGTACAGAGACCTTGCGTGGTCTGAAAGCTCAGACAATCTTGCCCGACGGCAGTGTACATACCGTAAAAAAGTCAAGCATATTTGAAGAGAAGATCAACGATTACTATACGGAGATATCCATTAGTTTTCCACGCGTTGAGCCTGGCGTCATCCTAGAGTATAAGTATGATCTTCACTCTAAGAGATTAGCTAAACCAGAAACATGGTATTTTCAGGATGTCATACCTACAGTATACAGTCAACTTCAATACAAATTTAATGATGACTTCACTTATGTCACTTTAGGAACTGCAGGCTTTAATAAAGAAGACGACTACCTCTACGCTCGAGATCTCCCTGGTTTACAAGATGAGCCTTACGTAGCGACACTGGATGAACATAGATCCCACATTGCTTTTCAGTTATCGAGGTATAAAGATCAAAACGGAGTGCTGAAAAACTACCTATCTGATTGGGGTAAACTTGCTGAAGAACTCAACGAGTCTATTACTTTCGGCGCACAGTATAATCGTCCCTCTTTCTCGGCCAAAGGGTGGAACGATATAAAATATGAAGTTGAAGCATTAACTGATGATCGAGCTAAAGCGGAGTTGATCTATAATCACGTCAATAATAGAGTCAAATTCTCTGGAATTACATCCTTAGGGTCTACTGATGGAGTAAATAAGGCCTACACGCAAGGGTCAGGTACCTCAGGTGATATCAATCTGCTTCTACTCGCGCTGCTTAAGAGAGCCAACATAGACGCTTCACCAGTACTTGTGGGCTTCAGATCAGAAGGTCAAGCTCTGAGAATATATCCTATGATAGATCAGTTTTCCCACACCCTAGTGGAGGCATCTATAGATGGTGAGATCATATACTTGGACGGCGGAGATAAGAATAGACCTGTCGGCATGATACGGGTAGGGGCTTTAAACAGAGACGGTTGGAGGATAGGTGAAGGAATGCAAAACAACTGGATCGTGATCCAAGCACCTGTATCCAAAAACACATTTGTCTATACTCTGAGCGCTTCATCAGACGGCTCGCTAGTGGGTGATTTCCAGCACAGAGCCGAGGGCTACGCTGCCTACTATGAGCGTGACTCTGATGACGAAGGACTGGATTGGTGGGCTGATGAATTTGCTCAATTCTGTGAAGAGGCAGTCGTCTCAGAATATGATGCAGAAAACGAAGATGATCCAAATCTTCCTTTCAAAGAGTCGATGGCAGTAGATCTTCTAGGAGCCTCCCGGGATGCAGGTGATAAACTATACCTCTCAGCGTTTCCTTATAAAACATTTGAGAAAGGGTTCTTTAGTCTAGACGATCGTAGTTTCCCGGTGGATATGCCCTACCCCTTCAGCGAGAAGCACGTGACGACTCTCACAATTCCTGAAGGATATAAAGTCGAGAGTATACCTGAGTCTGCAAAGCTGATGTTACCTGAAGGTGCTGGCAAACTGAGTTTCATGGCGGTGAATAGGGATCAAACCGTCCAGATAATCTGCTCCTTCTCTGTGAATAAGACTTATTATACACCAGAGGAGTATGGCGGCTTGAAATATTTCTTTGATTTATACATCGATAAGCTCGATGAGCAAATCGTGCTAAGCAAAATATGACTCGCTTTGTAGTGATACTGATGTTGATGTGCACCACCGTCGCACTTCATTCTGCTCACGAGTCAAGTCATGTCTATAGCACAGACGTACAGATTGATATTCATAGCCCTACTAAGATTACTAAGACTGTCAAGAAGAAGTATTTGATCTTGTCAGAAGATGACGAAATCGGTACATGGTCCCACTCCTATGACGGATTCATCAAAGTAAGCAATATAGAAGCTCGATTCGCTTCGCTCGCCGGTAAAAAGATTAAGACGCTGAAGCGCAAAGATGCTACGGACAAGATGGCCTATGATGGGTTTAGCATAGCGAGTGACAGTCGTGTGATCAGCATGGACCTATATCACCATAGCTATCCTTATATACTGGAGACAGAGGTAACCAAGGTATATTCCTCCCTTGTGTATATCTCTAGTAGTGTAATACAGAGTTATGATCAGCAAGTAGATGCCTACACTTTTCAGATCGTCAGTCATGATCCTGAAGTCATACCTGAGGTAAGATGTCACAATCTTAAAGATGACACTTGTAATCAAGCACAGAGCGGTACAGACATCAGCTATGCCTTTTCAAATCTCGAGCCTATCAGCTATGAATCTTACGGTCCGAGCTACTGGGAGATCTTGCCGAGGTTGACGATCAGTTTCAGTGACTTCACCTATGGAGCCTATCAGGGAGATCATACGAGCTGGGAGAGCTTTGGTACGTTCATCGCCGCCTTGAATGACGGTCGACAGGACTTGCCATCAGATCTGGTTTATACCATCGACACACTGACAGAAGGTCTAGATCTACGCTCTCAAGTGCACAGTGTATATCGCTATCTACAAGATCATCACCGCTATGTGAGTATTCAGTTGGGCGTAGGTGGATGGCAGACTTATGATGTAAAAGATGTGCATGATACAGGATCTGGTGACTGTAAAGCACTCAGTAATTATATGGTATCTGCACTGCAGTACCTAGGAATCGATGCACACTACAGTCTCATCTATACCAAGGATCATCTCAACTATCCTGAAGAGTACTTTGCCAATAGATTTAATCACGCCGTAGTATACGTGCCATCTCTTGATGAATGGTATGAGTGCACGAGCAGTGCAAGTCCAGCAGGATACTTAGGTGCGGATAACTATGATAAGACTGTCCTATCTGTGGTCAATGGTAAAGGAGTTCGCACGCGCACAAGCGAGTGGGATTACTCCAAGAACACAGAGACTGAATCCGTCGTAGTAAAGCTCGAGGCCGACGGTAGCGCTATGATAGATGCATCACTGAGCTATCGTGGTTCACGCTCAGAGCACTGGAACTCTGTGAAGCATTATCTGAGAGGGGACAAGTTGCATGATCATGTAAAAGAACGTCTATTATCTACTAGTTCCAAGATGGATGATCCTCAAATTATTGCCTCGCGAGCATCACCTCATGTGCAGTTGAAAGTGACTGCTGAGTCAATTCTCTATGCTAAGAGCTCTGGTGACAGGCTTTTTGTACCCGTCAATGAATTCTTTACAACAGATCACCGCCTAGACGCGGCTATAGAGAGAAAGCAAGATCTGATCATACGCGAGGGATATATCGGTGACCTTACGATTACGATAGATCTTCCTCCCGACTATGACATAGAGAGTATGGATGAAGGAACGACAATAGATTCACCCTACGGTACGCTAAGCTCTTCACTGACAGTCGGTGAAGGTAAAGTAACATTTGAGCGAAAGCTCACTAAATATCCCGTACACGTGCAGGCTAGCGATTACTCTGCGGTGAAGGAATTCTATCAGAAGCTCTATACAGCAGATAGCCCTATGATCGTCCTAGTGCGCAAGCGGACGTGAGCAGTACATTTGTCCTGTGAGAAGCAGCACTGATATACCTACGTGGATCCGATCAGGTCTACCATCACTCGCAGTATTGATAGATCCTGACAAGTCCTCTGGACGCGCATGGCAGGAGAGGCTTGCAGTACTGAGAGACTGCGCGCCACACGTAATTCTGCTAGGAGGTAGTACTATGATGAAGACTGATCTCAAGCGAGTGATTGCTGATCTGCGAGCTGTCTATGAGGGTGAAATCTGGCTATTTCCTGGGTCCGGCTACCAGCTCTGTTCCGAGGCAGATGGCATACTACTCCTGAGCATGATATCTGGTCGCAATCCTGATCTTCTCATAGGTAGACAAGTAGATGCCGCTCCTCTGATACGCGACATGGATCTGTGTACACTCTCTACAGGCTACATGCTCATAGATGGTGGTAGACCTACGAGTGTATCATACATGTCGCAGACCCTTCCTATCCCCGCTGATAAGCCCACGATCGCAGTTGCAACAGGAATGGCAGGAGAGATGCTAGGGATGCAGTGTCTTTACTTAGAGGCCGGCAGTGGGGCTCACGATCCCGTGCCTATTGACATGCTAGAGCGCTGTCGCGCTCATGTGTCAATACCCATCATCACTGGCGGTGGACTCAGGACTGTAGAGCAGGTGATAGCTCGATTCTCCGCGGGGGCCGACATCTGTGTCATAGGGTCAATGATAGAAGATAATCCTAGAGCATTGATCGACTTAGTCATCCACACACAGGAGCTCGCGCTGTCATGATCACGCAAGGCCTAATCATACGATCAACAGGTAGCTGGTATAAAGTGCGAGCTGAGGATGGCACCGTGCTGGACTGTCGTATACAAGGAAAATTTCGTCTCGAGGGCGTCCCACTGACCAATCCTGTGGCAGTAGGTGATATCGTCTCCATCTCTCCTGACACCTCAGATGAAACCTATAGTATCACCAAGATACTTCCTCGCAAAAACTATGTAGCCCGACAATCTCCTCGCAAAAAACATCAGCTACACCTCCTTGCTAGCAATGTGGACCAAGCACTCCTCATCATCACTCTCGTACAACCCAAGCTCAAGCAAGGATTTATCGATAGATTCCTACTCATGACGGAGCCGCGAGACATACCCGTCATCATTGCATTTAATAAATGCGACTTGTACACGGAAAATGATCTGAGAGTCTATGATTTCCTCAAGGAGATCTACACTGATCTGGGCTATAAAGTAATCCTCAGCTCCGCTACAGAAGGACTGCACATAGAACCACTCCGAGAACTCCTGCGCGATAAAGTAACACTCATAAGTGGTCAGTCCGGTGTAGGTAAGAGCAGTCTAGTAAACGCCATTGATTCTACTCTAGATCTCAGCACTAAAAAACTATCCAACTATACGGGAAAAGGTCAGCACACGACCACATTTGCAGAGATGTATCATCTTACCAAAGGCGGTAGTATCATTGATACACCTGGAATCAAGACACTCAGTTTTAATAACCTCGAGCCGCAGGATATAGCGCACAATTTCAGGGAGTTATTTATCGCTTCAGATCAATGTAAATACAATAATTGTCTGCATCGTACGGAACCCGGATGCGAGGTAGTACGTCTTGTAGAATCGGGCAAGATCAGCGAACTGCGCTACGGCAATTATCTCACACTCTTAGAAGAGGCGGAAGACCAAAACTACTGGGAAAGAAAATCAGATTATTAAATGAGTTATAGCGGAAGAAAAAGATATACGAGTCGTAAAGAAAAGTACGAGCGAACTGTCAAAAACACAAAACGCATTGCCGTTTTCGTGGTGATTGCAATTGCTCTTTTGCTATGGATGAACTGGCGATCGATCTATAATTATCTGAAGACGTTTACGTATTGATAATTAAAAGGCAACGGCATTAAATTCACCCACTCAGTTAAGCGATACACCTTAGATAATTCTTATAGATAATTCTGCTCTTCTATTTAATCACCTTGACACGCATCTCCACATCTTCCTCGGGGCGATCACGACGATTAGTCCGTACTCTGGCGATTTTGTCTATTACATCCAGCCCTTCTATGACTTGTCCATAGACTGTATACTCACTATCTAGATGTGGTGTACCACCTAGCTCCAGGTAGCGCTCAATCTGCTCATCTGTATAGCTGATGCCTCGACTATCTTGTAGGAGCTCTAAGCTCTTAGCATCTACTTTCTTGCCATGTACGATATAAAACTGACTTCCGCTAGAAGCTTTTTCAGGATTTGTGGCATTGGATGTGCGAGCTGCTGCTAGAGCACCCTTGGTATGTACATACTGTGATCTCATCTCAGCAGGAACGGTATATCCAGGGCCACCGCGACCAAGTGCCTCACCCGATGATGCTCCTTTGCTACGCGGATCACCACCTTGAATCATGAAGTTGGGTATGATGCGATGAAAGAGAAGACCGTCATAGAATCCCTCTTCAGCAAGTTTCAGGAAGTTATCTCTGTGAGCGGGTGTGTCGTCATATAACTTGATGATCATATCACCCATATCGGTTTCTAGGAGCACGAGACATTCTTCTGGGGGTAGGATCTGGATGTCCATCTTTTTACTAGATGACTTACCCGCAGCAGTGGTCAACAAGGTGACTTCATACCGACCAGAAGACCAGTATCTATGCTTAGGGTTAGCTTCTGTGCTGGTAGTACCGTCACCAAATTTCCAGAGATAGGTCTCTGCATCTTTGGTCTCATTGGTCAGTGTGACCCACTCCCCAGCTCTCGCTGGCTCTGAAGGCAACAGAAAAGCTGCCCGTGGTCCGCTACAAGCGGCCATAGCGATCACTGCGAAGGCAAAGAGAAAGAATCTAGCGGTAGATGTCATCTGTATTATTTCATAGTTATTTTCATCTTGATGTCCTCTGTGGGTCTATCAAGATTATTAGTTGGGATGGCTTGGATCTTATCGAGAACATCAAGTCCCTCGATCACTCTTCCAAACACTGTGTAGTCACCATCAAGAAACGGATAACCACCCTGATCGTAGTATTGCTGCAGTTGATCATCTGTATACTGTCTACCCGTACGAGCCATAGCTGACTGCATAGTCTGCGGCGTCTGAGGTGTACCTGTGACTACATAGAACTGGCTACCCGATGATGCGCGCTGAGGATTGACATTGTCACCCTGGCGTGCAGCTGATAGGGCACCGCGCACATGTAACAGCGTATCTTGAATCTCTGCGGGAATAGTATATCCCGGTCCGCCAGAGCCTAAGCGAGCTGTAGCTGCTGCATCGCGAGAATTAGGGTCACCGCCCTGAACCATAAAGTTGGGTATGACACGGTGAAACAGGAGTCCATCGTAGAATCCGTCTTCTGCTAGCTTGACGAAGTTGTCTCTGTGCTGTGGTGTTTCATCGTAGAGCTCTACGGTCATGTCGCCGTAGGTAGTGCTGATTACTGCTTTCATAGTGGTCTCTTCTGGTGCGCAAGAACTCATCACTGCGATAAGGACTGCGATCATAGTAAGTTGTATTGATCTTTTCATGTTCATTAATTGCTGTTGCTTAATTCTTCCTGAAAGTACTGGATGACGCGTGATTTGATTTCCTTCTCTTGTTGATCTGGGCCACCTATAGCAATATTCATGCGCTGCTCGAAGTGTGGCCATCCGTCTGCATCAAATCCGATAAACTCATAGTAGCCCTCCTCTTCAAATAAGCGGCACACGGCAATGTGCATGAGGTCTTGTTTCTCCTCCTTAGTCCACTCATCACGGATCTGACCCAGTTCCTGCATACCAAGTAGAAAGAGGATCGAGTCCAGCTCTGGAAGTTCTTGATGGCCAAAGCGGTCTTTAACGAGGTGTCTCACCCGCAACCACTCAAAATCTATCTGCCAATCTTCCATACTGTAAAATTATACCATTTACTTCTCAGACATATGCTGAATAATCAGCTGTCCATAGATCAATCAATCCTCACTATCGTCTCCATCTGTGAAGCCTTATGAGCTGGTAAGTAGCTGGCAAGAGATCCTATCCCTAGTACCGTCAGTACTACTAGCACCACATCCAGTGCATACATCTCTATAGGATAACTCGTGACGATGAAACCATCTGGAATGGTGATGATACCAAATTGCTTCTGTAGTACATAAAAGATGATGGCCAAAGCAAGGCCTATAAGCAGGCCCGTAAGCGTGATGAGCAGACCAGTAGAAAAGAAAATGCGGAATATGACGCCACGTGAACTGCCCATACTCTTCATGATAGCAATATCTTGACGCTTATCTAGTACGATCATCCAGAGCGCACCCACGATGGTAAAGGCAAGTATGATAAGAGTGAGCGAGGTGATGGCAAAGCCCATCCACTTCTCGATTTTCATCAATCGCAGAAACTCTGCATCCTGCTCGTAGCGATCTTCTATACGCAAGTCTGTACTTATGATTTCGCGCATGGCTGCAGTTATCTCTGGCAGTTGATCGCGGTCGAGCACTGCTATCTCTAGTGCACCGATATCATTCCTAGATGTGAGATCCTGCACAAATGCTAGAGGCGCTATGATGTACTGCTGATCGTACTCTTGCTGAAATGAAAATACACCAGTAGGTTGTAAGCTACGAGAGACAAAAGACTTCTCGAGACTAAGTGCAGAAGTTTGCTTTGGCATATAGACTTTGAGCGGCGTGAAGAAGTCTCCGACATTGATCCTGAGGCGTCGCGCAAGGCCTGCTCCCGCCACAGCTTTGGGAGCGCCACTAGCGCTGATATCATAGTATCCCTCGCGTATAGTAGAGTCAATAGATGTGACTTCACTGAAGTAATCATCCACACCCTTAATCGTACCTACATCTTGCACGTCACGATATTCCAGCAGTGCTTTTTCTTCCATGGTGCGAGAGACACGATACACGCCATCGATCAATAGGATCTCGTCTATGACGGATTCTTCTACGTCAAAGCCTTTGCCCAATAGGGCTGTAACTTTTACATCAGGATTAAAGGCATTAAATAAGTTGCCCACCAGATCTCCAAATCCATTAAAAATACTGAGAATGGTTATCAAGGCCGCTGTACCCAGTGCTACACCTGTGATGGTGATCCAGGTGATGACATTGATGGCATTAGTAGATTTCTTGCCTTGGAGATAGCGCCGCGCAAAGAGTCGTGATAGATTCATGGATGCGCATTGTCTATACCTCGACCCATGGCACGATAGATCACTGATTGGATGCGCGGGCGGTAATCATTCTTGTAAAGAATCTTGTTTTCCATGGTAGGATAGGTGCGATTGGACAAGAAGATATAGATGATCTGATACTCAGGATCTACCCACACAGCCGTGCCTGTAAATCCTAGGTGTCCATAGGTGCTTGGTGAGCACTCTTCCGCCATATTGATGGTACGATTCTCATCGAGTTCTTTCATATCCCAACCTATTCCTCGTCTTGTGCTGCGAGGATAACGCTTAGTGAACTGGGCGATCGTGGTCTCATCCAAGTACTGACGGCCTCCATAGATTCCACCATTGAGTAGCATCTGCATGAGGATGGCCAGATCAGATGCAGTGGAGAAAAGGCCTGCATGACCAGCTACTCCACTCATCATCGCAGCACCCATGTCATGTACATGACCGTGAATCTTACTCTTGCGGAAGTAGGTGTCTTCCTCACTCGGAATGATCTTGCCCTTACTGTATCTACGGAGAGGATTAAATAGGGTGTGATCCATGCCCAGTGGTTCGTAGAATGTTTCTGATGCATATTGATCTAGAGCGCTGCCAGAAAGCGACTTTACAGACTCACCCAAGATATAAAATCCAAGGTCGCTGTATCGATACTTGCCTGCTCGCTTTATTTCAGTTTCATCGATCCTCAGCCACATGCTGTCTTGATACTCTGCAGACATAAAGATGCGATCCGTAATCTCCACCGAGAATCGATCATCAGCGTTACTTCTGTACCACTCGGGCTTGAGCTGAGGCTCTTTGTCCTCGGTCATAGTGCGGGTATAGAAGGGAATCCATGCTGGTAGTCCTGCATGGTGTGCCATCACGTCTCTCAGCTGTAGCTCACGCTTATCTCTTTGTTGTAGCCTTGTGGTGTAGGTGCTCACCGGCTCATCTAGTGATAACTTGCCGTCATCATAGAGTCTCATGGCACTTACAGTGCTAGCGGCGACTTTAGTGATACTGGCTAGGTCATATAAGTCGGTATCTGTCACTGGCTGCTTGCCAGCATAAGTGTGATGACCATAGCTCTGGTTCCATACGATCTTGCCATCTTTAGCTACAAGGACTTGACATCCTGGTGCGGCTTTCTCCGCGATGAGATCGGCGACGATTTCACTGATCTGAGCCATGGTATCTGGATGTAGGCCTACAGACTCTAGACTGCCGTAGCCGAGTCTGCCGAGTGGTCTTGTAGATATGCCTGTGCCCAGGGGATACTCTTGGCTTGCTGTCACTGGCAGTACTCCCTCGATAGATGATGCGCCCATGATAGCCTGAGCTGCGAGACTCTCCATGATAGGATCATCTTCATAGCACATGAGTACTGTCTGCATCTCAGGCAGAAACTGCATCGTATAGGGCGTACCAAATACTGTGAGAATGACCTTCTTATCCTTGCTAAGCTGCTGGAGGAAATCGATGATTGCTGGAGTGAGGGAGAATTTCTTTTTGAAGGAGTAGCTCATCTCGTGCAATCCTACTATCACGACATCGGTTTCTTCGAGGCTTTCGCCCAAAAGCTGTAATGATCCACTGCTCGCACCATAGGATGTGTGATACATCGGCATCTCCTTATACTTGCGCAGTGTCTTCTGGAACTCCGTCTCTTGCTTAGCTCCTATACTCACACTGGCAATTCTCTGTCTGCTCAGATCACGGACTGGTACTAGTCGCTGATCGTTGCGCAAGAGCGTGATGGCGGACTGGTAGATTTGACTCTTTATCTGATAAGCACGAGGTGTGTGCAGCTTGTCCATCAGCGTACTATCTGTAGTCAACTCTGATGACTGATAGGGATACTTTTTCTTGTATTGCAAGATGCGGAATACACGAGCATTGAGTTCCGCAGTTGTAATCTCTCCAGACTTGAGTGCTGCCATGATCGCACCATGCGCTTTTCCCAAATCAGCTGGAAGTAGGATGATGTCATTTCCTGCTTGGAAGGCCATCACGGCGGCTTCACCAGCATCATAGTGATCACTTACTCCTTTCATATCCATCGCATCCGTAAATACGAGGCCATCATAGTCCATCTCATCACGGAGAATGTCACCCACAATGGCTTTAGATAGCGTACTAGGTATGCCTGGTGTGCTGTCTAGAGCAGGTATATTGAGATGAGCAACCATGATACTTCCTACGTCTTTGTCCGAAAGGACTCTAAAGGGAAATAGCTCTAGACTATCAAGTCTAGCAGCATCATGATTGATCTGTGGTAGAGCATAGTGGCTGTCTGTGTCTGTGTCGCCATGACCGGGAAAATGTTTGGCGCATCCGAGAACACCCTCGCTCTCGAGACCTAGCATGTACTGATATCCCTTGAGGCTGACATTGATCCTGTCTTCGCCAAAGGAGCGATAGTGGATCACGGGATTAGCAGGATTATTATTTATATCTATGACGGGTGCGAAATTGACCTGTACACCGATGGCCTTGCAATGTCGAGCGATCTCGGCTCCCATGTCATATACGAGTTCGTCATCCTTGACGGCACCTATGGTCATCTGCTTGGGAAAGCTAAATGTGGTTTTCTTAAATCTCATACCCAGTCCCCACTCCGCATCGATAGCCACCATGAGTGGCACCTCTGATTCCTTCTGATAGTCCCTTATCCACTCTGCTTGTGTCGCTGGATCTCCTTGAAAGAAGCAGAGTCCACCGATGTGATATTTCTTAATTTGATCCAGTGCTAGCAGCCGATCCTTGAGGGCGTCTTGGCTATACGCTCGCTCCATGAATAGCTGACCCACTCGCTCTTCCAGGGTCATGCGCTGCAAGACGCTATCGGCCCATTGCATAGGGCCAAGATCCTGAGCACTGAAGCTACTGATGAAAAGTGTGCAGACGAGTAGTATGGAGAATCTCACGTGATTCAATTTTTAGTATTGAGAATTCCAGGTTGTAACTCTTCAGCTCGGGCATACATTGCCTGAGCGCTATCTATCTTGCCTATGCTGTGATAGGCTGTTCCAAGATTGCGGAAGTTGTAGGCGTTCTGAGGTTGAAGTTCGGTAGATTTCTTCATATAGACAATTGCCTGCCGTGTCTGGCCCATCACACCATAGGTCACTCCAAGCAGTCTGATTGTCTCAGGATCGTCTGGATAGACTGCCAGTGCTCGTTGTAGATAGGTCAAGCCCTCTGCTGGACGACCCTGTTCTTTTCCGTAGTACTCGGCAGCCGCTTGGGCACAGATGACAAGATTCTTGTCAGCTTGAGTGTAGCCTGGATCCATACGTTGCACTTGCTCAAAGTACTTGAGACTGAGCTCATACTCTTGCAGATGACAATGTGCATTGCCTAGTAAAAAAGCTGGGCTGCGATAAGCAGGATGAATGCTCAAGGCTTTACGTAGATGCACGGTGGCATCACGCAGCATCGTCTGGCTTTCTGACAGGTCGACACCTATCTCTACAGCACGATCTATCAACACTCCTCCTAGAGAATTGTGCGCTTTGGCACTATTTCCTGATGCACGTATGTCTGTAGTGAACAGCGTATAATTATCCTGCCATGCTGGAATGCGCTGATTGATCTTGATGATATATGATAAGAGCAAGAGCGTCAGAGCAATGTATATGGGCGTATCCCATCTTGGTCTGAATCTTGAAAGTCCTACGCATATGCTTCCCATAACTATCGCGAATCCCAAGGAAGGCACGAATAGAAAGCGCTCAGATAACAAAGTACCAATCGCAAAAAATACATTGCTATAGATTGAAATGCTCACTAAGTAAATGGCTAGCCCTAATCCCCAGAGTCTTTGATGGTAACATCCGATTAGCGTAAGCACTGCCAAGATGAGATGTGTGACTACTGAGACAATTGCTAGCAGATCCCAACCATCTGGCACTGGTAAGTATCGAGGATAATAATCGTGCGTCAGCTGATACGGCGCTACGAGCAATCGCAGGTATTCCCACTGCGACCAAGCTATGGTGATCCATCGCTCCGTCATCGTGTAGGGTACATAGGTGCCATCACTGAGTCGTATCATGGGGTTATTCATCAGCTCCATCACAGGGCCGCTCTCAGCTCCGCCTCCTATGACAAGGTGACGTATAATAAGAAAGATACCAATAGGCAAAAGAAGCCCTATCGATATGGCAACCCACCTCTTACTGAGGAAAGGATCATCATTACTCGTCTGGGATATATTTATGCTAAGAG
>Ga0115029_1001912_pt1 | contig 13409 bp, 9 predicted proteins | sample SidtaG_3_FD_87297 | JGI IMG/M metagenome (GOLD analysis project Ga0115029, IMG submission 87297) | Marine algal microbial communities from Sidmouth, United Kingdom - Sidmouth_Asex1 metaG | ecosystem: Host-associated > Algae > Red algae > Unclassified | place: Sidmouth, United Kingdom | collected...
AAGAGTTTGCACAGGTTGTCAAAAGACATGGAGAAGATTGTTCAAGCAAAGTATAGTTGGGGAATAAGCCTAGCCCACCTCCAAAATACACCTACACCATCCCCTCCCAGGAGGGGTGCCCGATAGGGCGGGGTGGGTTCGTCTCCCGAAGTGCAATAAAGCCAGGTGGATTCTTCCCCTCCCAGGAGGGGTGCCCGACAGGGCGGGGTGGGTTTCCCAAAAGTACCCACATAAAGCAAGATGGGTCTCTCCCAGAAACTCCCGCAAGAATATACCAGAGTAAAACAGTTAGATACCCAAACCTCCACCCACCCCGCCCTGCGGGCACCCCTCCCTAGAGGGGATAGGCACAGGAATCATATATTCTCAAAGACAATCCTCACAGAGAGGAAGCATGGCCGCACACTTTATCCCCTATCAACCTCATTTGAAAGAACTGGCCCGTCAACTGCGGCAAAACATGACCCCCGGTGAAGTCATTTTGTGGCAACACCTCAAACAGAAACAAATGTGCGGCTACGACTTTGATCGACAGCGGCCCATTGATGCCTATATCGTAGACTTTTACTGCAAACCCCTCATGTTGGCGATAGAAATCGATGGCAGCAGCCACGACAGCGAAACGGCTCAACAGAACGACTACCTTCGCCAAGCCCGACTCGAATCCCTAGGCGTCCGGTTTCTCAGGTTCCGCGAAGAACAAGTGTGCCACCAAACCCCAACCGCCGTCCAAACCATCCAAACCTGGATAACCCAGCACCCCCTCTAACCTCCCCTCCCAGGAGGGGTGCCCGATAGGGCGGGGTGGATTCCTCGGTGCGTCGCTCTGGTTCCAATTCATCAACACACTGATCTATGGGCTTGTGCCCAGGTCTCCATGCCGAGAAATTAAGGTTTCTGATGATTCTGAGAGAGTCCCATGAGCGTTTCTAAAAAAGATAGACGGTCTTGCTCGTCGGGAAGTCGGGCAAAATTGAGGGCGACAACATAGAATCCATCTCGAACAGAGCGCTCTGCTGTAGATTGGGGAATGGGCTGGGGAGAAAGCTGATCTAGGGATCTTTGAGCGTCTTTGTTAGGAATAATGAACTTGCCTCGCTGCTCATACAGCTTGTCTTGCAAGATGCCTGATATTGTTTGAGAAAACGCACCTTGGGTGAATGTATCGATAGCTTCTAGCTCGACTTGGTAAGCTCGGAGCTCTCCTGCTAGAAATTCCTGACGGGAGGCATTGCGAGATTCTGTACCATCCAAAATATCTTTGGCATGAACGGTTTCATGAATACACCCCATCCCCATCCAGACAGAAGAGATGGGAACGTCAGCAATGGTGAATAAGTCTTGGGTTGGATCGAATTGGAAGGTGGTTGAGACGTTCAGTTCGCTTTTTTCAAACTCATTCAAAACAAGCACCCAAAAATTTGTCCCTTTAGTTCCTGCTTCTTCTGCCAAAATCTGACCATCGACTACTTTTGCCAGCCTAGACTGCTTTTGAAAAAACCCTACGAAAGGGGTGAGCTGAGGCGATCCCTTTGTGAGTATTTTCATGGATTGGAGACAGTGGGCATAAGTCTCTTCACCTGCTGCTTGACCGTTAGCAGGATGGCCAATGCATACCGCGATCGCCAACGCTGCCCAAGCCAAGCAAGGGGGTTGCTTATAATTCAAGCTAATCTCCAATTCATTGAGACTGTCTACCTTAACTCTACCAAACCTATCTTTTAGGCCGGGTTCGCCCCTTAGCTGAGAGCGAACCAAGCCAAGCTTAAGCAAAATTTGGATCACTGAAAAAATCAAATTTACCTGTAGTCCCACGATAGACTGTGTAAGCAAACCTACGGTCTGCATGTAGAAAGCATGGAGTTGGGGTCGAAGATGGCGACATTTTTATTAGAAGTGGGTACGGAAGAATTACCCGCAAGTTTCGTGGAATCGGCGATCGCGCAATGGCGATCACGAATTCCAACCAGTCTTGACAGCCATCTGCTTACCCCCACATCCCTAAACGTGTATGGCACCCCTCGACGGCTCGCTATTTTGGCAGCAGGCATCCCCGCCCAGCAGCCTAACCAAACCACCGAAGTTAAAGGCCCCCCTGCTAAAGCGGCTTTCAAAGACGGCAAGCCCACCCAAGCCGCTGAGGGATTTGCCCGTAAACAAGGCGTTGATATCGCTGATTTTGAACGGCGCGATACGGACAAAGGAGAATTTATTTTTGTCCAGAAAACAACCCTAGGCAAACCAGCCATTGCCGTATTGGCAGACTTAATTCCAGATTGGATTTTTAACCTAGAAGGGAAGCGATTTATGCGCTGGAGCGACGGGGAAGTCAAATTCTCCCGGCCGATCCGATGGTTGGTATCGCTCTTAGATGAGCAACTGATACCGATTCAGCTAGAGAACTCAGCAGGGACAATTTCCAGCGATCGCATCTCTAGTGGTCATCGGGTTCTCCATCCAGCCCCCGTTACCATCCACCAACCTCAGGATTATGTCGCTACCCTAGAAGCCGCTGCCGTTCAGGTCGATCCTGCTCAACGACAAGCCACGATTGAGCAGCAAATTCACACCTGTGCCCAGAAAGTACAGGGAAACGCCGTCATCTCCAACAACTTACTGACTGAAGTCACCTACTTAGTCGAATGGCCCACGGCAGTCGTCGGGGGCTTTGAATCAGACTTTCTGGAGCTACCGCCAGAAGTGATTACGACAGAAATGGTCAGCCATCAACGCTATTTCCCAGTCCAGGACAGCAAGAAGACTGATCTGTTGCCTTATTTCATCACCATTTCCAATGGCGATCCGGCCCAATCAGCAATGATCTCAGCGGGGAACGAACGCGTGATTCGGGCTCGCTTAGCAGATGGTCAGTTTTTCTATGCCGCGGATCAGACCATGCCCCTGATCGACTATTTACCAAAGCTAGAGACGGTCACTTTTCAGAAAGATTTGGGGTCAATGCGGGTCAAGGTGGATCGGATTCAAGCCAATGCCCAACGCCTTGCCAAACAACTGAAATTAGATCCCAAAACCACCAAAATCGTGGATCGCGCTGCTCAACTTTGCAAAGCCGATTTAGTCACGCAAATGGTGGGAGAGTTCCCAGACCTTCAGGGGGTCATGGGCCAAAAATATGCGATCGCAAGTGGCGAAACAGATGCGATCGCGACCGCTATCGTTGAACATTATCTCCCCAAGGGGGCCAATGATCAGCTCCCTCAAACCTTGGCGGGTCAGGTCGTAGGCATTGCAGATCGGCTCGATACGCTGGTTAGTATTTTCGGATTGGGGATGTCACCAACCGGATCCTCTGATCCCTTTGCGCTGCGGCGAGCCGCCAATGCCATTCTCAATATCGTTTGGGCAGCCAATCTAGATCTCAATCTAGAGCTACTATTGACCGAAACAACCAGAGCGTTTGCCCAGACCTTCGAAAAATCCCAGCCTGTGGCCGACCTACAGCCACAATTGCGAGATTTTTTTGCAGCCCGAATCCGCAGCTTACTTCAGGATGAACAAGGCATTGACTATGATTTGGTCAATGCGGTTTTAGGGGAAGGGGGAGAGTATGGACAGCAGGTGTTAACGAACGTACTAGATGGACGCGATCGCGCTCAATTCCTGCAACACATTCGCGAAGATGGCAGCCTCAATACCATTTATGAAACCGTTAACCGAGCAGCTCGACTGGCCCAACAAGGAGATTTACCCTCAGACGTGCTCGAACCAAAAGAGTTAGTCCAGCCCACCCTATTTGCCCAGCCCTCAGAACAGGCATTTTACGATGGCCTGGTTAAATTACTACCGCAAACCCAAGCCGCTCAAGCCTCTCGTGACTATCGCCAGCTTGTGCAAGGGTTGACTGAAATTGCTCCTATCGTCAGCCAGTTCTTTGACGGTGACGATAGCGTACTAGTGATGGCAGAAGAGGCCGACCTACGCCGCAATCGCCTGAATTTGCTGGGCTTATTGCGCAACCATGCCCTGGTCCTGGGGGATTTTGGTGCCATTGTCAAGAGCTAGAATCAAACGCCCTCTAATAGTAATTCTGTCAGTCTTCGCGAAACTACTTGAGAGCGGATTGTCAACTTAGGTCGCTATCAATCTGAGGGAATTCCGATTGACTCTGGCATCGGCAGCTTGCTCCTACTGATCTCCTAAACAAGGACACACTCCGCTAGGCGTATTTTCCAAAAAATCATGCCAAACCGTTTACATTTATCTAGAAAAGACTATCGAATTTGGGCAGATTCTATGCAAGAAGGCTTTGGTCAGATACTAGAAGAATAAATACTTTCCGCAACATATAAGCAAGAAAAACACGAAGCAAAAAGAACTCTTTACTGTTAGCAAATTCTGACAATTACAGCAATTTCAGTAAATATTTGTGTTCAAGATTTACTATCTCTGGGCACTATAAATATAAGTCAAGATTGTTTGCTATAAGCATTTACAGCTTAGAAAGTTATTAAACAAAGCAAGGTATATCTTAATTGGAATTAACTTATACAGTTGCAATTAAAATTATACGTTTCGAATCTAAAATTATACGCATCGCTCTGTAAAAATACTTTTAAGACTGAATGCAGCTAAGTTGATTCAAGTTGTTGCTATTAGTATTGATTGATGGCGTAGTCAATAGAAAATAGGGGGACATCCAAATGCTGAATTTTGTAATTCTAGTTTTATTTTTTTATAGACCCAATAGCAGTGCTTGCCCAGAATTATTCAGGCAATTTCCTAGGGTTTTTGCTACCCAAATTTAGCGAAAATCGGCTCAAATATGTTTCATCTCACGGAATATTAATACTTAGGGTCTAATACTCAGCTAAGAATTGGGTAACTAAGTATTTCTTCCTTAACAAGATCATTTCCAGACAAAAGCATCACCTACAGCCTTTGTGTCGGTTGATGAATTGATTATTTTCACCCTTTAGACAACTGCCTTTGGCAGCGTTAGCGTCTAAAAAATTTTCCTGCGAATTTTAGCTCTCCTTCTGGTTGGCAGACTGTTCTGCTTCAGGGGATGGATGCGATCGCACATTCTACATTCCTGCACATCTCACTATTTAGATATCATGATTAACTTTGAATCGGTTCAATTCCAATCCTATGGAGATGGTCAAGACAAAAAACTGGCAGTATCTACCCAAGATAATGGCAACGCATTGCAATTGTCAGGCAATGGGTGGAAAAAGATTGATCTCCCTTACACCATCACAGCCAACACAGTATTGTCTTTTCAGTTTAAGAGCAATACTCAAGGCGAAATTCATGGCATAGGCTTTGACGTTGACGACAGCATTAGCAAAGATCGCACCTTTCAACTGTACGGCACCCAAGATTGGGGGATTGATGCCTTTAGCAGTTATGCAAAATCTGCTGGAGACTGGCAGACGTATTCAATTCCTGTCGGCCAATTCTACACGGGCGATGTCTCTTACCTAACCTTTACTAACGATCATGATATCTCCAACCCTAATGCTGAAAGTCAATTTCGAAATCTCAAGGTTTATGAGACAGAATCTTCCCCGACAGAAGCTGTTTCAGAGTTGCCTTCACCCGTCCGTATTGAAGCTGAAGACTATCTAGCGGGGGCATCCTTTGACACGACATCTGGCAACAATGGCGGTCAGTATCGTAGTGATGATGTTGATATCACAAAGGCTCGAGATAGTGGCGGCGGTTACAATCTGGGCTGGATTATACAGGGAGAGTATCTGACCTATGATGTCACTGTTCCCACAACAGGAACCTATAATCTAGTTGCTCGAGTTGCCTCCACCCGAGATCGCAACAATATCGGTGTTTCTCTTGACGAATTCACTGGGACATTCTCATTTGACGCCACGCAAGGCAATCAAACTTGGCAGGATGTGGCCCTTAAGAACGTTAGCTTAAGTGAAGGTCAGCATCAGTTACGACTGGATATGCTATCCACGGGCTTTAATCTTAACTATATCGACCTCATTCCCGTAGAAACCCCCTCCAATCCTAATCCTGCAATTCGCATCGAAGCAGAAGACTACTTAGCAGGTGCGAATGGAACGACTTACGCTGACAAAACAACGGGGAACAGCGGAGGGCAGTATCGCAGTGAGGATGTTGATATTCAGAGAACTCGAGATGTCGGGGGTGGCTTCAACATCGGCTGGGTTATGCAGGGTGAGTATCTGACCTATGACGTCACTGTTCCAGAAACAGGACTGTATAACCTGGTGGCTCGGGTTGCCTCGAACAAAGCTAACAATCGTTTGGCTTTCTCCCTCGACCAGTCTACAGGTCTATTCTCTTTCAACGCCACTGGGGGTGGACAAGCCTGGCAAGATGTCGTTCTGGAAGAGGTTAACTTAAACGCAGGTCAGCACCAGTTGCGTTTGGATATGCTGTCCACGGGATTTAACCTCAACTATATTGAGCTTGTTCCAGTTATTCCTCCAGAGATCGGAGTGACGTTAAGCGAGTCAAGTAGAGATACCCATGTTACTGAGGGAGAAGGGAGTGATTCCTATACCATCGTGCTTAATAGCAAACCCACTAGTGATGTGACGGTAACCTTAAATACCGATAACCAAATTGCTCTGGATCAATCGACGCTGACCTTCACAACTGACAACTGGAATGCACCCCAAACAGTAGCAATTACAGCAATTGAAGACTCGACTGTAGAAGGAACGCATACCAGCCAGATTAGCGCCACCCTCAGTAGTAACGACGCCAGCTATGATTCGTTAGATCCCACAACTGTATTAGTACAAATCAAAGATAACGATAGCGCCGGTGCAACCCGAGACCCGATTAAATGGCCCTTCGCATCGGACTCCATTTGGAATATGCCCATTGGGTCTGATGCCCAATATGTTGATGCCGAAATTGACTGGTCAGCACGGGCTACCGTCGATACTGATCACTTCTATGTCTTGAGCGGTGATGATCCGCTACAGCCCGTTTACGATATCGCTAATTGGGGACCTGGACGGTCAAATGGAACTGATTATCAAAATATTTCACTGCCGATTCCTGATGATCTGATCATTGCTGATGCCACGAATGGTTACACCCCCAACAATTCCGCTGCCTTTCTAATGCCGGATGGCCGAACATTGGTCCAGGTCAATGCTCTAACACGAGATCGCCCAGGGGGATTTGTCTATGGTCAACGACTACCCTATACCCAAAATGTTGCCAAATACGAAGACCTTTATGGTTCTGGCATTGAGGGCGGACACGCAGGTTCAGGTCTATCCAGTATCGGTGGCTCTATCCGCTTGGGTGAATTGACTAGCGATGATCCCATTCGCCACGCACTCAAGATCAATCTCTGGGGAGAAAAGTATTTTTCTTATACTCGGGGCTTTGGCGGAGGACTGGGGTATCGTTGGCCAGCCGTTGTTGCTGATCAAGCTGCCGACCCCAACTTTTACGGCGGCACAAACCCTGGACTCATGAATGGTTCCCTATTAGCAATTCCACCCAATGTCACACCAGAAAGCTTAGGCATTACCACTGAAGCTGGGAAAAAGCTCTTCGCCGCGTTCCAAGACTATGGTGCTTACGTGGCTGACAATACAGGGTGGGACGCCCATGCGATTGACGTCGAGAAAGGTGTTGTAGAAGAGTTTGAGTCATTCTACGGCTACGACTTCACAGGTAAGAATGGATCAAATGGTCCATTCTTTGATGACTATATGAAGTTGTTCTCTAGTCTGCACATCATTGCCAATAATAGTCCCGATAGTATCGGGGGTGGGGGAACCCCTCGCGCTCCCCTCGCACCTGAATTAGGTAGCGAAAGCGAGAATACTTTCATTGGTCAAGAAGGGGATGATGTCCTGATAGGAGACGGGACTCCCAACCGCATGGATGGCAAGAATGGTGTTGACTACTTAGACGGCCGAGGGGGCGCAGACTTCCTCACAGGCGGAAATGGTAATGACTATGTACTGGGGGGGGATGGGAATGATACTGCTATTGGCGACTTTGGTCATGATGTTCTTAAAGGCGGGAGTGGCAATGATTACTTAAACGGTGGAGCTGGCAATGACAGTCTAGATGGAGGAGCTGGAAATGATCATTTAGCAGGAGACAGAGGCAATGACTATATAGACGGCGGCTTAGGCAATGACACCCTGGTAGAGTTTGGCGCCAACTTTGTGCTCACAAATACAACACTGACTGGGAATGGAATTGATACCTTCGAAAGTATTGAGCATTTTATCCTTACAGGTAATGGTGGGGATAATACCTTTGATGCGTCTGCATTCAACTTAGGAACCGTCCATTTAGATGGAGGGGTTGGACATGATTGGCTGATTGGAGGAGCGAATGATGACACCCTGGTTAGCAGTATCGGCATGGATACGCTAACAGGCGGAGAGGGCGCTGACCAATTTGCATTGAATGGCCGAGTTCGAGCAATGCGAAGCAGTAGAGCCACTGCCCATCAAGAGGGTGAATATACACTGATCACTGACTTTGAAGCAAGACAAGATATCATTCAGCTTGAAGGCGCTGCCGATCTCTATTTTATAGATGATCTATCTATTGGGGGTATTTCAGGGAGTGCTATCTACTTGGATATGGATGGCGATCGCACCCTCAATGCTAGTGATGAACAGGTGGCATTTGTGCAAGGTGTCAACAGTTTAGACCTTACTCAAAACTACTTTAAGTACGTCTAGTGCTTGTGTTTTGGCAGGGGAGGGGCGAGGGGCACTCGAGGCGTGCCTCCACCCCCAACTGCCTCAGGTCCATTGTTAATCACAATATGCAGAGCCATAAAGAGATGCATAACGTCTTCGTAGAAATCTCCTTTTCTAGTTCCTTGCAAGGAGTAACCATAAGTGTCAGAAAATTCCTGGGGAACTGATTCTTCTACAGCCAATCCATGAGCATCCCAACCAGTATCATCAACAACATATGCTCCATAATCTTGCAAAGCATGAAACAACTTTTTGGCAGGCTGTGTTTGTAAGGAGAGACTAGCGGCACTTAGAGTAGGTGGTATTGCTAGCAGTGTTCCTTGAACCAATTCAGGATCTTTGCCTCCATAGAGCTTCGCCGCATAGCGATCAGCTCGATCCGCTGGCCAACGATAACCGGGAACCTTTTTTGAATAGTAAAGGTACTTCTCACTCCAGAGTAAGACTTTCAAAGTGTGACGAATAGGTTTATCAGACGTTAACTCACCGCGACGAATTGATCCCCCAATCGAGGAAAGACCTGACCCAAAATGGGCACCGCCAATCCCATCCCCAAAGATATCAACATTAGGAAAGTAACGCCAGCCGAAAATTGGACCTCCTTCTTGGCATCGGGCTAAAGGTTCCAGTTGAACCAGTGTTTTACCATCAGGCATTAAAAAAGCTGAAGCATTGTTAGGGGTATTGCCTTTCTTAGCATCTGGAAGAATAAAATCATCTGGTACAGGCAACGATATATGCATCGATTGGCGTTGTTCAGAACAGCGTTTTTTCCAGGATCCGGGAGCATAAACTGGACGACGTGGATCATTGGCATTCAACTTAAAGAAGTATTCCCGATCAGCTCGCAGACGGGGTGAAGACTTGATCTTTGCAGGCTTATAGCGAGCGTTTGAACCAATAGGCATGTTCCAGGGAGAAGTGGGTGCGAAGGGCCAAAGAAACTCGTCCCTTTCCGAAGAGGATGCCTTCGCCATTCCTGCGAAACGGCTATTAATAGCTACACAAGACTGAAATAAAAAACTTGTCATTACGACGAAAGTTAGAATCAGCACTATGTTTCTCTTAGTAATGCGAGAAATCATGAATAGAAGAACCATAGAAATCAGAAGTATATTCAGCTTTTTGATTCACAAGAAAATACAACTCAGCTTAATTAGCTCTCTACCTAAACACTAAAACTAAGCCGTGCTTTTATTCGTTCAAAAGCTATTAAGTGCTTAATAAGTACAATAGCAATAATCACTTCTACTCTTAGGAAAATATTGTTAGTTTGGATTCGATAAAAAGTCTTCACTGGGGGAATTAAGTCTCTAATCAAGTCTCTTAAGAATATAAACGAATGATCTCCACCAAATCTGAGGTCAGTGGATGCTTTCGTTGTACGGACAATTTTCTTGTGCAGTTCATGAAAGGAAGATCGGGCAGGATGAGCAATACAAACATTTTCAGCATAAAGTTGCTGGTATCCAGCTCGGTAAACTCTTTGTCCCCAATCATAGTCGCCGCCAGACTTAAGCTTTTCATTAAACAGCCCTACCTTGTCAAATACTGCTTTGAACGTAAACACATTTGCCGTTGCTCCAAAGTTAGAATTCTTAAGATAGAACTCCTGTTGCAAATACATAGCGCTATCACAAAGTTCTAAAATTTTTGGTTGATGTGGATTTTCGAAAAAGAACTCAATTTTGCCAGCTACAAGTCCACAATTAGAAACACTATAAAGGGCCGCTACTCCCTCTTCAATCCAGTCTAAACTCGGTATACAATCAACATCTGTAAACGCAATAACATCTCCTTTTGCCAAAGATAGTCCTTTGTTTCGAGCCGCGTAAGAGCCTCGTTGTGTTTCATGGACAGTGACTGCTTGAGAAAATGGATTGACAGTTGCCTCAATAGCTTCATCAGAGTTATTGTCTACTACAACAACCTCGTAGGCACTTTTCGGATAAGTCTGATCTTCCAATGAGCGTAAACAACTTTGCAAGCGTATTGCGTCATTAAAGACGGGAACGATCACCGATACAAATGGTGGAGAGTCAACGGTCATAAGATAAGTTTTGGCTAAAGGTTTGACATAGATTCTAAATCCTAGTAAATATTTTATACTAATTTCTTTTTAGAAAGAACTACACGTTCTTAATGCTTGAGCAGCTTATAACGCTTAGAAAATTCGATACAAGTTATTTTTTCGAATAAATGGTATTACCTGTATTTGCAAGTTTCTTTATCAAGCTACTCAATCGCCCAAGACTAAGAGCAATATTACAAACCCAAGCGATCGCCCAGATTTTAGCAAATCGATAACGAGCTTCATCACTACCGCTTGCACAAATAAATCGCCAGTATCCCCATGGAGTTGGGGGGAATAAATCTCTAAAAGATTTAATCAAGATCGTTGATAAAGCAATATCTTGATCAAGCTGAATATCAAGTTGACCTGTTCCTACGCGATATCCTTTTTTGAGCAGCGACCTGAAATCCCGAGCAGGATGCAGAATCTCTGCCTTAGGTGCATAGACTAATTTAAAGCCAGCCTCCGTAGCTTTTTTAGTCCATTTAAAATCTCCTCCAGATCTAAGACTAGCGTCAAACAAGCCAATAGCATCAAACACATATTTGTAAGCAAATAAATTTGCTGTAACTGTCAACTGTCTAGTTTCAATATTTTTCTTGACTTGAAGAGCTGTAATAGAGTCAAAAACTTCTGCTGTAGTTTTCTGAGGCGAAAATAAAAATACAATTTTTCCACCAACTAGATCTATCTGCCCAAACTCCAAAGATTTTATACCATTTTCGATCCATCTAGAGTTAGGAATACAGTCTGAGTCAGTGAAAGCAAAGACCTCACCTCTAGCAACCGTTATACCTTTATTTCTTGCAGCATACGAGCCAGATTCAGCTTCGAATATCAAGCGAGCATCACTAAATTTATCTAAAACGCTTTTCAGTTCTTCAGTTGAATTATTATCAACAACGATTACTTCAAATAAAGACTTATCATATGTTTGATCCTGCAATGCTTGTAAACAGCACTGCAACTGCTTCTTATTGTTATAAACGGGTACAATAACACTCACAAAAGGTAGCTGAGTATTCATGAAATCAACAAATATATTTATAATTTATTTTTACTAGGGAAATAGTTTTTTTGAGAACAAAAATCTAAAACATACATAAATACAGAAAATATTGAAACAAGATACTCATATAAATTCCGTATAAGCAATAAAAATATAAGTTCAGTTATAGTTTTACCAAAAAAGCTCAACTCACATACTATCTTAGCGAATCCATTATAAGAATAAGCAATCATTGCTAGATCAAATTAAATCTATGTGAAACTTTTAATTGCATAATTATAAAGCTCAATATCAGGCTCGCATATTTCTTCAATCTTTTTTAGAATATCTTCACTTAAGGTAGGTATTTGTACAGAAGTCTTTCTTTTATGAGGAATATTCAACTTCAGATAGGTACTAGTTTCAATTTTTGAGGTAAATAACTCTAAGTATTCAAGAAACCCTACAATATTGAATCTATGTAGATTTTCTTGAGCTTTCTCAATAGACTTACCAGATCTATAATCCTCATGCTCAGATAGACCTCCTATAAATTTTATATATATACTACCTAGACTTTTTCCTCTAGGTGAATGAATAAATTGGGCTAGATCATCATTAATTCCCATATAATCACCATCTTTTGTTTTGTTATAAAGATAGTGAGAGATAAATCTTTTGATCGGATTTCTTAATATAGTTACATATTGATAATTATTTTTAGAATTCTCCCAAATATTTTCTTCATAAGCAATATGACCTGAAATATACTTCGTTTCTCTGAGCATCTCAATCATAAGCAAATGCTGTCGGATTTTCTGAATATCTCTATCTCTAACCGTTTTATTCCTATCTTCATATAAAACTTTGGCAGCATTATACGAAGCTTCTGAGTCAATTGAGTAAGTACTCCGAGGAAGTAAGCTTTTATACTTACTTAGAAAAGCTTCATTAATTGAGGTACCACCAGTTTTAGGAATATGAAGAAAGAAGAGATTTTTATTTTTATTTTTAACAGAGTTTTTAACTCTATCAATTAAACTTATAAGTTGCATAAATAAATCTTGATTATACTTTGTACTATTATTAAAGTAGCTAACTCAATTTAATGTTTTATTTTCCCCTCTTTGTATATTTGACTAAGTTTTAATCCTATCGTTGGCCAGTCATGCTCTTGAGCAGTTTTTAAAGCGTTATTACACATCTTTTCCCACTGGTTAGATGAAAGCTCCAAACTACGATTAAGAACATTTATAAGCTTAAAGTGATCGTAGTAGGAAAAACCTTGTATACCATCATTTATAAATTCAGAGATTGATCCATTTTGTCTAACAATAACTGGTTTTCCAAAAGAGAGTGCAAGCATTACAGAACCTGAGTTTAGAATTTTTCTGAAAGGAAGTACCACCCAATCACAAGCGTTCATATAGACTTGAACTTCAGTATCTGGCACAAAGTCAAGCATAAGAAATATTTTTGGATTAAGACTAGCTGCACTTTCTAACTCATGAAGCAATTTTGCATCCTGACATGTGCCTGCAATGACCAAAAGAGCTTTAGGATCAGATAATCGATTAAAGCTAGCTATCAAATCACTTGTTCCTTTATATTTCATTATCCGACCAAAGTGAAGTATAACTTTCTG
>Ga0115029_1001914_pt1 | contig 13399 bp, 13 predicted proteins | sample SidtaG_3_FD_87297 | JGI IMG/M metagenome (GOLD analysis project Ga0115029, IMG submission 87297) | Marine algal microbial communities from Sidmouth, United Kingdom - Sidmouth_Asex1 metaG | ecosystem: Host-associated > Algae > Red algae > Unclassified | place: Sidmouth, United Kingdom | collected...
CGACGGACTGGTCGACAGCCTGGTCGATCGCGGCGACGGTCCGCTCGAACACCTCGGCGCTGGCCAGCGCGCTCAGGCCGCCGTTGACCAGCGCCCACAGCCACTCGGGCACCAGGTGCACCCGTCCGGCGGTGGCCACGTAGCGGCGCGTGCCGGACAGGTCGGCATCCCCGATGTGCAGCAGCTCGCCGTCCACCCGCAGCGTGGCCAGCGGTGGTTCCAGCCCGGCGCCCGGCAGGTCCACCTCGTCCAGCGGATAGTGCGCGCCGCCGCCGCCCAGCGCCTCGAACAGCGGCGACAGCCGGCGCTGATCGGCGGCCAGGGCGCAGGGGGCGCTGATGCGCCAGTCCTCGTGCGTCCCGGCGCGACCAGGGGCGCGATCGAGCAGGATGTCGGTGCGGCCCGGCCGCTGGATGACCACCTGCAGCGGATCGCGCGGAATCAGGCCGAGCGGCGCGTTCGCCGCCCGATCGGTGAGCACCACGCCGGCGATGATCGCCAGCAGCGCCAGCAGCAGGAGACCTGCCAGCACCAGCCAGCGGCGGCGTCGGGCGGCCAGGCTCATCGTTCAGGCACGCCGCATCATCAACCGCACCCCCAGCGCGGTGCCCAGCAGCAGCAGCGGCAGCGCCACCAGGCTGATCACGCTGAGCACCACGATCACGCGCGGCGACAGCTCCAGCCGTGCGTCGGGTGCGGCGGCGGTGACGAAGTCCAGCGCCTGGTCCTCGCCGGACAGCCACACCAGCAGGGCTTCGACGAACGCGGCGTTGGCACCGTTGCCGACGAAGCGCGACGCCCCGAAATCCGCATCGCCGATCACCGCGACGCGCTGCGTGCCCGGCGGGGTGCTCTCGATGGTCACGCCCAGCACCAGCGGGCCCGCGACCTCGCCGTCCGCAGCGTCGAACGCGACTTCACCCGCCAGCTCGCCGATCTCGGTCCAGCTGGACTCCGGGGTGGCCAGCAGCGGCAACGTGGTCTGCCCGGCCAGCGGCGTCACCGCCAGCGCGCGCGCCTGGGGCAGCAGCAGCGGTGCGCCCAGCGAGCGGGTGATCGGGTGCTCGGGATGCGCGCCCAGCACCACGAAGGCGGCGCCGTCCTGCACCAGCGACTGGCTGGCGGTGTCGATCACCAGACCCGGCTCGGTGACCACGCCCAGCTCGGAGGCCAGCGCCGACAGGCCGGGGCGAGCGGCGTCATCGCCTGCCTGGGCGGACGGGTAGGCGATCGGCGATTCGATCAGCCACAGAAGGTTGCCACCGCGGCGCACGTGCTCGAGCACGCCGGCCACCTCGCCCGGCAGCCAGTCGCGGGTGGGGGCGGCGATCACCAGCACGTCGATGTCCTCCGGCACGCGAGGCTCGGTGACGAAGCTGTAGGCGCGCGATTCCACGCCGACCGTGTCCAGGCGCTCGGCGATCACCTGCCAGTCGTCGTCGGTGGAGCGCGTCGGGTCGCGCTCGCCGTGGCCGATCACGAAGGCGACCTGCAGGGCGCCCTCGCGGGCCAGCTTGCGCAGCGCGCCGGTCAGCGCCCGCTCGTCAAGACGCTGCAGGCGCTGCTCGCGCGCACCGCCGGTCACGATCAGCTCGCCCCCCGGGGCGGCGTCCAGCTCGCGCGCGGCGGCAGGGTCGGTGTCGGGGTTGATGAAGCGCAGCGACAGGTCGGGCTTCAGCTCGACGTACCGATCGACCAGTTGGCGCACCGCGTCGCGCACGCCCGGATCCGGACCGAGCACCGCGATGATCTCGACCGGTCCGTCCAGGGCGGCCAGTGCCGAGCGCGTGCCGTCGGTCAGCCCGTGCCGCTGGTTGGCGGTCAGGTCGATGCCCGTCGAGAAGCGCAGGCCCAGCCAGCCCAGCGCCAGCGCCAGCGCCACGACCAGCAGCGACAGCCACAGGTGCGCACGGGCGCGCCGGATGCCGCTCATTCGTCACCCGCGTGGCGCAGCGCGTCCAGCCGGATGACGGTCAGCACGTAGAAGGTGGCGGTGAACAGCAGGAAGTACAGCACGTCCGCGCTGCGAGGATAGCCCTGGAAGAAGCCGGACAGGTGCTGCCCGGGCGACAATTGCGCCAGCGCCCGCGCCCAGGGAGCCTGTGCGCCCAGGCTGCCCAGCAGCCACAACCACAGCACCAGCGCCAGGGCACCGGCCGCCGCCGCCAGCGGCTGGCGCACCAGCGACGAGCAGTACAGCCCGGCCGAGGCGGTGGCCGCGGCGCACAGCAGGAGGCCCAGCGCCGAGGAGGCCACCACGCCGGCGTCCAGCGGCGTGAACGGGCGCAGCATCAGCACCAGCGCGATGGCGATGCCGATCGGCAGCAGCATGGCGGTGACCACCGCGGCAAGCTTTCCGCCCACCAGCGCCATCAGCGGCACCGGCGAGGATTGCCACAGCGACCAGGTGCGTTCGCGGAACTCGTCGGCGAACGCGCGCATGGCGTACAGCGGGGCGAGCAGCCCGATCACCACCGCCAGCGGTGCCAGCAGGTTCACGCCCAGAAAGCCTGCCAGCCCGGGCGCGTGATCCTGCAGGCGGATCGCGTCCTGTTCGGCGATCCAGCGCTCCAGCTGGCCGAGCAGCAGGTAGCCGGCAAGCCCTGCGAACCCGGCCGCCACCACCCAGCTCTGGGCCGAGCGCGCCAGCCGCCCCAGTTCGTGCCTGAACACCACGCCGATCATGCCGCCTCCCCGTCCCCGGATTCGTCGCTGACCTCGTCGCTGACCAGGCGGGCGAACAGCGCGGCCAGGCTCTCGCCGCCATCGTCGGCCGCCTGCAGCGACCGGTCGATGCGCAGCGCGCCCCGGTGCAGCACCGCGATGCGCGTGCAGCAGGCCTGCACCTCGCCCAGCAAATGACTGGACAGCACCACGCAGCGCTGCTCGCCGAGCCGGCGCACCAGCTGGCGCATGTCGTCGAGTTGCTGCGGATCCAGACCGCTGCTCGGCTCGTCCAGCAGCAGCACGCGAGGCTCGTGCACGATCGCCTGGGCGATACCGACGCGCTGCCGGTAACCCTTGGACAGCGTGCCGCAGCGGCGCCGGGCGACCTCGGTCAGCGCGCACGCCTCGATCGCGCTCGACACCGCCGCGCCGATCTTGTCGCGCGGCACGCGCCTGAGCCTTGCGGCAAGCGTCAGCTGGTCGCTCACGCGCAGATCGTCGTACAAGGCCGGCGTGTCCGCCAGGTAGCCCAGTGCCGCCCGGGCGGCAAGCGGTTCGTCCTGCAGGTGGTGGCCAGCGATGTGAACGCTGCCGGCGTGCGGTGTCAGACAGCCGGACAGCAGGCGCAGCGTGGTCGACTTGCCGGCGCCGTTCAGGCCCAGCAGGCCGAGCACGTCGCCGGCGTGCAGGGTCAGCGACAGGTTGTCGACGGCCGGCGCGCGCGCCTTGCCGCGACGTCCGGGCAGGTGTCGGGTCAGGGCGCTGGCCGCCAGCAACGGGGTGGCGCTGGGGCCTCGGGTGTCCATGCGCGACGAGTATAGTTCGCGACGGGAACCGGGCCTGTGCCGAGCCCGTTCCATTCGCTCTTCAAGACCCTTTCAATGCATACACACGAGGAGAATTCGTGAGCTTTCTTTTAGGACTGTGGGACGTGTCGGCCTGGAGCCTGGTCGCCTGGACCGTCGTGAGCTGTCACCTGACCTTGCTGGCGGTGACCGTGTACCTGCACCGCAGCCAGGCGCACCGGTCGGTCGACCTGCACCCGGTACTGTCGCACGCCTTCCGCTTCTGGCTGTGGCTGACCACCGGCATGAACACCAAGGAGTGGGTATCGGTGCACCGCAAGCACCACGCGCGCTGCGAGGGGCCGGAAGACCCGCACTCGCCGCAGATCCACGGGCTGGTGAAGGTGCTGCGCGAAGGCGCCGAGCTGTACCGCGAGGCGGCCGCCATCGAGGGCATCACCGAGCAGTTCGGCCACGGCACGCCGAACGACTGGATCGAGCGCAACGTGTACTCGCGCTACACCTTCGCAGGCGTGGCCACGCTGGCGGTGGTGCAGTTCGCGCTGTTCGGCCTGGCCGGCATCGCGGTGTTCGCCATCCAGATGCTATGCATTCCGGTGCTGGCGGCGGGGGTCATCAACGGCATCGGCCACTTCTGGGGCTATCGCAACTTCGAGACCGACGATGCGGCCACCAACATCACGCCGCTGGCGGCCATCGTGTGCGGCGAGGAGCTGCACAACAACCACCACGCCTACCCGTCCTCGGCGCGCTTCTCGCTGCGCAAGTGGGAGTTCGATCTGGGCTGGCAGTACATCCGCCTGTTCTCGCTGCTGGGCCTGGCCCGGGTGCGCCGCGTCGCACCGCGTCCGGTGTTCCGCACCGACAAGGACGGCATGGACATGGACACCGTCAAGGCGATCATCGGCAGCCGCCTGCACGTGATGGAGGACTTCGCGCGGCGGGTGATCAAGCCGGTGCACGCGATCGAGGTGCGCAACCTGGCCAAGGCCGACCGGCCCGCCTTCCAGCGCGCCCGGCGGGACCTGATCCGGGTCGAGACGCTGCGTGACGAGGCGGCGCGCGCCCGCATCAGCGCCGCGCTGGCGACCAGCGAGGCGCTGCAGACGGTGCACCGCTACCAGCTGGAGCTGCAGGGCATCTGGCAGCGCGCCGGTGCCAGTCAGGATGCGTTGCTGGCCGCGCTGCAGGAATGGTGTCAGGAGGCCGAGGCCACCGGCAACGAGTACCTGGAAGCGTTCGCCGCCCGGCTGCGCGGCTACGAGCTGAAGCCGTTCGCCGGCTGATCGAGCCGCCGGCAGGCACCGGCCGGGGGACGGGACGGACCGATCAGGCCGGGTTGCAGCCGCTGCCGTCGCCCAGCGGCTTCCAGAAGGGCGTGTTGGTGGACATCTCGCAGCGCATCATGACCGGTGTGGTCGATACCGTCAGGCAGGTGACGGTGCCGATGTCGCGCAGTTCTCCGCCCGGCAGTCGGCACCGGCAGTCCGGCGGGGATGCCCGAGTGGATGCCTGAGTGGGTGCCTGGGCGAAGGCCGGGGCGCTACCGAGCAGCAGGATGGCCATCAAGCCGCCCTGGAGGCCGGCTCGGAGACCGGCCTGAAGGCCGGGGTCCGAACGAAGGGGTGTCGTCACGCACATGCAGCACTCCTGACCCGCGCGCTACCGGCTGTCCACCTGCGGCCATGCCATCACGCGCGGGAGTGGAGGTCGACCGCATTGCCATCAGGTTAGCACCCGCGCCGGAACATCGCCGCAGCTCGTTGCGGGCACAAAAAACCCCGCGTGTAGCGGGGTTCCCTGGTACGGCGTCCGTCGCGAAGCGCGATTACTTGATCTTCGCTTCCTTGTACATGACGTGCTTGCGAACCTTCGGGTCGAACTTGAGCATCTCGAGCTTGCCCGTCATCGTTCGCTTGTTCTTGGTGGTGGTGTAGAAGTGGCCCGTACCGGCCGACGACACCATCTTGATCTTGTCTCGCATCGTGAAGCTCCTCTAGACCTGTTCACCGCGGGAACGCAGCTCGGCCAGCACGGTGTCGATGCCGCGCTTGTCGATGATGCGCATGCCCTTGGAGGAGACGCGCAGGCTGACGAACCGGTTCTCGGCAGCGACCCAGAAACGGTGGGTGTGCAGATTGGGCAGGAAACGGCGACGCGTGCGGTTCTTCGCGTGCGACACGTTGTTGCCCGACATGGGGCCCTTGCCGGTGACCTGGCAAATTCGAGACATCAGGAAAACTCCGGAAAATTGGAAACGGCAGGGCCGAGCCGGTGAAGGATAACCGATACGGACCGGGGGCTCAAGGGCGAACAGGGCCTCTTCGGATCAGCACGGCTCGCGATCGGGCGACCTGTCATCGCCGAGGGGGCGGACCGCCTGCGCCGCCCGTACCGCCCGGCAGGCGTTGGCGGCTCCGGTATCCGGGTCCGACGTTTGCTCGATCAGCGCGATCAGATCGACCGGTTTCAGCGCGGGCGACGCGCTGCGCAGCAAGGCGACGACGCCGGTGACGTGCGCGGTGGAGAACGAGCTGCCGGTGAAGAAGTCGTACCGATCGTCGGGGCGGGTGCTGAGCACGCGGTGGCCCGGGCCCGATATCGAGCCTGAGCGGGGGCTCGGCATCGCCACGGCGAGGGTGCCCGGCACCGACACCGGAAACGCTGCGCGCTGATGCGCAGGCCGCGCGCCGACCACGACGATGCCCTGCGCCAGCGCTTCGAGCACCAGTCGCTCCAGCAGGGCATCCGGCGGACCGGTCAGGCTCAGGTTGATCACGTCGACCCGTTCCTGGATCGAATGATTCAGCGCCTTCGCCAGCGTCAGCGAGTTGCAGCGCGCCCGGTCCGGGTCGCCGGGCAGGTGCCAGCACGCCTTCAGGGCCAGCAGCGCAGCATCCGGGGCGATGCCCACCATGCCGGCGGCATTGCCGGTCTCGGCGGCGATGACCCCGCCCACCGCCGTGCCGTGCGTGTCCGCCCGAAATCCCGGTTCGTCGTCATCGACGAAATTTCGGGTCGCCTCGCTGCTGGACGCCAGATCCGGATGGGTGTCGTCCATGCCGGTATCGATCACCGCCACCCGCACGCCCGCACCGCGTGTCCAGCGGTGCGAATCGATCGCCTGGATGGAGTGCACGCCGTGCTGCATCGACAGGTAGGGGTCGTCGTAGGCGTCGTCGCGATCGTCGCCGGCGCGCGAGTCGAAGGTCTGCACCGCCTGCGCCGTCTCCACGCCCGGCTCCTGCGACAGCGCGGCGATGATCGCGTCCCGGCTGCCGGGGTCGCGCACCTGGAACACGATGCAGAACACCTGGATGGTGTCCAGCGGCCAGTTGGCCACGCGCATCAGTCCGTACTCGGCATCCAGTCGTTCCAGGAAGGCGGCGTACCGCGGTGGCAGCGGCACGCCCAGCGGCACCGGTTTCCTGCCGGTCAGCAGCGCGTGCTGGCGCGGCGTCACGGTGATCACGATCAGGTCCGGTTCCAGGTTCTCGTGATAGCGACCGAAGGTGCCGTCGGTCACCGGCGCGGCCCGTCCGGGCGCCCGGTCGGTGGCGATGCACCCGGACAGGATCACGCACGAGCACAGGAGGAGCAGGTAGCGAGTGAGGGTGATCGGATTCTCCCGGGGGGGGCGAGCGGCCTCCATGGTCGCAGCGAGGACAATACCAGCCCGTGCACCTGGGCCGAACGGCCGGTCTCGCTCGTCCATGAGCGATGCGCGCGATCAGCGGATCTGCTGCTGCACGTACGCGGGCAGGTCCGCCAGGGTGGCCGGCGTAGGCGGGTAGGTGCTGATGTCCAGCACCTCGATGTTGTCCGAACCGCCACCCTCGGTCACCACGCGTCGGGTGCAGACCACGTACTCGACGTTGCGAAGGCTCAGGGCGACGCGCAAGCCGTCATCGTCGGTGCGGCTGCCCGCATCGAACGCGTCGGCCACGCCGCGCAGGCTGAATCGCACCAGGTGATCCAGCGACAGGGCCGCCAGTTCGCTCGGGTTGGTGGACAGGTCCAGCACCGTGCAGAAGCCTGGCGATCCGGACACGCTCACGCTCGGCAGGCCGGTGCCGGGGTTCAGGTAGATCCCGTCGAAGTTCTGGCTACCGTCGGTGCCCGGCGGGCTGACGTTGAAGAATGGTGCGCCGTCGGTGCCACCGTCACGGTCGCGTTCCTCGCCCAGCAGGCCGAACGCGATGACATCGGTGCCCGGGCCGCCGTCGTAGAAATCGCTGCCGTCGCCCGGTGCCCAGATGAACAGGTCGTTGCCGGCGTCGCCGAACGCCTTGTCACGGTTGTCCGAACCCAGGCCGTCGCCGTCGACGCTGCTGTTGAAGTCTTCGGTGCCGCCGATCATGACGTCGTCGCCGTCACCCCCGAGCAGCACATCGACGCCAAGCGCGCCGATCAGCACGTTGTTCACCGGTCCGCCCTGCAGCACGTCGCCGCTGCGCAGGCTCTGGTTGGGCGATCCGCCCGGCCCGTCCGGATTCAGCGACAGCAACGGGTTGCCGATGTTGTTCAGGTCGGTGCCCTGCAGCACGATCCGCTCCCGAATCAACGGGGGTGGTGTCGTGTGCGTGGGCGTCGGTGGCACCGTGGACGGGGGCACGGTCGCCGTTCCGTCGGGGTCGTCTCCCGAACTGCCGCAGCCGGCGATCAGCACGGCCAGCATCGAGCAGAGGCCGATCCGGCGGGCGGTCACGGGCGAGCGTCGTGGGGTGTTGCGAAGGCGCATGGTTTGTCTTTTCCTGTTGATGGCCGGGATCGTTCAGCGGATGAGGTCGAAGGCTGCGGACGGCAGCTCAGAGACGTCGATGGGCGTGGGCGGGCTGGTGCGCAGGTCCAGCGCCACGATCTCGCCGGCGTTGGCGCCGCCGCACACCAGGTACTCGGTGCTGCGCAGGTGCAGCGCGATGCGCAGGCCGGTATCCGGGTTGGAGGCATCCGCTGCCGGGCCGCGCAGCGAGAAGCGCGCGAGGTGGTCCAGGTTCATGGCGTCCAGCCCGGCACCGCCGTCGGCGTCGTCCACCACCTCGCACGAGCCGGGACCGCCGGCCACGTCCATGACGGGCAGGCCGGACGAGGGATCGATGTAGATGCCGTCGAAGTCCTGGCTGCCGCTGCCCGCGGGCGGGTTCACGTTGAAGAACGGTGCGCCCGCCTCGCTGCCGTCGGCATCGCGCTGCTCGCCGATCAGGCCCAGCATGACGACGTCGGCACCTTCGCCGCCGTCGAAGAAGTCGTTGCCATCGCCTGGCGCCCACAGGAAGACATCGTCGCCTTCGCCGCCGAAGGCGCGGTCCCGGTTGAAGGGGTTGAAGTCCTCGGTGCCGCCGATCAGGATGTCGTCGCCGCCGCCGCCGGACAGCACGTCGATGCCGAGCGCGCCGATCAGCAGGTCGGAGGCCTCGGTGCCGCCCAGCGCATCGCCGGCCTGCTGGCTCTGGTCGCCGCCGCCATTGCTGCTGCCGTTGTCGCCGCGATTGGCCGACAGGAAGCCTGCCAGGTCCTCGTCGACACCGAACAGGGCGTTGCGGTCGGTGCCCTGGATGATCGCCGGAACCTCGGCCGCGGCGTTGAGCGACAGGCTTGCGGTGATCAGCAGAGAGACCACTCTTGCAGAACGGCGGCGATGGGGCAGGCGGTGGGATGAGGTCATGGCGATCTCCGGTTGACGATGAACGGGTGGGGCGATCGGCTGGGCATCGGCGATGCCAGCGGATTCGAACGTAGGTACCGATCGGTCCGAAGACGGTTCATCGTCGAGCGAAGAAAAGTTCCGTTGAACCGTTCTGCCGCCCGCCGGTACCCACCCGTTCGATCGGACGAAAAAGGACTGCGTGATATGCTTTCGGCAACCCTGGGCTGCGAGACCCGGATGACGTCCAGCCGGCCTATCGACAGCGACGTGGAGCTGGTTCGCGCCGTCGCACGGGGGGACAAGGCAGCATTCGAGCGCCTGTTCCACCTCTACCATCCGCGCGTGCACGCCTTCTCGATCAGGATGCTGCAGGATGCGCCGACGGCCGACGAGGTGGCGTGCGACACGCTGTATGCGGTGTGGACCGGCGCCGCGGCGTTCCGGGAGCAGTCCGCCGTCTCGTCCTGGATCCTGGGCATCGCCTACCGGCGCTCGCTCAAGAGCTACCACCGCACCGCCCGGCACACCGACAAGCGCGAACCGGCCCAGGCGATGGACGAGCTGGCGGAGCTTTCACCGCACGGCAATCCGGAAGCCCATGCCGACAACGCGCAGCAGGTCGGGCAGATGCAGGTCGCGCTGCTCGGCTTGAGCAGCGACCATCGCGCGGTCATCGAGCTGATCGCGCTGGGCTATGCGGTCGGCGAGATCGCCGGCATCGTCGGTTGCCCGGAGAACACCGTCAAGACCCGGACGTTTCACGCGCGTCGTCAACTGCGAGCCGCCCTGCAGGAGTGATCACCATGTTCAACCACACTCGCGACGGCGATGCCGGGCACGACGAGATCTTCGGGTTGCTGCCCTGGTACGCCAACCGATCGCTGGCCTCCGATCAGCGGGGCCGGGTGTCGCGGCACGTGAACCGGTGCGCCGAGTGCCAGGCCGAGCTGCGCTTGCTGACGATGCTGAACGAGACGGTGCAGCAGGATGCCGATGCGCAGTACCGCCGGCATGCCGATGTGGCGGGCAGTCTTGCCAGCGTGATGGGCCGGATCGATGCCGAGGCCGATCGATCACCGGCGGCCGAGCCCTGGTTACGCCGGTTCAGGCGAAGGGCCGAAGGCCTGGTCTCGCTGCCTCGTTCGCTGCCCGGCTCGCTGCTGTCGGTCTTCCCGCTCGCACCGCCTGCCGCCCGCTGGGGGGCCGCCGCCGTGGCCGGTGTGCTGGTGGCCGTGATCGGTGTCCAGCTGCATCTCGGACAGGCCGGGAGCGACTCCGCGGCGGACGACTACACGGTGCTCAGCTCCCCCGCCGCCGACGCTTCGTCGCTGCGCCTGTCGGTACAGCCAGCATCGGCTGCCGATTTGCAGCCTGCCGAATCGGTCATCCGCGATGAGCTGGACAGGCTCGGGCTGGCGTCGGACATCGAGCCGGACGGGCAGGGCGGCTACACCGTGACATTGAGGGAGCCCATCGCCATCGAGGCGCTGAACGATGTCATGGGCGATCTGGAAGGTCAGGCGCTCATCGAGCGGGTGCGGGTGTTGCCGTAGGGCGCTGGCGACGGGTCGTCCGTTCGTTGGCTGCGGTGCGGTCTCGGTGATGACCTCGGTGCGCTGGTACACCTTCAGCCCTGCCGCCGAACGGGGTGTCGGGGGTGTGGACAGAGTCGGTGAAGCGCACGATCGGTGCGAGCGGGCCGACCGGCGGCTTGTGCACCACCATCTGGCGAAGATCCCGGCTGCGCGGGGCATCGGCCCTCCGTAGGCGCGCTTGCCGTATCAGGGATACGGGGGAAGCGTGCCCGGCGCGCCGCGGGCGGGACGGCGAGCGGAGCATGCGGTTCAGTACCCTTCTCCGCCTGCTCAGTCGATGTCCTGCCCGAACAGCAGGCGGTGACCGTCCGGGGTGCGGATGCCGAACTCGCGCATTCCCCAGGGTTCGTCGCGCAGGGGCTTGATGATCTCGGCCCGGTTCGCCGTCACTTCGGTGTGGAAGGCGTTCGCATCGTCCAGCACCAGGTAGGCGAAATAGGCATGATCGCCCAGCTCGTGGGCCGGCACGGCATCGGGGCAGTGCCCGGCCATGATCCGGCAACCGTCACGTTCGAAGATTCGCCAGCCATCATCGCCGGTTTGCCGGACGGTGAAGCCGAGCACGTCCCGGTGGTAGGCGGACGTCTCGGTCAGGTTCCGCACGGCGATGACGTGCATGCTTCGTTCGATCATGGATCACCTTCGTTGCATTGTCCGCCGTCAGCAGCCTGGGCCGACGCTCGCCGCACCGGCCCGATGATGCGTGGACCGAAGCCTACGCCCTGGATGGCGCGGCCGCGGCTGTCACTCTCGTCCCTTCCTCATCCTGCTCGGCCGCCAGCGGCGTGATGGTCCAGCCCATGTAGCCGAACCGGATCATCACCAGCGGGGAGAGGCAGCAGAAGAAGGCGAACGGGGCGTAGGCGAGGGTGGCCACACCCAGGGTGGCGGCCTGGTAGGCGCCGCCGGAGTTCTCAGGGCACCAGACTCGCGATCACGGTGGCCGAGTCCTCGACCGCCCGCGACAGGTTCTGCGGCGCAAGCCCGGTCGGGGTAGGCTTCACTGATCAGCGACGACGGCGAATCGGTCACCTTCAGCGACACCGATGGCAAGAGCGGGAAGACGCTGACACGCACCGTCAGCGGCGCACGGTTCGTCTGGCTGCTCATCCAGCACGTGCTGCCGAGCGATTTTCGCCGCGTGCGCGATTACGGGTTCCTGCACGGCAATGCCCGACCTAGGCTGCTGCGGGTTCAGTGGTTGTTGAAAATCATGATCCCGATCGCACCGGCGCAATTGACGCGCTCCGCGCTGACGTGCCGACGTTGCTGGGAAGCAATGACGATGTACCTCATCACACCCCCATGGCAGCAGTCTGGCTGAGCACAAACGAGTCACGACAAGCCCGGCACGCTTGAACGCAGGCCCGCACATCGCATGACATTGCCGAACCGAAGACCATCGTTTAGCGCCGAGGTATAGACTCGTCCTTCGTTTGTCGTCATCGCCGTATCCGTCCGATCTTGCACGACTGGTCTGCAATAAGAGAGTGCCGTTCAGCCCTGCTCACCAGGCCCGTTCAACAGCGGATCAAATTGCGGCACTGCGCAATTTATCCTTTTTCGTTAGACATTGGTGTATAGCGGCGAGTCGCTTGGCATAGCCTACGCCGCGACTTTCAACGGCCTCACTCCCACACGAGCTGCCATCACCACCAGCGAGTCGATCGAGAATACGCTGATATGTCCACGGCACACATCGCCAATTCTCGAGCGTTGCACACCCATAAGATCAGCAGCCTCTTGCTGCGTAAGCCCGTTATTTTTTATATGCGCAATGATGCAGTCCATCAGAGCCGCTTTAATTTTCAGTTGCTCTGCGACGCCTGGATCATCCTCAATCGCATCAAACACTGATCCTGTCGTTCGCTTTTCATTCATTTCAGTTCATCCCTCGCTGCTCTGTAGCGATCCGCAATGATCTCCAGATCAGGTTTCGCTGTCTTGTGCGTCCTCTTCTGCCAGCAGTGCAGGACGACTACTGTATCGCCGAACTTCGCTACATATGCAGTCCTGTAGGCATCTCCTTCTGCAGACACTCGGATCTCATAGACGCCGGTGATGCCTTTGCCAAGACCATTTAATGGTTTCCAGTCTTGCGGCATCTCTCCGGTCTGAACACGATGCAGCTGATACCCGACAGCATGTTTCGCATCATGAGGAAACTGGCACAAATCGTCGAGGCTCGATCCTTCCCACTAAATGTCTCGTGCGTCGTCCATACCTCACTGTACATCTTCGTGTACATTTTAGCAAGCGATGAAGAATCTGGCCAGAAGCCGGATTCCAGTGGCTAACACCGGCGGTGAGGTGCAACTGCGGCCGGCGCGCGGTTCTGAGGTACTCATGGTTCCGCGCCGGCCGCGATTGACAGCTTCATCGTTTTGTGTACGCCCGACATGGGCATGAACTTATGGGGTGCGAGTCCCCTGTAGGAGTACCGGCATTGCCAAGCTTCATGGCAATGACAACGACTAGCCGACGGCAAGGGCGTATCCGCGAGGATGGGTCCGGAGGAAGCCCGAGTGCAAAGGTGCGAGCCGAGGAACACGAATCGCATAGAAGGCTCAGTCCCTGGGCGAGTCAGCACAACGTGACGAAGCCCGCCGGTCACATGGGGATAGGGTAAATGCGGCGGTTGTGCACTGACAGTTCATGTTCTTATTCGGGGAGATCTGTTCGAC
>Ga0115029_1001916_pt1 | contig 13380 bp, 7 predicted proteins | sample SidtaG_3_FD_87297 | JGI IMG/M metagenome (GOLD analysis project Ga0115029, IMG submission 87297) | Marine algal microbial communities from Sidmouth, United Kingdom - Sidmouth_Asex1 metaG | ecosystem: Host-associated > Algae > Red algae > Unclassified | place: Sidmouth, United Kingdom | collected...
CATAAACGGTCTCCGATGATTTTACCCTTAAGTTCATCGATGACATCTTTTAAAAGTAGCTGAACTTCTTTTCCTCCGTCTTCTAAAACAACTGGACTCAAACCTTCATTTTTACCTGTCAACGGGCCATTTTCGGCTGGTGTGGTCGAGGAAAACCAGCGTTCATCGATACCGCCACGTTCACCGCCCAAAACGTAGTAATCGTCTGGATGTAATTTGATTCTTCTACCCGGTACACAAAAAGACCTCGGTACCCATGTCGGAGCCAGACGCAAAATTCCTTTGCCCTGTTCCAATGCTTTTTCTGCCAATGTTGCCATAGTGTTCTTTTCTATATTGTTTATTATGATTGTTCGATTCTTTTTCTGTTTTTTGATGACGGGTGCTCGGTGCTCGGTGCTCGGTGCTCGGTGCTCGGTGCTCGGTGCTCGGTGAATAGTGAGAAAATTATTGTTCATAATTATTACTGCCTACTGCTACTGTCTACCGCCAACTTTTTAATCTTGTCTCTTGTCTCTCGTTTTACTATCCTAAAATGATTTTACAAATTCTTCAATTTTTTCAGGCGCCACAACCTCTATCTCCAAGGTATAGCTTCTCTTTTCGCCGGCGTCCAGAAATATAAGGTTTCCTTCTTCTCGTGCTTTCTTTTGGCCTATTGGGGGATTTGTGCCAGGCTCAAGAGCCGTCACATATTCATTTTCGCCCCAATGTTGCCAATTCATTAGCCATGGCAACTGTTTTTTTGGAAAGCGCAAAGCCACGGCCAGATTCAACTTTTTATTATATAGACCACATTTTGAAATACCTTTTTCCGCTTCTATATCAATGAACGCTAAATCTTCTCCAGCACCGGAATGCGACTCCATCGGTGCAGGACAAACTCGAAAGTCTTTCGCCTCCTTAAAAATCTTTCTTTCCGAATCCGGTGTTGGCGATTGCCATGTTCCTTTCCATAACAACTCCGTTCCTTCATCTATCAAAGGCCAACCGAAATTCATATGATACAAAAGCATGTGGGGTACCTTTTGATTTCCACGGTTTATCACCTCATCGTGAATGCTAATTTTAGCTTCTCCCAATTTTCCGGAAATCGTTCGTTTTAGTTCAAGCACCGGGCCGAATACCTGCGCCTCCCGAACTATACCGGTAATACTCATTTCCATTTTACCTGCTACCGGATCTGGCTGTATTATAGAAACAATTTCCGCAGGGGTATTGCTAATACGACCATGTAGCCCACGTGTTCCATATTCGTCTTCTTCGGGACCGCCAACATGCGATAGTCCACAAGTAGTCAGTAGGCCTCCGCCGAAATTCCGTAGCCATCCCATACCAGAATCCGAAAAACGGTCAGGTGGTAGCGTTCCACAATGGCTTAACCATGCCAAACTATGCTGATTATAAAAGGTTTCGGCAATATCCATCGCTCTATCTATAACCACCTTGTAACGTAGACCGGTTCCTGTATTTATCCACGCTATTCGTGTTCCTCGGCCAAGACCATTGTCTAAAACGGAAGTTTCTATGCCACCAACTTGTGCGGCATTCGAGATTTTATTTTTACCGTTATGTATAGATTCTGTATTGGACATTAAAATTAAACGGCATGGTTTTTAATCATTTCTTTAATAAACGTAAAACCTTTTTCGGCCATATCCCAAGGTTGGGCGAATTCGCGCCATACGTTTATAGAGTTGGCAAAATCGACATCATTTCTTGTAAAACCTTCGATGGTGTACCAACCGTCGTAACCGATTTTTGATAGGGTCGAAAAGCTTTCGTCCCAAGGGATATGACCGGCACCCGGCGTACCACGATCGTTCTCACTAATATGAACATGCGCCAAATATGGGGCAATGGTCTCGATGGCATTCCCTAAATTTTTCTCTTCGATATTTGCATGATGCGTGTCGAACATCGCCCTGACATTGGGGTGATCTACCTTAGACAATAAATGTTTTAGCTGACCCATTGTATTACACAAATAGCATTCAAATCGATTCAATGCCTCAGGGGTCAGTATCAGGTCGGTCTGTGCGGCATAATCACCTGCTTGATGCAATACCTCGGCGCTCCAATCATACTCTTGCTCTTCGGGAGCATGTTGGGCAAAAGTGGCAAAGGCCGAATGAAAGGGACCGGCCATTACCTCAGCATTCAGATCATGGCATCGGTCTATGGCCCATTTAATTCGCTCAAGACCTTTAGCCCGAACAGCTGAAGAAGGGTCTATAAGGTTTTCTTCAGGACTTATAACGGTTACAGTGGTCACCCCAAGGCCAATATCTTTGGCATGCTTACCAAGTCTTTTGTAATCAGAAACTTCTGGGGAGCCTATGAAAAACTCAACACCATCGTAACCGATTTCTTTAAGACGGTCCATAATGGGTAATAAATCTTCGGAAACCCCAGCAGACCAAGCCAATACATTAAAACCTATTTTCGCCATTTCTTTCTTGTTAATTTGATTGACGTCAGTAGTTATCTACATACCTATTTCGTCGTATCATCCCGCTAATCAGGGGTTTTAGCTATTTTGTGAGATTTGAGCTTACCAAGAGACCTCTCCGGCTGTCGCCACCTCCCCTGGAAAAAAGGGGAGGATCTATTTAACAGACGCTCTACTTCTTCAATATTATGTACTTACCTAATGAACTCTATAATTTGATTCCTGTTTTTTTAAAAGTAACATTAAACGCTGTGCATTTTACGAGGTACACAATGCAAAAAACTAAACTTCTAAACCCACGGTTGCTGAGCCTGTCGAAGCATAAACCCCTAAACTCACCGTAGCACTACAAATTCTTCAATCGAATATTACGGTACTCCACTTGCATAGGAGGGCCGACATGTACTTGCACCCCTAAATATCCTGATAATTTTCGATTAATCAAATCATTATCCGTAACATCGCTCATCAAAACTCCATTTACATAGTGTTGTAAATGGTTTCCATTGGCAATGAGATGTACTTCGTTCCAATCTTCACTTTTAATTTTTGTCTTCAGTTCGTCGGACTCTCCAAGAGATTCCACCACCTCCCTACTTTGCCAGCAGTTCTTCTCCACATTTGCGCGTAGCGATCCAGGTTCATCGGGATTATCTTGACTGCTTATATTCACTTTTTCACCCCGGTACGCCAATGTTGCCCTTTTCTTTTCTTCGTAGTTCTGACCCGTATATCTAATTTTTCCATCGATATCTGCTTGATAGCCACGCAATGCATGGGGAATCGTATCTATCGTTTCGCTTCTGTAGTTAATACCACTGTTTCCGGCCTCGGCAATCTTAAATTCCAATTTTAATTCAAAATCGGCGGGTTGACCCCCTTGCCAAACAATAAAGGTATTAGTCTTCAATAAAGTTTCAGGAGTGACGACTCCTGTTAAATTTCCATTTTTCACGCTCCAATAGGTTGGGTCGCCTTTCCAACCGTCAAGGGTTTTACCATCGAAAATCGGCACAAAACCTTCATTATCTTCGATAACTGTGGTCGCCACTTCTTTCTTTTCTACGGCCTTTTCTTGTTTGGTTTCTTTGCAGGATTGGAAAGTGATGATGCCAAACATTAGTACTGCTATTAGCCAAATTCTATTTTTTTTCATTTTTGTTCTTTAATGTGGATTGGTAGTTGTTTTGAACATGTTTATGTTTTTGAACTTTCTGCCAGCGAGAACACCCCCCTCAAGCTACGGTGTAAACGCATCTTTTTATAGCTCCTTCCCCAGAAAGGGGAAGGTGGGCCGGAGCGCAGCCAACGGCTCGGAAGGGGTGATAGCCCAAGCCATCGAAACCAAGCACCAAATCCAACTCATCGGATCCGGCCCCTTGCCCTTGCCCATTTTATTCGACCTATCAGAATCACTTCACCGTTCAGACCCCTTACGACCTTTCTATGGCAACTTGCAGTTGCCATAGAAAACCCACCTTCCCCTACTCAGGGGAAGGAGCTGATAGCCGATTACTTATTTAACACATGCCACCGGCCAATGTATTTGTCGCTAAACGGCAGCCCTATCAAGGAGGGAATCGCCTAATTTAACATTTTACTTACGCAAACCTTATCAATTCTTTTAATCAGGAATTTCAATCATTTCCGTTATTGTAATAAACTGTGAGGCCGTCTTTACCCGCTACAATAATATCTTTACGGTTATCACCATTTAAATCGGATACACAAAAATAAACTCCCGTACCCTTGCCTTCGCCATATGCACCGTAGTCGATAACTTGCTTGCTAAAGTGTTCTCCCGTCCATCGGAAATAATATAGGCCGATTGGATCATTTCCTCCCGGGTCTTTTCCGTTATGTGCTTTGTAACGCTTGCCTGTTATGAGTTCGTTCTGGCCATCACCATCTAGGTCTTCCCATTCCATGGTGTGGTATTGTGAATTAAAGGGGTCTATAACGTGCTTTTTCCACTTTGGGTCAGCCGACTTTTTTTGAGCTTTTTGTTCGTACCAATGTAGTCCATAGCCATGCCCTTGTCCGACAATAAAATCAGTTAGCCCGTCGGCGTTGACATCGGTAATCAAAATAGGAACACTAGCTGTGCCCAAATCAAATTCTTCATGAAAAACCCAATCATTTTCAAAAGGTTTTTCTGGAGATTCCAACCATCCTTTGGGAACGATCAGATCTTTTCTACCATCCCCGTTTATATCTCCAAAACCCAAACCATGGCCATGTTTTCCCATAATTTGGTTGGCTTCAAAGCTGCCTGTTCCTTTGCCTTCAGCATCCATTATCAAGCGATGAATTACCAAAGGGTCGTTCGGGGTATTCGGTAAAATTTCTAAAACTCCGTCGCCATCAATATCCCATGCCCTTGTAGTTTCGATGTTTCCTGCTTCAGCTATAAAATGTTCGGGCCATTCGTCGGCAGTGCCGGTATTCTCTTTCCAGACCAATTGTTTGCCGAACCATCCCCCGGTTACAAAATCCATTTTTCCATCTCCATTTACATCCAGAGGAATGGTCGAAAAATGATCATAATATTCGCCGTAACGTTTGGGTTGACCGATGGCATGGCGTTTTGAATAGTCAGGACCTTCATACCAAAAACCACCTGAAACCAAATCAGGCATTCCATTGTTGTTCACATCGAACACACCGACGGACTCATAATTTTCGGAAGCAATACTTTTTTTTGTGAATTTTATGGAAGAGAGGACGTTTGCGGTCGGTTCCTCAGTCGACTGAGCTAAGACTGCACTTGCTGATAAAAAAAATAAGGTTGTCAATATTCCAAATTGAATGGGTATACGACAAACCCGCCTGTCCGGCCGGCAGGTTTCCAGCTCACAGAGAATCTGTCCTCCTTCCTGGGAGGGGCTAGGAGAGGTCAGTCCAAAAAAAGAAAAAAGGGGAAAAGTGAAATCTTGCCAAGAAGTCCTCTCCCTAGCCCTCTCCCGGGGAGAGGGAACAGCTTTGATTAAAACGGAACAGCCCACGAGTTTTTTTAAAAAGTATAATCGCACAATAGAGTTTTGTCCATTAGAACGATAACCTTGAAAACTTGGAAATTTCACATTTAGCATCTTTAAAAATAAGCAATTAGAAGGGTTCAACAAATCGTACTTTACTGACCCGCGTTTGCCTGTTCTTTACCTGCAAAAATGGCATTATCAGCATTACCGCCCGAAATCAAATAGGCCAATAAATCTTTGACCTCATCCGGGCCCAAACGATTTATAGTGCCCGGGGGCATTAACGAAACGGTAGACATTTTTGTACCGGTCACCTCACTTTTCGGAATGCTACGAATAACATCTGGCGCATAGGGGTTTTGGGAAATTTTATAGGTATCTCCCTCTTCACTAATTAATCGACCCACAACCGAATTACCGTCCTTAAGCGAGAATACCGTAGAATTATATTGGTCAGAGATTACGTCATTGGGATTGATAATCGATCTCATCATATCTTCTGGCGAGAAACGTGTACCTATCTGTGTCAGGTCAGGGCCTATATTTTGTCCTTCACCCTTCATAGCATGGCAGGTAATACAATTTGTTGCCAAGAACATATTTCGCCCTTGTTCAAAATCTCTGTTTGTAAGACCATCGGCCAACAACGGCGCGATTTCTTCTTCCGTCCAGTTCGTTCTTGGTCCTTTCGGTTGTATGGCATTTGTAGCCAAATCGTTTCCTGAACTACTCAATAAGGAATCACCCGACATCTGGTTGTACATTTCAAATTTGTTCTTAGAAACATTGGCCAAGGCATTTTTTCGTGCCTTGTCAACAAAGCCCACATAACTTCGCCCAGCCTTGAACGAAAAAGCCTTGTAAAACCAATTGAAGTATTTTTCACGTAACTCCGGAGTCCATCCGTTTTCGGCGTCGCTGATAACCATACCGTTAAACGTGCTTTGGGCAGGAGGCATATTTTTTAAGGTTTCGGCAATCGCCATACCGTATTGTGGATTCCTTAAAATCAGATCGCTAGCTTCAGTAGCGCTATTTGCCATTACATCGGCATTCTCCCCTTGGGGAGATTCCAACAAGGCTATTGTCTTCGCAACTACCGAAGGTTCACCTACATATACCAAAGTTTTGCTCAATAGCTGATTGAGCACATCGATATCGGCAGGGTATTGGGGTGCCAAGTAAGCGCCTACCCTTCTCTTTGATGCAGAATTAGGAGCTCCTAAACGAGATAATGTCAGTTCGATGACCCGCACCAAATCAACTTGCTGGCTAACGCCCAAATTCGCATAGTCAATAGCGGTCAGCGAACTAATCAACCTATTCTGCTGGCTTGCATCGCCCTGACGTGCCAGCGCAATTGCCGCATGAATTTTCTTTACCGCATCGGTTTCTAAATATACTTTTTCTTGCCAAGTATCTACTGGTTGGTGCTCAAGGGCAATACGGGCTGCATATTGTATGAATCTGTCTTCGCTATCCAAATGAGGCCAAGCGGCTTCGACCGCACCTTCTTTAGCACCTGAATGATAGGTTTCCAGTTCTTTTCTTAATTTATTTTCTTCGGTCTGCTGCAATGCCAAACTTTGATCGGGAGCCTTTTCAGGGGCATCCTTATAATAGACCCGATACAGATCTGAATCAAGCCGTCGACCTCCGGTCATAAAATACATCGCACCATCGGGACCTATAACCCCATCGGTAAGCGGTAGCGGAAGACCCGAAAGAAATTCTTCTTTGATACCTGAATACGAAGAACCTTTCGTCTCCAATTCCATCGCATAGATGATTCCGAAGCTCCAATCGTATGCGAATACGCTATGTCGATACTTTTCTGGGAATTTCGCATTAGCACCGTATAAAACGGCTGTTGGCGAACCTTGCCCAATATTCATTACCGACGGTAAATTATCGGGATAGGCAGGCGACCATTTTCCGTTACCCGTACGCCACCCGAATTCGGAGCCGCTCGTTACGTGACAAATTCTTGTTGGGCGGTACCAAGGCATGCCCAGGTCCCATTCCATATCGGAATCATAGACGAACATATCGCCCAATTCGTTAAAGGCCAAATCAAAAGGGTTACGGAAGCCTGCAGAGACCAGCTCCCAGTTTTTACCTTCGGGGTCAATGTGTGCTACCCAACCTCCCGGCGCTCCGCGATCGTTGGCATGACCACGGGGATCCTTAATTTGATAAAAAAGGTTGTCATCTTTCCAATTTTTTGGCAATAGGTAATTATCCATTTCAGGAAGATCGGTATGGTTACCCGCAATTACGTATAAAGACTTACCATCAGGCGAAGGCACGATACTATGCGGGCCATGTTCTCCAGCACCGTTTAAAGATTTAAGTAATGTAATCTTATCGTATTGATCGTCATTATCGGTATCCTGCAAACGGTAGAGACCGCTTGTTTTTTCGAACTCGTCGTTACCGCGGTGATTCACCATCACGTATAGACTATTAAAGGCATACAAAAGCCCTTGGGCATAGCCCATTTGTATTACGGAATCTGCCACCTGTTCCCCGGTTTGAATCTTGAGTCTTTCGACTTTAGGCGCTAGGTTGTCAGCACCTATCGGAGAGATTTCCATACGATAGAGTGCCCCGTATTGATCAGAGGTAATCAAACGGCCCTTATCATCAAAGGTCATCGCCACCCAAGATCCTTGATCGTTTTCAGCAGGACTATATAAATGCTCTGCTTCAAAGCCGGGCTGCAATTTGAGCTTTGCTATTTTAGGGTCTTGATTTTCTGCGGTATCGCCATTCGACACTTTATCGCTGTTACAGGAGACAGCGAAAAGTGTCGAAAGGGCAATTATTACAAGTGTTTTATTCATATATGGTAAGATTTTCTAAATTTCCTTTTAATGTACTAAAAATTTGGATTTAATTCAGATTCGGAAGACGGTAGCGCATAACGCTCTCTTATATTGGTAAATGCATTTCCTGCAGCAGGAACACCTTCTGGTAAATAGTAGTCATTGGGATTGGCAATAACTCTAGCTCCAAATTCTGTCAAAACCGAAATAGCTTGACCCGTTCTTAGTAAATCGAACCAGCGTTTGTTTTCAAAGGCCAGTTCAACACGACGTTCATTGAAAATAGCCTCGCCCAAGTCACCAGTATGGACACCTAAACCGGCACGTGTACGCACTTGGTTTAAAAAAGGAACGGCCTCACCATCTTTGCCTTGCTCCTGTAAAGCCTCTGCTAAAAATAATAAGACTTCGGCATAACGGTAAACGGGAAAATTAATACCATGGTTGTTGTGCTGGGCATGCGGTTCTACATATTTTTTTATGATGGGATAAACACCATCGTTCCAGAAGCTTTCTCTGGTCTCGATATACATAATCGAGGCATCTTCGCGTAAATCACCTTCTTCATAAGCCGCGATGATATCCGGTGTCGGAATATTATTTCCTTGTCCGTTGATCGGTTGTGCATCTGCCGTACCGAATAATAATGCAACTTCGTCAGCTTCGATAGGTCTCGGAAGAAACTCATACATAAAACTACCCTGAAGCCCGTCAGCACCTTCTTGATATTGCACTTCAAAAACCGACTCCATATTGTTTTTATTACTACTATTTCCTGAGAAGGCATCTTCATAGTTGGGCATTAACATATATTCACCACTACTGACTACGGCTTTCAATAACGTTTCTGCTGCGGCCCATTCTTGTAAGACAATATGAACGTTCGCCAAAAGCGTACGTGCGGCACCCGAAGTAACACGGCCTGGTTCTTGTTCCGATTTAACCGGTAATAGGGGTATTGCAGCTTGTGCATCCGAGACAATTTGTGCATATAGTACGTCGGAAGAAGACAAGGGTAAAGCCGCTCCTTCACGATCCACTACGGGTGTTAAGTGCATGGGCACCGATCCGAAGAACTGTACCAAATCAAAATAGCAAAAGGCTCTCAAAAATAAGGCCTGCCCCTTAATATTCGCCTTAGCGCTTTCATCAATTTCGGCCTCGTCAATGGACGCCAAAATCTGATTTGCACGGGCAATTATGGAGTACAGGTCTCGATATAACACGTTAACGTTACCATTCGGCGTGATGCCGCCCTCGGTAATCATCGAGTGATCGGCGATGTCTTGGTTGGTTTCCGTTGCTCCAAAGGCGGTATTTCTAGCAAAATAAGTATTGTCAGAACTCATTTCTGCCATAAAGGGTTTTTCTCTATCGTACAAACTGCGCAACGGTGCATAGGTGCCGTTTATCGCCTGTGTAAAATCTTCTTCTGTTTGAAAGAAGGTAGGTACACTCAACGAATCTTCAGGAAAAATCGTTAGTTCGTCTTCACAACTCGTGACTATAAGCCCGATGACGCCAAGTAGTATGATTATTTTTTTCATTTTTTAAGTTTTATTATTTATCAAAAAAATCTGTTTGCAAAGATTCTAAAATGTTATCTAAAAATTAAGATTTACCCCAAAGGTGACGATGCGTGGAACGGGATAGCCTGTAAGGTCTACTCCAGGTTGCAAGTTACCTCCATCACCTTGTCCATTATTTTGATTACTTACCTCTGGGTTTGGTCCTCCCCAGTACTTTGTGAAAATGTGCACATTTTGTATGGTACCATATATACGGGCAGATTTAAAGTACCTTTCTAATTTGGGTATGGTAAACCCCAAGGTAATATTCCTAATGTTAAAGAATGAGGCATCAGCTACAAAACGATCATTGATCCAGTCTCTTTCGATACCGGTTACCCGACCGCCACCTACGGTAGTTCCATAAAAACCGGCACCAGGATTATCTACAGATCGAAACCTATCTTTAACATCTGCCAAAAGGTTAAAAACCCCATCTAAGTTGGTCGTACTGAACAAGTGGCGTACCAATAGTTCGTTACCTTGAGAGCCGGTACCTACGACAGAAAAGTCCCAATTGCCATAATTTATCCTGTTGGTGATGCCATAGGTAAAGTCAGGAAACGGATTTCCTGTGATTGCCCTATCATCGTTAAGCCCACCTCTTGTTATCACGCCATCACCATTGACATCGATGAGCTTGATACTACCGACAGTAGAACGCCCTGGCACCTGTGGCGAACTATCCAAATCTGCTTGATTCAAATAATTACCATCGGATAAATGTCCATAAAATTGGGCAAAGGGCTTCCCTACTTGGGTGATGTGCCAGCCACTGGGGCCAAACACTTGGTCGATACCATCTGCCAATGCGACCACTTCGTTACGATTGAACGAAATATTGGCACTGGTCGTCCATTTAAATTTTCCAGTGGTATTTACGGTATTCAAGGAGAATTCATGACCCCAGAATTTGATTTCCCCAATATTATCACTGAAGTCTTCAAAGCCTGACTCCCTAGGCACATCAATTTCGAACAATAAGTTTGTCGTGTTTTTGGTATAGTAATCATAGATGAATGATACCCGGTCGTTGAAAAGACTCAAATCGAGCCCAATATCAAACTGCTCTGTGGTTTCCCACCCCAAATTAGGGTTGGACAACGAACTTACCGCTGCACCCTGTGCAAAATTGTCACCGAACACTGAATTCACTGTTCTGCCTTCAATCACATTGTCTACCAAAGCGTACTGTGTATAATCACCGATATTGTTGTTACCGGTAATACCCCAACTACCTCTTAATTTTAACAGGGATATGGTCTCGGAGTCCTGTAAAAATTCTTCATCGGAAGCAATCCATCCCGCGGAAAGCGAAGGGAAGGTACCCCATCTGTTCTCCGAACCGAATCGTGATGACCCATCCGCTCGTATGGCTGCGGTCATCAAATACTTTCCTTTATAATTATAGGTAAGTCTAGAAAAGCCGGAGACCAAAGAGTTTTCTTGTATCCTATTAAACGTTGCATTTCTATTGATGTCTGTCGCTCCTTGAATAACGGGCAAACGGTCATCCGCAAAGTTTGATGCTACAAGTCTGTCTCGGTCTTGACGAAATTTCTGAAAGGAAAAACCACCAAGTAAAGAGAAGTTATGATCACCAAGTGATTTACTATAGTTAACTGTATTTTCGTTAAGCCACGAGAAGGTATTTCTATTGTCCCACTCCGCTTCATTGTTGGTCGGTATAGGGCGGTTTATTCTAAACGTCGCATTTGTAGGGCTGAAAAATTCGTACCTACTACGGTAGAACTCAGCATTCAAAGTTGATTTTATGGTAAGGCCCTCAATAGGTTTATACTCAACGTATGCATTCGAAAGCAGGTTGAGGTTTTCTGTTTGATCTTTAATCCGTTCTGCCGAATTTAACCAGTTAGCGTAAGCGAAGATGTTACCTGTATCCGCAGGAAACCTATTAAACTCCGTTCGCGTACCATCAGGATTAAAAATAGGCATGATGGGCCAAGTATGTAAAGCGTTGAATAAAATACCCTGCCCTCTCGTACCATCTGTACGTGGGTCTCTATCGATAACCCAGCTTGGTGCTACATTTAATCCTATTTCTAGTTTATCTGATATATTATATGCCAAATTCGCACGTAAGGTGAATTGTCGCCAGTCACTGCCCAAAACAATACCTTCACGATCGGTAAACCCTGCAATCATAGAACTTCGAAATTTGTCGGTACTTGATGAAACGGAAAGATTGTAAATTGACATGGGGGCCGTACGGAGCAGGGCATCATACCAATCGTTGTTCTGACCTTCATATTGCGAAGGATTCTGAAAAATATCAGGAACAGGATCGCCTTGATCTTCGTAGTATTCCTTTTTAAATTGTGCAAACTCAACGGCATTCATCATGTCTAGTCTCCCTCGCTGCGGAACACTCTGAATTCCTGTTGAGACATTAAAGCTGATATTGGTCTGCCCGGCCTTACCTTGTTTGGTCGTAATCAATACGACGCCATTTGCTGCTCTGGATCCGTACAATGAGGTTGATGCAGCATCCTTCAATACTGAAATACTTTCAATTTCAGCTGGGTTTAAGGTATTGATATTACCAGCTATTGGAAAACCATCAACAACATATAAAGGGTCACTACCACCGGAAATAGATAACTGGCCCCTTATACGGACGTTTATTCCATCACCAGGCTTACCCGTGGTTTGGGTAATCTGTACACCGGCCAATTGCCCTTGCAGTTTCTCTGTAACCTGTGTAACCGGTATATCGGCCAATTCGGTTAAGTCTACGGTCTGCACCGAGCCCGTTACCTCTCTCTTAATCTGCGTACCATACCCAACCAATACGACCTCTTCAAGTGCCGTAGCGTCTTCGTCCATAGAGACATTAATCTCACTTTGACCATTTATCGGGATTTCTTGGACAGTAAATCCGATGTAGGAAAATACAAGTGTTGCATTCGTGTCCTGCACATTTATACTATAATTACCGTCGAAATCGGTGACAGTGCCGTTCGTCGTTCCCTTTACGACGACATTTACGCCCGGAAGGGCCATTGTATCGTCAGCAGAGATTACGGTACCCGTTACTGTCGTGCTCTGCGAATACGCATAGCAGGACAGGAACAGCGTAAAAACAACTAAAATTGTTTTTAGTATTGTTGCATTTTTTTTCATAATAGTTCTAATTAAGTCAGTTAGAGATTCTTTTTATCGATTTAAAAAAAAATAATCGATTAAGTTCAAATATATTCTGCGAAAACGATTTCGCTATCCTGTAGTATCCTGTTAAATCGTTAAAAACACGATTATTTTACCAAGTCCTTCGCAATTAAGGGTCTTTAAAATTGGGAATAATTTAGTATTGCCCTTAAAATAATAAGCACTCGAAAAAAAAAGGTTTAAGCATTGTGGCAGAGCGGTTCGTTCGCATCCCATTTTTGCAGACAGCGGGTGTACGAGAAATTTCTGGAAACCTTTCAATTAATCAAATACCTGCCCCGTAAAGTCCCCTCCCTAACCCTCCTCGAAGGGAGGGAACAATATTCGAAAAGAAAGGAAAATCCATTTTATTCGATGTATCG
>Ga0115029_1001917_pt1 | contig 13373 bp, 7 predicted proteins | sample SidtaG_3_FD_87297 | JGI IMG/M metagenome (GOLD analysis project Ga0115029, IMG submission 87297) | Marine algal microbial communities from Sidmouth, United Kingdom - Sidmouth_Asex1 metaG | ecosystem: Host-associated > Algae > Red algae > Unclassified | place: Sidmouth, United Kingdom | collected...
GTTTCAATTCCCGAAGGACCAATTAAAGCACGCATAGCTGGTCAGTGGGGCTTAATGTGAATTGAGTTTCAATTCCCGAAGGACCAATTAAAGCGCGCCTGGAGTCCGATCAAGCTAAGATCGATTTCGTCGTTTCAATTCCCGAAGGACCAATTAAAGCTCGTATCCGCGCTGTTCGGCGGCAGTAGCGACCGTCGTTTCAATTCCCGAAGGACCAATTAAAGCGGCACCGACCCGGTCGGGAAGTACAGCATGAACTGGGTTTCAATTCCCGAAGGACCAATTAAAGCGGCCACCTCCGGCACGTCAACGGACGTGACGGTTTCGTTTCAATTCCCGAAGGACCAATTAAAGCCTTCGTAGCGGCCGTAGACGCTCAGATAGCTACGTAGTTTCAATTCCCGAAGGACCAATTAAAGCTCGGCAAGTCCGGAGGCCCACCGCTTGAATCCTTTGGGTTTCAATTCCCGAAGGACCAATTAAAGCTTATGAAGAAGGAGCGCTCGGGGAAGTACGGACTTTGTTTCAATTCCCGAAGGACCAATTAAAGCGTGCGGAAGTCCTTCGTTAATTCATCGACCAGGACGAGTTTCAATTCCCGAAGGACCAATTAAAGCTCCGGCCGGTCTGTACGACGTACTCCTGGTGATCGGTTTCAATTCCCGAAGGACCAATTAAAGCCGAGCAAGATCGCCAGCCGCGAAGATCTCAAGGCCGGTTTCAATTCCCGAAGGACCAATTAAAGCGGCGCGACGGTACTGTACGACGAAGATTACGAAGAGTTTCAATTCCCGAAGGACCAATTAAAGCTGAGCGCAACAATCAAACGTGTGGCCCTTCGCTACCCGTTTCAATTCCCGAAGGACCAATTAAAGCCCGCCCGCATCGCCGCCCGCATCGCCGCCTTCACTTGGGTTTCAATTCCCGAAGGACCAATTAAAGCATGCCCACCAGGTCGGCAAAGACCTGACGGTAGCTAGTTTCAATTCCCGAAGGACCAATTAAAGCACTGACCGGGGCGGGCCTTCATCATTTCCTTATGCGGTTTCAATTCCCGAAGGACCAATTAAAGCACCGCTGCGTACCGGCAAGGCGCAAGGTAGTTGCCGTTTCAATTCCCGAAGGACCAATTAAAGCTTTGGGTCTAATAGCCTATCGCCCCTTGCCCTTGCCGTTTCAATTCCCGAAGGACCAATTAAAGCCTTTTTGTACAGCTCGTACATAGAATACGACCTGAAGTTTCAATTCCCGAAGGACCAATTAAAGCCCGCTTACCATGCACATAGATTACAGTGAAGTTTTCCGTTTCAATTCCCGAAGGACCAATTAAAGCTCATTACACCCATGCCAAAGGAAAACCACTTTAGCGGTTTCAATTCCCGAAGGACCAATTAAAGCGCGAACCGTTTTACGCGTTCGATCTTTTCTTACCAGAGTTTCAATTCCCGAAGGACCAATTAAAGCGTAGTGGTAAGTGAGATCACCCCCAATGACTTCAAGTTTCAATTCCCGAAGGACCAATTAAAGCTTTCGTGGGAGAAAACGTAAGAGTTGTAGTTGAGTTGTTTCAATTCCCGAAGGACCAATTAAAGCCCCCTCGGCGTTGCCGAAGATTGCCACCCGGTCACGGGTTTCAATTCCCGAAGGACCAATTAAAGCCATACGAACCGTTCGCGCCAGGTAAATGGTGGAGAAGTTTCAATTCCCGAAGGACCAATTAAAGCTGCCCACCGCTGCGGTGGCGGACATCAGCAATACAGGTTTCAATTCCCGAAGGACCAATTAAAGCCTCATCGAGCAACTAGCGCTCGCCACGCCCGAACTCGTTTCAATTCCCGAAGGACCAATTAAAGCTTCCGATAACCAAGCCCAAACCAAAACGCCCCTCCGTTTCAATTCCCGAAGGACCAATTAAAGCCGTTCGGAAATCCCTCAAAAAAAGAGGTCGAGTAATAGTTTCAATTCCCGAAGGACCAATTAAAGCCCAAAACCCTTGCTGCAGCAGAGGCAATGCACCTAGTTTCAATTCCCGAAGGACCAATTAAAGCCCAAGCTCAGCAAGGCCAACGAAGTAGCACCGAAGACGTTTCAATTCCCGAAGGACCAATTAAAGCCCTTGTGATATAGAACATTTGCTAAAAGCTTTGTTGGTTTCAATTCCCGAAGGACCAATTAAAGCCAGGGAAGCTCGGGCGAAATGGGAAGAATCAAAATCGTTTCAATTCCCGAAGGACCAATTAAAGCCCTATGGGGGGAACCACGTGGCCACGATCGTCTGGGTTTCAATTCCCGAAGGACCAATTAAAGCCGCAAGCGACGCCCGCAAGTACGCAGCAGCAGCGGGTTTCAATTCCCGAAGGACCAATTAAAGCATGAATGGTATCCCCAGCACTTTTACCAGTATGTAGTTTCAATTCCCGAAGGACCAATTAAAGCCCGCTCCAACGAATCCGGAGACACTTCCAAAAAAGTTTCAATTCCCGAAGGACCAATTAAAGCCGTCGTTGCCCAAGACCGGGAACGACTGAGAAAAAGGTTTCAATTCCCGAAGGACCAATTAAAGCCCGAACCAAGCCCTGGAGGGATGCTACCCCAGCGGGTTTCAATTCCCGAAGGACCAATTAAAGCGTTTTTAGGCGATGCGCAAATAGATGGCTTGTCGCCGTTTCAATTCCCGAAGGACCAATTAAAGCGGGAAACGCCCGTCGTGCGCGTCAAGCCCGTGGAGTTTCAATTCCCGAAGGACCAATTAAAGCGTCCGAGATATTAAACATACCCTCTCCGCAGCCTTGTTTCAATTCCCGAAGGACCAATTAAAGCCTTTGGAATTGCTGAAGCATATCCCCGCTGCCACCGTGTTTCAATTCCCGAAGGACCAATTAAAGCTCTTAGCAGACTGTTCTTTCCAGGCTTCCTGAAAGAGTTTCAATTCCCGAAGGACCAATTAAAGCCGACGTTGGAGGGGTCAATAGACTGACCCGCCGCGAGTTTCAATTCCCGAAGGACCAATTAAAGCCCTCAGCAGTGGCAACGACCTGAAATTGATTGCTTCGTTTCAATTCCCGAAGGACCAATTAAAGCTTGCATGGGAACTATTGCCGACATAGATCTATCGCGTTTCAATTCCCGAAGGACCAATTAAAGCCGCTATTACCTTCGTGACTAACATTAACAAATTAGGCGTTTCAATTCCCGAAGGACCAATTAAAGCCATCCCGGTGGATGTTGAAGTTGTTGGAGTACACTTGTTTCAATTCCCGAAGGACCAATTAAAGCTGGCGCAGCGATAGCGATCGATGTTGAGTAGAGTATCGTTTCAATTCCCGAAGGACCAATTAAAGCTGCTGGTGATGCCATGACCGTAGTAGTATTTACTGTGTTTCAATTCCCGAAGGACCAATTAAAGCCAATTGCTAGTTGTGTGTAGTCGTCTGCGGTGTCTTGTTTCAATTCCCGAAGGACCAATTAAAGCTAAAAGGTAGCCTGTTGGTTACCATCTCCGCACAAGGTTTCAATTCCCGAAGGACCAATTAAAGCCCTCGTCGCCCTCGTCAAAGAGGCCATCGAGCACCAGTTTCAATTCCCGAAGGACCAATTAAAGCGTCAATTCTCGTCTCTGATCAAAGTGTCAATTCCCAGTTTCAATTCCCGAAGGACCAATTAAAGCCAAGGTGAAAGCCAACCTTAAGGAACTCGGCGCGTCGTTTCAATTCCCGAAGGACCAATTAAAGCCAAAGCGAAGTCCTTCGAGCTGATGGGCGTGAAGCTGTTTCAATTCCCGAAGGACCAATTAAAGCATCAAATTAGGACGGGAGCAAAAGTTGTACATAAAGGTTTCAATTCCCGAAGGACCAATTAAAGCTTTGCCAGCAACTTCCCGCGCCTGTTGTCTTTTGATGGTTTCAATTCCCGAAGGACCAATTAAAGCAGTTCCGTGGCTCCGTAGCCGAGGCTACACGCAGAAGTTTCAATTCCCGAAGGACCAATTAAAGCTAATCCGCTCCGGAGCCGGTGCGCCGGTTATCATTCGTTTCAATTCCCGAAGGACCAATTAAAGCGCCGGTATTGGTAGGCAGCGTTACGGTATTGCCATGTTTCAATTCCCGAAGGACCAATTAAAGCAAAACCGCATGGTCAAATCACCAGAGATAGGGACCAGTTTCAATTCCCGAAGGACCAATTAAAGCTTGAGCAACCGGGCCGGGGAGGGTTGTTTCCTCCCGTTTCAATTCCCGAAGGACCAATTAAAGCTTATAGAGGCAACGCCATTTGCTGCCACTAAACTTAGTTTCAATTCCCGAAGGACCAATTAAAGCCTATTTGAGCGTTTACGGCTTCGTCGAGAGATTCGGGTTTCAATTCCCGAAGGACCAATTAAAGCTCCTTGAGGGAACCCCATCAATAACTCCGCATATTGTTTCAATTCCCGAAGGACCAATTAAAGCCACGAAAACGACCGCCACTAGGCCGGTTTTGCCGAAGTTTCAATTCCCGAAGGACCAATTAAAGCGCGCACTCCGCCGGCCAGTGGCGCGACTTTCAGGAAGTTTCAATTCCCGAAGGACCAATTAAAGCTGCTAAAGACGTAGCGAGAGCATTTAAAAAGGTGAAGTTTCAATTCCCGAAGGACCAATTAAAGCCCTGCTCGATGGCCTTGATCTGCTCGGCCTTGTCGGGTTTCAATTCCCGAAGGACCAATTAAAGCCTGGGCTGAACACCTTGCGCCTGGCAGCCGCGCAAGTTTCAATTCCCGAAGGACCAATTAAAGCTACAGGGGTTAATGGATTCTCGAACAACGACATACGTTTCAATTCCCGAAGGACCAATTAAAGCTGATGAAGTCTACCCCGGACGGAATTATTTGCGCTAGTTTCAATTCCCGAAGGACCAATTAAAGCGTGTTTTCACGTGATTTTAAAGTTTGTTCAACGCCCGTTTCAATTCCCGAAGGACCAATTAAAGCTGATGGGTGCTACTACGTCACGATTTACGACAATAAGTTTCAATTCCCGAAGGACCAATTAAAGCGGGCAACCACTTCTTCTAATTGGTCTTCTGTATAGTCGTTTCAATTCCCGAAGGACCAATTAAAGCTTCTATATCTATATCAGCATAAGGAACAGCGACTTGTTTCAATTCCCGAAGGACCAATTAAAGCGGCGAAGCCCTGCTGATGCGCAAGGCCTTCGCCGAGTTTCAATTCCCGAAGGACCAATTAAAGCCCTGGAGGACCTGGCCGGTCGCGCCCAGCAAGGGCGTTTCAATTCCCGAAGGACCAATTAAAGCAGCCACAATATAACCTTTCAAAACAAGTCTACAAGCCAATTTCTCCTCAGAAAACCCGTTCCCGTTGTCGTCTGTCGGCGGTAGTGCGGTATAGCCTGATCACCGACGCTTTTTATTCGTCTTATTTTCAGTAACTTAAGTAGCCGTTCTTCAAATCAGGCATTTGACGCCTAAAAACCTTCACCACCGACGCTTGAGGTGTCCTTATAAAAACTGGTCGATGTCCTGCTTTTCGCGGCCGATGATGCGACGCTCCACGCGGTGGACGTGGGAGTTGGTAAAAATGATCAGGCTGTCGTAACTCAGGTCCATGATTTTTTCGGCTTCAAGCTCCAGTTCGCGGAGGCGGACGGCGGTCAGTTCACCCTCGAAGACGGAGTTCTGAATCCAGTGCAAATACTGGCGGCAGAGGCGGAGCATCTTTCCCGTGCGCTCGGAGGCACAGTCGTAAACGGCGATCACGTACATGGTTTCGGATAAAATTTAACGAATAAAATTTAGCGTTGGTTCGGGGTGTTTGAGTTATTGCTTCTCAAAGACCTGTTTTTTGCACCAGCGGCCGCGCCCCCTTCACCACCACGCGTGGAACGGCTCGTACCGCTCTTCCATTTTCATGACGTACTTCGCGATTTTGTAGCACTCCAGCCGAATCAGGTGACGGTAGGTGACGCGGCGATTCAACTTCCGGTGTTGGATGCCGTCTTTGAGTTTCGTTTCCCAGGCGGTGACGAACGACTTACGCCCGCGTTCGGAGAGGAAGCAGGCGTCGTCCACCAGGTCGAAATCGCGCTCGGAGAGTTCGCGTTTGTTGCACATCCGGAACAGGAGACGGTCGACGAGCAGGGGCTTAAAAATTTCGCTGACGTCGAGCGCGAGACTGTAACGCCGTACGCCCGGCTCGTGCAGAAAGCTGACGGTGGGGTTGAGCTGGCTGTTGTAAATCCCATCCAGGCAGACCGAGTAGCACAGGGCATTCCCAAAACTCACGAGTGCATTCAGTTCGTTCGCCGGGGGGCGTTTGCGCCGCCCCTCCCAGGCGTAACCGGGTACGATGCGCGGAAACGCGTCGTAGTACAGCTGCCGGCAATTTCCCTCGATCCCCATCAGTTCCGGCACACCGGCCACCGTCCCGATTTGCGGACGCAGTGCTTCAATTCTTTCGATCAGATCGGCCAGCTCGCGGCCCCGGGCCTGGTAGTATTTCAAATTTTTAAGCATATTGAAAGTCGCGCCTTCCACCAGTCCGCCGGCGAGGTGCAGGCGGCGCTTCTTGAGCCGGTAGGCGTTGGTCTGGTTCACCAGCATCTGCCCGGCAAGCAGGTGCTCGCGGGGGCTGAAACTACCGGTATAGTGCTCGTAGTAGTCGAAAAAGTGTACCGGAATGTGCTTGCGCCCCAGGAAATTATAGAGGGCGCTGTTGGCGTCCACGCTGCCGAAAATGTAGAGGGCGCTCACGCCTTCCACCGGCAGGTAGCGCGGCTTCCCCTCCCCTTCCGCCGTCACCGGTTGAAATTTCAGGGTGTTGCCTTTCCGGCTCATCCGGCCGGGGTTGAAGAGGTAATACGCGCGCTTCATACTCATCTGTTTACCGACCGTTTTTTGGCGCGGTCGCAGGTGCAAGCAAAGGTCAGGAGCAGGGTGTGGGACAATCGCCCCCATCCCCTCAGATAAAACAGAAATCGTAGAACGCGCAGTTCTTACAGTACGCCTTTTTCACCAACGGCGGACAGTCCTCCAGGCCGGTTATCCGCTCGATCTCCGCCTCCCACCCCGGGATCGTCACCTCCCGGTCGGCGGTGGTGAGCTCGATGGTTTTCGTCCGTCGCTGCGCCGGGTACTCCAGCAGGCCGGTCACGCCCGTCACGCCGCGTCGCTCCAGCGCGTACAAATAGTACTTCAACTGGGCGACGTGGGCGTGTTCGAGCTTGGGGCTCTTCTTGGTTTCTTTAATCACCTTTTCCTTCGGGTCGAAGTGGTCTATTTTCAGGTTGCCGAGGGATAGTTGGGTCCATTTTTTGGGGCGGCGGGAGTAGGTGGACTGGTCGATCAGTTTACCTGCCGCCACGTCGGAGGAGTTGTCCTCCATGCGGATTTGGCGGTGGTGTAGCCATAGCTTTCGGTGGCATAGTAGTAGGTAGGTTAGGTGGGAGGCGGAGAACATTACAGCTGATTATCCGGTGACCAAGGATAGCCGTACATAGCTGCTAAACCAACTTCGTCGTCGTAGGCACCTTTATGAGCAATATATATGGTGGCGGCCTTAGACTTGCCCCTTTGACCAATAGTGAATTCTCTCCTTGTTAGGACTTGTTCTTTTCCTTGTTTACCAAGACGTTCGTCCTGCTCTACTTTGTATTTCGGAACCGTTACTCCATGTTTTAATGCGTAGGCATTCATAGCACCATAAGATTTGAAATAGGCCGATCCCGTCCATTCTGTCAAAACGGTAACCTGAGTTGGAATATCTCGGGTCGACCAATTTCCGATATTTCCCTCATCGTCGCTTGTTTGCTGTGCTCCCGTAAGAAGCCAGTTGCGTCGCATCAAGTCGATTAGTACTTTCCGGTTCTGAGCTGCCTTTGAAGTCGGTTCTGCCAATTGCTTATAAATGGTGTTTGTCAGTTCTACCAGCACCTCCGGTGTCAGGCGGAAAGGGAAACTGTTTATTTCATCAATGCTTTTTAACGTGGCTGCGTAGGCAGGATTTAAAGTCCATCCTTTACCTTTTTCCAAATTTCCGTACGGAGCGGGAAACGGCTCTGTTTCTCCTGTTTTTCGGTTGACTTGGGTCGGTTCACAAACATAAACACGGGCTTTACTCCCTCCGGCATCATTGATGGCAAAGCGAGCCAAACGACCAACACGCTGGGCAAGACGATCCCACGGACAAAGGTCCATCAGCATTAGGTTAGTACTGATGTTGATGCTCATTTCTCCGATCTGAGTGAGTACCGCTATTCCTTTATTTTCCCTTGCACCTGCGTTCGCGGCCTTTCCAAGAATGGCTTCTAACCGTTTTTCTACCTTTATTTTATCCGGCTCGGTGAAGCGGCTGTGGTATATCACAACCGGTATGTCTCCGGCTCGCTGCCGTAAATAGTCGTAGTAATTCAAAGCCCGAGCGACTGTATTGGCGTATATAATGCCACTTCCCTGAGCGATCATTTCATCTAGCACCTCAGAGCAATCTTCAGCTTTAGCTGCTTGCCCTTGCCAGTACATCTCCTTAATGACTTTCTCGCTGCCCGGTTGTGCTGTTTCCACAATTGGCTCTTCCACGCCATAGAGTTGACGGGCGGAATTCGGAACGGTAGCACTCATTATTAGCGTCGGCACTTTCAGGAGTCGCAGAACTTCCAATAATTGAGCAAGGTTTTGCTGTACGAACTCATCGTAAAAATCCGTTTCGTCAAACACAACACAGCTGTTGGCCAGAAAAAAGAAGGTCGTGTGGTGCTCTTCACGGCTTCCCGTCAGGCAGGCCAGCAGATGGTCGATGGTGCAGACCGTTGTTGGAAAGGCCAATAGTTTAGCTAACTTTTGTTGTTCTATCTCCAAGCTTCCCCAGGCGTCATCACCGTCGTCTCCGAACAGGTGGTGAAAGGCGCTGGAATGAAAAAGTCCCGCGTGTTCCAGATGCTCCCCAACTGAGTGATGCAATGAGTTGGAGGTAAAGCGGGTCGGCATCGCGATCACTAAGCGGTCGGCCTTGGGGTCATCACCGAGAATTTGTTCCGCAGCCCAAAGCAAGGAAGCAAAGGTTTTCCCACTACCCGTTGGGGCACGAAGAATCGTCCGATCGCGGTGAGCGTGGTCTATCGCGGCTTGCTGTACAGGTCGCAGTTTTGCGTTTGGTCCAAAACCAATCGGGCGGGCAAAATTATGGAGCGGCACCATTCCCGCATCTCCCATTCCTTCCCAACGGCTGGCGCGGGTGTCGGCTATTTGTAGTAAAGCACGAATAGCCGCATAACGATACCGCTGCCGAATGGCCTCGGGCAGGTCTTTCGTCTCCGTTCTTTCGGAATGCTGAGTAAAGTATTCGTAAGCAACTTCAATATCATACAGTTTCCTGTACTTCTCTTTTAGCTTGTTCCCGTCATTACGCCAACGATTTCGTGCGTAGTCGTTTGTAGACAATTTGGCGTGGTGTGCTGCAATTGCGGCCAGGCTTTCAGCTGGAAAGTCCGGCACCCAGTGTTTTAACCACGCAACGGATCCCAACTCATGGCGAAAACCCGCTGCTCGCAAATTTGGAGCTCCGTTATGGCTTTCCCGTTCGTAACGCTCGTGTGTTTTACGGTCGCTGTCAGCTTGGTCAATACCTTGTTGACTCAACCAGTTTTGATACAATTTTACGTCTTTGTCACATGCTTCTCGCCAAGGGGGTAATGCTTTACCATAGTCATGATAATCTTCGGCAAACACACAAAGTTGTTCCAACTGCTGACCGGTCAGATGTCCATACTTTTCGGCTAGAAATGGAAACCGTCGCCGAAGATATCCGCCAAACCGGTTTACGTTCAGGGTGTGCTCTTCCAGTGACAAGCCCGATGGCTTACCGTAATATTTTGCTAGACTTACCGTTTTCATTCCGCGAAATTTGGGCGGTAAAGCGTGCTTTCCTCCATCTTGAACAAAGCATTAACGTAGGCATCATAAACGGTATCACCATCACCTTCGTCATCTCCCAAAAAGTAGGTAGCGCCCCGTGCGTCCAACTCTTTCAGAATTGCAGCTTGCATTTTCGGCTTGCTGAAATAGTGTACTGCTTTACGACTCATTCCGGGGTCGAGTACAATTAATACCCGGTGTGGCTCACCACTCACTGCATTACGCGCCTGGTTGGCATAATCCGTCATACTTCGGGTCGCTTCCAAAAACATGCGTACGCGTCGGGCGTGTTCCGCATCATCAATATGTTGCTCGTAGTGAGAACTAAGGTGGGCTTCGCCGTCATATTCGAATTTCTTGGTTGCTCCTACGATGCCTACGTCGAGATGGTAGTTCATCACCATTTCGTCGCTTTGGCTGAATTCATTGGTGGCTAAAGCTTGCGCTTTCTCTTTTTTCTTTTTTCCAACTTGGTTGATCTTAGAACTGTCAGTATTCAAGCGAATAAGCAAGTCCTGACCAATACCGCTTTCCCGAAGAGCAACCGCCGGGGTTACGGAAAGAGGGGCGGTACGTCGCCCGGAGTAATCCCCCAGATTTGTATGGAGGAAACCGCCGAGATCACTCCGTAAATCCTTTTCAATATTGGTAGAAATTCCATCGCCGTTACTGACGTACGTTTTTCCACGTTTGCCGTCCGTTTCGTTTATGCGTTCCAGGGCGCTAAACAGAACATGGCGTTGCATTTGGCCGCTGATATAGACGCGGCCGTCCGGCCGCCGCTTTACGCTACTGGCGTTGCCGAGTAGTTTTTCTCCTCGGTTCGCAGCATGGTTTTCTAATGTGGCAACTGAGGTTACTAAGATGGATTTAATGGTAGACATGATATTCTATTTTTTCGTCCGCCGTTGATTTTTTTGGCGCGGACGCAGGTGCAAAATTGAGTTAGTTTAAAACAGTGTCAGCCAAGGCCTACATACCTTCTTCATCCGGCACGTCAGTTCCTTCCTTTGGCTTGTAATGGCTAAGGCGCATGAAAGCAATAATGAGGTCTTTTGCTTCAGGAAGTTCCACGTGGTCTTTCCCTTCAACGAGCATGGCACGCATTAGTGGTTCTGAAGCACTGTCCAAGTCATAGTTGGTCATCCGGGAGGTTAGAGTGCTGATTTGTGCCAGCAGACTTTCGGGCGTTCGTGCGCTACGGATGTTCGATTCCAGGCTGGCCAGTACACGAGCTTTGTACTCCCGTACATCTCGGCTGGTGACCTTGTCTCCCTCTTCTTTCTTTTGAGCAGAGCGGTAAGCCGCATTATTGAGGGACCGGCCAAGAGCAATGGCTGCGTCGACGATTTCGGGTTTTATTCCTCGTTGAGGCATGGTGAAGTATTTTTTAAAGATGGGTAAAAAGGAATCCGGATAAGTCGTACGTAACGAGAGTAAGTTCCGGAAAGCCGTAACGGTGAAGAAGCGTAAAAAAGAGTCAAAGTAACGGACGAACATCTTCCATTTGGTCCCCGAGAAGTCGAGCTTGTCCGGACTGTCATAAAAGCGAATGTGGGCCATTTTCTGTGTAGCGTCATACAACACTTGGTTGCTGGCTAGTTCTACGAGATGATGACCAACAGTTTCCTGACGGTTAGCATCGTAGCCGAAAGTGTAGATTGGCCTGCCGGTGATGCTTTGCAGAATTTGATCAACTTCTCCTTGCTTGATGGTCTCAGCACCCACGGATGTTTTGGTTTGTCTTACCCATCCGCTGAAGGCCGCGAGTAAACTGATACTGCCGATGTGAATACTGCGAGGCGCATAACGGTAGTTCCCATAGTAGATATTAGGCCTGGTAAACTTTTTGGTTTTTTCGTCGTAAGAAGACTTTAGTTTATCGGACGAATCCGATTCTAACAGACGGGCTAAAACATTTATGTAATTGACCAGCGGGTAGGTGTCGGTAGCTTGGTCATAAAAGTTCAGGTCTGGAATCAGACCAGCGTTAGTAAAGTTATCATAGTCCAGCGCGGCGGCCTTATATTTAGTTGTTACGGCGATGGCGGTGAATGCCGCAGAAAGAATATCATCCGGCGGGTCGCCCATTGATTTTTTGCCAGCATTGATTTTAGAAGTCAAAGGTGAAAAAGAGCGCTTCAAGCCATAAAGCTTATCCAACTTACCAGCGCCCACTAGTTTTCTGAGACTGTACAATTCTTTTACGAGCGGACCGGAGTTGTTTCCCGTCAGTACGTGTGGAGCCAGAAAGTATCCGTTAGCACTGTTCCGATTATTGGCGGATCCCGGTGCGAGCTTTTTATCGTCTACTTCAACCATTGAATAGATGACTTTTGAGACATCAGCATTATTCGTCCTTGGTGCTAGTAGAAAACTAAATCGCCCCTGTTCGAGTGCGTCATACGCTAAATTAGCGTAGTCACCCTCCTGGTTTAAGGTCGGGAACAGTTCACGTTTACCTTCCGATACTGCGTAAATAGCTGCGGCTAAACCATACCGGGGAAGTGGATGAAGGTTATTTGGGTCAAACATTTACAGTCCATTTTAAGCTGATCCACCCCTCGCTAGTACCTAGGTAAGTTGGTGCGACCGGTTTTGCTAAATGTTCTTCGAAAAGGTTAGCTAGTTTATTTGTAGTACAGGCTGGTATTGAATAGCTTTTATCCGTGATGACAAAACCACGCTTTTTAGGGCTCACGTAGTACATAGGGTAGCGCCCACCGAGTGAGCCTGCATTGATTTTCCGCTCATCAGTAGTAGTCAACTCTTCCAGCGGAATACGAACAAACTCTTTGCGGTCTCCGACCTCGTATTTTTCTTTAGCGCGCGCTTTAGCTTCAGTTTTATCCATCTTTTTGAAGTCGGAAGCTGAAGAGCGAAGATTTGTAATGAGTTCTTCTAAACGGTAGTCATAAATACGACTACCTCCGATGTAGTTCATACCACGATCTCTTAGGTGCATTGACCAAAGATCATCGTAGGTCATCAAATCATCCGGCAAATCTGCTGTACCTAACGCTAAATGATATTGTAGTAAACTAAAGTATTTACTCTTTGCAGCGGAAGCAGGTTTACCACTTAGCCAGTCAGAACCTTTGTAATTATTATTTTTACCATGTAGCTTTTTAGCGCGTTTTGCTAACCCTTTCATGACTTCCTTTCGCGTCTTATCTGGCAAATGCCAACCCAGGGCGTTTTCAAGTACACCAAACACCATTTGAGTGGGTGGAACAAGTTCTGTACGAAAGTATGTCCCCGGCTGCGCACTTACCATAGAGAGTGGCGCGAGCGGGGTTATTTCCAGCACCCCTTCCACCGCCAACTCCGGCGGCTCTAAGTAAAAACTAAGATCTAAATTTTCCATAATCACATTATTTTACAGCCCCAAATCCAATCCCAGTACTATTACCAATCCCCACATTCCAGGCAAACGCCAGGCAGTGCGGATCACCCTCGGCGATCACCGGGCA
>Ga0115029_1001921_pt1 | contig 13335 bp, 13 predicted proteins | sample SidtaG_3_FD_87297 | JGI IMG/M metagenome (GOLD analysis project Ga0115029, IMG submission 87297) | Marine algal microbial communities from Sidmouth, United Kingdom - Sidmouth_Asex1 metaG | ecosystem: Host-associated > Algae > Red algae > Unclassified | place: Sidmouth, United Kingdom | collected...
TCAGTGCAACCGGCAAGCCCAGCTAGTTAATGCGGCTTCTTCACCGCAGGAATCAGATTAATTGCGATGGACACGCGCCTGCCTTGCCCCTGAAATGGCCGCACGGCATGTTGCAGCCAGCTTGGGAACATCACGATCATGCCGGTTTTCGGGCGGATCGCAACTTCGCTTGGCATCGGCGCGGCGCCTGCTCCCAAGATACGCAGATCAGGTGCCGTCATGCGGATCATCGGCATACGCGGATCGAGCAATTGCAGCTCTCCGCCAAGTGCGGGATCATCATCCCCGTGATAACCATCATCAAGATAGGCCACCGCAGACCAGAAGCTGCCCGGATGGGTGTGATACTGGTTGGCATTGCCCTTTTCGCTGACATTGGCCCACATTTCCGGCACCCAGCCATAGCGCGTTTCGCTAAGGCTTTTTGCCTGCGGGCTCTTTACATCATGTGTGGCTTCATCCGCCATCGTCATGGCTTTGAACGCAAGCGCCTTTGCAGCCTCTCCGCCCCAATCCACCATCTGCGTGTTTGAATGCCAGCCGCCCAGATTGCTGATGGAAACGCCCCCCGCGTCGCGCACCATTTCCGCATCAATGGCATCGCGCAACATGCCAATGCCTGCCGCACTTTGCAAATGATCTGTCAGGAACGGCGTGGAGAAGAGGTGGCGCGCTTCGGGCATGTTTACGCGTTGAGAGCCGCCACACCTGGGAGCACTTTGCCTTCCATCCATTCAAGGAAAGCCCCGCCAGCGGTTGAAATATAAGTCATATCGTCTGCGACACCGGCGTGGACCATGGCTGCAACCGTATCACCGCCACCCGCGACCGAAATCAGCGATCCGTCCTGAGTCAAAGCAGCCGCCGTGCGGGCCAGCGCTACGGTCGCTTCGTCGAATGGCTGGGTCTCGAACGCCCCCAGCGGGCCGTTCCACACCAAGGTGGCGCAGGTTTTCAGCACATCGCCCAGCGACTCGGCCGCCTGCGGACCGATGTCGAGGATCATCTCGTCAGCCGCGACTTCGTGCACGTTGCATGTGCGCAGGCTTGCGGGGTTTTCCGCAAACTCCGTCGCCACGACCACATCGTAAGGCAGGTGGATCGTGCAGCCAGCCTCGTCGGCGGCATCCATAATCTTGCGCGCCGTGTCCGTCAGATCATGCTCGCACAGGCTTTTGCCAACATCGACGCCATTCGCCGCGAGGAAAGTGTTCGCCATGCCTCCGCCAATCACCAGATGCTGCACCTTGCGGCTTAGATTCTCGAGTACGGCAAGCTTGGTGGAGACTTTGGCACCGCCAACAACCGCAACGACCGGCGGCTTGGGCGTGCCAAGTGCAGCGTCGAGAGCCTTCAGTTCCTTCTCCATCGCGCGGCCCGCATAGGCTGGCAACAGCTTGGTCAACCCTTCCGTCGTCGCGTGGGCGCGGTGTGCCGCGGAGAAGGCGTCATTGACGTAGAAATCGCCGTGAACCGCAATAGTTCTGGCAAAATCTGGATCATTGGCTTCCTCACCAGGCCAAAACCGCGTGTTCTCCAGAAGGCCAATGTCACCAGCGCGCAGAATATCCACGGACTGCGCGACAATAGGCCCGGCTACCTCTGGAATGAACATCACTTCGCGATCAAGCACACGCTCCAGGTCGCCCTGCACCATGCTGAGAGACATGGTGGAGTGACGATCCCCTTTGGGCCGACCATAATGCGCCAGCAGCAATACTTTCGCACCGCGATCCGCCAGTTCCAGGATAGTCGGGGCTACTGCCGTCACGCGCGTCAGATCACTCGCCCGCCCGTCTTTCATGGGCAGGTTGAGATCGACACGAACCAGCGCGCGCTGGCCGGTCAGATCCTGCGGCAGGTCGTCGAGGGTCTTGAACGCGGCCATGCTGGCCTCCTTAGAACAATTGGTTTTAGAGGAACTTCGCCATGACACCTGCGGTGTCGATCATGCGGTTGGAGAAGCCCCATTCATTGTCGTACCAGCTGACAACACGAGCCAGCTTGCCTTCCAGAACAGCCGTTTCAAGCGAATCCACGGTGGAGCTGGCCGGATGGTGGTTGAAATCCTGTGAAACCAGAGGCTTATCGGTGTAATCGAGTACACCTTTCATTGGGCCATCGGCAGCTGCTTTCAGCGCAGCATTCATTTCCTCCGCCGTCGTATCGCGCTTTGGTGTGAATACCAGATCGATCAGGCTGACGTTGGGCGTTGGCACGCGAACGGAGCTGCCGTCCAGCTTGCCAGCGAGTTCAGGCAGCACCAGACCCACGGCGCGGGCCGCGCCGGTTGTGGTCGGGATCATGTTTTGCGCCCCGCCGCGCGCGCGGCGCATATCGGAGTGCATCTGATCGAGCATGCGCTGATCATTGGTGTAAGAGTGGATCGTGGTCATGAAACCGCGCTCAATACCGACAGTGTCGTTCAACACTTTCGCAACCGGGCTGAGGCAATTGGTGGTGCAACTGGCGTTTGAGACGATCAGATCATCGGCCGTCAAAACTTCGTGGTTCACGCCGTAAACGATCGTGGCCGTGACTTCCTTGGCGGGAGCGGAGATGAGCACGCGCTTGGCACCGGCTTCAATATGCGGGAGGCAAGCGGAGTGGCTCTGGAAAAAGCCGGTGCATTCCAGCACAATATCCACGCCCATTTCGCCGTGTGGCAGATTGCCGGGGTCACGCTCACTGGTCACAGCAATACGCTTGCCATTCACAACCAGATCGCTGCCATCGACTTCCACCGTGCCGGGGAAACGGCCGTGCGTGCTGTCAAAACCGAACAGCAGGGCGTTGGCATTCGTATCGGCCAGATCGTTGATCGCTACCAATTCGAGATCGTGGTCGTCACGTTCAAGAATTGCGCGGGCCACAAGCCGGCCGATGCGACCAAAACCGTTGATTGAAACTTTCGTCGCCATGAGAGAAACTCCTGCTTATCCGTTGAGATGTTTGGTGATTTGCGGGACAATCGCGTCCGCAGTAAGGCCGAATTTTTCGAATAGATCGCTTGCCGGAGCAGACGCGCCAAAGCGGTCTATCCCGAAGTTCAATCCGTCCGTGCCCGTATAGCGTTCCCAGCCAAAGGTGGTGCCCGCCTCGATAGAGATTTTCAGCGTATCGGTTGGCAGCATGTCGACCTTGTAGGCCGCATCCTGCTCATCGAAAAGCTCTGTGCAGACCATGGACACGACGTCAGCGCCGACGCCTTGTTTCTCCAGCTCAGCTGCGCATTCCAGCGCGAGCGAGACTTCGGAACCGGTGGCCATCAAGACAACAGCACGTTTGCTGCCAGCGCGCTTCAGGCGGTAGGCCCCAAAATTGCACATATCGACTTCATCAGGGGCGTTGCGCACTTGCGGCAGACCCTGACGGCTGAGCGCGATGACGCTGGGCCGATCAGTCTGTTGCAGAGCAAGCTGCCAACATTCCGCGGTTTCAACCCGGTCAGCCGGGCGCATCACCAAGACATTGGGCATCGCGCGCAGGCTTTGCAGATGCTCGATCGGCTGGTGCGTCGGGCCGTCTTCGCCAAGACCGATGGAATCATGCGTCATGACGTAAACGACCGGACATTGCTGCAGAGCCGAAAGACGGATTGCGCCGCGCGCATAATCGGTAAAAATCAGGAAGGTACCGCCGTAAGCTATGATACCTCCGTGAAGCGCCATCCCGTTCATCGCAGCGGCCATGCCAAATTCGCGAATGCCGTAGTAGACATAGCGCCCACCGTAATTCTCGGCTGTCATCGGATCAGTCGCGGCGGTCTTGGTATTGTTTGATCCTGTCAGATCAGCACTGCCACCGATCATTTCGGGCAGGAGCGGCGTCAACACGTCGAGCGCCATCTCACTGGACTTGCGCGTGGCGACCTTTTGCGGTTCTTCAATCCATTTACGGAAGATCTTGGTGGCCTTGTCCTGATCGCGCAGCTCGCCAGACATGCGGCGGGTGAATTCGGCTTTTTGTGACGACGCGTTGAGCCGCCCGGTCCATTCACAATGCGCTTCCTTACTGCGCTGACCGGTGGCACGCCATGCCTCCAGCACGTCATCAGGGATTACGAACGGGTCATGGGTCCAGCCCAGTTCCTTTCGCGCTGCTGCAATTTCGTCCTCACCTAGGGGAGCCCCATGAACGCCGCTGGTGCCACCCTTGTTGGGTGCGCCCTTGCCGATCACGGTGGTGCATTGGACCAGTGATGGCTTGCCCGTTACTGCAACGGCCTCATCCAAAGCGCGCCGAATATCAACCGGATCATGGCCGTCACACTGCGTAACATGCCATCCGGTCGCTCTGTAGCGTGCAGGAATGTCTTCCGATGAGGAAAGACCAACCGAGCCATCGATAGTGATACTGTTGTCGTCCCACAGGACCACCAGACGGCCCAATTTGTGGTGACCGGCAAGGCCAATCGCCTCGTGATTGATGCCCTCCATCAGACAACCATCGCCTGCGATAACCCATGTGCGGTGATCAACAAGATAATCACCGAAAGTGGCATTCAGATGCCGTTCTGCCATGGCCATACCGACAGCCATCGCCAGCCCCTGCCCCAATGGCCCGGTGGTGGCTTCTACCGCATCAAGCAGGAAGTTTTCCGGATGACCTGCGCAAGGGCTTCCGATCTGGCGGAAATTCTTGATGTCCTCGAGCGTCGGGGCGGCATAGCCAGAGAGGTAAAGCAGCGAATAGATCAGCATGGAGCCATGACCAGCGCTGAGCACAAAGCGGTCGCGGTCTGCCCAGTCCGGTGCAGCAGGATCGAACTTCAGATAATCAGACCACAGCACTGTTGCCACATCGGCCATTCCCATCGGCATACCAGGGTGCCCGGAATTTGCTGCCTGCACCGCGTCCATGGACAAGGCACGGATGGCATTTGCCATGGTGGGAAAAGAAGTCTGCTTGTCGCTCATTACATGCTCCATGCGCTGCACATCGGCAGGCGATTCGGTTCGGCGTTGTGTGGTGGTGGCTGAGCGTGAGGTCAAGCAAGACACCAGCCTTCCCCGCATGTGACTGCGCGCCCCAGCGAGGATTATTCACAGCTTTCCCGGTTAAGGCTTTGCTGCGTTGCGAAACTTGTCTAATCTTAGCGAATGGAAGGTGATCGCACCGAGGACCGTGTTGCGAAAGCAATTGCCCGGATCGACACGGCAGCTGGCCGTATAGCGGCTGCCGCTGCCTCCCGTGATTCTGGCGGCAAGGGCCATGATCCCGAATTGGAAGCACGCTACGCCGCGCTCCAGCGAGAAACTTCCGAAGCTCTCCAACAGCTCGACACATTGATCGGGACATTGGAAACATGAGCAATGTCACTCTCGAAATCGTCGGTCGCCGCTACACCATCGCCTGTGCCGAAGGTGAAGAAGCGCATATTGAGATGCTTGGCGCTTCGATTGACGAAAAACTGTCGCAACTGGAAAATCTTTCCGGGCAATCGGCGGAGCGTGTCCTGCTCTACGCAGCCCTGCTGCTTGCGGACGAGCTGCACGAATCTAACTCAAGAGGTCCTGCCAAAGACCCGGTTATGGCCGAGAATAACGCGATTCAGCTCGAAACACTGGCAGATAAACTCGAAGGCGTCGCAATGCAGCTTGAGACTGGGCCTACGGACGCCTAGATAAAGGTTGGCGGGGCTGCCCGGCACGAGCTGCATGAATATCCCTGAGGCTATAACCATTCCTAGGGAGCTGTCCCTACTGGGGCCACGGGTTCGTCCTGGAGGTTCTGGATATACGGCGCCCACCTGACGTTTTGTCGTCAGAGGATTTTCCGGCAAACGACCCACGGTGGTTCCGCCACTACCACTATCGCTGAAGCGCAGGATCATGTCTGAAATTTCCACCAGCAAGGCCGATCTGCGCAAGACACTGCGCAACGCACGCCGCGAACATGCCGCAAACTTGCCGCCTCAGGTAAGCGCGCTTGTCTTTCGGCGCCCGCCCGCGCCCGTGATTGAACTGGTGCCCGAAAGCGCTGTAATTGGCCTGTATTGCGCGACCGCGCATGAGGCACCAGCGGCTTCCTATGCGCGGTTCTTCTTGGAAGCCGGGCATACCATCGCCCTCCCCCGCATCAGCGCGCCCGAAGAGCCGATGCAATTTCATACCCACATTGATCCGTTCGAGCAAAGCGACCTGGAGGAAGGCCATAACGGTATTCTCCAGCCCCGAGCTGACGCAGCGATCGTGCGCCCGCAGGTGCTTTTCGTCCCTATTGTCGGCTTTACGGGATATGGGCATCGACTGGGACAGGGCGGCGGTTTTTACGACCGCTACCTCGCAAAGCACCCCGGCACTATCGCGCTAGGGATGGCATGGGATGTCCAAAAAGTGGATGATCTACCGATGGAAGACCATGACATGCCGCTGACCGCAGTCATAACGCCCACCCGCATTTACGGACCATTCTGATGCGCACTGAACCAACCTTGCGAATACCCCTGGGCATTCTTGGCCTTTGCGCAGCGCTCACCGTCTATGCGGTGGTGATAGCGCGCTACGTGCCCGAGCTGATCGGCGGCTGGCACAGCATCTTTCAGACAGTGATCTACCTGATCCTTGGCCTGATCTGGCTGCTGCCCCTGCGCCGCTTCCTGATCTGGATGGAAACCGGCCGCTGGGGCTAGCTTAACTCGCCCAAGCCTTCACGCCAGTCATCCGGCAAAGGCACCGGACGGCGCGTTTCACGGTCTACATAGACATGGATGAAGTGCCCTTCGGCGGCGGCTTCCTTACTGCCCTCTGCAAAAATCCCGACTTCGTAGCGAACGCTCGATGTGCCAAGCTTGGAGACTCGCACACCTGCTTCGACGGTTTGCGGGAATGATAACGGCGCGAAATAACGGCAAGATGTTTCGACGACCAAGCCAATCATCGCGCCGCTCTCAATATCGAGCAATCCGCGCTTGACCAGTTCCACATTCACAGCCGTATCGAACCACGAGTAATATATCACGTTGTTGACGTGACCATAGACGTCATTGTCAGCCCAGCGCGTGGGAATAGAGCACCATGCGCGGTATGCGCTGCGAGGTCTTGCAGGATCACGGCTCATGTATCGTATCTCACAAAGCGGCCTCATACATGCGCCGCGCATCATTGCGGGTGATCGGCACGGGGTTGTTGATGAGCAATCGCTCTTGCTTCATCGCTTCGTCTGCCAAAAGATCCAGCGCATCCGCGCCCACTCCTACGTCTTTTAGGCTTGAGCTGAGGCCGGTTTTTACGGTGATCTCGCGCAGTGCCTCTACCAAACCCTGTGCCTGCGCCTGTGTCCCCTGACCGGCCAGTGACGGGTCTATCCCCACCGCCAATTCCGCATACATCGCGCGCGCTGCAGGCATGTTGTGCGCCAAGACGTGCGGCAGCATCAGCGCGTTGGAAAGCCCGTGCGGCACGTGGAAGTGCCCGCCGAGCGGGTAAGCCAGTGCATGCACACCTGCGCAAGGCGCATTCGCGAAGGCGAGGCCTGCCAGATAAGACCCGCGCAGCATCGCATCCCTCGCGCTCAAATCACCGGGCTCTTCACAGGCTGCGATAATGTTGCCAGCAAGCAGCCGCAGCGCCTCTTTCGCCAGCGTGTCAGATAGAGGGTTCTTGAGCCGCTTCGTTGTGAAGGCCTCTATCGCGTGGACCATTGCATCAATGCCCGTTGCGGCAGTCACATGGCGCGGCAGGCCCGTGGTGAGCGATGCATCAAGCACAGCCCAATCCGCATAAAGTGCAGGTGCAACTATGCCCTTCTTGCTCGTTTCGCCTACGGTCAGGATGGAGATTGGCGTCGCTTCAGAGCCGGTTCCCGCAGTGGTCGGCACCAACACAAGTGGTAAGCCGTTGCCCCGCGCCAGATCAACGCCGTAGATCGCTTCGATATCATCACCCGTACCAAGCAGATACGCCGCAGCCTTGGCAACATCCATAGGGCTGCCGCCGCCGAACCCGATGACGCTGGTTGCGCCAATTTCAAGACCAATAGCCACCGCCTGCAACACGCTCGCCTCACTCGGGTCTTCGTGAACATCGTCGAAAATCGCGGTTTCTCGAGTCGATAAGCCTTCCAGTGCCGAATTGGTGAGACCTAGGGCGCGCAAATTTCCATCGGTAACAAACAGGACCGGGCCGTCCGGCAATAGGGACGACAGATCAGCGCTTGATCCGATCGCTGAGCGAATCCGCGGGCCGGGATGAAATGTAAATGAGACAGTCATGCTAACTGCTTTGCGCAAGGCCGCGGTCGCGCGCAAGCCCGTGACTGCGCGACGTCGTCTCTGAGCGAAGAAAAATTCCCAAGTGGCGCGAGTGACGGGACTCGAACCCGCGACCCTCGGCGTGACAGGCCGATACTCTAACCAACTGAGCTACACCCGCGCATTTAAGCGGCTTCAGCGCCTCTTGGGAGCCGCGCATCTAGTGTAGGCCTGATAGGCTGTCAACACACTGCGCGACGCTTTTTCGTAAGGCTGCTTCAACCAGCCAGAATAGTGGCCGGAGCCTCTATGCGCTTCTTCACTTCCTGCACGAAAGCTGCCGCGTCATAGCCATCGACCACGCGGTGATCACAGCTGATCGAGATATTCATCAGCTTGCGCTTCTCAATCCGCTCCTGTCCGTCCGCGCCGGTCACGAACATAGGCCTCTCGACGATGCGATTGGGGCCTATGATGGCGACTTCCGGGCGGTTGATAACGGGCGTTGTGGCAACGCCGCCAAGTGGGCCGAGCGATGTAATGGTGAGTGTGGAGCCTGAAAGTTCTTCTGACTTTGCACTGCCGCTGCGCGCGGCTTCAGCCAATCGGCCGATCTCGTTGGCAAGCTGCCACAGGTTCTTCGCCTGCGCATCGCGAATTACTGGCACCATCAAACCGTTATCAGTCATAGTTGCCATGCCCAGATGCACGCTGCCATGGCGCGTCACGACTCGCGCTTCATCATCGAAACGCGCGTTGATCATCGGGAAATCGGGCAAAGTCTTGCAAATCGCGCTGATGAGCAGCGGCAAAATGGTCAGCTTAGGCTTGTCACCCTTGTTCGCGTTTAGTTGCGCGCGGGTGTGCTCCATCTCGGTGACGTCGCATTCTTCGACATAGGTGAAATGGGGGATGTTGCGCTTGGCGGCAGACATATTGTCGGCAATGCGTTTGCGCAGGCCAATAACTTTGATCTCCTCGTCAGCACGCGTGCCGCCGGATCCGGAATAGCCGCCGCTATAAGCGATAAAGGCGTCGAGATCGGCGTGGCGGATGCGGCCATCTTCGTGCGGCTTCACTTGCGACAGATCGACGCCGAGATCCTTGGCGCGTGCGCGCACTGCGGGGGTCGCGAGCACTTTGCTGCTGGCAGGAACTGCCGCTACTGGTGCTGGCGCCGGCTCAGGGCTTGGTTCTGTAGCAGGTTCGGGTTCAGGAGCGTCAGAAACCGGCTCAGGCTCGGGAGCCGCTTCGGGCTCAGGTGCCTCACTAGGTTCATCAGCCTCATCCTGACCTTGATCGGGCAATTCGCCTTCGACCTCTATCACGACCAGCGGCGAACCAATGGCGACCATATCGCCAGCTTCGCCTGCAACTTCGACGATGATGCCCGTTACCGGGCTTTCCATCGGCATGGTCGCCTTGTCCGTCATCATGTCGACGAATTCTTCGTCTTCTTCGATGCGGTCACCGACCTTCTTGTGCCACGCGACGATTTCCGCCTCTGTGATGCCTTCGCCAATGTCGGGCATGGGGTGTGTATACTTTGCCATAGCGTTACTCGCTCAGGATCTTGTCGATGGCCTCGCCAATGCGGACAGGACCGGGGAAATAGGCCCACTCAAGGCTGTGCGGATAGGGTGTGTCGAAACCAGTGACACGCTCCACCGGAGCTTCAAGGTGGTAGAAACAGCGTTCGGTGACCAGCGCCGAAAGCTCCGCTCCGAAGCCGGACGTTCGGGTCGCCTCGTGCACGATCAGGCAGCGGCCCGTGCGCTTAACCGACCCCTCAATGGCTTCGATATCGAGCGGCACTAGGGTGCGCAGATCAAGAATCTCGGCCTCAACGCCTTTCTCGCGGCAGACGCTCTCGGCCACATGCACCATTGTACCATAGGCGATAATCGTCATGGCATCGCCTTCAGTAACCGTGCGCGCCTTGCCGAGGGGAATCTTGTAATAGCCGTCAGGCACCTGCGCATCGTCGCGGCCCTTCCAGTTCTTGGCTGGGCGGTCATAATAGCCATCGAAAGGCCCGTTATAGATGCGCTTTGGTTCGAAGAAGATAACGGGATCATTGTCTTCGATACAGCTGATCAGCAGGCCCTTGGCATCATAAGGGGTCGCTGGAATCACTGTTTTCAATCCGCAAACATGGGTGAAAATCGATTCGGGGCTCTGTGAGTGCGTCTGCCCGCCGAAGATGCCGCCGCCAAATGGGCTGCGGACCGTCATCGGGGCAATAAATTCCCCGGCAGAGCGATAGCGCAGCCGCGCCGCTTCACTGATTAGCTGATCAAGGCCGGGATAGATGTAATCGGCAAACTGGATTTCCGGCACTGGACGCAGGCCATAAGCCCCCATCCCCACCGCGACACCGATGATGCCGCATTCGGAAATTGGCGTATCAAACACGCGGGTCTTGCCGTGCTTTTCCTGCAAACCGGCAGTGCAGCGGAACACGCCGCCGAAATAGCCGATATCCTCACCAAGCAAGGTAACATCGGAATCGCGGGTCAGCATTACATCGAGAGCGGAATTGATCGCCTCGATCATATTCATGTGCCGCGCTTCGCCGGATTCCTCCGTAACGGGAGCTTCTGCGGTAAGTGTTTGCGTGCTCACGATTTGGACCTCCCTTCCGGGAATTTGATGGCGCGTTCTCGAATGGCTTGTTCAGCCTGTTCTTTCAGGTTCCAAGGCAATTCCTCGAACACATCTTCGAACATAGTGTGGAACGGATGATGCAGGCCGTGCCCGAGTATACCGTTCTTTTCGGCGTTCTTCTGCGCTTCCTTTACCATCACATCCAGCTCTGCATCCTGCGCCGCCTGACGTTCTTCATCCCATTCGCCAATGGCAATCAGGTGGTTTTTCAGCCGGTTGACCGGATCGCCAAGCGGCCATTCGCCCTGTTCTTCAGCCGAACGGTAGGCGGTTGGATCGTCGGAAGTGGAATGGCCCTCCGCACGGTATGTGAAATGCTCGATCAGCGTCGGTCCGCCATTGGACCGCGCGCGGTCAGCCGCCCAGCGTTCCGCCGCATAGACCGCCAGTGCATCATTGCCGTCCACACGCAGCCCGGCAATGCCATAGCCGACTGCACGCGCGGCAAAGGTTGCGCGCTCTCCACCTGCAAAGCCGGAGAAGCTGCTGATTGCCCATTGGTTGTTGATCACGTTGAAAATGACCGGTGCGTTATACACCGTCGCGAAGGTCAATGCGGAATGGAAGTCTCCTTCCGCCGTGCTGCCCTCGCCCACCCAGGTCGCCGCAATGCGCGAATCGCCCTTGCTCGCGCTAGCCATTGCGAAGCCTGTCGCCTGCGGCAATTGGGTCGCCAGATTGCCGCTGATCGTGAAGAAGCTCAGCCGCTTTGAACAATACATGATCGGCAGCTGACGGCCCTTCAGTTTGTCCCCTTTGTTGGAATAGATCTGGTTGATCATCTCCTCCAACGAATAGCCGCGCACGATCAGGCAGCCCTGCTGGCGGTATGAAGGGAAAATCATGTCATCGGAGGCAAGCGCGTGGGTGGCGCTGATCGACGTCGCCTCCTCACCCGTACATTTCATGTAGAAGCTGGTTTTGCCCTGTCGCTGCGCGCGGTACATGCGCGTGTCGAACGCGCGGACCAAAGCCATCTCGCGCAGCATTTGCCGCAAGGTGTCTGGTGAAAGGCGCGGGTCCCACGGACCGTGCGCCTTATTGTCATCACCCAGCACGCGTATCAGATCATCGCACAGCGGATGTGTGGCCTTCGCCTCGCAAACCTCATCCGGCCGAAACTGCGCGCCAGCTTCCGGAATTGTCAGATGACTAAAGTCGACCGCATCGCCGGGCCGATAATGCGGTTCTGGCACATGCAGTTCGAGCGGCGGACGGTTGCCGCCCTTCCCGTCCTTGGCTGTGGCCATTTGCGCTCTCCCGCTGTGTTCGTGTGACAGAATAATATTATATCTGCTGGGAATTATATTAGTTTCGCGTGAAACCGTCAATCATTGCCGATGTCAGACCGCAACCGGTGCCTTCAACGCAGCCTGCGGATCGTAATCACGCACTTCAAAATCCTCGAAGCTGTATTCAAAAATTGATGCCGGCCTGCGCAGCAAAACCAGCTTTGGATCGCCTGAAGGTTCGCGTTGCAACTGTGCTTCGACCAGATCGGTGTGGTTGAGATAGAGGTGCGTATCGCCCCCGCTCCACACCAACTCGCCGGGCTTCAAATCAGTCTGCGCCGCCATCATGCGTGTAAGCAAAGCTGCACCAAACAGATTGAACGGCAGCCCAAGCGCCACATCGCAGCTTCGTTGATACAGCAGGCAATTAAGCCGAGCCTCGTCGCCTTCACCGGCGACATGAAACTGATATGTCTTGTGGCACGGCGGCAGCGCCATACGGTCTAGCTCGGCAACGTTCCAACCTTCGATGATGTGCCGCCTACTGCCCGGATTGGTTTTGAGGCTCTCTACGACCTGCGCAACCTGATTGATGCCGGGGCCAGCCGTATATTTCCCGTCTGGGCCATATTGATAAGTCGGCCAATCAACCCATTGCTTGCCGTAAACCGGACCAAGATCGCCCCATTTTTTGGCGAAACTCTCGTCCGCGACAATCCGCGTTTCGAAATCAGCCTGCGAGATGTCTTCGCCGCTGTCCTTGCGATATTTGGCGAGCGGCCAATCGGTCCAAATCTTCACGCCCTGCTGCACCAAGGGCCTGATATTTGTATTGCCAGTGAGGAACCATAGCATCTCCCGCGCCGCTGCTTTCCAGAACACACGCTTCGTGGTGAGTAATGGCATTCGATCATCGGCAAGATTGAAACGCAGCATTGTGCCAAAGACGGAGCGCGTACCCACCCCTGTGCGGTCCATCCGTTCATCTCCATGCGTCCAGATATGGCGCATCAGATCTAGATATTGCCACTCGGGATGGCGGTTGCTGTCGGTCATGTTTGCACTGCTAACACCGCCCGCGCGGCGGCGCTACTGTCACAATTGGTGGTATTCCCGGTACCAATCAACGAAGCGCGGAACGCCTTCGTCAATTGAAGTTGTCGGTTGATAGCCCAGATCCTGCTGGATCGCATCAATGTCGGCATAGGTACGGGTCACATCGCCCTTCTGCATCGGCTGCCA
>Ga0115029_1001922_pt1 | contig 13334 bp, 12 predicted proteins | sample SidtaG_3_FD_87297 | JGI IMG/M metagenome (GOLD analysis project Ga0115029, IMG submission 87297) | Marine algal microbial communities from Sidmouth, United Kingdom - Sidmouth_Asex1 metaG | ecosystem: Host-associated > Algae > Red algae > Unclassified | place: Sidmouth, United Kingdom | collected...
GAAAGGCATCAAATTCAGAAGAAACTATGGTAAATCTGCTGCACTTCATACTGGATTCCAACAAACGAAAGGTGATGTAGTGATCACTATGGACGCCGATCTGCAAGATAGTCCTGATGAAATACCAGAATTGTATCGTTTAATCAAAGAAGAAAAATTTGATTTGATTTCCGGATGGAAAAAAGAGCGACATGACCCAATCGGCAAGACGATTCCATCGAAACTATTTAACCGAGTTACCCAATATATCACAGGCATTAAACTGCACGATTTCAATTGCGGCCTCAAGTCGTATCGGGGCCAACTCGTAAGATCAATTGAAGTCTATGGTGAAATGCATCGCTACATTCCGGCTATCGCAAAATGGGCTGGATATGGCAAGATTGGTGAAAAAGTAGTCCAACACCAAGCCAGAAAATATGGCGTTACAAAATTTGGCCTAGAACGCTTTATTAACGGCTTTTTGGATTTGCTCTCCATCACTTTCGTCGGTAAGTTTGCAAAGCGCCCAATGCATTTATTTGGATCGCTTGGTATCATATTCTTCACACTAGGATTCATCATTCTCATATACCTCACGGTCATGAAGATGATATACGACTATTATGGGATAGCTGATCGCCCACTATTTTTTATGGGAATCTTACTCCTTATTATCGGTTCACAACTCTTTTTGACAGGGTTTCTCGCGGAACTCATTTCGCGAAACGCGCCGAAGCGCAACAGTTATCATGTCGAAAAGAGAATTTAAGTCTACCGCGAAGTCTCTTTTTGCGATAAAACCTCCTAATCATCAAGCAATTTGCTCACATAGACCTATCTTCATAACTTTCGGTCAGATTGAAGCTCCTATTCTTGATTCATATAGTTGTTAAATGATACGTTGCATAGGGGCTGCAACCACTTTTGGTGTCTTTTGAATACAGCTAATATCTTTTTATGAAACATATATTATTTTCTTTCGCTATGGTCTTGACGATCTCAGCCGGTTTCGCACAGAATACTGTCGGCCTTCTCAGCTATGATCCGATGAAATCCTTCGATGGTTACAATCTCATATATCCGCACAGACAGCCCAATGTCTATTTGATCAACAATTGTGGGGAAATCGTTCATACGTGGGAAGACTCTGCCCAATTTGTACCGGGCAATACGGCCTACCTTTTGGATAATGGCGATTTAGTCAAAACCAAACGAACTGTGAGTTCAACTACGGACCGCATTTGGGCCGGAGGGGGCGGCGCCACTGTAGAAATCAGAAGTTGGGACAACGACCTAAAGTGGAGCTATACATTAAATGATTCTACCCGTCGTCTTCATCACGATATAGCTGTCACCCATGATGGTAATATATTGATGCTCGCTTGGGAACTGAAAAATGTTGATGAATGTCAGATGGCCGGCCGCGACACCTCGAATCTGGATGATCGTGAAATGTGGCCGGATATGATCATCGAAGTGGATCCAGATACAGACAGCATCGTCTGGGAATGGCACGTCTGGGATCACCTGATACAAGATCATGATAATAGTGTTGACAATTTTGGTGTAGTTGCCGTCAATCCAAATTTGGTTGATGTAAATTTTCCGTTAGACCGCAGACATCCAGATTGGATGCATAGCAATTCTATGGATTACTTGTATCAGCCAATGCCGATGATGGACATCGATATGATCATGTTGAGTGTCCCGTATTTTAATGAAATTTGGATTATTGACCATTCCACGACTACAGCGCAAGCCGCTTCTCATTCAGGTGGAAATAGCGGATTGGGTGGCGATCTTATGTTTCGATGGGGAAATCCCGAAGCATATCGATCGGGTGATTCGACCGATCAACAATTATTTTTTCAGCACGACGCCCATTGGGTAGATAATTATTTACCGACGAGTTTTCCTGATTATGGAAAAATTGCAGTATTTAATAATCGCGCCGGTGAAGATTTTTCTACTGCGAATATCCTTGAACCTGATTTTAATAATTATTACTATGAATTTTTAATGCAAGGAAATACTTGGCTACCTGAAATATTTGATAAAACATATATGCATCCGGAGCCAACGAAATTATTTTCGACAGGACTATCGAGCATTCAACGGTTGGCCAATGGAAATACGCTAATTTGCTCCGGTCGATTTGGATATAGTTTCGAGCTCACTCCGAGTAATGAAATTGTTTGGGAATATAAAACGCCATTGCAGGCCGGAAGCCCTGTCGATCAAGGCACCATGTTGTCAGCTAATGCAAACTTGACTTTTCGTATGACACGAATCCCGTCAGACAATGTAGCTTTTGACGGCAGAGATTTATCACCAAAAGGTTTTATTGAAACTAACCCAAATATTAATTTCTGTGACAGTTTATCATCTACAATGGATCGATTTGTCAATTATGATTTGAATGTGTTTCCAAATCCGGCAAGTGATCAATTAGTTATCGAATGGAACAGACCGGAAGAAGTCAACATCACCGTTTATAATGCTTTGGGGCAAATGAAAACGTCTTATCGCTCCGCCGGAGGAAGAATGTATGTGAATACATCTGGTTGGGAATCAGGATATCATTTTATTTTGATTAATGGCCAGGCGTCAAAAGTGGTTGTAATCGAGTGATTATAGGAATTAGAAACCAAACAAGATAAAGGAAATGGTAGGATTGTAAAAACCCGATTGAGAAACACAACTTTTTTTGAATTATCAACAATCACTAAAACAACACGTTATGAAAGCTCTAATTACAATCCTTTACATTTTCTTTTTTTGCGGATTATTTGCGCAAATTCCAAATGGCTCCTTTGAAAATTGGGAGACAGATCTTACGGACGAAAATCCATCTCATTGGACAACTAACAATGTCGGCCCCAATTTTATTTCTGTAACTAAGGTAATGTCATTGACAGATGGACTTTTTGCAATGAAAATCAAATCTAGAGGACCGTCATTTGAAGGATTAGGTCCTGGGAAAGTGTATTGTTATTTATTGCCCACCAATGTTTATAATACCCTATCGATGACTTATAGGATCGATTCTTTGGATACTGAATGTAATATTGAGATGATCATTTCTCAATTAAATGGACAGGAAGAAGAGCAAATCGGCTATTGGAAACGTGAAAGTGTATCAAACCAAGATGAAACTCTAGAAATTCAGCTTAGCAAAAATGTTTCTGATACTTTGAAGATTGAAATCCGGGCTAATAGCAGAGCAACTCCGATAGGGTATTCAGGCCATGCTGAAGTTGTGGTGGATGAAATGAGCCTGAGTTACTTATCCGCTACAAATACGGAAAAGAAAAGCGAAATCATGCTATTTTTCCCCAATCCGTCCACTGGAAGTATCTTCTTCAAAAATCTTCGGCATAATAGTGTATTTGAATTATATAATATTGATGGTAAATTGCTAAAATCAGGAGAGATAACTAATGAACTAATTCATATTCAAGATGAAGGAGCATATATTTTGAAATATGGTACGCTTGATGATTGGAAAGTTAACAAACTTATTGTACGAAAATAACTTCTCACTACAGTTGATAAAAAATAATAGCTTGCAATCGCATCGATACTTAGTTTGTCACCAAGACTATACGAACAATCACCTTAACTCATTGTCTACCTTATATGAATAAACCACATCTGTTTCTCGATCGCGACGGGGTCATCAATACAATAGAACACGGCTTCGCAAATACGATTGAAGATTTCTATTTTGATGAAGGTGCACTGGAAGCGTTGGCTATTTTAGCCCCGTTGTTCGAACCGATAGTCGTGGTGACGAATCAAGCGGGAATTGGATATGGGTTTATGACAAAGAAACAATTGGAAGATATTCACATCCATATGGTCAGCGAAGTAGAAAGAGCAGGCGGGCGCATTGATCGCGTTTATTATTGTCCTGGAAAAACGTCTGATGCCCCTACATGTAGAAAACCAAATACCGGTATGGGATTACAGGCGAGAGAGGATTTCCCAAATATCGATTTTAATAATTCTTGGATGGTCGGAGATCAAGCTACTGACATTGAGTTTGGTCAACGGCTAAATATGAGAACTGTCAGGATCACAGGAAAAAACCAAACGCCTACCCTATTTGAAGATATACAGTCTGATTTTTATCATGCCAATCTGTTGGAGTTCGCGCGAAATATTCAAAGGATAAATAAAAAAATTTAACTATAATGTTCAATCCAAAATACATTTCATCGGGAGCGCCATGGGAGGAAGTATTTGGCTATTCTCGTGCCGTTCGCCATGGAAATACCATAGAATTTTCTGGCACCGTATGTCCTCAAGAGAATCCAGGTGACGAATACGAACAGACAATTTCTATTTTACAAACAATAGAAAAATATTTAATCGCTGAAGGTGGTACAAAAAATAATATTGTGCGAACAAGGGTATATTGCTTACATATCGATCGGTGGCGAGAAATAGCGAAAGGGCATTCGGAATTTTTCGGTGAACATCGTCCGGCATCAACGCTCATTCAGATTTCAGGATTAATTGATGAAAAGTTTTTAATCGAAATCGAAGCAACAGCTGTTTTAAGTGAATAATTTCTGCATTAGTTTAGTTCCATATTCAAAAGGACCGTATGAAACATTATAAAATCAAAGAAATACACCTGACTTGGCAAGGCGAAGGATACCACACTGGACGTCGGGCTGTATTTGTGCGATTCACCGGATGTAATTTATGGAGTGGACGCGAGGAAGACAGGCATAAGGCCATTTGTCAATTTTGCGACACAGATTTTGTTGGCACAGACGGTCACGATGGTGGTCATTACTCGGCCAAAACATTGACCGATCACATATTAAATCTTTGGGACAATCCAGACGAGTGTCCGTATGCGGTTTTTACAGGTGGAGAACCTTTGCTGCAATTAGACGAGGCGTTGATTGCTGAATTAAAACGAAAAGATATAATCATCGCCTTAGAATCAAACGGCACGCTACCAGCGCCAGAAGGTATAGACTGGATTTGTATGAGTCCAAAAGCGAATACAACCATCGTCCAAGATCACGGGCAAGAATTGAAAATCGTCTTTCCTCAAGAAGGAATTGATCCTAAAGATTTCAACAACATGAAATTCGAACACCGATTTCTTCAGCCCATGGATGGCAACTTCACGGAACAAAATACCGAAGCCTGTCGAGCCTATATCCAAGAAAATCGGCAATGGCAGTTGAGTGTCCAGACGCATAAGATATTGGGGATACCGTAGGTATTCAAACAGCGAAAACTTGAATTATCCACCAGGATTTTACCGCTCAACCACGTTTATCGAGCGATTACTGATGTTCATCAAAAAAAAGCGGAGCACCAAGAACTATTTACCAACTTCATGCTTTGTTAAATTATCCGTTGTCTCAGGACAACAATCAATGTGTATATAAACTTGAACGTATGAAAGACTTTTTCAAATTTACTTTTGCTTCGTGCCTTGGCGTCCTTCTGGCCACCATCGTATTTGGTATATTCTTCGCACTCATCGTCGGAGCTGTTATTAATTCATCCGGCGGGTCAGAAGCTGACCAAGAGGTAAAAAAGAACAGTATTCTGACGTTGCGCTTGGATCAGTTTATGCCAGAGCAAACCAATAATACTGAAAACCGCACATTCAATTTCGAAAACCCTGATGTCCTTGGACTTCATGATGTTTTGGATATGATCGAGCATGCTAAAGAGGATGATAAAATCGAAGGAATTTATATCGATGGCGACCAGATCATGACGGGTTTTAGTAGCAGTCGACTTTTGCGAGATGCGATTATAGATTTTAAGGAAAGCGGGAAACCAGTCGTTTCTCATGCGAATAACTATGGCCAGATGCAATATTATCTGGCTTCTACGGCTGATCATATTTTTCTCAGTCCAACTGGAATGCTCGACTTTAGAGGTTTCGGTGCTGTAAGCCCATTCTTTAAAGGTACATTGGATAAGCTGGGCGTTGAAATGAATGTATTCTATGCCGGCGACTATAAAAGCGCGACAGAACCATTCCGACGAACCGACATGAGTGAAGAGAACAGAGAACAAACACGTCAATATTTAGATGAATCTTATAATCTGTTTCTAGAAGATATCGCTGCGCACACGGACTTGTCTAAAGCGACATTGCTAGACGCGGCGAACAGCCTCGACACGTGGAATCCGCAAAAAGTAGCGGACATAAACATGGTCGACGAATTGGGATACCGTTCTGATGCCATTCGAAAATTAAAAGAGCTTATCGAAATAGAGGAAGACGATAAAATGTATTTAGTCGATCCATCGAGCTACGGAATGTCCTACAAAGAATCGACGAGTGGAAGCAGTAAACAACGCGTCGCTGTGGTATATGCCGAAGGTGAAATCCGAGACGGAGAAGACACTCCGGGTATGATCACTGGCGACAAATATGTGGCACTACTGCGAAAACTCAGATACAATGATGATGTAAAAGCGGTTGTCCTCCGAGTGAACTCACCAGGTGGTAGCGTCATTTCATCAGATGCAATATGGCATGAAGTCGAGCGCATTCAAGAAGCTGGTAAACCGGTGATTGTCTCGATGGGAGATTTAGCGGCATCAGGTGGATACTATATCGCTTGTGGTTCAGATAAGATTTATAGCCAACCAAATACAATTACAGGTTCCATCGGTGTATTCATGATGATGCCTAACACGCGCGAATTCCTGGAAGATAAAATTGGAATGACCTTTGATACCGTGGCGACCGCGAAGTATTCTACCCGATTAAATGGTATTTACGAGCCGAACGCTGCAGAAGGTCAAGCGCTCCAAATGATGGTTGACAATTATTATCAAGTGTTTCTGCAACGTGTAGCTGAAGGCCGTGGGATGAGTGTGGAAGATGTACACAAAGTCGCACAAGGACGAATTTGGACAGGGAATCGCGCCCAAACGCTCGGACTTGTTGATGAAATAGGTACGCTCGAAGATGCTATCGCAGAAGCCGCCAGCATGGCCGAACTCGATGATTATCGCATCTATGAATATCCGAAAGTCAAGAATCAATGGGAGCAATTGATGGAGTCGTTTACCAATCAAGACAAGGTGGCCAAAGCTGCTATCGATGATAAAATATCGAGTGTCGTTCCCTATTATGATTTTTTAAATTCATGTATAGAGAGCGATGCACCACAGGCGAGACTTCCTATTTTTATCGAATATTAATAAGACACGACTAAATTAAAAAGCCGATTATGTTTACGAATATAATCGGCTTTTCTAATTCGACTTACTCTATCCTCGCTTTACATATTGCCGTTATTTTTTAATACTTTCACAACTTTACAAATCAATATTTCGATATGTCAAAAATGAAACTCGTTTCCTGGAATGTGAATGGCGTAAGAGCTGCCGTAAGAAAAGATTTCATCAATCAATTTAAAGCATTCGATGCCGATATTTTTTGTTTACAAGAGACTAAGGCACAAGATGATCAGGTCGCTGAGGCACTCGCAGAACTGGCAGATGATTATTACATCTACAGCAATAGTGCAGAGCGCAAAGGTTATAGTGGGACTTGTATTATTTGCAAGAAAGAACCTATATCATCTATGCCGGACATCGGCGTGCAGGAACATGATATGGAAGGTAGAGTTTTGAAAGTAGAATATGAGGAATTCAATTTTGTAGATGTGTATGTTCCAAATAGTGGCAGCGGATTGAAACGACTAGACTATCGCGTCATGTTCGACGAAGCATTCAATGAATACCTATACGAACTCACACAAGAGAAACCATTGATAGTGACCGGTGATTTTAATGTTGCACCGACAGCATTAGACTTATCGCGCCCAAAAGAAAATTATAATAAAACCAGCGGGTTTACGCAGATGGAAATTGACGGAGTGAACGCGTTGTATGGCATTGGACTATTTGACTCGTTTCGACATTTTCATCCAGACAAAGTTCAATATACATTTTGGAATCAGCGGACGCGTGCACGCGAGACGAATGCGGGATGGCGTATTGACTATTTTTTATTGACGCGAGATTTGGAAGACAATTTAGTTTCATCGGTCATACATGATCAAATGATGGGTTCGGATCATTGCCCAATTAGTATTGAGTTGGAGTTTTAAAAATTGAAGACGAATGGGTGCCAGACAAAATCTCGTCTGACATCTTAGGTGTCAGACGAGATTTTGTCAGGCACCCTCCAATGAAACAGCTATTTAGTACTGCAGCCTTCTTCCATCAAAACTTATAACTCAGCCCATTGCTCAGCCGATATGCAACGCGTGGTATGTCAATCGGAGGCCGCGTATCATGAAGATAACTGAAGGTCGTCGTGAATTTAAGCTTCGCCGTAATTCCAAGATCGAGTTTAACTCGACCCGACAATCTGTTATCCGCAAAGTCTGAAAGCAGCGGCTGAAAATACCAGGTTCCCGTCAGCTGTACTTGCTTACTCGGCTTCCAATTTCCGCTTACATATGCACTTAGCCGATGATCATGATTGAATTCACGCGGCTCGATGACTTCTTCGTATTCGAACATGTATAGCGTACCTTGATACAGGGCGAATTTTTTATTGCCAAATACTTTCAGTCGTGGACCTGTGCCACCCAAAATACGTTGGTTGACCTTCAATACTTTATTGAACTGTATTTGAGAAAAAACTTCCCAACGCAGGACTTCGCCTAATTTTCTATTATATCTCCCGTGCGCAAATCCAGAATTGACAAAGCGTTCCTTTCCGGCTTCAAGGACAGATAAATTGGTGAGAAACAAGTAGAGGCTCTTTTCGGACTTGTATTGCACGTGCGCATTCCAAACCAAAGAATATTGTTCGTCAACATCTTTGTTAAGACTAAAATTTAGGTTAATAGCGCCTGCCCATCCGACCGTATCAGTTACGATGCGCTTTTGTTCTATATTGACAATGGCTTGTGCGCGGAGTTGTCCGATTGTGGCGATTACCCATAAACAGGTTAGGCAGGAATACAAAGCATACTTCATCTTATATGCCTTGTGTCTGAAAATCACTTGGGTAAACAAGATGGCAAAAAAAATTATTGTTTTACCAATCGAGCCGAGCGACCTTTGCTCGATAAATTGTAGATTCCAGGCATTAATTTCGAGATATCTAGTCGATCTCCTACATGCTCCAATTGCATGACTTTACCTGATGAAATATTCACAATAGTCAAGTCGTCAACTGGATCAATAAAATGAATTTCCCGATCAGCCAATGTTGGATAAAAGAAAGGACGCTCATCTTTGCGAATGTTAGATTGAATCGATGAAAACTGAAATTCATGGGCACCGAGGTCAATTGACCCAGAAGCTATTCGGTCGACATCGCTAAGCTCATATTGATATTCGCGATTTACCATTAAATCGACTCCATTGATCGAACCATAATTAACGCCTTGATCTATCGCCGGAGACGTACTAGTAAGAAAATATATATTATTTAACGGATCGGAAAACTGAATTGAATCCGGATCTTGCATACAAAGAATATTTTCAATATATAATTCTCCTTGCACCATATTTCCAGGACCACCGATAACACAGTTTGCCACCAGCGTCGTATCCACATCGCCATTCATTGCAAAAAAAGTAGCGGCATGCCGATAACTAACGATCGTATTATTTACACAGAAAAAATAATCAGTCGGCTCATTTATGCCCTCCAGACCGTAGCCGATTAAGTTTCCGTTTTCAGCGGCTGGACCTTGAATTAGAATATTCCCTTTTATCAAGGTGTTACCGCCATTTGGTAAATCAATTAATCGACTTGATTGACCATCCGAAAGGTCATTAATGTTATTATATTCAATGGTGTGTTTTGCGGCTCGGGATTTTATATGGTGGCCGATAAACGCCTTTGTAAAATGACAATATCTAATGGTAAGTGACGAACTATGGTTCACATATACAGAGTGCGAAAAGCCGTCCCCAAAACCATTTTCATAAAACTCTGAATACTCTATTAAAATGTGATCCCCTGGATTATTACTCAAAGTGAGTATGCCCATTTCATTGTGGTGAAAAGAGCAATTTTGCAAGTTCAATACTTTTCCTTCGTGCCGAATTCCAGCTCCGTTGTTGTCTGGCACTTGACATTCTGAAAACTCAATATTATACAAAGCAGTTGTATCGCCTTTAATGACCCATATGGCTTTTCCTTGTGCGGCATTGCCGTCTGCGCGAAGATGCGCTCGACCACCAAGGCCGATGATCGTCAAATTGTCTTGATTCCAAACACCGACATTACCCAAATACTCTCCAGCATCGATATACACGGTGTCGCCATCACTAACGAGATTCATGACAGCACTTGGAACTTGATAAGTACGCCCTGGGCCAACGTTAAATGTGGTAGCCATTGCCACGATCGGAACAAAAAACAAAACGGTAATAATATATTTCATCTGATTGGAATTACGCACAGAATAAACATACACGCTTTTTGCGAATTAAACGGCTCAATTATACAACTGTAATTTTATGTAAATCCGGGAACCCGAAATCACGATCTTCAAAATTGTATTGAAATAAAAAAAATTAGTCGAGGATATAGCTCAATCCGATTAACAAGATCAGTCCCTCTCCTACTTCTTCGCCTTCCGTGCGAATATTTATTTCAGAACCAAATGATATGGATGGCAGAAAAAATTGATCTGTGACTCTAAACGGATAGGCCAATTGCACCGTCGGTTGAATGACTGTGATTCTGGAAATGCCTGTCACCTCATCGGGTTCACCCACGCGATTTGTCCAGTCAATTTTATTTCTCCATAAGTCGCAACGTGCACCAACTAACCAATGAGAATTACCAATATTAATTTGCCGATGGTAACCGATCGTTCCTCCCCATCCGCCACCGCGTTCATCTTCATGTAAACCCGCACTTCCGTGTCGTACAAAATTATAACCGGCGCGAATACCTAAGTAATTGTATTCATTTAATTCTTTGTAAAATGTCATACCAAACAATATGCCGGTAGGATACAATTGGACTTCAGGTCCTACAGCAATATTGGATACAAAAGCTTTGTCCTGTGCTTGTAAATTGTACAAGCCCACGGAGCAAAACAAAATATAAAATATGTATCTGATCATGATTCCGACTCATTTTCTGTCACGAGTCCTAATTTGATAGCTCGCGCATTCCACTTCTCTCGTGCCAGTCGCTGTAAGTCTTCTACCTTATCCAATTCATCGGTAATTTCAATCCCTAGAATTGTTTCAAGCAAGTCTTCCATCGTGACTATTCCGACAAGTGAACCATAATTATCAACGGCTACCGCCATATGAATGCGGCGCTGCACTAATACATCAAATAATTCGGGTAATGGTAGATCATCTTGAACAATCGTAATTTCGCGCTTTATATCTAACAATTTAATGTCATAATTATTCTCGGCCAAATTGGTGAGAATATCATCTTTTAATACAACTCCAGTGATCTCATCTTTTTGCGCTGCATAAATTGGAATTCTTGAAAATCGAATAGGTTTATTTTGATCAAAAAATTCTTTTAATGTCGATTGTTGTTGCGCAGCCATGATAACTGTGCGCGGTGTCATAATATCGCGAACATTTAATCGCTCCAGTTGGATTAAATTTCGAATGATCGCTGATTCACTCTGAAGCAAAGTACCTTGTTTTTCACCCTCGTTCGCGAGTGCAAATATATCTGCTCGGCTGAGCACGCTTTTTCCCTTATCATTTTTCAAGGACTTCGTTATCAGTTGAGATACCCATACGAGGGGCGCTAATAAAAATAGCAAAACCTTTAACGACTTCACTGTGAATGGCGTTAATGTTCGCCAAAAATTTGCTCCAATTGTTTTTGGAATAATTTCAGACAAAATTAAAATCAACAGCGTCATCAAAACCGCGACAATCGCCTCATAAGTGATCGAAAATGCGCCTAAGTCGATTGATTTTGTGCCGTACATACTTCCCGCCTGAGAGCCAACTAAGATGGCTCCAACGGTGTGGGCGATCGTATTTAATGAAAGAATAGCAGATAATGGTCTATCAATATCTTTCTTGTACGCTTGTAAAGTCTTCCCGAGCTCATTGCCGGATTCCAACTGCCCACGAATGTATGTTGGCGTGACTGATAAAATCACCGCTTCCCAGATTGAACACAGGAAAGAGAATACAATAGAAATAAGGGCAAATGCTATTAATGCTATCATGGCACGAAGATATGAAAATGGCTGTGGTTAAATATACGTTCGCTTTCTGCAGGTGCATTTCATTTTGTCGTTTTTATCCATCTCCAAATTTGCTTCCTTGATAAGTCACCACCGTTAAGTCGACAAACCCAAAATGGCTCTTTCATGAAATTGGCTCTTTACTAAGTTGACTCAATCTGGGTTTTCTGTGATTCTATCGTAAGCAAAACCAGGAAAATCAAAAAAAATTAAAATTTCTGCACTGCGGATGGGTATATTTTGGCAGTTGGCGACACTTACCAGTAAAATATTTTATATGATGCCTATCAAACAATTGCAGGCTGACCAGCTCTACTTAATCGAGGGAACAAGTGCGCCAAGCACTAGGTCTGTATAGTATTATTTCTAAATACTTTGGGATAAATCGAGGCGCGAAGAAGGAGAATAGCCGTAGCTCTGCGACTGATAAGAAACGAAGAGATATCACAAAGGATGACGAAATAATCATACATGAATTTAGTGCTTGGCGCACTAAAGTAGCCAATTCTCCTTTTTTTGAAAGTGAGGCTGATTGTAAGCTTTTTCTATCACTTGTGGACAAATATTTAGCGGACTATATGTTGATCAATTGCTTTCAAAACAGCAGAGATGGCTGGGCTATGATCATAACTACTAAGTCAGCTGAAGCTATTCGAACTGCCTATGAATACAGAAGAAAACAATCGAAGAAATGCAAAGAAGACTGCGCTCATCATGAAATTTGGAGAATGTTGTCTGATCAAATCCGAATTATGTTGAGCACCTATGTAAAAGCGACAAATGAAAATACTGGTCGAACCGGTGGCAAGGTAAGTGGCAAATACAAACGCTTTGTCTTTGAATCAGTCGAAGAAGCGGAAGCGGTCAAGGAAGAACTTTTAAATCTCAAATATGATCAAGCTCAGGAGTTGGAAATATATCGGCCTTCGAATGAATTGTATCGTGTGAAGGATACAGAGCGGGAACAATCAATTTATATGGGCTGTGCCCGGTTGGAATCGAGTGACTTGATTCGTGAATTGGGGATGAGGTGCTTGGATCTAGCGGGATCACTAATTGACGTACTACGTCAATTAGTCAAAACAACGCTTGACTTCCATTTCCCCCTAGAACCACCCATTTTATCCATAAACTGAGCAC
>Ga0115029_1001924_pt1 | contig 13308 bp, 8 predicted proteins | sample SidtaG_3_FD_87297 | JGI IMG/M metagenome (GOLD analysis project Ga0115029, IMG submission 87297) | Marine algal microbial communities from Sidmouth, United Kingdom - Sidmouth_Asex1 metaG | ecosystem: Host-associated > Algae > Red algae > Unclassified | place: Sidmouth, United Kingdom | collected...
ACTGCTGCGCGGTGTGGACCGTGAAGGCGTCGAGCGCGGGCAGGTTCTGTGCAAGCCCGGCTCCGTCCAGCCGCACAAGAAGTTCGAGGCCGAAGCCTATATCCTGACCAAGGATGAGGGTGGCCGTCACACGCCGTTCTTCAACAACTACCGTCCGCAGTTCTACTTCCGCACCACGGATGTGACCGGCGTGGTCACGCTCAAGGAAGGCACCGAGATGGTCATGCCCGGCGACAATGTGAACGTCGATGTCGAGCTGATCGTGCCGATCGCCATGGAAGAGAAGCTCCGCTTCGCCATCCGCGAAGGCGGCCGCACCGTCGGCGCCGGCGTCGTGAGCAAAATCACGGAGTAGTGCACTGCTCCAATAGCGTTGGTTTAGGGGTGTAGCTCAGTTGGTAGAGCATCGGTCTCCAAAACCGAGGGTCGTGGGTTCGAGTCCCTCCGCCCCTGCCAGTCTCATCTGGCAACCGGCGCAAAAGACAGAGGCGCGAGGCCCTTATGGTCTCGCGTCATTGGCATTCCAGGGAGGCCTCCCTATCTGGGGTGGCTAGACATTAGTAGAAGAGAGGCGAGCCCATGGCTGCCAAATCGACAGAGCCGCAAAAGGTAGGCCCCGCGCAATATGTGCAACAGGTCCGCCAGGAAACCCGCAAGGTCATCTGGCCGACGGGGCGCGAGGTCTATGTGACCTCGATCATGGTGCTGTTCGTTCTGGTGCTGATGGGCGCGTTCTTCTTTGTCGTGGACTGGGTGCTTGCCAACCTTGTCCAGTTCGTTCTCGCGCTCGGCACGTAAGGGGAATTCGATGCCTGCACGCTGGTACATCATCCAAGCCTATTCCAACTTCGAAAAGAAGGTGCGCGACGCGATCCTGTCGGAAGCGACGACCAAGGGTCTCGACAAGTTCATCGAGCAGATCGAAGTCCCGACCGAGAGCGTCGTGGAGGTCCGCAAGGGCCGCAAGATCGAGAGCGAGCGCAAGTTCTTTCCGGGCTATGTGCTGGCCAAGATGGACCTGACGGACGAGGTCTATCACCTGATCAAGAATACGCCAAAAGTGACGGGCTTTCTTGGCACGGCGACCAAGCCGCTGCCCGTGCCGGACAAGGAAGTCGATCGCATTCTCGGCAATGTCGCAGAATCCGCGGACGCCCCGCGCCCGATGATTTCCTTCGACATCGGCGAGAAGGTCAAGGTTGTGGACGGCTCTTTCCAGTCGTTCGAGGGCAATGTGGAGAGCGTGGACGAAGAGAATGCGCGTCTCGAAGTGCTTATCAATATTTTCGGCCGGGCCACCCCGGTCGAGCTCGATTACACGCAGGTGGAGAAGCTCAGCTAGTACCCGGCTTTATCACTCGTGTTTAACAGCGTGGGAGGAGCCATCCGAACCACGCACTCTCGTTTGAGGCATTCCGCTTCAAGCTAACTTTAGGAGAGCCTCATGGCCAAAAAGATCTCCGGCTATATCAAGCTGACGATCCCGGCGGGTCAAGCCAACCCGTCCCCACCGCTCGGCCCTGCACTGGGTCAGCGCGGCGTCAACATCATGGAATTCGCCAAGGCGTTCAACGCCAAGACGGAAGCCATCGACAAGGGCGTGCCCACGCCGACCATCATAACCGTCTATGGTGACAAGAGCTTTACGTTCATTACCAAGACGGCGCCTGCGAGCTATTACCTCAAGAAAGCGGCGGGTCTGAAGTCGGGGTCGAACAATCCGTCCAAGGAAGTGGCCGGTACGGTCACCAAGGCCCAGTGCCGCGAAATCGCCGAGGCCAAAATGGTGGATCTGTCCGCCAATGATCTCGACCAGGCCACCAAGATCATCGAGGGCTCCGCGCGCTCGATGGGCATCGACGTGAAGGGTTAGGGTCATGGCAGGTAAGCGTTACAAGGCCGCAGCAGCCGGTTACGACAAGGAAATCTCCGTGGATGTGGCGAAAGCCGTTTCCATCGTGAAGGGCAATGCCAAAGCGAAATTCGACGAAACCATCGAGCTCGCCGTGAATCTGGGTGTGGACCCGCGTCACGCCGACCAGATGGTCCGCGGTGTCGTGAGTCTTCCCAACGGGACGGGCCGCAGCGTGCGCGTCGCAGTGTTCGCCAAGGACGCCAAGGCTGACGAGGCGAAAGCCGCCGGTGCGGACATTGTCGGGGCGGAAGATCTGGCCGAGATGATCCAGAACGGCGAGATGGACTTCGATAAGGTCATCGCGACGCCGGACATGATGCCTCTGGTCGGTCGCGTGGCCCGGATCCTGGGCCCCAAGGGCATGATGCCCAATCCCAAGGTCGGCACGGTCACCATGGACGTCGAAAAGGCGGTCAAGGATTCCAAGGGCGGCGCTGTCGAGTTCCGCGTCGAAAAGGCGGGCATTCTGCACGCCGGTGTCGGCAAGGCGAGCTTTAGCGAGCAGCAGCTCGACGAGAACGTCACGGCGTTCCTCGATGCCGTCCAGAAGGCGCGACCCAGTGGTGCCAAGGGCACGTTCATGAAGAAGGTGAGCCTGAGCTCGACCATGGGTCCGGCCGTCAAGATCGATACGGCGTCGCTGTTCGATTGATAAGAATTCTGCCGGGGGGTTCGCTTCCCGGCTGATGGCCCGGCTTTCGAGACGGGTCGCTGTCCGAGACCGTCGGTGAGGCCGCCTGTTATCAGGTGGGATCATAATTCCGGCGCAGACAGGATATCGAAGATACTTTCTCCGGTTTTATCCGGAGGAGTGGGTTCGCGTCCTGGGACAGGCTTCCGCGCTTGCGTCTTTCGGGGCGTGTCGCGGAGACTACCGTAGCGGTTCCGATGGTCGGGGCCGCGTCAAACCAGGAGACCGCAATGGATCGTACTGAAAAAGCGGCAATGGTCGAAGCGTTGAAAGACGTGTTCGCCGGTGCCGGATCCGTGGTTATGGCCGAATATTCGGGCATGACCGTTGTGGAAATGACGGACCTTCGTGCCAAGCTCAGAGAGCAGGGCGCGACGATCCGTGTCGTGAAAAACCGTCTCGCCAAGATCGCCCTGAAGGGCACGCCCGCCGAGGGCGCGTCCGACATGCTCACAGGCCCCGTGGCTATTGCCTATGCCGAAGACATGATCAGCGCGCCCAAGGTGACCGTGGAATTTGCCAAGGACAGCGATGCATTCGCCATCCTGGGTGGTTTCATGGGTGACGAAGTGTTCGACGTGTCGGGTATCGAGGCTCTCTCGAAACTGCCCTCGCGCGACGAGCTCATCGGCATGGCCGCCGCCCGGCTTATCGGTCAGGCCTCCGAAGTCGCCCGCCGTCTCACCTCGCAGGGCGAAGGCCTTGCCGGTGCGATCAAGGTTATCGAGGAGAAGGCAGCCGCCTAACCACGACATCTATTTCTGCAGGCATTTTCGCCTAACCCACTTCGCCCGCTTTCGTGGGCACACTTAAGGAAAACCAAAATGGCAGACGTCAAAAAACTGGCCGATGATCTGATGGGTCTCACCATCCTCGAAGCCAAGGAACTCAACGACATTCTCGAAGAGAATGGCATCAAGGCAGCCGCCGCTGTCGCAATGGCCGGCCCCGCCGCCGGTGGTGGCGAAGCCGCCGAGGAAAAAGACGAATTCGATGTCGTCATGACCTCGTTCGGCGACAAGAAGATCAACGTGATCAAGGTCGTCCGTGCCATCACGGGTCTGGGCCTCAAGGAAGCCAAGGACCTGGTCGAAGGCGCACCCAAAGCCGTCAAGGAAGGTGCACCCAAGGCCGAGGCCGAGGACATCAAGAAGCAGCTCGAAGAAGCCGGCGCTTCGGTCGAGCTCAAATAATTTTGGGTCGGCCCTGTGTATTGCAGGGTCACTGAGATTCGGGGGTCGCATTCGTGCGTCCCCCACACTATCTAGGGCAACTGTCCCCACAGTATGTCCCCGACGACAAGTCCCAGGACGGACTCTAAACTCTCCACTGATTTCAAGGGCTGGAGGCCGCGCATCCTCCATGTCCCAAAAGGAAGGTACTGCTCATGTCCCTGACGTTCACCGGCAAGAAACGCATCCGTAAAAGCTTTGGGCGGATTCCCGAAGCGGTCACCATGCCCAACCTCATCGAAGTCCAGAAGTCGTCTTACGACCACTTCCTGCAACGCGACGTGCCGCCCAGCGAGCGCGACGGCGTGGGCATGGACGGTGTGTTCCGGAGTGTGTTCCCGGTCGATGACTTTTCGGGCCGTGCGCGTCTGGAATATGTGAACTTCGAATTCGACAAGCCGAAATTCGACGAGGAAGAGTGCCAGCAGCGCGACATCACCTTCGCCGCGCCGCTCAAGGTCAAGATGCGCCTGATCGTGTTCGATATCGATACTGACACCGACTCCAAGTCCGTCAAGGACATCAAGGAGCAGGACGTCTATATGGGCGATATCCCGCTCATGACGGATAAGGGCACGTTCATCGTGAACGGCACGGAGCGCGTGATCGTCTCCCAGATGCACCGTTCGCCCGGCGTGTTCTTCGATCACGACAAGGGCAAGAAGCACAGCTCCGGCAAGTTCCTGTTCTCGGCGCGGATCATCCCCTATCGCGGCTCCTGGCTCGACTTCGAATTCGACGCCAAGGACATCCTGTTCGCGCGGATCGACCGCCGCCGGAAGCTCCCCGCGACGACGCTGCTCTATGCGCTGGGCATGACCAAGGAAGAGATCCTGAACCAGTTCTACGAGACGGTCAGCTATAAGTACGACAAGAAGAAAGAAGGCTGGACGCTGCCCTTCGTGGCAGGCGATCACCGCGGTGCGAAGCTGCAGCGCGATCTGGTGGATGCCAAGACCGGCGAAGTCATGGCGCCTGCGGGTCGTAAGCTGACGGCGCGGAGCGCGAAGAAGCTGGCCGAGGCGGGTCTCAAGAAAGTTCTGATCAGCAATGAAGAGCTGGCCGAGCGTTTTGCGGCCGAGGATATCGTCAATACCGAGAACGGTATGATCTACGCTGAAGCCGCGGATGCGCTGTCCGACGAGATCGTCGAGGAGATCATCGAGGCGGGCATCACCGACATCGAAGTGCTGGGTATCGATCACATCAATATCGGCCCGGCCCTGCGCAATACGCTGGCCGCCGACAAGAACGAAAACCGCGAAATGGCACTGGTGGATATCTACCGCGTCATGCGTCCGGGCGAGCCGCCCACGGACGAGGCCGCCGAGGACCTGTTCCGTTCGCTGTTTTTCGACATGGACCGCTATGACCTGTCGGCTGTCGGTCGGGTGAAGATGAATTCGCGCCTCGACCTGGACGCAAGCGACGAAGAGCGCGTGCTGCGCAAGGAAGACCTGCTGGCGGTCGTCGATACGCTGCTCAAGCTCAAAGACGGCATCGGCTCGGTCGATGACATTGACAACCTCGGTAATCGCCGTGTGCGTTCCGTGGGTGAGCTGATGGAAAACCAGTACCGCATCGGACTGTTGCGGATGGACCGTGCGATCAAGGAGCGCATGAGCTCGGTCGATATCGAGACCGTCATGCCGCATGACCTGATCAACGCCAAACCTGCCGCCGCCGTGGTGCGCGAATTCTTCGGCTCGTCCCAGCTGTCGCAGTTCATGGACCAGACCAATCCGCTGTCCGAGATTACGCATAAGCGTCGTCTCTCCGCGCTTGGCCCGGGTGGTCTGACGCGCGAACGTGCGGGCTTTGAAGTGCGCGATGTGCACCCGACCCATTATGGCCGGATTTGCCCGATCGAGACGCCGGAAGGCCCGAATATCGGCCTGATAAACTCGCTCGCCACCCATGCGCGCGTGAATAAATACGGCTTCATCGAAAGCCCCTACCGCGTGGTGAAAAACGGCAAGCTGACCGACAAGGTCGAATACCTGTCGGCCATGGTCGAAGCGAAATACAAGATCGCGCAGGCCAATGCCAAGATCACGGATAAGGGTACGCTCGCCGATGAGTTAGTGACCTGCCGTGCCAATGGCGATGTGCTGCCCGTGGCGCGTGAAGAGGTCGATTATATCGACGTCTCGCCAAAACAGCTCGTGTCGGTCGCGGCCGCGCTGATCCCGTTCCTCGAAAACGATGATGCGAACCGCGCGCTAATGGGTTCGAATATGATGCGTCAGGCTGTGCCGCTGCTGAAAGCGGAAGCGCCTCTGGTCGGCACTGGCATGGAAAGCGTCGTTGCCGTCGACTCCGGCGCTGTGGTCACGGCCAAACGCGACGGTGTCGTGGAGCAGGTCGATGCCAAGCGTATCGTCGTGCGCGCCACGAAAGAGACGGACCTGTCAAAGTCCGGCGTGGACATCTACAACCTGTTGAAATTCCAGCGCTCCAACCAGTCCACCTGCATCAACCAGCGTCCGCTGGTGAAGGTCGGCGACGACGTGAAAATGGGCGACATCATCGCCGATGGGCCGTCCACGCAGTTCGGCGAGCTGGCGCTCGGCAAGAACGTGCTCGTCGCGTTCATGCCGTGGAATGGCTACAACTATGAGGATTCCATCCTGATCTCCGAGCGCATCGTGCATGACGATGTCTATACCTCGCTCCACCTCGAAGAATTCCAGGTGATGGCGCGGGACACCAAGCTCGGGCCGGAAGAGATCACACGCGATATTCCCAATGTCGGTGAGGAAGCGCTCCGTAACCTTGATGAAGCCGGTATCGTGGCCGTGGGTGCGGAAGTGCACTCCGGTGACATTCTCTGCGGCAAGGTCACGCCCAAGGGCGAGTCCCCGATGACGCCGGAAGAAAAGCTCCTGCGCGCCATCTTTGGTGAGAAGGCGTCGGATGTGCGCGATACCTCACTAAAACTGCCACCTGGAGCCTCCGGCACGGTCGTGGAAGTGCGCGTGTTCAACCGCCACGGCGTCGATAAGGACGAGCGTGCGATGCAGATCGAGCGCGAGGAAATCGAAAACCTCGGCAAGGATCGCGATGACGAGCTGAAAATTCTCGAGCGTTCCATCTATGGCAACGTCAAGAACACGCTCATGGGCAAGGTTGCGGTCTCCGGGCCACGCGGCTTTACCAAAGGCCCGATCACGGACGAGACGCTGGGCGATATTCCGCGCAGTGACTGGTGGCGTATCGGAGTCGATGACGAGCAGGCGATTGGCGAGCTGGAAGCCCTCAAGGAGCAGTACGACTCCGCCAAGGCGCGCCTTGATGCCCGTTTCGACGACAAGGTCGATAAGCTGCAACGCGGCGACGACCTGCCACCGGGCGTGATGAAAATGGTCAAGGTTTTCGTGGCGGTGAAGCGCAAGCTCCAGCCCGGCGATAAAATGGCCGGACGTCACGGCAATAAGGGGGTCATCTCCAAGATCAACCCGATCGAGGACATGCCCTTCCTGCCGAACGGCAAGGCCGTTGATATCGTGCTGAACCCGCTGGGCGTGCCCTCGCGGATGAACGTCGGTCAGATTCTGGAAACGCACCTGGGTTGGGCGTGTTCGGGTATGGGCGACGTCATCAACAACGCGCTGGAAGCCTATAAGCAGGACGGCGATATCGGCGAGGTCAAGGACGCGCTGAAGCTGACTTATGGCGACGATCAGGAAATGCCGCGCAAGAATGCGGAAATCCTGGAGCTTGCCGAGAATCTCGTGCCCGGCGTGCCGATTGCGACACCCGTGTTCGATGGCGCGCGCGAGCCCGACATTGTCGAGATGCTGACCAAGGCGGGCCTCACAGAGTCCGGTCAGGTCACGCTCTTTGACGGTCGCACGGGCGAGAAGTTCACGCGTCCCGTGACGGTCGGCTATAAATATCTGCTCAAGCTGCATCACCTCGTGGACGACAAGATCCACGCGCGGAGCATTGGGCCGTACTCCCTCGTCACGCAGCAGCCGCTGGGTGGTAAGGCGCAGTTCGGTGGCCAGCGCTTCGGTGAGATGGAAGTCTGGGCGCTCGAAGCCTACGGCGCCGCCTACACCCTGCAGGAAATGCTGACGGTGAAGTCGGATGACGTCGCGGGCCGGACCAAGGTCTATGAGAGCATTGTCCGCGGCGATGATGCCTTTGAAAGCGGCATTCCGGAGAGCTTCAACGTGCTTGTGAAGGAGATCCGGAGTCTGGGTCTCAATATCGAGCTGACGAACGGGTAAATTTCAGGTCCCCGCACTTGATGCGGGGGCTCCATTCCTCTTGTGCTGGCTCTGTTTGCACATGAGGTTTGGGACACCCACACAGGGAGGTCCCGCATCAAGTGCGGGAACCTTCTGAGAGATTTTAAAGGCTGACCCGGACGCGGTGATGCCAACTGAAAGGAAGACCCCATGAACCAAGAGGTCATGAACATCTTCAACCCGGCGCAAGAAGGGCCTACCTTCGACCGGATCAAGATTTCACTCGCGAGCCCGGAGAAGATTCTCTCCTGGAGCTATGGCGAGATCAAGAAGCCCGAGACCATCAACTACCGGACGTTCAAGCCGGAAAAGGATGGTCTGTTCTGCGCGCGTATCTTTGGCCCGACCAAGGATTACGAATGCCTGTGCGGAAAATATAAGCGCATGAAGTATAAGGGCGTCGTCTGCGAGAAGTGCGGCGTGGAAGTGACCGTGACGCGGGTTCGCCGCGAGCGCATGGGCCATATCGAGCTGGCGGCACCTGTCGCGCATATCTGGTTCCTGAAGTCGCTGCCGTCGCGCATCGCGACCATGCTGAACATGACGTTGAAAGACGTTGAGCGGATCCTGTATTTCGAAGCTTATGTGGTGACCGAGCCGGGCCTGACGTCTCTCGAAGAGCGTCAGATCATGAGCGAGGAAGAGTACATCGATGCGCAGGCAGAATTTGGCGATGACAGCTTTACCGCTGGTATCGGTGCCGAAGCCGTGCGCGAAATGCTCGGTAATATGGATCTCGATGCGGAAATGGAGCGGACGCGCTTTGACATGACCGAGACGGGTTCGGAGATGAAGCTGAAGAAGCTGTCCAAGCGTCTGAAGCTGCTGGAAAACTTCAAGACGTCCGGCAACCGTCCCGAGTGGATGATCCTGACACAGGTGCCGGTCATTCCGCCGGAGCTGCGCCCGCTGGTGCCACTCGATGGTGGCCGCTTTGCGACATCGGATCTGAACGATCTCTATCGTCGCGTGATCAACCGCAATAACCGACTCAAGCGCCTGATCGAGCTGCGCGCGCCCGACATCATCATCCGCAACGAAAAGCGGATGCTCCAAGAATCGGTGGATGCGCTGTTCGATAATGGCCGTCGCGGCCGCGTGATCACGGGGGCGAACAAGCGTCCGCTGAAATCCATGAGTGACATGCTGAAGGGCAAACAGGGGCGTTTCCGCCAGAACCTGCTCGGCAAGCGCGTGGACTATTCCGGTCGTTCCGTGATCGTGGTCGGGCCTGAGCTGAAGCTGCACGAATGCGGCCTGCCCAAGAAAATGGCGCTCGAGCTGTTCAAGCCGTTCATCTATGCGCGGCTGGACGCCAAGGGGCTGTCGGGCACCGTCAAGCAGTCCAAGAAGCTGGTCGAGAAAGAGCGTCCCGAAGTCTGGGATATCCTCGATGAAGTGATCCGGGAGCACCCGGTTCTCTTGAACCGAGCGCCGACATTGCACCGTCTGGGCATCCAGGCGTTCGAGCCGAAGCTGACCGAAGGCAAGGCCATCCAGCTGCACCCGCTGGTGTGTACGGCGTTCAATGCCGACTTCGATGGTGACCAGATGGCCGTTCACGTGCCGCTGTCGATCGAGGCGCAACTCGAAGCGCGTGTGCTTATGATGAGCACGAACAACATCCTGTCGCCCGCCAACGGCAAGCCGATCATCGTGCCGAGCCAGGATATCGTGCTGGGTCTGTATTACATGAGCCTGATGCGGGATGACGAAATCGGCGAGGGCATGATGTTCGCCGATATAGCCGAGGTCGAAGCCGCGCTGGATAACGGTCTGGTGACCGTGCACTCCAAGGTCATGGGTCGTTTCAAGGCGATTGATGAGGACGGCAATGTGTCTTATGTGACGCAGGAGACTTCACCCGGACGCCTGAAAATCGCGGAATACCTGCCGCTGCACAAAAACCTTGGGCCGGAGCTGATCAACAAGGAGCTCTCCAAGAAGGAGATCACCGGGCTGATCGATGAGGTCTATCGTCATGCCGGACAGAAGGCGACGGTGATCTTTGCGGATCGCGTTATGGGCTTGGGTTTCCGGGAAGCCTGCAAGGCGGGTATCTCCTTTGGTAAGGATGATATGATCATCCCCGAAGAGAAGTCCAAGCTGGTCGAGCAGACGCAAAACCTCGTGAACGACTTCGAGCAGCAATATGCCGAAGGCCTGATCACGCGCAGCGAGAAGTACAACAAGGTCGTCGATGCCTGGTCCAAATGTACCGACAAGGTCGCCGATGCCATGATGGACGAGGCGGCCAAGCCCCGTAAGCGGATCAACTCCATCTTCATGATGGCCGATTCCGGCGCTCGCGGCTCCAAGAACCAGATGAAACAGCTTGCGGGCATGCGCGGTCTGATGGCCAAGCCGTCCGGCGAGATCATCGAAACGCCCATCACGGCCAACTTCAAGGAAGGCCTGACCGTGATGGATTACTTCAACTCCACCCACGGGGCCCGGAAGGGTCTGGCGGATACGGCGTTGAAGACCGCGAACTCGGGCTATCTGACGCGGCGTCTGGTGGATGTGGCGCAGGACTGCATCGTCACCGAGCAGGATTGCGGCACGGAAGCGGGCATTGAGCTGAAACCCGTCGTCAACGGCGGTGAAGTCGCGGTGAGCCTGGGTCAGCGTATGCTGGGCCGTCACACGGCGGCCGACATCTTCGAGGCCGATGGCGAAATGCTGTTCCCGACCAACACCTATATCGACGAGGACAAGGCCAAGGCCATCGACGCGAGCGGTCTGCAGACGACGCAGATGCGCAGCCCGCTGACGTGCGAGACCGAAGTCGGGATCTGTGCGACCTGTTACGGGCGTGATCTGGCGCGCGGTACCAAGGTGAATATGGGTGAAGCGGTCGGCGTCATCGCGGCGCAGTCCATTGGCGAACCCGGCACGCAGTTGACCATGCGGACCTTCCACATTGGCGGCACGGCGTCGGTTTCGGACAAGTCCGTGATCGAGGCGTCCAATGCCGGGTCGTTCAAATACGAGGAAGGTTCCAACGTCATTCCCATGGCGCGCGGTTTCATGGTTTTGTCCCGTACTATGGAATTCAGCGTGCTGAATGCCGACGGCAAGGAGCTGGAAACGCACAAGGTCACCTATGGCACGCGATTGGCTGTGGCCGATGGCGGCGAGGTCCAACTGGGCGACAAGCTTGCCGAGTGGGACCCTTACGCCACGCCGATCATCTCGGAAGTGTCCGGCAAGGTGCGCCTGCTCGACATCGTCGACGGTGTGTCCGCCAAGGAAGAAACCGACGAGGACACCGGCATCTCGAACAAGCGCATCATCGACTGGCGTGCCTCCACGCGGGGCTCCGACATCCAGCCGCGCGCGGTGATCGAGGACAAGAACGGTGATCCGGTCAAGCTGGGTAACGGCAATGTCGCGAACTACATGCTGGCGGTGGATTCGATCCTGTCCGTCCAGGACGGCGACACGATCGAGCCCGGCGCGGTTCTGGCCCGTATTCCCAAGGGCGGTGCGACCCAGCGCGACATTACAGGTGGTCTTCCACGTGTGGCGGAGCTGTTTGAAGCCCGTCGTCCCAAGGATGACGCGGTTATCGCCCGCATCGACGGCATGATCGAGTTCACGCGCGAGTATAAAAACAAGCGCAAGGTCACGATCAAGAGCTCGGACGAAGCGGTCGAGGACGAAAGCTATCTGATTGCCAAGGGCAAGCACATGCTCGTCAATGATGGCGACATGGTCAAAAAGGGTGACTACATGCTGGACGGCAACCCCGCCCCGCACGATATCCTGGCCATCATGGGCGTGGAAGCGCTGGCGCAGTATCTGGTTGACGAAGTGCAGGCGGTCTATCGTTTGCAGGGCGTGCCGATCAACGACAAGCATATCGAGGTGATCGTTCGCCAGATGCTGCAAAAGGTCGAGATCACGACGCCCGGCGACACGACCTTCCTCAAGGGCGAACAGGTGGACAAGATTACCTTCCGCGAAGCCAATGACCGCGCTCTGGCCGAGAACAAGAAGGCGACCCTGGCCGAGGGCGATCCCGTACTGCTCGGTATTACCAAGGCCAGCCTGCAAACGCGCTCCTTCATCTCGGCGGCGTCCTTCCAGGAGACCACACGCGTGCTCACCGAGGCATCAGTGCAGGGCAAGGAAGACATGCTCGAAGGCCTCAAGGAGAATGTCATCGTGGGTCGCCTGATCCCGGCGGGTACAGGCGGCAATCTGCGGACGTACCAGAAACTTGCAAACGACCGTGACGAAAAACTTCTGGAAGAGCGCCGCGCCGAAGCGCCGGACCTCGAGGCATTCCCGGAAGGGCTCGAGGACGCCTCTGCGGCGGAGTAGGGTTTGCGACATTAAAATTGCGAAGCCGCTCCCTATGGGGGCGGCTTTTTTGCATGTGTCCTGGTGCTATCGCATACGACTTCGTCCCACGCTGTCGCGTGGGTTCCTACACGAGATCCAATCGGCGATTAAATTTTGCTGCGCACCGTTTCGTCACGACTTGATCACAGCGGAGACGAAGTCTCAGACCTATACGGTCGAGATTGTGCGGTGCTTGCGCCAAGGGTTTTTCGAGACGCCAGCTGCGCTAGCTCCTCAGGATGGGAATAGGTTTGGAGCCGATTGCCAGCTACATCCCAGGAAGGCTCGCAGAGCCGTCTCGAAGGACGGAGCGGGATGTATAGATATATATATCCGCACTTAGGGTCTGGATAATCTCCAATAAGTTCAGGCGCTTGCGGAAATATCGGGAGATATATCCACCCCCTGGGTGGGTGCGCGTATGCTGGGCGCATGAAAAGTTGGAAGACACCACCGAATGCTGACGTTCACGATACCGCACCGCTTTTTGCGAAGATGGAGCGGGTCGAGGGCTTGGCGCTGGCTGTGGTGGAGGATGAGGGGGATGACCCTGGCTTCAAGCTGCTGTCCTTGATCGTGGGATGGATGGCCATCCTGCAGAAGCGGATCGGGGTGGCGGAGCGGTGGAACCGGCGGGCGGCGCGGAAGCGGGAGATGCTGGCGAGCGAGGCGCTGCGGATGAACATGTGTGACCGGCTTGGGGGTGTGGGGGCGTTGGAGAGGTGGGAGGCGCGGGCGAGAGTGGCGCTTGCCCAGAGCCAGCACTGTCGTGCTGGTTCCTCCGCTACATCCGATCGACGATCGGATGTTCCCTGTGGGACCGCTTCGTCACCCCAACGAAGGCCGGGGTCTCCGGAAGGCGTG
>Ga0115029_1001927_pt1 | contig 13296 bp, 11 predicted proteins | sample SidtaG_3_FD_87297 | JGI IMG/M metagenome (GOLD analysis project Ga0115029, IMG submission 87297) | Marine algal microbial communities from Sidmouth, United Kingdom - Sidmouth_Asex1 metaG | ecosystem: Host-associated > Algae > Red algae > Unclassified | place: Sidmouth, United Kingdom | collected...
ATTTTGTCACCTGCGTGCATTGGTTCTACGTCACGGGTATAGTCTATGATCTCGCCCAATAGTTTTTCTTGTAATTGCGTATCGTTAAATAGCGCCGGAGAGACACATAAATATACCTGAGAAATCCCGATTTCGTAATCCCTGTTTTGAATTTTCGAAGTTGAGTTTCCGGCAGACAATAGCGTCGCCAACATATCCAACACCATCGAAAGTGCCGAACCTTTCCAATAGCCTATCGGAAGCCCCCTTTCATTACCAAGGATTTTTTCAGGGTCTTTGGATAGCACGTCATTATCGTCCCAACCGCCGGGATATGGCAGTTTTTCACCCTTTAATTTATAGTTGTTTATCGTACCGAACGCAAACTGTGAAATTGCCATGTCCAATACTACATGACCTTCTTTTCTGGGTATGGATACGATAAACGGATTATTTCCCAAACGACTGTGTTTACCGCCCCACGGCGGCATATTGGGTTGGGTATTGGTAAATAGGATAGCGATACAGCCTTGGTCAGCTGCTTGCCAGCCATAGCTGCCACCGCGCATCCAATGATTTGTATTTCTCAGGGCGACCAGCCCCATACCATGTTCTTTGGCCAAGGTAACGGCGCGATCGGTACATTTTATGGCATTGATAATTCCAGGGCCAAGGTTCCCGTCCCAACGTTCGATGCTTCCAAAAGCTTCCGCCTTTTCCGCCTTCGCATGTATTTGAATCAACCCTCTTTCTACATAGTCGATAAATAACGGAACGCGATTGATACCATGGGAATTTACCCCATCCATAGTACTATCGGTATAGGTTTTGGCCAAAAGCATCGCCTTTTCCGCAGTAAAATTGTAGTTAAGGAAGAGCTTTTCCAATACCTGCTGCATTTCTTGAGCAGGAATTTTTAATGGACTTGAAGACATCGTACGGATTATGGTTTATAGTTCAAATAATGCTTTAGGATTATAAATTACTCACGAAGCTTCGCATACAACCACTCATTTCGTAGCACACGCTGTTCGGGGAAAGTCCAATGTTGGGTTTCCTGAAAAACATGTAGTTCTTTTTTTGCAGGAATCACGTTATAGGCCGAAAAGGTGGAGGCCGGGGAGCACACATTATCGTTATAGCCCCAACTATACCAACCTTCTGCTTTTACTGAGCGCGCAAAGTTGACCACATCATAATATTTTGAGACCGCTATCTTTTCAGGTTTGTTCGAATATTCATCGACAAAAATTTGGGGCCACCCACCGGCACGGCCTTCTAAAAATCCCGTCATATCGGATAGCGCAGGGTAGAAGGCCGCCAAGTAGTCGATACGATCATCGAGACTTGCGGTTATAATAGAAAGTGCCCCGCCTTGGCTACCGCCTGTAACGGCAATATCTTCACCATTAAACTTATCTAAACTTTCAATAAAATCGACAGATCGAATACATCCGAGATATACCCTGCGGTAATACATATTTTCTTTGTCATCGAGATTGAAAATTTGATAGTTATTTAGCGGCCCTGCCCGTAAATCGTCATAAACGCCTTGGTCGAGATTAACGGGAATACCGTGAATACCGATGGTGAATGTAACAAAACCCTCTGAAGCCCCGTCAACATCACCATAATACGGACGAATGCCCGCCCCGGGAACATGCAAAATGGCCGGATACTTACCGTCGTTTTTAGGCGTACATAAAATACCATAGATTTTTCCATGAACATTGTCCAACTTTACATGGTACACATCGACCTTATCGGTACAGCGTTCGGGTATCAAAGTAAGTACTGGGTTTATAGGGACTTTGGCTAGTTCTTCTTTACCGCTGTTCCAAAAATCTTCGAAATCGGATGGCAGGGTAGTGGTCGGTTTTATCTTATCGGGTGAAAATCCGACCGTGGTATATGACGAATATTCTTTGCCATCAACCGTAACCGTAGCGGTACAGCGCAGAAAACCAGGTTCTTTGAATTTCTGCGCCTTAATCTTGGTATTGTTTTTTAATGTTAGGGTTCCCTCGTCCCAAATTTTGAGTTCGCGATAGCCTGCATCTGGCCCTATGGTGTAGTTGATTTTTACACCTTCCAAAGGCACATTGTTTCTCAGTACATTTATTGAAACCTCGGCTTGTTCGCCGGCATTGTATGTCCAGTCCGCATGATCGGGGCTAACGATAACCTCTACCAATTGTTTGCTGGGTTGAGCGGAGAGGTAAAAAGAGAAGAGGAGTGCGGATATTAGGGCGGCGTGGATTTTGTGTTTCATGTTTTTGATGGGTTTGCGATGGGCATTGTTCTTTATTAATGATAGGATAAAAATTACGATAGAGAGAAATCATACCGGATTTTATTCCCCAACTGAAAGATAGCGAATACTGATGGGATTTTAGGTTTGGTAAAAGTCGAATCGTACTGGGCAACACCTGTATGCCACTAAAGTTGTTATTCGAGCTCCTCCCCTAAACCGATGTTTGTCAGAACCTCTAAGATCAGGCCAATTTCCTTCTCGTGCATAAACCCATCGGCAATTGACATTTCCCCCAAGATTTCGGCCAATTCTTTCTTTTTTGGATAAGACATGGCATTAAGGATTAGAAGGCCCTGATCAGGGTCTAAGCTTCTGGCCTCCTCGATGAAATAGCCATTAAATTCGAATTGGCCCATTAATTTACTAAGTGCGCTAATTTCGCCTTCGTGCACGATGCTGTCGGCCTGTATAACCGAATCGATGACATTGACCAAAGCCAATTTTTCTTTTTTATCAAGTTTCATAGTTTCCTTTAAATCACTTCATTGAAAAACACTTCGAATATACCTTTTTATTGGTAAATTACTTCGATAGAAAATTGAAACGAATAATTCAAAAGGAATTTTTTGTTTTGGAGGAATTTTATAGCAGTTTTAGCTTCTGCCCAAAATGGAAAAGATAAATTGGATTACCCGAAGGTTTTAGCTTGACTTGACACTATACTAGGAACCCTTGGTCGGCAGCATATTCCGAATGGCGGTAATCTTCCAACGATTACCTTCGTAGACTACAATAAACGTACTCCACATTTTTCTAATGGAACCATCTGCATTGGCGATTTCATATCGCGTATCGACAAGGGCAGATTCGGCATTCAAAAAACGAATCTGGTCTACGGTCAAGGTTCGGCCTCCTGGATTGGAAGAAGAGCTACGCAGCATCCCTAGCTTGGCCGTTTTAAAACCCTTGCGCCATTCACCCGTCGAAACCAATTGATCGACTTCTTCGGTAAGAATTTGTCTAAGGAGCACGGTATCTTTTGCTTCACGGGCTTGGGCGTATTGGTCTATCAAGGCAGAAATAGCCTGCTTGTGTTTGCTATCGCCCGTTTCGTCTTGGGCATGGGAGCCCGTTATTAGGAGTACTGTGCAAAAGAACCGAATAAGCTGTTTTTTTATGGTCATAGCGTACTTTGTAAGTTTTAGCTCGTGATACGTTTATTTTGCCAATCGCCACGCCTTCCGGGGCTTTCGGGATAACAATTTATTGGCCTCTGAATCACCTATAAACTTTTCTTTATCCGGGTTCCATTGAAGCTTTCTCTTCAAGCGGTATGAGATGAGTCCCAAATGCATGGGTAGGGTCATTTCTCGGGCATAGGCGAGATTCGATTCCGGAGCGGCCCTTGACTTTACGGCATCCACAAAATTCTGTTGGTGCCCCGGAGAGCGGACGATGGTTTTCGGTACTTCCGGAATATCGGTAACCGTTTCGCCATTGATAGTGATTTCACGTGTTTCGTAATCGCAGATAAGGGTACCCTTGTCACCCTCGAAATAGGCTCCGATACTGCGTTCTGCGGCACCCGGTACTTTTGGGGGCTGGGTAGTCCAATGTAAGTTCAAATCCTCGAATTCATAATCGACATCGATCCATTTTGGGGTATCGGCAATACCTTCGGCTTCCTCACCTCTGGCAGCAATGCTTTTTAATCCCTTTGGTTGTAGCGCCCAGAAAGCCACATCGGCGATATGGCACCAGAAATCGGCGAAGATACCACCGGAATAATCCAAGAAATACCGATACGTAAAATGACACCGTTCTGGTATATAATCTACGTAGGGTGCAGGCCCCAGCCACATATCCCAGTTCAAGCTTTTGGGTACGGCAATACTTTTTGGGTGCCCCAAATCCGGTGGCGGACTGTTTTTCCATAACCGGACGGTATGTACTTTGCCGATGGCACCCGCTTGAATAATTTCTACGACACGGTGGTAATTATCGGTCGCATGTATCTGTGTGCCCAATTGAAAAATGCGGTTGTTCTTTTTCAGGTTTTTGAGCATCATCTGCCCTTCCTTTACATCGTAGGAAAGCGGTTTTTCGCCGTATACATCTTTACCGGCCTTAAAAGCGAGGGTAGCAATCTGCGCATGCCAGTGATCGGGCGTGGCACAGGTAATGGCATCGATATCCTTTCGATCTAGAATATGGCGAAAATCACCGTAGCCTTCCACCTTTTTACCGGGCTGAAGGGCTTCCATTGTTTTTAGGCTTGTGGCAAGGTGCTGTTCATCAACATCGCAAAGGGCCACAACATCGACTTCGGGCAGGCCTGCGAACCACTTCATATGGTTATTGCCCATACCGCCCACACCGATGTGCGCCACCCGTAAACGATCGCTCGGCGCAACTTTGCCGTATGCTGAGGGCAATAGGGTCAAGCCCAAAACTCCTAGGCCACTTTGTTTTAAGAATTGTCTACGATGGTTGCGGTTCGACTTCATAAAAGATGCGTTTGGTTCGGTTAAATATAGGTAAACCCCTAAACAAAACCTATGGAGCCTACTTTGGGAATCGTTCAATAATTAGCTCCTATTGCCGCCATTGAAAAAAGTTGGGTCATGGCCAACGCACTATTTGAATGGCATTTCTCGGCTACCCATCATAAGTATCGGTTTGGTCTGTTTTATTGTTGGCGTAGTGGTGTCGATTATTTGGATTTACTCGATAATCGAGATTTAAATGCTCCGACGCTTGCGTCGAAATCTAAGTTAAGGTTCCTTTAAATGCCTCGTGGGCTTGCCCCGAGGTTATTTACTCCTCTAATGCAGCTTTATATCACACGATTGATTTAGGGGAGGAAGCCGATTTAGTAAGCGAAACCTGATCAATCAGCTATCAACTGTTTCGGAAGTCTTGGTGTCAAAAACGCCCAAAGCTGTCAAAGCTTTGTCCACGGAAGTAATTCCCTCAAAAGTAAGCAGTAACCGTAGTCCGTTGCGGGTATTTTTTTCTTTCATTTTACAATGCTGCGGATGGCTCTGTACAAACTGTAGTACTTTGGTAAAAGCGGCACTTTGATAAAACCCCGACTTTTGATCGGCTATAAAATACCCGATCATCTTGCCTTTTTTTAGTACGATTTTTTCGAGTCCGATGCCATTGGCGATCCATTTGATGCGAACGGAATTCAATAAATCCTCCGCTTGGGACGGAAGTTCTCCAAAACGGTCTATCAATTCAGCCTCGAACTTCACCAACTCCTCTTCATCCTTCACTTGGTTGAGTTCGGTGTAGAGACTTAGGCGCTCCGTAATGCTGTTGATATAATCATCTGGGAACTGCAATTGAAAATCCGTATCAATTTGGGTCTCTTTCACAAATACTTTCTGCTTATGACCTTCCACCTCTTCGTAAAGTTCCTTGAATTCGGTTTCCTTAAGTTCATCAATGGCTTCGGACAAGATTTTCTGATAGGTTTCAAAACCTATTTCATTAATAAAACCGCTTTGTTCTCCACCCAATAAATCTCCTGCACCACGTATTTCAAGATCTTTCATAGCGATATTAAAACCACTGCCTAATGCAGTAAATTGCTCTAACGCTTCGATACGTTTTCGGGCGTCGGTGGTCATCACATCATAAGGAGGCGTGATAAAATAGCAAAAAGCCTTCTTATTGCTACGACCCACACGACCCCGCATTTGGTGAAGATCGCTCAGGCCGAAATTATTGGCGTTATTGATGAAAATGGTATTGGCATTGGTGACGTCGAGCCCGCTTTCTACGATGGTGGTCGAAACAAGTACATCGAATTCCCCGTTCATGAATGCCAACATCAAGGTCTCCAATTTCTTGCCCTCCATTTGGCCATGACCGATGCCTACTTTGGCATCAGGCACAAGACGCTGGATCATTCCCGCCACCTCTTTGATGTTTTCAATGCGGTTGTGGATAAAGAATACTTGTCCGCCCCTTTGAATCTCATAACTAATGGCATCGCGAATGGTTTCTTCGGTAAACCGAATGACCCGACTTTCGATAGGGTAGCGGTTTGGAGGAGGCGTGTTGATTACGGAAAGATCACGAGCGGCCATCAAACTGAATTGTAGCGTACGTGGAATCGGTGTCGCCGTCAAGGTCAGTACATCTACATTCTCTTTTATAGATTTCAACTTGTCTTTCACGGAAACCCCAAATTTTTGTTCCTCGTCGACAATGAGCAATCCGAGGTCTTTGAACTTTACGTTTTTATTGACGAGTTGGTGCGTGCCGATGATGATATCTACTTTTCCGGATGCCAAATTCTCCAAGGTTTCACGACGTTCTTTTGCGGTACGGAAACGGTTCAAATAATCAACGGTAACAGGCATCTCCTTCAATCGCTCCTTAAAAGTACGGTTGTGCTGAAAGGCTAAAATCGTGGTCGGCACCAAGACGGCAACTTGTTTGCCGTTATCTACAGCCTTAAAAGCTGCCCTGATAGCCACTTCGGTTTTTCCGAAGCCGACATCTCCGCAAATTAGACGATCCATGGGGCGTTCACTTTCCATGTCGCGCTTGACATCTTCTGTGGATTTACTTTGATCTGGCGTGTCTTCGTAAATAAAAGAAGCTTCCAGCTCATTTTGCAAATAGCTGTCAGGGTCATATTGAAAGCCTTTTTCAAGCCTACGTTTTGCATAGACTTTGATAAGATCGAAAGCTATTTTCTTTACCCGCGTTTTTGTTTTCTGTTTCAGTTTTTTCCAAGCTGCGGAACCTAGTTTGTATATTTTAGGCACGGCCCCATCCTTACCATTGAATTTTGAGATTTTGTGTAGGGAATGGATACTCACATAGAGCGTGTCACGGTCTCCGTACATCAGCTTGATGGCCTCCTGTTTTTTTCCTTCTACATCTATTTTTTGCAACCCACCGAACCTGCCGATACCATGGTCGATATGGGTCACGTAATCTCCGACCTCCAGTTTATTGAGCTCTTTGAGGGTAATCGCCTGTTTTTTCGCGTATCCGTTTTTCAGGTGGAATTTATGATAACGCTCAAAAATCTGATGGTCGGTGTAGCAGACTATTTTTTGGTCATCGTCGATAAAACCTTTATAAAGGGGGAAAACAATAGTTTGGTAATGAACATGGGAATTCGCATCCTCAAAAATGGCATGGAAACGTTTTGCCTGTTGTTCACTGGCACAAAAGATATAATTCGTATAGCCTTTTTCTTTATAACCGTTAAGGTTCTCGATGAGCAGATTAAACTTTTTATTGAATGAAGGCTGGGGTTTTGTCCGAAATGACACTTCGACTGCGCTCAGTGTGACAGATGTCAGGCTGAGCGCAGTCGAGGCACTTATTACCGTAAAATTCCCAATCTGCTTTCTTAACACCTTTGAATTCAAAAAAAGTTCGTCAGGCTCCGCATGTTGAATGTCATCGGAAAGTGTTTTAAAGGCGGCTTCGGCCTTTCCAAAGAAATCATCTAAACGGTCAAAAAGCAAATCTGTGTTTTTGGCGAAAACAATAGTTTCCGAGGAAACGTAGTTCAGAAAACTTTCACGTTTTTCCTCCATGAACTTATTGGCCACATTGGGGATGATGCTTATTTTCTTGACTTTTTCAGTAGATAACTGTGTTTCTACATCAAAGGTTCTGATGCTATCTACCTCGTCTCCGAAGAACTCCAATCGATAGGGCTCATCATGTGAAAAGGAAAACACATCAACGATACCGCCGCGTACCGAAAACTCTCCAGGTTCGGTAACAAAATCAACACGCTTGAATTTGTACTCGAAAAGTACCTCGTTCAAAAAATCTAACGAGAGCGTGTCATCCAATTTTATTTTAAGGGTGTTTTTTTCCAATTCCCTTCGGGTAACCACCTTCTCGAAAAGTGCATCGGGATACGTAACGATTATAGCAGGTCTCTTTCGGGAATTGATGCGATTTAAAACCTCTGCTCTGAGCAGCACATTGGCGTTGTCAGTTTCTTCGATTTGGTAGGGCCTACGGTAACTTCCGGGATAAAATAAAACATCTTTGGTCCCGACCAATTGTTCTAGGTCGTTCAGATAATATGCCGCTTCTTCCTTATCATCAAAAACCAATAGAAAAGGTTTCTCCGAATTTTGAAAAGCATCTGATAAGACGAAGGATAACGATGAGCCTGTAAGACCTTTTAAATGAATGCCGGTCGCCGAGCCTGCCTCGCCGGCAGGCAGGCGTAGTCGAGGTGAGGCAATAGCATCCCGCAGTTTCCGAGTTTGTGGAGACTGTGAAAACAGTTGTGGAATGCTACTTTGGGTCAACCGTTAAAATTTGAAATGCAAAGATAAGAATCAATTGTTATTGTAATGGGCACAATTTTTAAGAATATGGATTAATATAAGTACGTAAAAAATCGCATCTTGTTGATTGATTATAAATTTGATTTATTTGAGATGGAAGTTAAAAAATTCGATGTATTTGTAATAGGTAGCGGAGTGGCAGGGCAAACCGTGGTGAAAGCCTGTGTGAAAGCAGGACTTAAAGTAGCCATCGCCGATAAAAGGGAGTATGGCGGCACCTGTTCCAATCGCGGCTGTGACCCGAAAAAAGTACTCTTAGGGCCCACAGAAGTTTTGGAGGCAGCTGAAAATCTGACTGGAAAGGGTATTCAAAAAACACCTAAACTCAATTGGAAAAAACTACAAAAGCTCAAAAAGAAATTTACTAAAGCTATCCCGAAAACTACCGAAGAAAATTTGAATGCATTGGGTATTCAGATGTACCATCAGTCGCCTAAATTTTTGGATGTCCAAATCCTTTCGGTGGAAGGTAAAGCGGTCGAGGCCGATAAAATCATAATTGCCACGGGTTACGAACCTCGTCAATTGCCTTTCAAGGGCAACAAATTCTTGAAAACTAGCGATGATTTCTTAAAACTTAAGAAATTGCCGAAACATATCACTTTTATCGGTGCGGGCTATGTAGGTATGGAGTTTGCCCACATGGCCTTAAGGGCAGGTGCCAAGGTGACCTTGATTGATGAGGGAACCCGACCCCTATCTGCTTTTGACAAAGATTTAGTTCAAGACCTGACTTCATACTCCGAAAAAATCGGGATTGAATTTATTTTCGGCGCGAAGATTACCTCGGTCGAAAAACTACGAAAGAAGTTAATGGTTAACTATTCACAGGGTAACAAGAAGAAAAAGCTCAAATCACGAATGGTTTTTAATACAGCGGGTCGTGTTCCGGCGATTTCCCAACTCGATCTGGAAAAAGGGAAAGTGGCCTTCAACGAAAACGGAATCGAGACCAACGATTTTCTCCAAAGCAAAACGAATTCGAATGTTTATGCCTGTGGTGATGTTTCCGACAACGGATTACCCTTAACACCGCTTTCTGGAAGGGAAGGTTATGTGGTGTCCGAAAACATCCTGAATGGAAATAAGAAGAAATTGGAAATCCCGGTAATTCCGTCAGTAGTGTTCACCTTACCCAATTTGGCCTCAGTCGGTTATTCCGAAGAAGAAGCGAAAAGTCGTTATAAAAATATAGTCGTCAGACATAAATCCGTGCCGGATTGGTTCAATGCGAAGCGCATCAACGCACCCGTTTACGGGTATAAAATTATTCTGAACGAGCGTACCGAAGAAATTGTCGGTGCACATATTCTCGGCCCCGAAGCTGGGGAAACCATCAATATTTTTACGATGGCTATCAATGCTAAAATGACCGCTAAGCAGCTGAAGCAGACGATTTTCACTTATCCGTCTTGGGCCAATGATGTGAAAAGTATGGTCTAAAAGGAAGTACGAGGTACGAAATTAGAAGTACGAAGTAAAAAAGTTAAGAGGTTGGTTGGCAGTAAGCAGTAGCAGTTGGCAATAATTCAATTTTTTACTGCTTACTGCCACTGCCAACTGCTTACTTTTTCATTCTTTCCATCAATTTAAAAGCTGGATTCGTTTTGCGGTTTTGGTAACCGTGATAAGCCATGTATGCTAAAATTACGGCACTGCAGACCAAGGCAGAATTAGCAATAGTGTCGAAGTCGTCTTTGTGCCGAACGAAAATGGCGAACAAGGCCCAAACGCCTACCGCTGCGAATTCCCTCATATTTCTTTTGTAAATCAGTATAAGGTTCAAAACTGTAGCGATAATTATCATTGTGATAGTCCATGCTGATTCGGAAAGCAATCCGCCGTCCCATCCGATTTTAGCCAAGTAGGCCGAAACATTGGCTATGGTCGCTACGGCAATCCATCCACTATAGATGCAAATAGGCCACCAGACGAAGGCAATGGTTTCAATTGGAGCGTCCCAACGTTCCATATTGGTATTTAGAATAATTTTAATAAGCGAAAATAGAATACCGAGCATGATCAAAACCGAAAGCCCCGTATAATTGTAAATAAAAGCAAATACCCATGCTGCATTCAGAAGATTGGCGATTAAAAACCAGTATCCCGTCTGCTCGATAAAAGAATTAGGTTTTTCTGAATAGGCTCTTCTAACTTGAAAAACACCGTAAGCAATCAAGCTTAGAAAAATGAGGCCCCAGATAGCGAAAGCGTAGCTCGCCGGAGTAAACAAATTGTAGTACTCACTACTAATTTCACCGATAGTCGTTTCATTAATTCGAAGGGCCTGTGAAGCATAGTTGACCGCAATAACGAATACAACGGAGCATAAATTTAAAATCGCCAAAGTTTTTTTCATCACGGCTTTTTGATAAAATTAGTGATTACAAGAGTATTTTTTGTTGTCATTTGGTTTGAAGTTTAACTATTTTCGATATCGTCTTTTCCTTTTTACCGATTTTACGGGCACAGGTAAAACCGTGTCGCCCAACAAGGCAAAGACCTGACAGTTTTCTTCAGGTTCCATGATAAAAGACCCGGTGAATTCTCCAAAAGCTGGAAGCAAAAGTTGTGCTTCGGATTTAAAAAAACACCTAAGGCGCACAGATTGTCGCCCCATTCCACTTAACCGAATAGCCGGATGAATATGGCCGCAGAAGTTAAAAAACCCTTGTCGTTCTTCTGGATGATGGGTCAATAGAAAACCGGCTAATTGGATTTCAGAAACTACCTGAATTCCCAAATCCTCATATTTTACGGGGGAAATAATATCATGATTCCCGACCACTAAAACCATCTTCGAAGTAATCTTTGAGGCCCATTTTTCAAAAAGTTGCCATTCCTTGTTCAAGGAGGAATGAAAAAGGTCGCCCATAAATACGACGCTTTCAGGTTGGAAAAAATCAATGACCTCATCCATCATATCAAAATTTTGGTGAACAGCTTGTTGCGGTACCGCTGCCCCAAACTTTCGAAAGTGTGAAACTTTGCCCAAATGCACGTCGCTAATCAAAAGCATTGACTTTTCCTGCCAAAAAAGCACCCCCAAAGGGTGCATGGTGAAATTTTGATTTTTTATCTGAATGGATTCGGTGTTCACGAATAACAAAAATACCAAAATGATTGTTGCCAACCTGCAAGGTGTTGTCGCCAAAGGTGACCTCCTTGTAGGTTTGTTCGAAAGTAATTTTGCTGATGTATGGCTTGCCTTTATGTGTTGGAGGGGGGCTTAGACTTACAAGGAACCCTGCCGAAAATGGCGGGGAATACCTTGCAGGTCTCGATCAATATCGCTACTTTGTAACAACAATTTCAACCGAAAAAAGATGCCCAAAATCATAGTTGTCGGAAGTTCCAATACCGACATGGTGGTCAAGACCCAACGTTTTCCCGAACCGGGTGAAACGATAATCGGAGGTGATTTTTTTATGTTCCCTGGCGGAAAAGGTGCCAATCAGGCCGTGGCGGCTGTCCGTGCCGGGGGTGAAGTGACCTTTATTTGTGCGGTCGGTGATGATGTTTTCGGACAAAACGCATTGGATGGCTATCGTGAGGAAGGTATCGATGTCGATTCCGCCAAAATAGTTAAAGATGCGGCATCGGGAGTGGCATTGATTACGGTCAATGAAGAAGGCGAGAATGAAATTGTAGTTGCATCGGGAACGAACGCCAAACTCTCCCCGATCTATGTTTCCGAAGTGATGGATGAAATGGATAATGACGGCATCTTCTTGACACAATTGGAAACTCCGACTGAAACTGTGGAATATCTTGCCCGGTATAGTAAATTGACGAATCAGCCTTTGATTATCAATCCCGCTCCTGCCCAAGAATTATCGGATGATGTTCTAGATGGACTTTTTCTTATCACTCCAAACGAAACCGAAGCAAAAATACTGACCGGAATTCCGGTAGATGATGATTCGTCTATGGCGACGGCAGCTCTGGCTTTACTCAATAAAGGCGTACAAAATGTAATTATTACTTTGGGAAGTCGAGGTGCTTTTTTCATGAATCATGAGGAACGGTTTTTGGTTCCTTCGACCAAGGTAGAGGCGATTGATACCACCGCGGCCGGAGATGTTTTCAATGGGGTCTTGACCGTATGCCTTTCACAAGATATGGAATGGAAAGAAAGTATAATCTATGCCAATAAAGCAGCAGCACTTTCAGTAACAAAAATGGGCGCGCAAGGCTCTGCACCTTACAAAGAAGAAATCGAAAAGTTCTAGAAATATGTTTATCATTGAAACTTACGGTGTTGCAGTAGTTTTCTGCATTATCACCATGTTGGCTTGGGGCTCTTGGGCCAATACACAAAAACTGGCCGCCAAAGATTGGCGCTTCGAATTGTTCTACTGGGATTACGTTATCGGAATCGTTTTGTTTTCGTTACTATTTGCACTTACCGCAGGAAGCATGGGAGAGGGTGGAAGACCGTTTCTCGAAGACCTCTCTCAGGCTACTAACGACAATATTTGGTCCGCGGTTTTAGGAGGGATTCTCTTTAATGCGGCCAATATTCTTTTGGTGGCGGCCATAACCTTGGCGGGAATGTCCGTAGCTTTTCCTGTGGGGATTGGACTTGCTTTGGTCATCGGCGTAATCGTGAACTACATCGACGCTCCGGTCGGAAATTCTACCTTGCTTTTCGGCGGGGTAGCCTTGATTGTTTTGGCGATTTTATTGAATGCAAATGCCTATCGGAAGCTTTCC
>Ga0115029_1001944_pt1 | contig 13173 bp, 14 predicted proteins | sample SidtaG_3_FD_87297 | JGI IMG/M metagenome (GOLD analysis project Ga0115029, IMG submission 87297) | Marine algal microbial communities from Sidmouth, United Kingdom - Sidmouth_Asex1 metaG | ecosystem: Host-associated > Algae > Red algae > Unclassified | place: Sidmouth, United Kingdom | collected...
GAGGTGCCGTGCGGGCCTTGTCGGCCGCGCCATTGGGGGTGCCTGGGAAGGCCCTGCGGCTGAGGCGGCCTGGGGGATATCAGGCACGCCTTCGCAGGCCTGGGAACGCAGTGCCTAGTAAAAGAACGCACCCACTCAACATCATCGACTTCACAGTTGGCACTCGTTGGTAACCTGCCAATTTTTTGCTCTGGCGCGTCGGGGCGCCTTGCGCAGCATCGGGATGGCCCTTTTTGGTATTGGTGAAAACACACCCGCACACGAGCCTGCCATCCTCCCAGGGAGGAAAGGCCTCGTGCTGAACGCTGCCGGTGGCTCTGCTGCGTCTGTTGGAACGTCCACGATATATATGTATCTTTGTACGTCTCTTCTCCCCCTCCCCGCAGACCCCCGGTGCCGCTGGCCCCAGCGACGGCCGCGGATGCGTTCTCATGAAGAGCCAGACCTCTCCAGTGTTGTGTGGCCCCGCCTTGCACCAGGTGATGCGCCCGCACCTAATCTCCCAACCCTCGGGCAAGGAGCGGCTGCTGTGGACGTCGTGTGTCTGTGGTGCGGGCATCTGACACTTGGACAGACTGGGTGACCTTAAACACGCCAATCTTGCACTGCCCCTCGACCCGCACCGCTGCTACGTCTGCTCCCGTTAAAACAAAGCCAAGTTCGCCCGCTTCGGTACATATGACGCACACAACTCTTCTTCTCAAGCCATCAGCTTTTCAGCTACAGTTTCTCCTTTGGCAAAGATACACCTGAGGGGGGACAGCGGGCGATTTTTTGTGTGCTGCGTGGGAGACAGGAGAAGACCTCAATTGAATCAAATGATGCCGTTGTTGCCCACCTGCGGGGCCTTGTCGCTTGCAACCGTCTCGTTCGTCACGAACCGCGCCGCTGCCCACCCAAACGGGGCTCCAGGCCTCTGCTGTCGCGGTGGTCGCTGTGGGAAAATCAGCGACGTGAAGCGTAGTCACGAAAGCCGAAAACAGGAACGGGCGACGTAGCCGTCCGCCAAGCAACACCCCTACCTGGGGTGGTGCTTTCAGGGATGCTACGTCTGATGACCCGGGTCCGCCGCCCGCTAGCCGGTGCCGGCGGGCCTTGTTATCTACCCTCGCGCGGCCACCCACACGGTCCCACCACGCCTCCAGGCGCTTTCAAAGTGGACGCAGAGGTGCCCACGCAGGCCCCCACAGGGCGCACGCGTCCGCGCGCCCAGGGGTCCAAAACAAATCAAAGGCCCGCCGCTCTCACAGCGGTTAGGGCCCTCCGGCGCCGATACGTAGGCGCGGGGTCAAACATCAAGACGAAAGCGGCCCCTACCAGTGAAGGTCGGCCCGTAAGAACACGTCAAAATCGCAAAGTGGCGCCGCTCGATCCACCACCGCGGCGCCCATCCAGCCAAGCAGGTGCCGCGCGCGGTCCCACCACACCGCCGCGGCCCGTCATTGCCCACTGCCAAGGGCCCCCCATCATGCCGTGCGCGATGATGACACCAAGGCTGACAGTTTAGAATCTGTCGATTCACAGTCGCCCCATCAGTAGAAGTGCGCCGCTTCTGGTCATGAAACGTAATTTCATGTACTTTTTTGCCAGATGACCGTGCACATATTCTCACCGGATAATCCGAGAGCGTTCCAGTGGCGTTGCTTCCTAGCAAATACTTGGAATTGTTGGTGGTGCGAGCCCACCACGCCGCACCCGTGTGCAATGCATGAACACTTTTCAGGCGCTCTGATTGGTCAATTTCGGACTCGTCCTGACCGTCGAGTCGGTGCCGAGACATGCAGCACCAACATAAGCGCGGAAACTTTGGTTCCACCGTGCATCGGCCGATCGACCGGTGTCGTCCTGCTCTCGCCACCCCCGGCGCGCACGCGGTTGCTTGTGGTGTGTGCACCGTTGGTCCCTCCCAGGGGCCGACCCCAGCGCTCATGCGCTGTGCCCCCCCACCCCCGCTCGCCCTCCCCCATTCCGTGGTCCCACTCTGTGGTTGTGTTGGTTGTTTGCTCCCACCCGACGCGGTGGCATGTCGCACGCCGTGGGCAAGACGGTGTCCCGTCGTATCACCGTCGCGGACCTTTGTTTACCGGCCGAGTCTGCTCGGACGGTGGATCCCGAACACATCAATCGCATCAAGATCGAGGTCCAAAAAGGGCACTTTTCCACCAACGTGTTCCGCATGGTTGTCTGCGTTGCACCGGAGGACGCGGCCAAGTCCCGTCCTGTCGACTGCTGTCACCGTGGCAGCGCCTTGAAGCAGTTGGTCGACGCACGCGCCATCCCTCAAAACTATGAGTTTGTCGTCGATGTGCTCACAGACGACGATGGCCGCCCCCGCTATCTGACCACCACCGAGTGGGTCGGGTTGTCCATGCAGCTGAACGACGTTGGTGACAAGCGTGCCAGTGTGACCCTGACGGACACGCTCACGAGCGTCAAACTCCTGTTTGACAGTGTGTGGGGCGACCACCCACCACCTACCCACGCCGCTGCCCAGCAGTTTCTGGCGTCCAGGACGGTCGCCGCGCTCTACACCAACGGCACCGTTCCGGGGGATGAGCAAGCTCGCGTCATGGGGCTGAGCACGGTCGTCCTCGCGGTGTGGCCGTTCCTAAACAGTCCAAGCGCCTGGGCTGAGTTCCTCAGGATCACCGACGGGCGGCGCTTCTTCGGTGGCTACCCGCACAAGCGGTACTCCATGAGCATGCTCGGCAAACCGTCTTTCCGATTGCCACTGGCCGACTTGAATCCGGCGCTCGTCTCTCCGGCGCTCGCCGACGCGGTGCGCGTCGTCACGTTGCAAACCGCGGAGGCCTGGCTTGATTTACACACTGGCCATCAGGAAGATGTGCAGTTGCGAGATGCGGACAAGACGCCCAAGCTCTCCGTTCCGGTCGCCTCTGACCTGTTCTCTGCCGTGTCTTTGCACGTCTGTGGGATGGTCTTGTGTGCCAAAGATCGACTCAGCATCCTCGACGACGACATCCTCGATCTGTACGGTGGGGTCGTCGTCCATCCGTCGGCTGCGATTGCGACGCCTTTCGCTTCTTTTGTGTCCCAAAGACGTCGGCGGCCGTTGCGTCGTCATCGCCTATTGGCAGCACATCAGAGTTGTTTGTTGACAAGGCCAAGCGCCTGCGAGCACTCATTCGTTTGTCGTTGGATGATGGGGGCGCGCCTGTCCCGTGGTGCATTCCAGGCGTCGAGGACGACCCCGCTCTGTTGTCGGAACTTTTGCCGACTGAGAGCTCGTCCGACGGAGCGGGTGCGCGGCGGTTGGCATCGACACGTCCCGCCGTTTCCGAAGACGACGAATCAAACAAGTCCGGCGGCGGCATGATGGACTATTTTGCAGACATGAGCCAGGAATCTGCTGCGACTGTTGGGGACCCGCCCGCGACTGCTGCGGCGGGCAACACCGCACCCGTGGCTGAGCCTACTGCGGCTCCTGTAGGTGGTGGTGATTCGCCTCGAGCTGACCCCGCTGCGACACCCGCGGGGGGCGGCAGCGGCCCTGCGGTGGACCCCGAGGCGCCCCCTGCGGGGGGCGGCACCGGACCTACGTCGGACCCCGAGGCGCCCCCTGCGGGGGACCGGAGCGGACCTGCGGGTGCCGTAGAGGCGCCACCTGCCGAGGGCGGGATCGGACCTGCGGTGGACCCCGAGGCGCTTCCTGTGGGGGGCGGCACCGGACCTGCGGTGGACCCCGAGGCGCCCCCTGCGGGGGGCGGAACCGGACCTGCGGTGGTCCCCGAGGCGCCCCCTGCCGGGGGCGGGAGCGGACATTCGGTGGACCCCGAGGCGCCCCCTGCGAAGGACGGCTGCGCACCTGCGGGTGTCGGACAGGCGCCTCCTGCCGGGGGCGGGAGCCGACCTGCGGTGGACCCCGAAGCGCCCCCTGCGGGGGGCGGCACCGGACCTGCGGTGGACCCCGAGGCGCCCCCTGCTGGGGGAGGCAGCGGACCTGCGGTGGACCCCGAGGCGCCTCGTTCGAGGGGCGGCAGCGGACCTTTGGTGGACCCCGACGCGCCCCCTGCCGGGAGCAGGAGCGGACCTGCAGGTGTCGGAGGGGCGCCCCCTGCCGGGGGCGGCAGCGGACCTGCGGTGAACCCTGAGGCGCCGCCTGCGGGAGGCGGCACCGGACCTGCGGTGGACCCCGAGTCGCCCCCTGCGGGGGGCGGCAGCGGACCTGCGGTGGACCTCGAGGCGCCCATTGCGGGGGGCGGCACCGGACCTGCGGTGGACCCCGAGGCGCCCCCTGCGGGGGGAGGAACCGGACCTGCGGTGGACCCCGAGGCGCCCCCTGCGGGGGGCGGCAGCGGACCTGCGGTGGACCTCGAGGCGCCCCCTGCGGGCGGCGGCACCGGACCCGCGGGTGTCGGAGAGGCGCCCCCTGCCGGGGGCGGGAGCGGACCTGCGGTGGGCCCCGAGGCGCCCCCAGCCGGGGGCGGCAGCCGACCTGCGCGTTTTGGAGAGGCGCCCCCTGCCGGGGGCGGGAGAGGACCTGCGGTGGTCCCCGAGGCGTTCCCTGCGGGGGACCGGAGCGGACCTGCGGGTGCCGCAGAGGCGCCACCTGCAGGCAGCGACGAATCGCGTGGATCTGGCCCCGGTTCGGCACCTGCGGCAGGCGCAGCAACCACGCCAATGTCTCGGTCTTAGCCGTTGCGTACTGTCCCACCCGGTGCGGGCTCCAAAGGCGTACCGAGCAAGGGGACAGGCCATCGCGGCACTGCCCAGCCGCGTACGTCGACGCGATCTGCGGGGTCGTCACGTGGTGGCCGCGCGCCCACACCCAGGTCGCCCACCAAGTCGGGAGGCTTGTCGTCCAACCCGACACGACCCGATGTGGCGCCAAAAGACGGGACCCCGCGAGGGCAGCGCGGTCGCTTCAGCGGGGGGGCGGCCCCCTCTCCGTCCGCCCAACCTCGCAAGTCGCTGGACACCACGCCGTCGGCGTCCACGCTTCTGCGCGGCTCGGCCTTGCTGAAACCGACGCCCGTCCGACCGGTAAAGACCCAAGTCGGGACAGATCACCAGATTACCTGTCGTGACTTGGGCAGCGTCAAGACCCGGGTTGTGGCGTTGCTGGATGATGTGACGCGTGTTCGACCTGAGCCTGACCACAACCGCGCAAGGTTCGCTACGGTCGCTGCCCTGCCGCGTGCACGTCTCTTCCCTGATATGCACGACGCGTTTGAGCCACCTGTCGGTGTGTGGGTTGACACTGAGTTTGCAATCCTCCGGTCTGGCCTTCTTCACGCCAATTACGTGCAGACGTACGTGGCCGGCAGTCACCCGCGCACCACCGTGGCGACGCACACGACGCAGATGGGTCAGTCGGCGTACCAGGCACGTTTCGCCTCCCTGTTTGGCGGCCTGTTTCTCCGTGGAAACGCGGTGCTGCCACTCACGTCAAGCGCTCTGATGATGGGCGATGTTGGTACCGGCGTGTCCGTGATTTTGTGGAACCTGCTGTGCGGCACCATGGATGAGCAGTCCCCTGCAACCGAAAATGTTCGCGCGGCCGAACACATCGACCAAGAGTTTTCGTCCACCGAGCCCCAAGGTTGGCGCCCGCTCGTTGCCCACCTCGACCTGTTTGTGACCTTCTTGTTTGGGCACATGTCGTGGGCCCACGTGCGCGTGAATGCGTCAACGCTCGGTTCGTCACGCAAAGCCGACATCCGTGGAGGTCGGGTCTACGTGACGGGGGAGCGAGCCCCGGCTGGTGAGCCGTGGCGCTTTGGTGTCGCCGCGCGCGGACCAGCCACGGACCGTGGCGACGGACTGTCCAGTGTCGACACTGGCGAAGGCGTCCGGGCAATTGTCACGTCCGTCAATGCGCACGCGTTGTGGGTTTGGCCCCGTGACGGGAATCGACCCCGCCTGATTGCTATCCCTCCCTTTTCCATCTTGTTGGTGTTGCAATCGGTTTTGCGTGCGTGGCCGTCGTGGGAGCAGATTGCGCGCGTGACGATTGCACTCGCAGCAGACACGTCCTCTCATGTTGTGCAACTGGCCATGCGGGACGCTTTGTCGGACCTGGCCCCGGCGCCGCCGCTGCGCACGGGCGAAGCCAAGGTGTATGGCCTCCTTTTTGACAAGGACGTACCACATGCAGTCTCCACCCAGCCCTTTTCCGGGAGCCGTTCGTGGAACCCGCGAGATGTGGCAGAGGAACAGCAGCTGTTTCGCGATTGGCAGATGCCGTTGCAGCTCAACGATTTTCGATCGGTGACCCCGTCGGTGAGGATGGCCAAAGCTACACCGCCGCCCATTGACACGGCCGGTGATGACGGTTTTGGGGACAAGGACGATGAGAGTGGGTCGAGCTCGGCGTCCAGCAATGGGTGGACCTCCTCGTCGACGAAGGCCGGGAGCGCGGCCGACGGTGCGTAGTATTTTCTTCGATCATAATCGTTTGCACCTGTCGTACGCTCCGCTGCGTGTGAGGCATGCAATTGCTTTCTCGACGTCTTGTTTTCACTTCCCACGTATTTTTGGACAACCGCTGTCATTGTCTGCGTTGTTGCGCAGCACAATTGCTATTCAGACTCTGGCTGGTCAATCACGTCATGGCAGCCGTTCATTCTGTTGGGGGACACGGGTGTGGTTGTTTTCAATCAGCTGAATCCATTGCACGCCCATTACTTACAAGGGTGTGCCCGCGACAGCCGGTACCTTACATCCGGGACCCTCAAGGGTCCGTCCTTGTCCTGTTTGTCGACACCCCCCGCGACCCTGCACAATGGCGACGCCCCCGAAACGCCCGCCGCTCACGTTCGAGACGCTGGTGCGAGGCCGCAATCGTGCCGTCGCCCCTGCGGTTCCATCCGACACCCCCGTGCCCTACAAGCCCCTGCCTGCAGTGACCCTCGTCCTGCCGTCCCGTGCGTACGCCTTTCGCACGGACGAGCGCGTCGCGCTGCTCCGTGGCACCATGCTACTGGACGAGACGGTCGACACGATCGGCCAGCTCCTCATTTCTCTCTACTGTTCTGCGGGAGAAGCTGGCGTCACGTCGCTCATGCCGTCCGCCACGGTCGGAATGATTCTGGGTGGCTACTCTGCCAACCCCGATTGTATCGGCAGCGGGGCGCGCCACGCGTCTCCCGCGCGGTGGGCGTCTGATCCGTCAGAGGCCTTCCACTCCACGATACATCGTCACACTCGGAGCACGTCACTATTTAGGATGGAGACGGTCTTCCTCCCGATCGTCAAGGGGCAGCATTGGATCCTGGCCGTTCTCTGTGGTTTGCCAGGTCTGCTGAAGGACTTGCACCTGGAGGCCGCCATAACCGAGGTCGTGACCGGCCGCCGACGGCTCGATGCGCCCGCCGTCCAACGGCAGACGCTCCACCAATGCCAACTGCTGATGTTTGACTCGGCGATCGGTCTCTGCGACCACGAGCACGTGGCCGCGTCTGTGCGCGCGTGGCTTTTGGAGGAGTTCCGTTGGCGTCACACGGACGTGCCACCCAATCGGCCCATGTTGGCACGATTCCTTGGTGGCACCGTCCGCTGGACACTCGTGCCGACCGGCCCTCAGGTCGAGGGCAGCTTGAATTGTGGGGCCTATGCCTTGGAAGCGCTGCGCACGTGGCTGGTCACGAGCGCAGGCAAACGTTGATGATTGTTGGGAGAGGTGTTTGCCTCGCGCAAAGCTGACGGTCGAGATTGGGTGCTCGGCGTGGATTCCGGTCCACGGTTTTTGAAGTGGATGTCCTCGTTTCTGGATGAGGCGTCCGAGTCGACGAGTCGTACGGTCGATGGGGGTGAGTTGTAGCGGTTGATTTTTGTTTTCCACCTCCATTCTTGGGACGCATCGCATTGGTCATTAACCGCGCCAGCGGAACCCCACATTTGATTGTCAGGCGCGCGGCCCCTCAGATCCCTGCACTCCCAGGACCGGTTGTTTGGGCACCCCTCACACAGTCTGTGCGGTTGGGTTGATGTCCCGTCGCGCGGTCCAACCTGTCCCATTCGTTGCTTTTCACGCAGGCAGGGCTGCTGCGCAGGAACTGCGCCGGATGTGGTCAAGGCGGGTGGCAGCCGCCGGCTGTGCATCACTGGCCGCGCGTCGGCGGTCTCGTGTCGTGCGCCCCCCCCCGCGCGACCCGGTTCTGGTGGAACCCACCCCCGAGTCGGGGTGGCGCTCTCCCGACACCCCACCCACACACCCCAGATGGCGTCTGCTCCACCGCCACCGCCGCCACCTCGCGGGCGCCGTCTGTCCCCAGCTCCCCCTGCCTTCCCACCATTGGCCCGGGACCTCGACCCGCCCTGCAAGCAGTCAACGCGGACGGAGGTGTTGAAGGAGGCGTCCCTCCTGTCCACCCTGATGAGCGAGATGATGAGGCGCCATGCGGGCCAGGCGGCGACGCCGATTGTCAATGACAGTCAGATGGCGACGCTCGCGTGGGCCAACCCGCCGGGCAAGCGCACCCGGCGCCTCGCCCGTCACAGTCAACATGGGGAGCCCCTTGACGCGGCTTCGACCAGAGACGACGAGGCGTTGTCGCCCGCAGTACCGGCAGCGCCGGGCGTTGGTGGTCCTACATCGTCTCCCCCTGTTGCAGCCGTGTCACATGGGGCGCCTGCTGCCGTAGCAGCGCCCGACGTGGCGGCCAAGTCGGTGGCAAAGCCGGTTGCACCGGTCGTACCTGACGCCACGGGCGCTGTTGCACCGACCCAGGTGGTGCCGACATCCACTCTGCCGACTGCGCCGGTTGCCGGTGCGTCGGTTGCCGACGGGCGCCCCACACCTGCGCAGCGCGACGCTGGCCCGACGCATTTGCTTCCCCATGGGGTCGGACTGCAGCGCCCTCCCGAGCCGACCGCTGCAGCCGGCAAGCGGACAGGCGGCGGGGACACGCCGGACGCTGGTGTGGCTGACCCTTTTGACGCCCGGCCCGCATCCCCCTAGCGCTCTTGGCGTATTGCTGCGGCGGCGGCGGCAGCGGCGGCGGTCGACGTGGGATCAACCCCTGCGGTGTCGGCGGCGAGGGTCGACACTTCCGTCAGCACCGGACGTCGGCTGCGTGACACCCGGCGCACGCCGACGCGGAGCGGTACTGTCGTCGCGCGTCGTCCGCCGGGGACTGCCGCGGCGGACACAGTCGACCAGGGCAGCCATGACAGCAGCGGCAGCGAACCGGATGATGACGGTGATGTGGACTATGCCCCGTCTCATCCCAAGCGCGCGCGGTCTGCAGCGGGCGACTTGCCCGCATCCAGGGGGTCTGCCAAGCGCACCCGTCGCAGGTGAGCCAAAATGCGTGGCCGTCGCGACGTGGAACAGAGTTTCAAGACCGGTAAAGCGACGCCGGTGTGCTCAGTTTGTACAGACTCTCTCAGCGGGCACCATTGTGTTGAGTACGCTACCAGGAGCAGCTCGTGCGGCATGGGGAGTGTGTCTGTTTTGTTTGCATTGATAAAGAGGCCCTTTAGGACAACACCACGAGACGCGGACGCGAGACGGTCCACTGTGTCCACATCGTCCAGTTGGATGCATCTGAGACCCTCAGCAATCCTACTGTTGCCGTCTGTTGCATCTCTCCTCCCATCCGAGACGGTGCTGCTGCTATCAGCCCCTTCCCCGCCACGGGACGCGCCGAGCACCCCGACCGAGCACCACGCAACGTGACGGCGGCAGGGGGGTCTACTGTGCAACAGCACGGAACGTCTGGAATGCATCCGATGGGAAACGGACCGACGTGGGATGCTGAAAAACATCCACACCAACAGCCCTGGCACCAGTACATTCACTGAGTCGTCTTCCCATCAGTGTGGTCCACATGTGCAGTGGGTACTCTAGCCAAAATTGGTGAGGGGCGCCTTTGCTGTTTGACTGATTAGCGTGTCCACGTGCCCCCCTGTTGAGACGCAATGTCCGCCAGGGCGAAAGAACGTCAAGAGCGCCCCTGCGGCCAATTTGAGGACACGGTCGTCTCGGGGTGCCACCTCCCGCCGTGCTCACTTCCGACGCGGCCACCGTCGGGTCGTTCCCGTGGACCCGCCACCACCATCTTCGGCGCCCCCAGTCTCTACCCCCGACCTGTGTTCACCAATGAATGACCAGGGCGTGGTGTTGGACGATCCGCGTGAGTGGTTGTTGGTTTGCCTCTTCGCAACGTATTACCCAGGACGATGTTTCTGCGTCCATCGTCGAGGGAATCAATGCCGTGGTTAAAACACGACCGCTTTGGTGCATCCACCTCGCTCGCAACCAGCTGGAGAACCTAAGCTGCTTTGGATGGTCGGCGGACTGGGGTGTGCGTGTGCTCGACATTTCGTTCAACCCGCTGCGCAGGTGGCCCAAACGGCCCCTCAACGCACTTGCCGCGACGCTGCGCTCCCTCACCACGACCGACTGTCGCTTTCGTTCTGCCGATGTGACGGGGCTCCTGCATGTGCGGTGGTTGGGTCTTGCACGCAACAGGTTGCGGGCACCCCCGGTCGGGCTCGCAGGCGTCGCGACTGGCGGTGGCACAATCGCAGGCTCTGCCAACGGCGTCGCGGAGGATGACGGGAAGGGTGGCGACGATCAAGATGAATGGGAGGGCGTCGATATGGATGGTGGGGTCGACGGTGGTGACACTCATAGGGCGGCTGGTTAGAGGGGGGGGTGCCATTGTCCCGGGATGCTGGCGGGTGGGGCTCATGACGTGGGCTCATAGCCACGGGGCGGTGACCGCGACCGCAGACGGGCCCCTGTGGCCCCCGTTGTGTTGGTTTGGCGGACGCAATGCGTCTGTTGGACAACAGTAAAAGACACACACGCAGATCGACTCGTCTGCGCAAAACAATGCATCGGAATACTGCGAGCATACAAAAAATGTCCATGGATTTGTCGTCCTCCACCGCCGTCGGAATGCTCTCGGAATATCCGGTGAGAATAGGTGCACGGTCATCTGAGAAAAGAAATACACAGAAGTAAGAGGGGCCACGCAAGGTGAGCAAAATCAATACATGAAAGTACGAGGGGCAACACAAGGTGGGCCATTGGACGGCCTCATGTGAGTACGTATTTGGTCTGTTTGGCTGCTGCTGTCGCGCGTGCGACGTTGAGCCATTGACCTGGACCTGGGGCGCTGGGCAGTGTGAAACCGCCTCTCCACCACCCATTTCTCGTGCGTGTGAGTAGGGTTGTTGTACGGTTGTTGAGTGCGCCCAGGCCGACTTTTTGGGGCGCATTGTTCGCGCTCTATGGGCGCTCAGAGAGCTCTCCAGCGCACAGCGCCGACAGTGTTCTGGGCGCTTTGCTGCGCGCTATGCATAAGTATTGTCATAATATTGTAACTAAGGAGTCGACAGGGAGACCGACGACACTGTCTGCACCCTCTATGGGCGCAGCGGCCCTGCCTGCAGCTGCCTCAGCCGTACGGCGAGCAGGGTCCGTCGGGAGGTGGCCATGGCAGCAGCATCTTTTCCATTCCCCTCCCGAGACTGCAAGACGTGCGTGACAAGGATCTCTACTTGGCGTCGGCGATCTCTGCTTGGCCACCGCTGCAGCCGTGTATAGGTCGGCGTGACTCTGCAGCGTGTGCGTGTTTTTCTTTTCCTTGTGGCCCGGCGGTCTGGTTGGTTGACCCCGTCACCACCGGGCACATATTCAGCTCTTTTATATACGCGACAAAGAGGTGACTTGCCGGCACCCGGACGGCACGCACGCTCGGCACCCACGCTCAGCGGGCGGGGGACGCAGCTGAGGACGGGCGTGTGACCCACCTCGAGGACCCGCGACCGGAGGCATCGCACCCCCAGCCGACCACATCACCTAGGTGTGTCCGTCACCTACCCCCACCGGCGCCAGGTCGTCGATCGACGCGTGGCCGCCGATCGACGTTTACGTCGTCGATGCGTGCGCGCCGGGGGTGTCGGTGATGGGACCTTGCGCGTGCGGCGCGCCAGACATCCGCCCGCACAGCGCTTTTCTTTCATAGGCTTGGGTGACGGTGGGCTACCTTTCAAGATTCAGCCAAACTGCGTTGATTGTGTTGCTCGCTCAAATGGTACCTCCTGCGCGTTCGCAATCGACAACGTGGTTGCAGCACACGACTGAGCGCGCCTGGTGGGGGCAAACACCGCAGCCTGTTGGGCTCAAACAGTCGCACGCTTCGCCCCAGCCCCCATTCCATGTCGAAACCAGGTTGGAGGGCGACACGCCATACGCACCACCTCGTGCTGATCACCCCCACCCGCTCCATTTGCGCATAACAGACAGTCGTACGGGGCTTTCGTGTTCTGTTTTTCATTGCTGTCACGCGCGAACTGGTCTGTACCACACATTCAGGCGTGTGAACAGGCGACTTTCCTTGCAGTTCCTGGCGTTTTGTGCCTCCTCCAGTGACGCACCTGGGGGCACGGTCGGTCACGCGGACCGCGTCCCACGCGAGGTCCAACCGAGCGCGAGGACGGGCATCGGCCAGTGCACACCGCGTATGGGGTGCGCGGCTGTCGTGCCGCGTGGGGACAAACAGTGATGTGCGCCAATTCCAAAAGTTCGTGTGGGACACGACGTGTGTGGCTCTCAAAAGATGTTTTCACAGATAACGACCCGACGCTTACGATCCGTCCCGACGCGCTCTCGAGTGTGTGCGGGACGCAGCGGCCCGCGTCTGTCGTGCCCCCACGCCACATGTACGCGTCCACGCGTCGTCGGGGAGACGGAGCCGCTGCCGAAGGGGTCGAATGATGAATCCTTGACATGATAGGTTGTCTCAATGGTGCCCCCCCCCACCGTCTGACCAGATTCCAACCCTGTCACGTTGGAGACAACGTCGTCGGAAGCGACCGCCGCGCATAACCTCGCCGGTGCTGACACGGGGGCGCACAGCCGCCCACGCCCACTGGTACAGGTGCGCGCCGCATGCCACGGGCACTGTCCCTGGCGCAATTCTGGACCAAGATTACGCCTCTGGAGGATAGCGCTTTCGGATCTCATCGCAGGAGACAGCTGCTGACGGGACCGTCCAGGGAGGCCGACATGGCCCTAGAATGTGCGCACCAGGAGCGGTCGGCCGGTGGGGGGCGGACACCTCCCCAAATACTGTACTGGGTGTGACCATCGACAGTGGCTGCTGCCCGAGGTCGAATGTTGGCCTGTGGTTGGCCGAGGAAGGACTCGACGCTCGTCGAGTCGGCGTGGTGAGGTGTACCCTCCCGCCACCTTCC
>Ga0115029_1001948_pt1 | contig 13160 bp, 13 predicted proteins | sample SidtaG_3_FD_87297 | JGI IMG/M metagenome (GOLD analysis project Ga0115029, IMG submission 87297) | Marine algal microbial communities from Sidmouth, United Kingdom - Sidmouth_Asex1 metaG | ecosystem: Host-associated > Algae > Red algae > Unclassified | place: Sidmouth, United Kingdom | collected...
CATCTTCTGTTCCATTGATGCCGATTCTTTGGTAAATCGTATTTAGCTGCCGCATCCCCCCCCCATCGCGGAGGCTCAGCGACCCCTCGAAACGAGGCTGCAACCGTTGTTGAATCAGCCTACTCAGGGCGGTAGGGGGGGGCGGGGGGGCACGCGCCGTTCGAGCCCTGTGACCCCTGTGGCAGGACAGTCCTTCTCAGCCACGTAACTCCATTCGCTTTTAGCGTCATCGCGACCCTTGCAATACTGACACGCCTTCAAATCCCACCTCTGAAACGGAGAGCAAGTCCCTTGTGCCAAGTATTATATGTGTGCATCACGTCACTTTGAGAGCACCCTGTCCTAAAGGCCAAGGAATAAATCGTTGCATTTCATCCAATGAACTAATATGCGATTAATCGACGACTAATGAGGAGCTGTTCTCATGCATTTATTGCATGTTTGTACTTTATCGCGGTGCCAGCGAGCTGGCGACCTGGAATGTCGCTGACGCTGCCGACCATCTCCCTCTCGCACTGACTGACGGCGCTGGCATCGTTCGTCGGCAAGTACCAGGTGCCACGGGCGGCAGCGCGCCGCCTCGTGGCTGACGGCGGTCGGGAAAGACCGGGCGGAAGACCGGCATCTACAGCCGTTCTCGCAAAGACCTCGCACGCCAACTGTCGCACCACTCTTAACAATCGGCCTTCACGGTGTCGCAGAGGCCGATTTGTGAGAGTGGTGCAACAGTCGGCGTGCGAGGTTTTTCAGAGAACGGCTGTACTAAACGAAATCGGCATACTCGACTCACTATTCCGGTTTTGTGGCACCCGGTCGGGATCGACTGTCGTCCACCGCTCACCGTCGCTCACTGTCGCCTGCTGCTCCCCACCTCCCATCTCATTGGACAAGGAGAGGAGCTCAACAAGGGCCGTCAACAGGGGGTGCCCCCAAGGACACCAGGGTGACCCTGAGCCCATCCCCTGCGACGGTCGCTCAGCATTAACTTGAGAACCGCGACGCCCCACCTACAAACTCCATCCGTCCATCACCCCCCCCCTACAACCAACCCCCCCCCTCTTGAGCTCATTCGTCCATCGCTCGCCTCCCCACTGCTGTAGTCAACTCTCCTCCCATCCACGCGACCATGGAGCCCCTGGCCGTCGACGCGCTGGCGGTCGACTAGTTCGGACACTTACCCCATGACTACTCGGGGACCCCCCGGCCCGATCCCGCCGCGCAAGCACGGTGGCAGCCGTGGGGAGCGCGCGCGCACGCGGCCAAGCGCGCGCACAGCCCACCGCGCCAACGGCGCGGGAGGAGACGGCGGGCGGACGGGCGTGGCGGCGCGGACGGTGGGCAACGGCGGGTGGAGGGTTGAGTACTAGGAGGGCGCGCTCTCTCTTCTTTCTTTCTCCCCCCGTGTTCCCCATTGTCCTTGATTCTCGCTGCTTCTCTCCTCCCCTCGGTGTTTTTCTCCCCCGCTTCCATGTTGGACCAGGACCATCGGCGAAATCGCCCTTTCCGACGCCATCCAGGCGGGTCTGCAAGCTTTTTACGGAGCTTTTTATAAGAATTGCACGTTCGCGCGTGAGCACACGATAAGCACCACTGCGCAGGTATGCCGGTTTTTTGCCGTCAGGAGGTCTGAGACACCGGTCATTGTCTCACTGATTCCGATTTTTTCCGGAATACTTGGTTCCCCTGACGGGCCCTGTGGTGCGTCCCAAACTCCGGCATAGTTCTCGATAGGAGTATGCCGGTTTTTGACTCCGGCTTTTTCCGAAGGGCCGAAGGGGGCCGTCTCAGCAAGGGCGAGCAACTCAGGTGAAGACTTTGTCAAACCACTCCCCGGACCGACCACCTTCTTCACAGATGGTCCCATGGCGGACGATGAGGGGGGCGCCGCAGAGGGACGGTGAAGCACAGTGGCAATGAGGGGTACTGAGGCGGGGTCGTCAACATCAATCTGGGAGGGAACGTAGTCCAGCAGGTGATTAGTGCAAAAGCACAAAATCCAATCGTGCCGCTGGCATGCCCCGCCCTGTGGACCTGTGACGGCCTGCTGAACTGTCAGTGTGGCAGTCAAAGATGATGTGGCAGTGAGGAATTGGGACACTTGGCAAGTGGAGAGCGCTTGGCGCGGGATCGCGAGCGTTGTGACTCATCATCATGCACAGTGTCTGATCACAGTCCAAGGCTCACTAAGGATATTGCAGTCTGCTCAATGTTCGCCTGTGCAAAACGAAACACAGTTCTAGGGACAATTGTGGCTGTCATGAAAGATGAGCAAATGTTTGAGAAGGTCTGGCGGAAACAGGCGAGGCCAGTACAGTGCGTTCTCGTCATAAGAGACAGCTGATCCAGCTAAATATCTCTAGAAGTGGCCTACATGGACTGGAATGGAAGTCTCGCGACCCATATTCTCTCATACACGATTCTCTTATGACGAGAACGCACGGTATTTAGAGCCAGTTCCATGAGTTATTTGATGTTGAATATATATTCTTGAGTCTTTCGGGCCATTCGACGTGAAACCGGAGCACCAGCTGTCCTCTCCTGGGCCCCCATTCCGCTCAAGAAGTTGATCAATAGAAGACCTCCTCCGGGGGCAGGGGGGGCTGCTAGTGAGGCTCGTGCAAGTGCCTTTTGCAAAAACTACATGCCAATGTGAACCGATAGGTGCTTGGATGCTTTTGAAGCATAAGCATGTCCACGTTGCTTGTCACCACGTTGGCCAATGATCCGCTTTCTTGTCGAAGTCATCAGGCGTCACTCACGTTCTCTCACGCCTTTGTCGACAGCTCCCCAGCTCCCAAACCCCCTGTCTTGCAGGCTTTCTGGTTGAGAAACCGCTTTGGTCCAGGACTCTTTTCATCCACGACAAACTACCCCCTCACCCCTCATCGTCGCCCGCGGTGCCCCAGCGCACCCTCCCCCCAACCAGACGTAACATGACCGCTTTCTGTCATCGCCGTCATCATGGCCATGATTGAATAGAAGATGCAACAGCCTCCCCCGCCCGCCATCAGTAGCCTCCCCCCCCGTACACCCGCACACACACACGCCACCCAGCTGGAGCCTTCGCAAAGGACGACCACATTGAAGGCTTGCTTGCACGAGCCGGGGGGACAGCCTGCAGAAGAACACGCCTGTGACGTCACCGCGCCAGTCTTTTCTGTCAACGCATCGCAATTTGCGCTCTTTCGCTCACCGTGTCCCTGTTGCCACCTCTCAGCTTTGCTGGCTGGCGTCTCATTTCGTGTCTGGTGCCCCAAGCGCGAGTCCACCCTCTTTGCACTTTCTCGACCACACCTCTGCTTTTTCTCTTCTTGCCCCATATTCTACCCCCTGCCTTTTCATCCTACCCCGTGCTCGGCATGTTCTCGGCCGAGACACGGCAGCACCTCGTGCGGATGGTGTGACTTGACGGAAAGAACGTGACGGACGCCGCACATTGCGTGCGCATCTCCGAGCTGTCGGCCCGGCGCTTCCTGCGCTACTTCAATGAGTCTGGTGGCGCACTTCAGCACGACCCTGAGCAGAAAAACAGGAATGCGGACAATGTGGAGGACGACCCGACGCTGGGGGATGCCGTAGCCTGCGAGGTACGCGAGCAGCCAGAGCTCTTCATGGACGAGCTGATGGAGGCGGTGAACGCCCTGACGGTGGCCGTGGACGGCGCCGTGCAGGTGTCGCCGGCCTCGGTTGGGAAAATCTTGGCCCGGAACGGGTACACGCGCAACATTATCGAGGAGGCAAATTTCTCAGGAAGCGGGGCCCCAGAGGGTCGCGTGGGTGGCTTTCCATCGGCAGATCCCTCTGAGATGCCGCGCCTTCGTTGACGAAGCTCATTGGGTGCGCCGTGCAGCAGAGCGGCGATTAGCATGGTCGGTGCGTGGCGCGCGGTCTGAGCTGTACGTGGCGTCGTCCGCAAGAGCCAGGACCAGTTTTTTTGTTGCTATGGCCCACGACCGCGTGCTCGACTGGTTCATCACTCGGCCACCTCCGGAGCAGACGTCTGTTGATTTCCTCATTTGTTTACCACGCTTGTGCTGCCCGGCATGACGGCGTGTGTGTAGAGATGTTGAGCTGAAAATCCACCACGCTGCGTCCTGATGCTGGACAACGCCCGTCCCCACGACGAGGTGGCCCTGCAAAGGGTGAGGGCTGCGGGTGTGTTTGTTTTGTCGTTGCTCCCTTACTCCCCTGACATTAGTCCCATGATGAATGTTTTTTCTGTGGGGAGCAGTTGCCTGCGACGCTTGTGCTCACCAGATCAGTTTAACGCGTGGCCGATGAGAACCGTAGATAGCATGCTACTGTACATCACCGGAAACATGAGCCGTGGGTTTGTTTGCGCTGCTGCGAGGCGATAAAACCTCTATGTGCCGTAAACGGTAACAAGTTCTCCATTTTCACAGACGTCCCCTGCTATGTCACAGGTTCCCATAACGAAGACACCGTCCTACAACTCTGACACGACACCGGTCCATCACCACAAGCCACAGACAACCAAACCACCCGGGGACGTAAGAGCACTTGCTCTCACACCCACACCAAGATAATGGAGGGCATGCGGCAACACGAAAAAACCCGAACTGGAAGCTCCTCATACACTAAACCGCGAAACTCAGGGTCGTTGGGCACGCTCCCGTTCTCAGAACACGAATCTAAGCACGTCTCGCGCATTTTTGACGTTCACTAGAAAAGAGACACAAACGAGGAGGCCCATCGACTATCTTTTCCTGAGCAGCGGCAGGGCGCGGATCACTGCGGTTTGAGCATAGACGTACCTATCGTAGAATTTTGCACCCACGGGCGTCACAAACGGACCACCACAACCAGGGTTACGGGCCGGAGTGTTTTCAGACCCCCCTTCGTGACGACGACCAATATGGTGGGGGGCATGCGGCAGCACGAAGAAAACCAAGCTGGGAGCTCTCTCTATACAGAACCGGCTAGATCAGGACCGCTGAACACGCTCCCGCCGTCAGAGAACGGTTCTGAGCACGTCTCGCGCTTTTGTGACCCTCACTGCAAGAGACACAATGGGGGGGAACATCAACAATTTTCTTTCTGCAAGTCTCGCAGTCACATGCTCTTGCTGCTGCTTTGTAACATTTCCGTTGGCGTATTGGCTGGTTCGCTCACGCTTAGTGTCGTTGTCGCTCTCGGGATGCGATGGTTGTCCTTTTTTGGTGTCGGCGTCGCGCGCGCCTGAACTGTCACGCTGTTGCGAGAGGCGGTCATGGAGGGACCACGTGTCAGGCGCGTCCCTGTCGTGCCCTCCCATGACGACAACGCACCGCCGCCGCGCCGCCCGGAGTTCGCCCGGACTGTGCCGCCGGCTTACGGGGGGCCCTGCGGTCGCGACCGCTGAAATGCCGCCGCCGCCAACCGTCGCCATGGCCACCGCCGGCTCAGAGGCCCTGTAGCTACCAGCACCAATGGGGGCGGTCACTCGACGTCGTCCTGAGAGATGAAGGGCTGGGGGTGAGACTGTTGTGACGCTTGATAGGAGCCCTCGGGTAAGGAAGCGCGACAAGGATGATGTGATGGTGGTGCTGGCGTTTGAAGCGAAGAGGAGTGGTGTTCGCGGTTGCACGAAAGACATGTCTTGTTCTTTTACCTTATTCAGAGGCCGTCGAGCGCTGCGAGGGTGACGAGACGGTCGGGTCATAAAAATAGCGCTACAGGTCATCATCCCCACGTCGGGGCCCGACGATGAAATGACGCATCGAAGCATACACCGCGAGTAAAGTCAAGCCGACGCTCTCCGCACACTCCATCAGCGCCACGTGCACCTGCGCGCACGCAAACGCCCCAGAAGTCACGGATGCACCTGCGTTCACCATCCCCGGTCCAAAATTTTTTGTCATGGCAGCCTTAACCAAAAAGAGCTCCGGCCCGTCCAGAAGATCGACTTACAGACGCAACGCACTCTTCAGGTCCCGCCCCTTGGCGTGGAATAATGGGTTGGCGCTGCCCAGCACCTCCTCAGAACCACTCGAGCGGCCACCACGAGCGGCCGCCGCTCAAACCGGCCTCCTGGTTTCGCCGCCGGGCACCCGACCGCGTGCCAGCCGAGTACTTCGGAGCTTCTGTAAGGGCCTTCTTCAAAGCGTCAATCATCATCTCTCTGGGCCGACCCGCCTCCACTGCCGCCGCAACAGGCCCCGGGATCGGCTGACATCTGGCACCTGCCGGTTGAGTGGAAAAATTGGACACAAAAGCTCCCATCGAGCGTGCCGCTGCACGGGGAGCTCCCTCGTCCTCCAAGGCTGCCGCCACGCCCCCCGCCATTCGCAAGTCTGGGGATGCCGCCGCTCCACCCAGCCCGGTGAGGTCGAAGAAATGGACCGCGCCACGTGTGCCCCAAATCGCTCTCCGCCGTCCGGGATGATCTCGCTGAGCGTGCGCTTGTGCCCCTTAGCCGCCTCCTTTTTACTGTGCTCCGTGAAAGGAAGGTGGGGGAGCTTCGGCAGTACACGAGTCTGCATCTTCGACATGTTGAACGAGGGGCACGACCAAAGCTGCTCTCTGCCTCGAATGATCTTGACGTCAACATTGTCTGGCTTATGACCGACCTCGTCGCATACAACGCACGTGGCCGAGCGCGGGCCACATGATGGATTCTTGCACGTGTGTTTGATGTTGTCCTCGAGTCCGATTAGACAGCGGGAGGATCTGCGCCCGGGGACACGGCTCAGGCCACACCGCTAGGCACCCGCACCGACCACTGCAGAAGGCATCAGGTGTCGATGACAATCAGCGAACCAAATATTGTAAACCACGATGCTGTGATTGGGACACAGTTAGTCCCTGCTCAAAATGGAGGTCTGCTCCAACTATGACCCACGCTACCCGCTCCGGCCCAGCTCCACGTAGTGCATAATCCTCTTGACCTACGCGCATGACGCAATCATGGTATCAAACGTAGGCGCGTACCTGTATCAGCGGCAGCACCGGCTGACTCTACGCTAGCGCCACTGGAATTCCTGGTCATCGGCTGCGCTGGGCGTGTAGAGAAGACTCGAGAAGAGCAGACGTCGATGAGACGTGCCCGCGTGACGGAGCAGCCGACGTCGGACGACGGTGACGATGACGCTAAATCCAATCACCGACGACGACCGATTCACTTGTCATTCAACTTAAATAATAATTGGTCAAAATGTAGACTGGACATGGAAGGTAAAAACTTATGTCAGAAAAACAAGATCCAGCTGTTGTTCCTGTGCCGTCCTGGACAGGCAAAAGTCAGTAGACTGCAGTATCAGTTTGACCGCGAGTACGGTATTTGGCTCTGATCTAGTAACACAGCGTTTGGTCCCCGATTCTTTATAACTGAGATCTGCTAGATTCAAACACGCCCACCGACGGTTCGCAGACCTGCGGAACATTGATCATGGGATCAGATTATGCCCACTTTTGGTTGATCTTGGGGATAGAGCCCGCAGTGGACTTCAGAAGTGCTCGAAAACTGTCTGCACCGAAATTCAGTGGGAATCATCCTCACACCAGCACCTGGAGATTCGGCAATTGTCCGGCGAAGTTGCTGCCAAATGCTTATGAAGGATCATTCCGATTTGCTGGTTCTTATCGGTCTGCGTATCGTGCTGAGAACTGTCATGAAGTCGGAGTACCGTCATCTTGGGGATCGTGCTTAGGACAGTTCTGGCGTCGGAGTATAATCATCTTGGGGATCGTCGTCGAGGATTGAGTTAACTAGTGCGCAAGATTGATCTAGATTCCTGCCTCAAGGACTCGATCGTAGATGATAGCCTGGACTACTTTGAATGATGTCGTGAGGAAGCTCTGCCGAAACCGATCAGAGAGCCAGAACTGCCCATGGAGCGTCGCTCCTGGTCCACGAAGCGTGTGCAGAAAGAGCCTCAATGTGACTTGGTAGTCGTGCGACCGACACGCTGTTGCCCGGCGCAGATGGGATGGGAACTGGGTAAACATGCGTCGGATCGCACATCGAGGAAATCGTGAAGTCCCGGACACATCCATTCCTGATGTATGGATGATTGGGTCTCCCTCACGCCCAGTAAATTCGTTCTCAGCTCAGACGCAATCTCGTCGCCTATTGTCGTAGCACAGCACGTCCGGAACTCGCAATCCCCCGGTTTATCACATGTCAGAAACACTCGCAATAAAACACACAGTCGCACAAGTGATGCGTCAGCGGCCGCGATGGGCTTTGGTCAAAATGGCGGGTATGTCGAAACATGTCTTTTGTTCACGCTGTTGGCGGAACGGGCAGACATTTTTTGTTTGCAGAAGATGCAGTCAGACAATCGGTTGGACATGTCCTCATATGTTTTTTGAAGGACAGTCCGCAAGATGGTCTATGGGCCAGGATTACACTGCTTCTGGAACGATCCCAGAACCAGTCCCGAAGATGGTCCGTAAAACGAGTACAGAAATTGTAGAGATGAACTGTCCAATGATAGACGTATCTCGAGAATCAGGTAATCTGAAGTGTAGGATATTTGCCAATCCACGGGACTGTTGTTAGGGTTGTTATGTGAGCCTTGGGGCGCTCATAAGGAGCGCAGATAGGGCGCTAATAGGGCGCGATTTGGGCGCTTTTACGCCCAGCGCCCTCAACCTGCTGGGCGCTATTAGGGCGCTAGTTAACAATTTTATGATTGACCTGTAGGTGGCCTCGATCCGGAATGCTGCCTTGTCAGGGCTCCTCGGAATCGAGCATTGCAAAACAGGTCATCTGGGGGGAGGGGTGCTGTTTGACAACGCCTTGCAACAATGCTGTCGAGGGTATTTTCCTCAAGGGAGCCGTGCTCTGATTCGATCCATCGACGCAATAACGACGTTTTGTTCATACCGGGAGAATGGGGCGCGGCCGCCTGAACAACGCCCTTTGAGCTCCGTAACTTGGGCGCCAGCATCAACAGCCGAGGCGCTGTTCTTTGATTACGATCCCTCCGTCAGCTGCTTCGGAAAGACCAGATGAGGTCAAGTCTCCTTGAAACTTGTTATTCACAAGAAATCGACTCCTCGATCTGAAAAAGCAAGGTGGGCTGCAGCTGTATTTGATGGGGGGCTACCGAGGGCACTTAGGGCGCTGGGGGCACTGGTAGGCGCTGTTAAGGCGCGCATAGGGCGCTAATACGCTCAGCGCCACCCAAATAGGGGCTCAAATAACAACCCTAACTGTTGTGCACATGATCCTCAGAAGCATGCTGAGGCCATCTCACAGGAGCTTTGCACGGCTACCTCAATACATTCTTTCGTGTCTTCTCGATACAGATTCACAAGCCCGCAAATTTCGACTTATCCCGGCAATGAAAATCCATCCGGCGGTGCACTGAGTATTGGCTGGCAGTGCGACAGACTTTCAGACGTCTCAGTATGAGTATTCTCCAAACCTGGCGGACTGGATATCCAGAGTATATATTGCTGTCTTCCCAATTTTGGCCGATTCCGTCGATGTCAAGAGGGGTGATCAACAGTGTGAAGCAGCGTCTCAGCCCTCTACTCAGCCGAATACAGTCGATAGACCAATGGGCAGTTAACCAAGACCCCTTCCTGACTTTGACCACATCGGCCAAAATTGGGAAGACAGCAATACCCTTGAAAGTTTGGGCTGTCGGTATCCATGTATATGTTTCGCGTGGGTGTGCGTATTCCATTTGGCTGGAATTCAGATCCGGAATGTCAGTTAACGTGTGTCTTCGGGAGGTATGTTGTTGTCAGGCGGCTGACGTAGTCACGGCGCCGCACCGCAGGATGCTGCCAAGGGTATGTCTTGGAAGAGCACCCAGAGCGCTATTGAGGGGCGCTGTTAATGCGCTGTTAGGGCGCTGTTAGGATGCTGTTCACGCCCCGTGCCCCTCGACGCCGAGGCTCGGATAGGGCGGGCATACAGCATGGATACTTCCACTATGTCAAGGACATGATTGCCTGGTGCCCAGCACGCAGCTTCGTGTGAAGAAGATGGGAGCGAAACGCGCCGTCAATGGGCCACAGCCTCTGCACCGGATCCGACGGGGGACGGGGGTGCTGATCCCCATCGTCGCGTATCGCAGCGCAAGGCCGTTGAGCGGGGTGAAGTCTTCGATGTGGTGTGGTACCTTGCGACAGTAGAGCGCCTGTACCGTGAAGGGTGTTGTTGTAGGCGTGGTGGTGGTTGAGCTTCATATTGCAGGGGACTAATACTGACGGGGACTCAGCAGTAGCGACCCCAGGCTGCCATCAGTAAATATATAATTGGGTCAACTGGCGGCTACGATTGTAGACGAACCGTGGAATCAAAGGGTTCTACTTGTAAAACGCAGTATTCATGGGTGCTACCTGGGGCGTATAGAGGGCGTCACCAACCTTCAATAGGCTGCTGTTAGGGCGTAATTGGGGCGTGCTTGCGCCCCACGCCCCTCACATAGGGGGCGCTACTGCGAACCCTAGCCAAGGGTATCGACTTCTCATGAATCGAGAATACGGGAAGAACTCATGGATATCCTTGGTGACTCGATGTCGCGAGTATCTGGGGACGTCCCATCGCCGGGCGACGCGTCGAAATATTCCACGGGTACGAGAATAAACCCGAAAACTATACTCACGTAATACCCTTGCCGAGATACTCTTGGTGAGGCCTGTCACAGTCCAAGTGTTGAACACCTTTCGAGCGGGGGTGTCCCCGATACGCTGCACCAACGTTGGGATGGTGCAGATCCGACACCATACCACCGGATGGTGTCGGATCAACACAATCCCAACACTTGGTGCGGATTATGCACTATAAATCTGACCGCTGGGCACCCTTCCGCACCGTAATATAATGTTGCACTATAGTTTGGTTCCGAAGCCGCGCCGCTGGGCTTCCTCTATGACCAAGTCTATCGGTCCGCCATTTCGCCATTGTGCTATGAAGGATGACGCAGGGCATCTCTGTCGGTGCGCCACTTCTCCATAGTTTTAGCCATGGCGCTATCGCCTTTGTCAAATCTGCACAGGATGGCGAGAAGTACGGCGAAAGATAATGTCTTCGCCAAACTCGTTGACCAATGGAAATCCAGGGTGGAAGCAGATCAGATGACCTGCAACTGCCATCGTGCCGGTAATTGTGCTGAGGTACGACTCAGAGTCCTCCACGATCTGTACTTTGACTCTCGCGAGCAACACTCCAGTGGCTGTGGGAGGTGAATGGCACTGGCGTTGCACCGACATGCTGCGGCCGTCTCCCAGACGACGCGCCAAAGAGAACCCCTCATCCTCCCACCGACCTGTTCCCGGTACCCGCTTTGACGTCATTCGCAGCGGATTCCGCTCCTCACGACAAAACTTCAAAACACGTGCATAACCACGCCGCTGACGACACGGAGCCTGCAGCGCCCACAACGCCACGCCGACCTTCGCGTGGACAGAATTTCAACCCCAGCGAGGAAGGGGCGCTGGCGCGCTCTCACGTCAACGCATCGGAGAGGGTCGACGGAATGGGCAAACAGCTCTTCTGGGGCCTTGTGACGACGACTTGTCTGACGCAGTCCGAGGCTGTTACGTCGTGGACCAAAGTCGCTCTCCGAAATCGCTGTACGTGGCTCCGCCGTGCTTCGCACAAGAACGTAGCGGTGAAGTAGCAGTTCAAGCCGTCTTCTTGGCAGACAGAGAGAGACTCCCTCGCCAACATCATGACGGTCTACCGGAACCAGAACAAGATCAAAAGCAATAGAGACGAGCTGCGGCCAGCGCCTGTCTTCCGGAGCATCTTTGCTGCTCAGGTGCTGAAAAATTGCCCGAAAAGGCGGGCATCGGCGGGCGGCCGATCAGATACCAGCCTGGGCCACCGGTCGCACCCTTGGCTGGCCACCGTGGCCGGCTCTACCGTGGCAGATGACGGAACTAGGGTAGGCGACGAGACTGTCAACCTGGAGGCGGGGTCGCGGTCCGAGTCGACCGAGGGCAACGTCATCTCAGCTGCTTTACCTGTTGAAAAGTCGAGCAAGAGCCGCCCAATCGGCATCATGCGCGAAGATTTGATTGATTCGGTCAGTGAGCAGGCCCACTGGGCTTTGGACGGCGTGTCTCGGTGTTTTTCCGGTATACGGGATGTGCTCGCCGCCAGAAACGAGAATATAACCTCCGTGGCGGCAATGACTGTGGAGCCTAGGTGATCGGGATTACCGTGAAGGAAACCGGCGCAACAGCGATCCCATGAATCTAGGGGACTCAACGTGTGAAACCACCTCGCCCAATCAGATCGCACAGTAGGCACCCCGAGCACAGACCATGTGCGGCACGTCGCCAGACCAGGCACGATGCGCGGCCAGCCGGATGCGTGCCAGACACAGACATGTGGGCACATCAATGGCCCCAGACAGCCCGACGAGCACAGACTGACACTTGCTGTCTGAGGCCAGGTCCGCCACAAGCAACACCAGAGGACCAGAAAGAGTCGCAGACATGACGCAACAGGGCCCGAGACGCCTGTGCAGCTGATACAGTCGGCCGAGCAGTGTCAGTTGGATCCGGCACCACCCCAATCCAAGCGAGCCAGTGGACCAAACCAAAATGCGGAAAACCTGTGTGGCTGCCAGCCCACTGTCATAGCGCATGCTGCATGCAATCTCGGGACCGGCAACTGCAGCATTCAGGCCCGGGTCCGAGTGCCTGATTGTAGCCCCTCTGGAGGACCCACTGCACGGATGCTGTGTGAGCCCCCCCCCCTGATTAGTGCGTGCACGTCGATCGCGGTGCACAAAATATTCGCCTGCGGCCGGCAGGGCGGCGCACGGGTCCGATATGCGGACCGGCAATTGCTCGGTGCGGGCCCCGGGCCGCATGGCTGTTTGTGGCCCTTTTGGGGGCCCCCCTGTACGGGTCCTGTGCGCGCGCTCCCCCCTGATTGGTGCGTGCACGTCGATCGCGGTGCACAAAATATTCGCCTGCGGCCGGCAGGGCGGCACACGGGTCCGATTTGCGGACCGGCAATTGCTCGGTGTGGGCCCCGGGCCGCATGGCTGTTTGTGGCCCTTTTGGGGGCCCCCTTGAACGGGTCCTGTGAGCGCGCCCCCCCCTGATTGGTGCGTGCATGTCGATCGCGGTGCACAAAATATTCGCCTGCGGCCGGCAGGGCGGCGCACGGGTCCGATATGTGGACCGGCAATTGCTCGGTGTGGGCCCCGGGCCGCATGGCTGTTTGTGGCCCTTTTGGGGGC
>Ga0115029_1001962_pt1 | contig 13071 bp, 17 predicted proteins | sample SidtaG_3_FD_87297 | JGI IMG/M metagenome (GOLD analysis project Ga0115029, IMG submission 87297) | Marine algal microbial communities from Sidmouth, United Kingdom - Sidmouth_Asex1 metaG | ecosystem: Host-associated > Algae > Red algae > Unclassified | place: Sidmouth, United Kingdom | collected...
AGAATTCGGATTTTCCGCTATACTCTGGCGCCCGAACCGCTGGAAGACATCGACCATCGGCCGCTCCATAATTTGGAGGGGCCACTCACAATGCGCCACGAATCGAGTCGGAAACGCTATACTATGGCATTGGCGGGCACCGCTGGGCTTGCTCTTAGAGACCTTTGGCACGTCAACTGTGGGTCGACGGCGTGGGTCGGGGACACGTTTCACGCAACGGTAAGCCTTGGTCTCACATTTCCATCCCATATATCGCTAAGCAGGACCTTCGACTCACGTCAAAAACCGGTACCGACGGAGGTGACCGCAGCCACGTAGCAGTCCACGTCACACTGTCAGCGGATCCGCAAGGAGTGTGGCAGACTGCCGACCCAAATTTGATACATGCCGAAACTCCGAAGTGTGGATGTGGCTTCCTTAAAAACCCAGTTGGGCGACCCACAAATTATCCACATCCGATACCCACGTCGCAGTTGCCGAAGGTCTCTATTGCTGGAGATGCTCTCAGACGCAATGCCACCTACACCTGCGCCACTGTATCGCCACACAAAAACAGCTTCTTTGTCTCTTTTCCACCCCTTTCTCACCCACACCACAGGGCGGCCACCACGGGAGCCCCGTACAATCGCCCTTGCGCAGGTTCCGCCACGCTGACCACGCGAGTGGACGGCGGACCAGCGGGACGACGGTGCGGGGCTTTAAACCCCCCCCCACCTTATCCTCATGCGCTCCCACGTCGTTTGCGCCAGAGGAAAGCCCCGCATCGTCGGTGCAAGGGACAGCCCGAACAGAACGCCATTCTCTTCGGGCGTCTGTTGCCCAAAAGACGCCCAACAGACACCATTCTATTCCAATACAGGCATTATTCAGTTATATCCACTGCCATTTGTTAACACTGTCAGGAGCGACTTCTGCGAGCGTCTGCCGACCTGCGGATCCGCAGCAATCGTACGAATCCAGTACCCCAACATGGAGAAAGGAGTACGACTGGCAGGATTGACAAGGATCTCGGCGAGAATAAAATCCAACATTTAATTGACTTGGCACTAAACGTGATCACACTCACATGCCTCCCACTCCGCCTCTACGCTATGACTCCTCATCATCCCCCCCAGTCAAGACCATATGAACCGTCTGGTCAATGGCCTCAACATCAGTCTCCGCCGTTAGCCAGCGCCGCACCGCCAGAACCTGTTCCTGGCCTCTGAGGCCGTCAAACTCATGCTCCAGGCACGTATTGGCAATCATGGCTACCAAGTGGGACACATCCATGTGGGCCGGCTCGGCCACAACTTGGATGACGCCCAGCTGGAGCCTCAGACGAGCAACTGCTTCAGTGGGCAGGCAATCCGCCTTCAACCAGCAGCGCACGATCTGGTCCCGGAGAATCTCATCCCATTCCTCGACAATAAACTTGGCTGCATCTCGCAGGTGAGCTTGGCCCCCCTCGTGGAGGCCCCCTCCGCGGGCAACTCCATGGTCGACGGCTACATTGTACAAAAGGGATTCCAAGTTGCAGAAAACGCGGTAAACAAGCCGCTTCCTGTACCGGTTCTTCAGGAGCACGATGATGCCGGCATCCAGAGGCTGGTACACAGCGGTCGCGTTCGGGGGCAGCTCGATGATAGTGACCTGCAGGTGCGAGATGGAGCTATGGCAGCCAAGGTTGTCCATAATCAAGTTGACATGATGCGCGGTGCGCGCTTGAACCGCCGGCACGAACACCTCTTTGAACCAGCGCTTGAAGACAGAAGCGTCATTCCAAGCCGACTCAGCGAAATGTACGGCAGCGGGCTCGCATTGCCCTCGCCTTGGAAGCACATCGGCTGCGCTGCCTTGCCAATCATCGTGACCGGCACCTTGTGGGTACCCGTCGCGTTTCAGGAGAGAGTCAAGGTGACACGGTCCTTGCTCTTCATCGCCGTCGAGCCACGGGCAGTGCGGCGGTCATCGGAGGGCACGTATGAACGAGACGGTAGCCCCAGGTAGAGCAAACCGGTCTCGTCGACGTTGTAGATCATGTCGACATCAACACCCTCGAGCTGCTGACGGATGGCTGCCACGCGCTTAACCGCCTCTTCCACGTTGGCCGAAGCACCGCTGCGATGCAGAGCAACGCTCAAAAGGCCATGAAGGGACGCCCACCGTTGAATGAAGCCGTTGGATGCCGCAAAGTCAGTGATGCCAAGGTGCTCCGCAACCTGCGAAGCCTTCTGTCGAAGAATGGCAAGAGACAAAGGCACACGCTTTCCGACCCTCGCATGCACAGCCAGGAACCACACCAAAAGAGCCTTGTCATCCTGGGGATACTGCCCCGCTCGCGAAGACACTCGGCCGCCAGCCGCACCCTGCGCGGCCCGAGAAAGGAGGGTGTACGTTTGCTTAATGATCTTGTAGAGCCTGCTGCGGTCGTACTGGTTATCCAGCTGCCGGCTGATGTATTCTATGGCCCAGCCCGCCGCATGCCAGCCAATAACAAGCAGCTTAGTGGTCAACGTCATCGGCGTGCGGCGCCGACGAGCGCCTCCGATGCGCCGGGCCGGCGCGCGCGCCGCAGACAGGGATGCCAAGTCAGCATTGGCCGTCACGTCCGCGGCCCGCGCGGCCGCCCTCGCGCTCTCTGCGTGCTCCGCAGCCAATGCCTGGCAAAGGTCCGCCAAGACCGCCCAAGCTGCGGCAGCGGCGACATCAATAGCACTGGAGAGTGTCATGGTGGTATGAGGATCGCCGTGGGTACGAGTGGTGCGGTACCATGGGTAGGGAGAGAAGCATAGGTGTGGTCGGTGCAGACGAATCACGCCAAAGACGGCTCGATCGGCTCGGCCGTCAGCGGAGCTCCGATCGCAAACAGAAGGGGTTTTATACTGATCCGTGGAGTTCAAGTAAATCGTTTTATGTTAAATCAAGTACAAAAACCGGGTGGCAAGTGCATTTTAATTTCACGTTCCTCGATCTTTCGGGCTCTGTGGTGCCCCCGTGGTCCCGGATATGTCCACTGTGGATATAACTGGGACAGATAAAACTCAATATTGACTGTACTGTTCGGTGCTGAGCTCTGGATCTCGTGGTTTTTTCAGGACCTTGGAGCACGTGGGACCCAGAACCCGTGCCGGCGCTCCACATGAGGGCAGGAGCTGAGGGTGGCTTAATAGCGACCAATGCAGTCCTTATCGTGAACGATATCAAAGTCGTTTGCAAGTACAATTCGACGACCTCGGGACAGTCAAATGTGCATCGTACTGACCACTGCGGCAGGTGATCAGCTGTCCATCATATGGGGAAACAAAAATGTACTGTTCTTTCTTTTCGGGCCGACACTGCCGATACCAGTAACAACCGGCACCTCACCCGACCAGCAGCTACAGGTACCTCACCCGACGAACGAAATCATTGCACTTCGAACAGGACACATCCAACCCACGCAACTGAAGGAGAACACAGTGCCGAACAGTACGCACAAATGACAAGCAGACAAGCAAACGAAGGGAAAACAGAAAAGCAACAGGGCCTGTGGCCTGAGCGAGATGCGGGTAGGGACCACACTGAAAAGCCAGAACGGCACATGCAAAAGCTAAGCAATAGAGAAGCAGTCACACATAATCAAAGCCCTGGCCAGTGCGAGGCGACGGAGTCCCGGGAGCCGTCAAGACGCCTGAGCGGCAGGGACAGACAGGAGCAGAAGGGACTCTCCTTAGAACCCGGCCGCACGGTACGCCCGCCACTGAGCCGCACGAGCATCACGAACGGGACGGATCTCATCATTTTCCTCCTCGTCGAAGTCGTCTACGCCATCGCCAGAGCGCGCGGCAGCAGCCCGAAGGTGCCATCAGGGCCGCGCTGCGCATCGCAACCGGCCACATGCCCCGGCTGCTGCTCCAGCCGCATGGGCTGCAACGGGACCGGGAGGAGCGCCATGCCCCAGGCTCAGGGCCCCGGCACCTATCGGAATGGGTGGGAGCCCCGCACGCTGATGCAGGTAAGCACGCACCTGGCAGAAGGAGGGATTCGGGCCAGGGGATGATTTCGCACGGTGTGAGCCCATGGGTGCATCGATCAGAATAATGAAGAGGGAGTGCACCCAAGCGAGCAGAATGTCAGCTTGTGCAGCAGACCTCATCATACCTTCCATGTTAGAATGTAATGTGCAGGGGGTGCGATACGGGACCGCCAAGAACACGGAAACAAAAGGATGAACATTTCAAAAAGCACACGGACACAAAGCAATTAACGTACGCGAAAGGACACGTTGGAAAAATGGCCAAAGAGACAGCGGATGACACGAGTCGTGTTGTTCGGTTCCGTCCAGCTCACCATCTGAGCCGTGCCGTCCAGCTCGTCGATAACGTTGGCGAGCGCGTCAGGCATGGCGAGGCGGCCAGAAGTGTCCTTTGTGAGGGCGTCGGAGCGAAGCAGGTCCATACACTCTTCAGGCGACTGTCGTACCAGGTGACAAGAGCAAGACGGTGAAGGCGCGCTCCAAGACCCAATGTCCCGCACTGAGTGCATGCGCTTGACAAACATCGACACGGAGGTGGACAAAAGAGAGCTCTTTAGATGCCACACGCCGCGCGTCATGTACTGGTAGGCGCCCAAGAAGACCATTTCTTTCCCCGTCTTGCGGACAGGGAGCATCAGCGTTTCCTGCAGCTTCTACGCGGCAGCAGGGGAACACCGCCGCCGAGGTGGTCGCGGTTCGGACCTCCAACATGAGCACCTCCAGAAACTGCTCCTGTTGCACGGAAAGAGCCATCAGAGGTAGGCGATAAAAACGACATTGAGTGCCAGAAAGAAAAACGTGACGCAAGACAGTCGCACGGTCACAGCGCACGGCCCCTCTGATGGCATCGACTTGTGGGCAACTCACTTAAAGCGAGCAGACCACGATTGAACGGACGTACCTTAATATTTTTCGCCGGGGCAAGGGACTTCTCCGCCTCGTCTTGACGAGCCGCGTCAGCGCCAACGGTGCTCGGCACGCGCGAGCCCAACTCGCGCAGAGATCGGTCGAGGTCCCTCAAGCGCCCGAGATTAACTCCAGTCCGGGAGTGGCGGCCGTCCGCCACCGCAGAGAGCCCATGCATGCGCCGAAGGGTGGAAGCGGCTTGCGACTTGACGATGACCACCTCAGCGCGAACGCGCGTGATCTCTCGGCGAACCGAGGATTCATGATTACGCATAGCAACGTACACATCACGCGGAGTAACGTTCGACTGCTGCGCGCGGGCGTCAACATTGTCGATATCTCGCGCGGCTGAAGCCACCGCGCGAGCCCCACGCGGGTCGTTTGCACGGCGGCGCCTACCAGAAAACGGGCGAAGTGAGAAAGGCGACGACGTAGGCGTGCCCATCGGCGCCAGCGACGAGGGCGGCACCGGCGACGCGGGTGGCGTCACGTACGCCATCACGAGCTCATTGTCGTTCATCTGAGCACTGCGCTCACCATCGAGCACAGCGGAGCCCGCCGGCAGCGACGGAAAAGCAAAAGGCGGCGGCGGAGTGGCCGCCCGCCCAGTCGAGGCGCTTTCGTTTCCCTGAGCCGGCATGCTCTCGCGGGTGACGACGACAGCAACGGGCGGTAGCCCATCAAAAGCCGTCTCCGAGGCAGCCAACACAACGTGGGCTCCCGGAATACAGCAACCCACCAGAAAAAGGGTTTGGTTGCGACTGCGGGCCGCAAGCTGCCGCCCCAGGGTATCTGCAGCGGTAGCGCTGAAGTTGCCACCAGCGTCGTCGTCCCCACGCGACGCGCGACGGCTGCCATCGCTGTCGCCGGCAATCTTTTCGGCGTCGTTATCGCCGGCATCCGCATCGCAGGCGTCATGACAGGCGCCGGCGCAGGACCCAGTCGCGCTTTTACCCGACTCCGACTCCGACCCTGACGGCAGCGGGGTCAGTGGACCCGCGATCATTCGGGGCACGACCGACATCACGGCCGCCCGGCGCACGAACGCCTTGCGGGGATGGCGCCGCTTCTTGTTGTGACAGCATTTCTGCTTGTCAGGCCTCGGAACGGGGCCCTCTTTCAGTCACTAGGGGGTCAGCCGATCCGGGAAACCGGTAGGTCAGGATGCACTACAAATCCGGACCACCGTCAAACCCGTTCAGGGCAAGTGTGCCTAAGTTCCGCATATTTCGAGTCGTTCCGGTGGCGATCCACTTTTGATCACCCCGTGGCTCAACAACGATGTCCGCGATCTCGAGACTTCCCTGGGACTAGTAACTCCCCGGGCGGGCCCCGAGTTAAGGGCCTAATTTAATGTGAGCCCGACTTGGACTATTGACCAGCAATACACCGCGCCCCTGACCCCGGGGCGCCGCGAGGGTGTCACTCAGCACCCTTCCCCCGCCTGTACTCAACGCAGTATTCGAAGCTTTGGCAGTCCTCCGTGGGGACTGGCCCCATGGGCCCTGAGGGGACTGTTCTCCGAGGGTCCTTTGAGGGTTTCTGAGTAGGGTTTTCCGAGGGTCCTTTGAGGGTCTCTGAGGAGGGTTTTCTGGGGGTCTTTTGAGGGGGTCTGCGGAGGGTTTTCGGAGGGTCTGAGGGGAACGGACGGGATAAGAAAGCGAGGCGTGAGTGGTGCCCCGAGGCCTTTGAGGCAGGCAAATAACATTCCGGTCCCACAACTCGTGTTTGTCGCTCGAGGCGTCTCCCTCCGTTCGACGCCGTGCATGCGTGCTCTTCGGAAATTTCTTCCGGGGCGGGTATTCCCCGACAGGACTACCCGACGACACGGTCTGGCTCGCGCTGTCCCCAACTAGGTGGGGTGCGCTGAGCGTGTTGTCACAGTTGTCCCGCTTAGAACGCGAGCGCCCGCGTCGGACGGTAGGCACGGCCTCCCCACCAGGACAGCGCGTAGCCTTTGCTAAACGCGCCACTTTGCGCGTGCGCGGATCGGCCGCCTCGTCGACGGCGGGCGTGCGCGGCGTCACAGACACCCCCAGCACGATGAAACCCACGCTGGGCGACTCGGCACTTGAAAGCAGTAGCTCGGAAACAGCAGGCGCCTCACCAAATGTTGCGGGATGAGGATCAGGCATGGCTGTCGCGACAGCAGCCGACGGAAAACCCTCAACCGCAGGGACGGACGCCGCCGCCGATGAAGCACCCGGAGTTGCCATGCCAAGCACCCCGGCCGCACAAGCTGCAGCTGTAGTCGCCGAGGTGGTCGCCGCTGCAGCGTTCTCCGGCAAGACCTTCATCTTCTGTTCTTACAACACTGCTCCCAGTACGCTGTCAAGATTCAGCAGCGGGTCCGTGCGAGGCGTCTCCGGGACTGCGACCGCCGAGGACGGAGGTCAAGCCCAAGTGGCCGGTTCGTCCACGTCGATAACGTCGTCAGCGGGCATGGCCTGAGCCGCCACCTGAGCAGGGGAGGGAAGGGACGGCGGGACCGGCGAGATGGAATCGACGTCGATGACTCTCACCGCCTCGGTTGACGTCTTTGACCCCACAGGCCTCGGCGAAGTCATGACGACAAACGGCGAAGAGGACCAGCAAGGTAGCACTGGGCCAGGGGCGAACGCGCACGGGGGTGGTCCAGCAGGCGGCGAGGCACATAGGAGGTTCGGTACGCGGTGCCAAGTGGGAGGGGGGGAGGTGAGAAGAGGACGGTGGACGGCGACCCGAGGCGGGCACGCTACGCCCTTTTCAAGTCAACCCGTTGCCATGTGCGGCGTATTATGACGCACGGGGTGCCGCCTGCCTCAGCGGCGGCTCCGACGCCCCGAGGGCTCGGGGGCACCAGTCGTTGGCACCCACCGCGGACAGCAACGACGAGCATCGTGCGCATCACCAAAACGGGGTCGGGCAGGAGCGCAACAAGCGAGAACATGCGATTAGCGAGGTCCTGAACGAAGCACAATGCCAGCCAACGATGCAGCTGTGAGTACCAGAGTTAGCGGCACACCCCAATCTGAAAGAAGTGCGAGGGACGCCCACAGCCACAGAACGGTGTCAACGGGGAGTGTGCAACCCAAAAAGTATGCCTCAAAATACCGGCCTCCCCTGGCGCCGGTGCCACATTCAGAGCGGACTCGTCACCCACCAGCCCGGACCCCCAGGGCGCTCTCCACGGCGCTACCAAGAGCACCCGACGCACCTGCCCGGCACCATAAGTCCTTGCCTAGAGGTTGGGCCGGCCACGAGCTACGGATACGCCCCGGGATAGACCACATTCCGCGCCTTGCGCGGCTACAGTGCCACGACAGGACCCACTAGGCCACTCAACCGGGCAAGGTCGAGTCTTGGCAGGATGCGGGAGCGGGGTGGAACGGGGTGGCGCCGGGCGGGATTGGTAACGTCCGAAAAGGCGCGTGGTCTTTTGTACCCACCCACTGTCCGGGACCTTGGATTCATGCATGCAAGTCTGCGTGATTATGATGGGCTACATAGTGAAGTAGGCCCCCATCAATGCTCAGGAGTACCACTGAGATGATGTCAAGAGAAGGATCGAACACTGCATATATGTTCGCAAGGCTCGATCATTGGCTTTCAGTGAAAGCTACTGCGGGACTGATTTCGAGACGTACATTGTCGGTGGACTGTGGCTGGGTCGAATTGCATGCGTAGCACGCGGAGACCCGAATCGACTTGCATGCCTTGCACGCGGACAAGCCGGACAGGCACAGAAGTTTACGAAGAAGCTGAGACAAGCACGACAATCAGCGGGTCACCGGCCCGTGCCAGGCAGTGACTATGGGCATACGCTTTATGCGCTCTCCAGAGTAAGCCGCCACTTTTTCTATATAGACTTTCCCGCCAGCCGACTGCTACTTTTTCGCCATGTTTCAGTTCGCTTCTGGCTGACGGAGTGGGCTTCGGGCCCATCGGCCGAGGGCTGGGGGCGTCATCGTGCCTCCTGCAGGCAGCGAGCTCCCGCAACATGCTGACTGTCACACTCTGTCAGCTGTGCTGCCAGTTTCGTTGCATGCGTGTGGGTCCCCTTGCCATCCTTGGGCTGTATTTGCCACCGCCGCAGCGGTCTATCTGTTGCTCAGACTTGGTCAGGCACGCTGTCTGAGATAGGGTTGATCCCCGTCGGGTTCATGACCGCCACGGGGTACGCTTGGATCGACTGCAGCTGGAAAGCAGTGTGGATGGTACGTATGAATCTCCTGTGGCAAGCCTTCCTCTCATTTCTTTTCTGAGCATGACATCAGGATACCTTCCAGTCGCGCTTCTTTCTGCCACGAGACTCTGACTCACTCCACCATCATTCGCTTGCTCTGTTCTAATGTCATCACCATTGCATGTGTGTCGCACCGGTATTCTCTCGCTGTTCTGCACCTCCACAGATACGGACCAAGATAGTGACAGGCAGCCCAGTCCGGGTGACGACGTCTCTTGGTTGTGCTGGTTCTGCCAATGCAGTTTCTTGTCGCCGCCGGCGTGCACGCACCATATGAGCGTCCGACATCCACAACGAGACCGGCTCGTCCCGCCCGGAGACTTTGGCGAGCTGGACCATTGCCCAGCTGGTGCCGAGCGCCACCAAGCGGCGGCCGATGAGGCCTTGGCAGAGTTGTCCACGAGTAACAACGCGGCCATTGACCGAGCCGGTGGTGAGCTCCCGCCGCCGGTAGCCGCATCATTTTGCGACGAAGCCTTCGATGGAGAGCAACCGCTGCTAGGCGGGCTCGGCGTCGTGAGCCTCCCAAGCGATGCTCATTCTCTTCGGTCACTCAACGTCGTTCGGCCGCGCAACGTCCTCCAGACGTCCACTGCTGCTCGATTTCGTGCATATTGAAACTCAATGCCAGAGGCGGGCAAGACGCGGCGACTTGTCCTCGCCTCAGTTGCGCAGCGGCCGTCGGTGTTGGACACACCATTTCTGCGGGAGGCTCTCAAGTTCGCACCGAGTGCCGGGGTGTCGGGATTGTCTCAAGCTGACAAGATGGCGTACGTTACCGTGTTGTTGCTCGCCGAGCGGCGAGGACGTTCGCGTCGCCTCGGTGGTCATCATGGCTCGAGGCGACCGCGGGATGGGCACCGCCAGCCAGACGCTGAGCGTCTTGGGCGGCGCCATGTCTCTGTCGTCGACGATTTGGACGGCAGCTCCTCCGACGAGGACGGTGGGGAGATCTCGCGCGACTTCCTCATCCAGACCTCGATTGTTGCAGCTGTACGGGGCGAGAAGCGGAGGGTCTTGGCAAAGCTGTGCTGGAAAGAGACGCCGATAGACGTGGAGGGCATCACCTACCTTTTCTACTCTCGGGATCTGCTCCACACCGTCCTGGAGCTGCTCAACAACGCTGGGAACGTCCAGTTCTGGGGAGAGGAATTGGGTGTCGAACCTGACGGCTCACGCATGCGCGCCGAGATTATGGATAGCGACCTCTTCCTCGCGGAGCAGGCCACCGTCTTCCGTTGGCATGGGCGTCTCTCGTTTGCGTTGGGCGTGCAATTGCTTGTCGACGAGGCCGTCGTATCCTGGTCGGGAGCTCACTACATTTATCCTATTCGGATACGCGTCGTTAACATTCGAGACCGGACTGTGCAGTTGGTGACTGTCGGATTCATCCCGCACGTGGAGAAGCCCATCGCCCGAACGGCGGCCGCCCGACGACGGGCGAGTACCAGTCGCAACGCCGTGCTGCAGCGCTGCCTCGCGGTCATCCTTCGCCATTTTGTGGACGCGAGCCAAACAGGTGTCGCGGTCGATTTTCTTGGGCAGCAAACTTTGACGGCCGTGCCTCGCGTTATCGGGCTTGTCGCCGATCAGCTAGGTGAGCGGGTAATGGTTTGCCTAATGGGCAATTCTTGCGAATTATGTTGTTCGCACTGCGTGGTCCGGAGGGGAGTGGCAGGTGGTCGGGAGGGGGTCGGTGTGGCCGCGAGAGATGTGAGTTCTCTTCTTGACGCGGAGCTGGAGGCTGCAATTATCCGGGACCGGGATCCAAGACTGTCCCTGCGGAAGCAGCTCGGCGCTGAACACAGTGCTGTTGCGTTCGTGCCAGCGCTTGGCGCTGTTTGGGGTCTGGCGACCGACAATAAGCAGCTACTCGACAACATATATTTTGACGTCCTTCACGTCTGGAAGCTCGGCGTCGTGCGCATGGTCGCACAGCGCTTCCCATCATTCCTGCGTGTTGCATGCGCGGGCAAGGACGCTCGCCTCGGGCCGGTAGCGGACAGCTTGAAAGCGTTGAACCTACGCGCTTGGGAACAGGGACACCTCTTTGTACCATCTCCAACGCCACAAGGGTACGTCTGTCTTTTTTTTTGACGTGTCACGATCGCTGTCCAGTTGTTACATTGAGCTACCTCTGAGTATCATCATCGTACTGGTTGTTCGTCGGTGCTCATTTAGTCTCACACAATGTCTATCGCTATTCTCCGTACTCTTTGCTATCCATCCGGTTGTCTCTGTCTGGGTGGTAGGTTTTTTGTCCCCTCAAGCGGGAAGCAATTGCAGAAAACTGGGCGCTTGTGGCGTCATGGTCTCACCATGACGCCGCACATTATTGCGGGCGTCGGAGGCCCGCCGACGCTGAACTAGTGCGGTACCCGGACGCAGCGCCAACCGCGGCTTCTGCTGCGTACAAAAGGTCTTCTGGTGGCGACTCAGATGAGCTTTATGACGGCCATGGCTCGGGTAGTGCGGAGCTAGAGGCCGCAGACGAGCCCCACCCGGAGCCCCAGGTGCATGATATTCTCTCTTCGGCCATGTATCGACGACTATACGGCACACTTCCACTATATAAGGCCGTCCTTGATGTGCATTGCCGTATGGAGCTTTTCGGTGGGTGTCGTATGGGGGAAAATATGGCGGATACGACGAGGTCCTCTGGGCACCACATGCACGCCCTCGCGGACGAGGCGCAAGAATTTGTTGTTGAGTGCGTTGACCTCCTCTTTGGACCAGCGCACACGACGAAGGCCCACCGGCTCGCAAATCACCTGTTGGCAGCACTGAGCAGGAATGGCAACCTGTGGGAGGGTGGCACTAGTGAGAACGAAGCCCCGCACGGTCCTTGTGAAATGATGGACGTCCGGACCAACAATCGCAAGCCCTTTGTCGTTCTTAAAACGATGCGGGCGTCCGACACGCAGGCGGAAGTGCTGCGTGAGCTGAAAGTGCTGGAAAATGATGACGAAGGTGGCGGCGACGGGCTCCATCGCCTTTTGGAGGGCAATGACGATGGTGGTGACGTCGGAATGACATCGAGCGCCTCATTGTCAAGGTCTCATCGGGGACCGGCATGCGCGTCGCTGGCGCGGAGCGACTGCCAGGAATGGCGCGGCGAGGTGGTTCGTTGGAAAAAGATGGTGAGTGCTCAGTGGTCGTGTCGTCTTCTTTTCCGTTCAACTGAACGTTTGAGTGGGGGGCGTCATCAGCTGTTCAGACTGCGTGCGCGACATACTCTGACTTGAAGAAGCCGCGTTATGACCACATCTGGTACCTTGACGACAGCGGCTGGCGGAAGCTTGGTTGGGTGCGGCTTGTTGTTCGCCAGCTAGCTGAGACAGTGGACGACTTTGAGGTGGTGCGGCAATAAGCGGAGGTGCCATCGACACCTGGATGCTCCCTCATGGAGACGGGCTGTAGAAGGATGGCATGGCTGTTCGACAGTCCCGATGCCATCTGGCCGGCGCTGGGTCGCGAACCTCTGACCAGTGTGTTGCGGGTAGAGCATGTCGTGCCTGACTTCCAGGACCTGAGCGACTGGCGCAGCTTGCGTGCCGTGCCATCAAACACGCCAGACACCGTCGCCGAGCGTCACGCGCAGCGCTTCTTTACGAATCATTTCTATCCCTTTACCTCGCGCGTGCTCAACCCTGGCAGTGAGATTGAAGAAGAGGGGCCAGTTGTGCGGCAGGGGCACGAGGCGACCTGGAACGATGGGGCGGTGTAGGGGCGGTGTAGGGGTGGTGCAGGGGCGCCGTCGGCGGGCGGGGCGCGGTCGGCGGGCGGCGCGCCGTTCGTGGGCGGGGCGCCGTCGGCGGGCGGGGCGCCGTCGGTGGGCGGGACGCGGTCGGCGGTGTGGTATTAATAACGTTAGTTCAACTACCAGTGTACTGAGACCGACCGTAGCCAAGCAATAAAGCGAGTTCTATCGCCGTCGCGGCGA
>Ga0115029_1001965_pt1 | contig 13069 bp, 7 predicted proteins | sample SidtaG_3_FD_87297 | JGI IMG/M metagenome (GOLD analysis project Ga0115029, IMG submission 87297) | Marine algal microbial communities from Sidmouth, United Kingdom - Sidmouth_Asex1 metaG | ecosystem: Host-associated > Algae > Red algae > Unclassified | place: Sidmouth, United Kingdom | collected...
CCAAGTTTTGGATGCCCTTTCGGTTTCCGTTAAATATTTTGAGGTCTCCACAAGTGCAATTTCATTCTTTTTTTTTTTTATGCAACTTCCAAAAAAGAGGAGTAGACATAATCCAAAGCTCTGAACAATTAGTTTTTTCATTTTTTTGTTTTTTTTTACTGCTGTCCGGTAAAAATCCGGAAAACTTCCATATGGCCTATAATAGTGGACTTTTTAACGCTAACATAATTTCGGGCTTACTTTTCCTATTTTCGGAAATTGTCCGTGACGTTCAAATTTGGTATAGGTAATTTATTTTTCAATATCTGTAAATCAATATTATATGATTTTGTCTAGGCTCTTGGTTCTAGAAGCGTGGTTGCTGAGCTTGCCGAAGTACAGCGGTCTTGTTTCTATACTCGGACAACAATAGTTTTTTAAAGGACTTCATCATCATCGGCGAGATACATTCTAGTGCTTTTGGTATAGGTGCCGCCATTTTCATCCGAATATTCCAAATCGATGTAAAAAGCCTTGAACCCTTTCTTTGGGAAAGTAACTTTTTGTGTCGTTTCTTTCCCTTTGGATGGTGTTATTTTTACCGATTTCCATTCTTCGTCCCTGAAATCACGATCTTCTGAATCGGCCTCCCACAGATAGGCATTTTTGAAATCCTCCGAACCGGAGACTACGGAAAGTGTCGCCGAACTTTCGTCCGTACTCAGCTCATAATTTAAATCGGCATAGGGTTCTTTGGCCAATGTCTGGCCCCAAAATCCGCTCAACGCTTTCAATGCACTTTCGCCACCATCGAGGTTATGGCCGGCATTGGGGGTATAGTGAATATAGTTCTCCCCAGGTATTTCCTTTATATAATTCTTTACGGCATCAACGGGCCAATACTCGTCATTGGTGCCGATAAATATGAGTTTGGGCATGGTCAATTTCTCGCGGTACGAATAGGGGTCGATCATCTGCGTAAGCGCATTTCCATCCGGGGAATTTACCGTCTGGGGAATTTCCAATTTGATGTAGTCGTTGATCTGCTCGCTATATTCGTTCCATGCCGTAAGATGGTAATCCAAGCTAACAGGCATATTCAGCACATCGATAACCATTGGCCCTATAGCCTCTACCCTTTCATCGCTTGCACCTGTCAACCAAGTCGTCCAGCCCCTCTTAGAAGCTCCTGCGACAGTAAATCTTGTAATGTTTTTCTTAAAATTTTGTTTTGAAAATTCCTGTACGGCATCCATTCCACGAACAGCACTTTTTACCATTGGGAAAAGTAGCGGCCAAGTAGGATCTTTATCCTTTTTATAATTATGTAATGTAAAAGATATTAGTTGGTCTTCCACTAGGTCTCCATCGTACAAAGGCTGCATAGGCACCTGTCGTATTATCGAAACGATGGCCTTGTTCTTTCGCGCAATTTGTGCCATTGGTCCGGTTTCGTCCAGATCGTCTCGTGGAGTCCATTTGGGCAGACCGTCTTTTAAATGTCCTCCTGTAATGAATAGTAGCGAACCATCGTACTTTATTTCTTGTGGAACCAATACTGTCAACTGATGTTTCCAGACATGGTCGCGCCAGGTTTGACTGGTCAACAAAAGGTTAAAGGCTTTTACTTCGGCCAATTCAAAAGAATCTTTGACCTCCCAAGCGTATGAATTATCGGTGGTTTTCAAATAACTTTCAAGAGCAGTTTCAGGGCTTATTTCGATTTCTTCGACCACCGCGGTCTCAACTTTTTTTTCTGAATTGTCTCGGCAAGAAGTCGAAAGTAAAATTGGAATCAATAGTAAAATTACAAATGTTCTTTTCATGGTATACATCAATTGATTTAGTGTGGTTTGGGATTACTTTTTATCATATCCATAAGCTCCGACACCAGAATTTCACCGGTCATTTCGCCTAGGCTGGTGCGACTTACGTACTCATATCTTTCAAAGCTGTTAAAATCTTCTTTAGTTAGCATATAACCAAAAGCATCATTGGTAAGTCCGAAGAGAAAAGCATGCTTGGTTGGCATCTTCCTTTTTAAATAAAATCCGATGTTGGGCAATGCCTCTCCGGGAATGGTTAAAATTTGAGCCGAACCTATATTCAAAAGATTGAGCGTCGTACTTATCGAGCTTTCATCTGATGAACCCATACTTAAAGGGGAATGCTTCAAAATGAAACGCAACATTTCCGAATCGATAGGAAAAGTTACCTTCTTGTTAGCCGAAAGAATAGTCGGATTTTCTTGCACCGACGCATCGGCAACTATACGTAAAGCCTCGTCGGCCAATAGGTTTCCGATTCTTTTACATTCTTCCCAATCAGCGGCTTCTTTTCCTTCGTCCAATCTATTATCGGCAGTGACCATTCCGCCTTGGGCACCGTTCATAAAGATGGCCATTCCACCTGTTTTTTCTTCAATACGATTATAAAGCGGTCCAACCATATCGGGACTCAAAATCCCACGATCACTACCGATTACTTCAGGGTGGATGGCGTAGTTGACCAAAGTGACCAAGGGTTTGTCCTTATTTTTTCCAGAGCTACCAATGGCTTGAATTACTCCGCAACGAGGGTCATATAATTTTGGAGCATAATAGTTATAAGCGATTTTTCCCTCCGCTTTGCCGACTGCGATTTTTAGGTTGGCAGGTTCCCTATTCTGAAAAGCTTCGTTTACAGCATCGGCTATCTGAACGGTACACCACTTTAAATATTCAAGGTCTGCCCCATGATTTCCGTTTTCATCGGGAAAGGCATATGCATCAGGGGCGCTATGGGTATGTGTAGCCCCTATAAGAATATTATCGAATGGAATATCAGTTATCAGTTTCCTCGATTTATTACCGAGAGCGGCTGGCCAGCCTAGATTATCGATGTTCACAATTGCGACTTTTTCGCCACCATTTTCTAATACCATGGCGCGTACATATAGGTCTCCTTTTTTGATAGTGACCGGTTTTGGAGTTCCAACTCCCCCAGAAACGGAAATCAATGGATTTGGTGTCAGTACGCGTTTCGCCGACCCTACTTTTAATTCTTGGGCTTGGGTGCCGGATATGAAAAATAGCAACATATTGCACCATAGTGCTGCGATTCTAAAAACTGTACGAGAATATTTCATATGCCGAACACAATTATGCTAAACATAAAATTAAGTGTAAAAAAATAAATCGAGGGGTAAAATGTCATGTATAAATAACAATATTCCTGAAATAACTTGAAATATAAAATATTAGTTTTGAAGGAGGTAGGTAATTAATTTAAGAAAATATTAAGGATTTAGTAACCTTAACTTTAAGTCGCTAGCTAAAAATAATTTCAGCTTTACGACAGAATTAAAAAAGAACATATTATGGATAAAAGAAGCGCAAATATTTTTTGGGGAGTCTTGTTTTGTTCATCGCTGATGTTGTGTTCCTGTAGTTCGGACGACAATGCTGCAACGGACAATTTTCCGCTCTCCGCAGATATTTTTCATAGCGTCAAGGGCAAAAGAGTAGCTTTTCAAGGTTTGACCAATAGTGCTTCCGCATGGATGTGGGATTTTGGTGATGGAACTACAAGTACCCAACAAAACCCGGTGCATTCATACCAAGAAGGCGGTTATTATGTGGCTACGTTAACCGCTACCGGTGAAAGTGGCGGAACGGAAACTTCTACAATAAATCTGGCTTTGGATTTGCCCCCCTACGCATTACTTACCGGTGATTTCACGGCGGAAGGCTATCAGGGAAAAACCTGGAAACTTTCGAGCAGTCATTCGGGAAACGATTATTTTGCCAATTCGGACGCTACGCTCTCTCCTTTCGACGGGGCGCCGAATCCGCTGCCTTCTGGAATTTTTGGAGCAGGTCTTGGTATGGGCGAGGTATACGACGATGAATTTACGTTTCATTTTGATGGCACCTACGAACACGATGTTAAAGAAGACGCAGCTGCCTTTAGCGGTCTGGTATTTCAGTTTGTGACCACCGGCGGTGCAGGAATCGTAAACGATGGTGGTGCGGATTTCGGACTCTGTACCGGTCTTTATACGCCAGAGGCCGATGCCACTTTTACTTATGTAGAAAACGAGGATTTTGAAATAGCTTCGGTTTATGGTGCCGGAGGAAAATTGACCTATCAGGGTGTAAGTACCCTCGATTTTTCAGGAAGTGAATTCGTTGGGTTCTATGACTTTGAGAATAAAGTGATTCTTCAAGATATCACGGACAGTTCGATGAGACTGGTGATGTTTTTGGCCGCATCGCAAGACTTCATCGGAGTAAATACCAATGCAATTGTATTGACCTTTGAAGTTGTTCAATAAACAATATCTAAGACCCGCCTAACCAATATAACACCAAGACACTATGGAAAAGTATACTTCTCCTCAATCAAATATCAAACGCTTCTTTACGGTCTTTCTCATTGCCCTTATGGCATTGGTCAGTTTCAATATAGAGGCACAGTCCGGCAACGAGGTTTCGGGTACGGTCACTGCATCTGAAGACGGAATGCCCCTGCCCGGGGTCAGTATTGTATTAAAGGGCACCGGGAATGGGGTTACGACCGACTTTGATGGTAAGTATAGTATTCGTGTTACAAATGCGGAGGGTATACTCGTATTTTCATATCTGGGATTTGAAACACGTGAAATTGGCATCAACGGACAGTCAACTATCGACATTTCATTAAACGCTGGTACGCAAGCCTTGGATGAGGTCGTAGTAACCGCATTAGGTATTAAAAGGGAGGAAAAGTCTTTAGGATATTCCGTTGAAAACGTGGCGGCCGAAGAATTGACTCGGGTCGCCCAAGAAAACGTACTAAATTCCTTATCGGGCAAGGTTGCAGGGGTGACGCTAAACAATACCGGAGGCACTGGTTCATCGGTAAGTATGGTCATCAGGGGCGCCATTTCATTAAGTTCCGACAACCAACCTTTATTCGTTGTCGACGGGGTACCCATAGCCAATACGCTGAACAATATCGGTGGCTTTGGCGATAGAAACCCGGTCGATTACGGAAACGCCATTTCGGATCTAGATCCCCAGAGTATAGAAAATGTAAGTATTTTAAAAGGGCCGAGTGCCGCTGCTTTGTATGGTTCTAGAGCTGGTAACGGTGTCGTGCTCATCACGACAAAAAAAGCGAAGGACAGGGAGAAAATGAAAGTTTCGTTTACGTCCAACACGGTTTTCGATGTACCGTTTCGATATTTAAAGAACCAGTCGCAGTTCGCCAATGGCTATTTTTCATATTCCCCGCGATCGGAGGGTGGAAGTAACATACTACCTGATGTAATTCCCGCAGGTGGAAACGGTGGACCGGAACTCGACCGGGGTTATTTTGCCGTACAATGGGATTCCCCCTTGGATGCAAATGGAAATCCCATTCCTGTTGAACTGAAATCCTATCCTAATAATATTAAGGAATTTCTTCAAACAGGCATCACGACTACCAATAGCATGACCGTAAGCAATAGTACCGCGGCAATGAACTATAGATTGGGTGTCACGGCATTGGATAATTCCGGTATCATACCCAACTCCGATTTAAAGCGGAACAGTTTTTCTTTGTCCGCATCATCTGCTTTCAGCGACAAATTAATAGTAAGTTCAAATGTGAACGTTACACATAGCTATGCGGATAACAGACCCGCTTCTAATAGGGGCACAAACCCTTTGCAGGCCGCTTATGGTGTGCCGGCCAATATCAATATATTGGATGTGAAGGATTATAAGTTGCCGGGTACCGATGTATTCAATTTCTCGGATGATTATCCCAATCCTTGGTTCTTGGCCAACGAAGTGAACAATAGCTTTTCAAGGTTCCGGGTCTACGGAAACCTTGCTCTTGAATGGAAGATTGCACCCTCGTTCAACATCAGAACGAGCTACAATCTGAACAGTTTTAATCAGACCCAAGAAACAAAAATGGCTCCCGGCTATAACCGCGAACCCAATAACGGGACCTACGGTATCGCAAAAACCGATGGTCTGGAAACCAATATTGATATTTTGGCCACCTTTACTAAAGATCTGGGTGATTTTGATATGACGCTCTCTGCGGGGGGAAACTTAATGTACCAAAGGAATAAGGGCCTGAGCAATTCAGCGGCCACCAGGGCGGGCCTTATCGTACCGAATCTGTTTACCGTCGATAATATCGCGCCGACTTCTTTGAGGTATTCAAGCTTTTCCACTGAAAGGGCAATAAACAGTGTATTCGGTCTTGCGAATTTCGGGTTCAAGGATATGCTGTACCTAGACCTTACCGCAAGAAACGACTGGTCGAGTACTTTGCCGGTAGACAACCGTTCGTATTTCTACCCTTCGGCCTCGTTGAGTTTCTTGGTCAGTGAACTGATAGCTATTCCAAAAGTAGACTTGTTAAAATTAAGGGCCGGTTGGGCACAGGTAGGTAACGATACGAGCCCGTATCAATTAGGGGCTTTTTTTAACAACCAAGGGCAGTGGGACAATGCCGTTCTTTATAGTGCCCAAGGAGGACTGAATACGCCGAACCTAGAACCTGAGGAAGCAACTTCCCAAGAGTTTGGTCTCGACCTGACCATGTTCCAAAATCGATTACGGTTCGAGGGTACCTATTATACGGTAGAGAACAGGAACCAGATTGTCCCCAATATTCCCATTCCGGGTTCATCAGGATACAATAGTGTAAGTATCAATGCAGGAGTACTTGAGAGTAAAGGTTTTGAACTTTCCCTCGGATTTACACCGGTTCGTACCGAAAATTGGAATTGGGATTTGAACCTTAACTATACCACCAACGAATCGAAAATTTTGGAACTCTCCGATGGTGTAGATTACATAGAACTCTGGAGCGACAACAAAAGTGTGTCCCGGGCCTATGTAGAGAATCCCGCAACGGGAGAGGACGGTCTCGTCGGTAATATCTATTCCCCAAAAATACGAAGGGTCACCGACACAAGTTCGCCGTACTTCAATTATCCCTTGATCGGTCAAGGAGAGGATGCGGAGTGGCTAGCCCAGGAAGAGCGGGTAAAGGTGGGCAACTACAATCCCGATTTTGTGATGGGGCTACAGACCAGTTTGTCCTATAAAAACATTTCGTTGAACCTGACTTTCGATTGGCGTTCTGGCGGGCAGTACATGTCACAGACCTCACGATATTTTACCGAAGATGGTTACAGCCAACAGATTTTAGATAATTTGGTCAATCCGGGTATTGCCAACTTGGGCCCGGAATTGAAGCAATGGGTTCTTGACAATGCCGATGAACTGATTTTTGGTGAAAGTTTTCTCTCCATCGGCGGCCCACCAAGTGATGGTGGATTCCCCGAAGATTTAGGGGGCAGCGTTGTATATGACGGTATCTTTAATGCCGGTGTGGTCGGAACTCATGACGAGAACGGTAATTTTATTTTGGACAATGAAAACCTGGGCGATGTGGGAACGGCCGTTATTCCATTTTCGGTCGCCAACCCATGGGATTTTGGAACGCCGCATATGTTCGATGCCGACTTTATCAAATTACGGGAAGTTTCAATAACTTATGATCTGCCTTCGAAGTTTATCGAGAGGGCCGGTTTAGATAACCTGAGCTTCTCGTTGTACAGTAGAAACATTATGCTGTGGACCAAAGATTCGGACTACGGCGTGGATCCCGAAAGGGCATTTCAAGCGGAGACGAGTTCGGGCAATAGGGGCACACAATTTAAACAAGGTATAGAAAGATATAATGTTGAACCGTGGTTAGTTCCAATAGGAATTAGAATCGGGGTAACCTTTTAATAAAACAAAATCGCTATGTATCAGAAAAAAAATAAAATAGCCTTAATGGTTTTGAGCTGTATTCTTTTGATTTCTTGTCATGGATTGGAGGAATTGAACGAAAATCCCGATCAGATAGGCTCGGAAAATGTAGACCCTAATCTTTTGTTGCCCACAGTCATTAATGGCGCAGGTAAAGCCGTAGTCAGTTTGGGCTTCGGCGATGTGGCAGGCGTAATGCAACATACCCAAAAAGATGGGTGGTCAAGTGGCCATAATGCCTATGATTGGAGCAACGATAGCCATAGTTGGAACGGGTATTATACACTTTTGACAAACAATAAGACCATGATTGAAAAGGCCGAAGAAGACAATCTAGACTTTCACCGTGGCGTGGGGCTGGTCATGAAATCGTTTTTGTTCGGACTGATTACCGATTTATGGGGAGATGCCCCCTACACAAATGCATTGCGTGGGGATGAAGGAACCGAGTTTTTCGACTCGACGTTCGATGACCAAAAGACAATCTATGATGGTATTCTAGCAGATTTAAGTACCGCAAATACCCTTTTGTCAAAAGATCAAGGATCGTATTTTAGTATTCAAGAGGACCAAGATATTCTGTTCGGGGGCGATGTGGCCAAATGGCGAAAATTCGCCAATTCGCTAACGCTGAGATACTATATGAGACTATCTGCAAAAGAGCCGGCCCTGGCCGAGCAGGGGATTAAGAACATCCTTTCCAATCCTTCGCAATATCCATTGATTTTAAAGGCTTCCGATGATGCTAATATGGCTTATGTTGGCAATACTAGGGACGATTCATGGCCTACCAACACGAAATTCGATGCTGACCCGCAAGGTGCTTACTTCAGGATAAAAATGGCAGCTACATTGGTAGATTCGCTAAAAGCGCTGAACGACCCAAGATTAGGAGTGTGGGCGAATAAAATAGATGTACCATTAGTATTGGAGGAAGCCGCTCCGGACGATACCGATTTTGTTGAAGATGGCGAAAGACACGTAGCCAAAAATATAGTCGATGCTTATGAGGGTACGGTCGGTTTCCCCGTCGATTACGATAAGGAATATGTCGGGCTTCCAACGGCAATGACCTTTGGGGCGGCCTACAATTTGAGTGAAGATCTGAATCAAGGTACGCTTAATCTCCATGTGTCCCAGTTGAACGATATCTATAAAGAAGCCGCTGGCGATCTGTTACAGGCCCGTTTGCTATCGGCCTCCGAAGTACAGTTTATTCTTGCGGAAGCGGCGACAAAAGGTTGGGCTTCTGGCACAGCAGAACAATATTACAATGAAGGAATCAAACAATCGTTCGACGCTTGGGGAGTGGGCGATTCATATAGCGATTATATCTCCGGGCCTGCTGCCTATGGTAGTTTTGAAGATATCATAGAACAAAAATGGATAGCGAGCTGGTCTGCCGCAGCGGAATCTTGGTTTGATTACAGAAGAACGGGAATTCCGGATCTTCAGACCGGGGCGGCATCCAAGAGGTCTGCTCCGCCGCTACGGTTTTACTACCATATCGATGAGATAGACAACAATGCTACAAATGCCGAATCGGCCATAAATAAGTTAGAGACCACGGAATTTAAGGGCGACGACACAAGCAACAATAGTGCATGGTCTAAAATGTGGCTCTTGCAGGGCACTAGTCAGCCTTATTGAATTGGTTGTACCACGAATGTTTTGAAAGTGATTTTATCCGCTGGCAGCTGCCCTAGAACAAAGTTCCTTCCCCTTGTATGAACCGCATACAAGAGGAAGGAACATACTCTGAAGAACTCACATTTCATCAAAACAATGGTATAATCAAAAAAGGTTAAAATATAATATGTTTCTTACAATATTGTAGTGGTGTAAGGCGTGGTTTTAATGTTAATTTGTTAGAATAAAAATTGTAGAGTTATGAAGTTGCCCCTGAAAGGTATCATTCCGCCAATGATAACCCCTTTATTGGAAAATAAGGAGTTGGACAGTGCCGGTCTTAAAAACCTCATCGAGCACCTTATAGACGGGGGAGTACATGGAATTTTTTTATTAGGAACGAATGGCGAGGGGCCGAGTTTGGGTTATGGTTTGAGAAAACAACTGATAACCGAAGCCTGTAAAATAGTCCGTAAAAGGGTTCCTGTATTGGTAGGCATTACAGACACGTCTTTCGAGGCTACCTTGGAAATTGCCCACCATGCGCAAAGTGAGGGCGCAGATGCCCTTGTAGTCGCACCGCCTTTTTATTTTCCGCTCTCCGAAGAAGAAATAATCCATTACTTTCAAGAACTGGCCCCGCTACTGCCACTTCCTTTTTTAGCGTATAACATTCCTAGTTGTACCAAACTGAATCTATCGGTTTCGATTGTAAAAAAGACCAAGGAGTTTGGAGCGGTAGGGGTGAAAGATAGCTCTGGAGACATTGATTTATTGTATGATTATATAGAAGCGTTCAAAGATGCTCCTAACTTTTCCGTTATAGTAGGCAATGAAATTTTTCTGCCCGAAACCATTTTGAAAGGAGGTCATGGGGCCGTAGCGGGCGGAGCAAATATATTCCCGAAACTGTTCGTCGACTTATTCGAGGCGTCCCTTTCAAAAGATTCGAATAGCATAGCGAATCTTCGAAAAAAAGTTTTAGAGATACATGAAACTATCTATAATATTGATAATTCACCTACACAAAGTATAAAAGCTATAAAGTGTGCCCTGTCGGTTATGGGAATATGTGGTGATTATATGGCTCAACCGCTGAACAGGCTCGACACTGGGCAGCGACTTCAGGTCAAAGAGTACCTAGACCGTTTTGAGTTTGGCAAACACCCTAAGTCTATCATATAGCTCGAAATCATCCCTTGAATGAAAAGCGTCGTTTTAAGAAAGTTTGCCATCGTTGTGCCGATACTTATCATTTTTATATTGGCAACTGTTTCCCCTTTTCAGATACATTTTGAAGATGTTTTGACGCTAACCCCAGCCACCGAATATGGAGTTGACGTATCGATTTGGCGCATCCTATTCGAACCGATTTTGGGGCCTTTGCTCTACTTGAATCGATCTCTTTATGTTTTGGCGGAAGTACCGTTTGTCTTCCTATGGGTATTGATTTTTTATTTGGCTTTTAGTGTCTTACAGATTTTAAGAAAACAATCCCGCAGAAAAAAAGTTTTTTATACGAAGTTGACAAACTTACTTCTGATAATCGGTATTTGCTTTACAGTCTTTGTAGTCATACTTTTTGTTCCCCTTCCGAACAATACAATAGTGAACAACTCTAAAGATTCGGTATTGGTAACTACACATGCCCATACCGAATTCAGCCACGACGGATTGATTTCGCAAAAAGGAATGTGGAATTGGCATAAAAGAAACGGTTTTGATGCTTTCTTCATTACAGATCATGCCAATCACAAAAAGAGTTTACAATTTGCCAAAGAACAAAAAAGCGGAAGTTTTCCAATCGCACCCTTGGTATTAGTAGGTCAAGAATACTCGGGCACTAACCATATGAGCCTATTGGGGCTCAATGGTAAATTCGAAACCGAGGGAATGAAAGATAAGGCCGTAATAGATTCGGTACATCGATATGGAGGTGCGGTTATCATCAACCATTGGTTCGACGGTAAGGGAAAACCGAAAGAGTTATACAATGAACTGGGTGCAGATGGCTTTGAAATTGAAAACACGGCTACAGACCTTTATTACAATAGGAACATATATAAGGAAATAAAAAAATTCTGCGAAGAGAATGAGCTTATTATGATTGGCGGACTAGATTTTCACGGTTACGGAAAGGTGTGTTCGCTGTACAATGCCTTTGAAATTCCCAATTGGAGTACTATGGATTATAAAAGAAAAGAGAATAGAATTTTGGACATCCTAAAAAATGGCCCCCAAGAAAAGGTAAAGGTTTTGTTGTATAAAGACCGACCGTTTTACTCAAAATCCAATTTATTCTTTCGACCTTTTTTAACCGTCGTAAACTATTTTAGAACGTTGAATTTGGCACAAGTACTTTCCTGGGCTTTTTGGCTAGTGGTTTTTCGGTTTATGGGAAATCATTTTAAACAAAATCCTATTTTGAAAAATAACCTGCTTCTATTCTTATCTTTTTTGAGTGCAATTTTTCTGATTGTTTTAGGGGTTAATTATTATTTCAAGGGAAAAGCGGTGGAAGGCTATAGCGAAGTATATTCCGAATACAGTTTACTTCTAGGCCCAATTGGCTTTATACTGTTATTGTATGTTTTAGCTATTGGCTATTTCCGATTTTCTGCACTCACTAAAAGTAAAATATCAAAAAATGGGTAATAAAAAATTCAACATCGGGGTATTGATTGTAGCCATGTCACTCGCAACGGCATGGGCAATTAGAGGTCAATTCGGCCATGAGCAAGGAGCTGCTTGGGCCGGTGCGATTGGTGGTCTGGCATTGGTAGTAGTTTCCCAAAGAAAAGATTGGTATTCCAAAATGGTGCTTATCTCATTGGCATCGTCTATTGGTTGGGGAGCCGGAGGAATGATCAGTTACGGTGTGGTTGTGGGTTATGGCAAGGCTGATAATTTTATTAACGCCTTTTATGGTCTGAGCATGCTCTTCGTTATAGGCGCTTTATTCGGATTGCTAGGTGGCGGTTTGGTCGGTATGGTACTAGAATCCACAAAGAAAAATAGGGTTAATTGGGGGGCTTTGATATCAGAAATGGTAGCAGGGGCATTACTCACCTATTTTTTTCTGATAGAACAGATCGGATTTAAAATGACCCCACCACGATCGGAAGCATGGGCCTTAATTTTAGGTGCCGGTCTTGCGATGCTTTTTCATATGGCTCGCACAAAAAGAAACTCGGCAATACGAGTAGCTGTTATTTCGGCGCTAGGCGGAGGTTTCGGTTTTGGCTTCGGTAATTTTTTGCAGGTTGTCGGCAATGTTTTTGAAGTACCGTTCAATATGTGGAACGTTATGGAATATAGTATCGGCTTTTTTGGCGGTTCTGGTATGGCCTATGGCGTATTTAGCTCCAAATGGCCTTTAGACGAAAAAGCGGAACCGAAACGTTGGGTCAACAGAATTGCGCTGTTCGTTCTCATTGTTTTTATTCCATTGATCGTATTCCGAGAATCGTTGGCGTATGGTCACATTTTAAGTCGTTTAGGCGATATTTCGAATGTTGAGCATATAACTTTTCTAAGCACTACGGCCGCTGCCATAGTGTTATCATTTAAAGCAATTTTCTTGATCCTGAAATTAAAGGACGGTAACTATGCCAAAAAGGATGTAACCTTATTCCTATTCGTCTATTTCAGTGCATACGCCTTGATGAGTTATA
>Ga0115029_1001967_pt1 | contig 13054 bp, 14 predicted proteins | sample SidtaG_3_FD_87297 | JGI IMG/M metagenome (GOLD analysis project Ga0115029, IMG submission 87297) | Marine algal microbial communities from Sidmouth, United Kingdom - Sidmouth_Asex1 metaG | ecosystem: Host-associated > Algae > Red algae > Unclassified | place: Sidmouth, United Kingdom | collected...
AGCCAGTGACAGGGCCACACGTTGGGCACTCGTGACGTTTGGCTTTGGCTTTTGGCTGCATTGGTGGGGACGCTCGTAGAGCATCTCCACCAATGGCTCCAACCGTCCAAGCAGCCAAACGTGGCACCGTTTGGCCAACTGGGGAACCAGTGGAGAAAACGAGGTCCAAAACTAGTGTGTGACGGTGGCGTGACGGCCCAAAAATAGCACTCCTCACATTATCTGATCCCTTAATGCTTCTCGTGGTGGCCTCGCGGGATTGCCCTTCTTTTGAAGCTTAAACGGCAGCGCCACTTCAAACAGGCCTGTTTGGAGCCGCCCCGAGTCGTTTGGCCAACCCCTGGTTCTCTGTTCGGACCACGAAAGCCAATGAGTCAATTTCGAGAAATCACAAAATGAAACGGAAAATCACATCCAGATCCGCCGCCGGATCGTCATCTCTCTCGCCCTTGCACTCGTCTACCTTCCCCTCCCCACCCACTATGGCCACCAAAGCCTCTGTCTCGCGTGTGATCGACACCTTTGCCTCAGGGGGAACCCTCAAGGTGGCCTTGGAACATGTCACAGCCGAGACAGGTCTCTCCACGGCCGCCCTACGAATGGCCTATCACCGCTCCCCGTCGGGCGTACGCCGCCTCCACAGCAACTGCGCCCTGAAGACCCACGAGCATGACATGCTGGTAGGAGTGGCTCAGGCATTTAGCCTGAACAACTTCCCCCTCTTGGGTGCCCTAATTCGTGCCGTCGTCAAGCGGCGGTGGGACAAGGACGTCTCCCAGCCGTGGGTCACCCGCTGGGTCCGACACCACCGCCATCAACTCTCCCTCCGGGCGTGTAAATCGCTGGCTGACAAGCGGGCGGGCCCCGAGGTTATGGAGGGGACCAAGGCCTTCTGTGGGGAGCTGAAAACTTTCTGGAACACCACTCTTTCACCCGCGCCTCGGTGTTCAACTATGACGAGACGCGGGTCACCCAAACCGGCGGCAAGTTGGTGGTCAAGCGCATTGAGGAGAGGAAGAAGGCGCGCTCAAACGCTTCAACAACTCGTAAGGCAACTTTTATACGCCTCTTGACATTTGTATCGGCGGCAGGCGACGTCTTCATGAGCGTTTTTGTCATAACGACAAATTTGGCGACAGTGATGCTGTCCCCGTCGACTGGTGCCTACACGTGGCCCCCCGGTCATCCCGGCGCTGCTGGCCTCGCTTTTTCTGCTGGTCAAAGACCGGTTACCTCGATAGGGAGCTTTGTTGGCGCGGTCGTGGACACGTTTGTTGCCGAGTGGGAGGTCCGCAACCCTGGTGTCCCTGCCATCCCGTTTGATGACCAGCTCGGCGTCTATCGGCATCCGGACGTTGCGGAAAGGGCGCTGAACAAGGCTGCCTACCTGTGTTTTCTCCCTAAGAACACGTCACACGTCATTCAGCCCCTTGACGAGGCGCCATCTGCCAGCGTCGAGTCGTTTGTGGCGGCCGCGGCACAGCACGGGGCGATTGACGGCGTGCTGAGCAACGAGGGAACCGCGAACGTGCTACTTCACGCAGCCTTCACTGCAGAGGCTCGAGCATTCTCAAGGGCGTCCATTGTGGGTGCATTCCGCAGGTGTGGGCTGTGGCCCTTCGTACCTGGACGTATGATTTCCCAAGTGGCCGATGCTTTTGGAATGGGGCACTCGGACAAGTCCACCAGGGGTTTTGCGGCTACTGCTGCAGCTGATGTCATCCAGAAAGCCTCCAGTCGCGCCAAGATTGCAAAAACGCGGTCGTCTATGGGTTCAGCGGTGGTCCAACGCTCCGTTTTGCATGCAACCGACGCGTTGTTGAAGCAGAGCCGGGACAATGCTGCAAACAAGGCCTCTGAGGACGCGGTCAAGGCGGCTAAGGCCGTCATACGGGCCCACAAAAAGCTCAAGAGGGTGGACGACGCCGAGGCGGCTGCCGCTGCCCGTATCGCCAACCTCTGCAAGGTGTGCAGATGTCGTACAGGCCGCGGCGGGAAGGGGTGGGCCGGGTGTCACTGTGGCTCATTTTGGGTGTGCCCGGCGTGCACCAACACGGCGGAATCAACTTCTGTGCTGAAAGGGCACCTCGAGGAGTGCCCTGGGACCGACTCGGACGAGTGTAGTAGCGAGGGAACGGTTGGAAGTGAGGAGGCGTAGCCGTTTGGGTCCTTTACTACTCGGTTCCAGATGTGATTTTCAGTTACAATTTGTGATTTTTCGAAATTGACTGATAGAGATTCTCCGTAGTGCCTCTGTGGGAATACAGTGCGTTCTCGTTATAAGAGACAGCTGATTCGGCTCAATATGAAGAAAACGTGGCCCACACGGACTGGAATGGAAGACTCGCGACCCATATTCTTTTGTAAACGAATCTCTTATAACGAGAACGCACTGTACTGGCGAGCCACAAAAGAGGCCCACCGCCAGAGACGTCGAGGCGAGCCCAAATTTCAGACGTAATCTGCTTAGTTTCGGCTCTGCCTTTGGAGAGCCAGTGACAGCACCACACGATGCGCACACGTGGCCGCTCATTTGGACGGCTGGCTCCATTGGTGGAGATGCTCGTATCCAGGGGTGCATAGCAAAGGAACCTATTGCCGATCCCACAATTTTAAGAGGACGACAACTGCTCCTCAGTTACCTGTTTTCAACATGTTACCGAGCAGCTCATCGGAGTATCAAGAACTGCACATGACTTTCCAGCAGTGTTCGACACTTCTGAAGAACCGAGGCACTAATGAGCTTTCCCATAAATTGTGAGCTCGTTGAATTCTCAACAAGCAGTGCAATGCTCTGCGCGCCAGTGAACAAAGCAGGCCGGAGTCCCGACAACCATTGTAGCATATCCCTGCTCGCAATTGGCAAGTTGCCACAGGTAGCCCCCTTGACTGGCCAAAGCCCATGTACTGAGGGAATTGGCCTGTGGCATGCCCTGTGGGGGGATACTTCCGCAATGTTCATTTCTTATTGTTTGTGTGCTTGCCTACCTTATCTGTCTGCCGGCACTCATTACGATCGATTGCGATCGGACGGTCAATCGACCGGTGCCCTCGTTTATATTAAATCACCATGGGTCCGGGGTCGCCGTCGTGGCCACCACCCGGCTTCCCATCGGATGCCCTTCAACGAAAGGTCTTTCTTCCTCGCCATGACAGCGATAGAACTCGCTCTATTGCTTGGCTACGGTCGGTCCCCATACACTGGAAATTGAACGAACGTTATTACTACCATATTTGGTGGAGCAGCAGGGGACACCCTCGCCTTCAGCGTGTCTTTCGACACGGTATTTTCGAGAGCTTTATCGCTGCCTCGTGGCAATGTAACGGTGTCGATACGATCGCTTGGCGCGCGGCGCGTTAGCTATCGACTTGTAGGCGTGGTGCCACGGGCATCACGGTTGTGATCTGAGACTTTGACGCGCGGGGCGTTAGCCAAATCGCAACACTTTTTTCAGGTCCCAGTATGTCTACTGGTGGTTCCGGCGGCACTCGGCGAGCCAGAGACGGCAAGCTGCCAGCTGGCTATGAGCCGCCGGGCGAGTGACAAGGCACTCCTGCCGCCTCCGACGCCCCAACGGACGGTGCTCCTACTCCTCCCATCACTGCGGATCAAGCCGCCTCTGGGCAAATGCAGGTGGTAGAGAGCCTGAAGGCGGCCGTTGAAGCACTTTAACGATGCCTAACGGCTCAAGAACAGAATAACGAGTCTCTTGCGCGAGCCAATGACCAGTTGGTCGACGACGTCGAGGCCCTGCGCAAGGTCGACTCCCACGGGGAGGAACGCCGTGTGGCTGAGTCTCGCTGTCAGTCGGGCGACAAGACCAAGAATGTCAAGAAGACGAGCAAGGTGACTAAAAGGAAGTCTGTCCGCAAGAACGATCCGGCTAACGCCGTGCCTTCCTCATCTTCCTATGATTCTTCCTCCGGGTCAAACCCGGCGTCGTCGGACAACGGCAACTCCAACGCGACGGACACGTGCTCTCCAGACGATGGCCACGGGCCGCCAGGCCAGCCGTCGCCCCCAAGTGGGTCCTCGCCGAGCGACAGCTCGAGCGAGTCGGACGCAACAGCGCGCAAGCGCTCAGCGACCCCCACCCAACGGAAGGAGCGACTTGAGAAAGCCGATACGATCAAGGTGATCTGCCCTGCTAATAGCGGCTTCAAGTCCCTCCTGTACTACAGGACGTACTTCCTGATCCGCCTTCAACTGACGTAGACGCCTACGAAGGCACAACGGTCACATCGTCTCAACAAACGTGTAGACGGAGCGTTCGCTGGGCAAAAGGCATTCTAGGGAGCCCTGCCCTTGGGAATCTTTACGTTCTTGACGACCTTCCGCCGCGCGTGCGATGCGGCTGAGCTGACGCACGGTCAAGCCTTTCCGCTGATGGTCTTCCGACTAGCCGGCACCTCCAAGATGGCCTTCTCCGGCGCACTTAAAAGCACTCTCGGACGTCAGCGTTATGTCATCCGTACATACGCAGATGCCGTCAACTGGCTTCTTTCGAAGTACGCGACACACGCAACTATGGCTAACGCCTACCAAGATATCATTTCGATAAAGCAACAAGACAACGAGGCGCCCACGGTCTTTGGTCACCGCGTGGAAACGCAATGCGATCGTTCAATTGGTTGTTTCAACAACCAAGCCGTTAAGGACGTCTTCATAACGGGTCTTTCGGACCTTGAGCAAGCGCACGTTCTGGTCTTGAATGACCGATTCCCGGATCGGACTCTGTAAGAGACGGTTGCTACCGCCCAGTTGTAAGGGGACGGCACCAACGAGCTGCGCTTGCAGCTCAAAATGACCCGCCCAACGGCAATCAAAGTCGCTTACGCGACCCAGGACCAGCGGACGACGACGGAACGACCGTTCACAACGGCTCGCACCCCGCCGCCCCCTTGGGCCGCCGTCTCTCAAGCCAATCGGGCTGACATCTGTTACATTTGTAACAGGCCGGGGCACTTTGCCGCACAGTGTGCCGAGCCATATCGCCCTCGCGAGCGTCGCCAACCGCATTTTAGCGTTCATGCCATTGCAGACGGTGACGCCGAGAAAGATGAGATCGAGCATCCGGCTGACGCCGTCGAGGACTCGAAGAACGCCTGAGCCGGGTGCCCGACTTGGGGTTGCCCGTCGAAACGCGAAAGCGTACGGTGACAAGATTGTTTCGCCGCGCCGTACGGCACTACGAGATCGCCGCCACTCTTGGCCCGGTCATGCGTGTGATGCGGAACTGCCGCCCTGTGCTGGACACGGGCGCCGGGGTGAACATAGTTCGAACTAGTGTTCTCCCTGCAAACTGGATGGCTTACGCCGAGAAGTTGACCACGCTTCCACGCATCCGAGATGCCAACAACAATCGTCTCGTGACGAAGTATGCCAGGCATCTGCATGTAGACACCGGACGTGTGCGTCTATTTGACAGATTCCTCGTTTCCGACAACTTGTCCGTCTCGTGCATCCTTGGCACCGAGTTCATTGAACAAAACATCGAGGCGATCTCACCGCGTTTTCGTAAGATCGTCTGCCAGGAACACGTGCGCTGCACGGAGGAGCTTCCTCGGCCAAAGCCGATCTTGGCTTGTCTTAACGACAGTGCCTGGGACTGCTATTGGCAAAACAAACCCACAAGGGTGCGAGCCTGTAAACAGGTACGTGTCGACGGACAACAAGAGGAGTGGATCATGGCCACATGCGACACCCGCGGTATGGTTACCATCACACCGAACGCTCGGTTATGCCGACATAAGTCAATGGCGGTCACCCGCTGCCTGGCAATCGTCAAGCCCGTCGAACCCTTCTTAGTCAAGTTATGCTACTTTGGCAAAGACCAAGTCATCGTTCGCAAGAACTCAACCTTGGGGTTAGCAGAACCCTACCAAGGGCCGATGTTGGCCGCCGTCTTGGATGAAAATCATCCAAAAGATGGTACCGATACTTCATCGGACGACGCGAGTCGTGACCCACTCGAGGACCTCAACCTCATTGAGGCCCCCGGGTACCTGCACAAGCAGATTCGAGACATGCTCAAGACGCATTCGTCGATGTGGGATGGAACCCTTGGCGTCATCCGTGCTACGGAGCACGCCATCGTCACTCTCCCAGACGCTCTGCCCATACGGGCCCAGCCCTACCGGACCGGGCCGTTCAAACAGCTGATCATCGCTGATCAGATCAACAAGATGTTGAAGCTCAACGTCATTACCCCCAGCCATAGTGCTCGGGCGAGCCCCGTGGAAAGTGTACCAAAGAAGAACGGCAAAGCCCGATTCTGTGTCGACTATCGTCGGTTAAACAACATCACCCAGAAGGATGCTTATCCCTTGCCTCGGATGGAAGACTGCTCCTTGGGAGATGCCCAGGTGTTCACGTCTCTCGACTTCACCGCGGGGTACTGGCAAGTACCCTTACGCAAGGAAGACCAAGAGAAGACGGCGTTCACAACGCATTGTGGTATAAACCACTGGGTATCAATGCCATTCGGCTTGACGAACGCGCCCGCTACCTTTCACCGCGCGTTGGATATCATCCTTTCGGGCTTAAACTGGCAGATATGCCTCGTGTACTGAGACGATGTCATAATCTTCTCCTCGAACGCGCAACAACACGTCAAATACGTTGACAGGGTTCTGCACCGTCTACGCGAAGCCGGGGTTACCCTGAACTTGGAAAAGTGCACATTGTTCTCCGACGCTGTCGAGTATCTCGGACACATTGTCCGCCCCGGGCAACTGCGCGTGCATAACAAGAACGTTGATGCTATGAAGCACGCCAAGTTCTCAGTGACCAAGACCCAGCTGAAAAGCTTCTTGGGCATGTGCAACGTCTATTGACGTTTTGTCAAGAACTTCACCAAACGAGCGAAGCCCCTGAACGCCCTGGCTAGGGCCGAGATCCCACCGGATCTACCACCGCCGACGGACGTGGCCATCGCCGCATTCGAAGACCTTCGCAACGCACTATTGTGCCTACCGGTACATGCCCTGCCAAGAGCCAACGGGAAGCTCGTCGTCGACGATGACGCATGTGCCGACCAAGTCGGTTGTACTCGAATGCCTTGGCGTCGTGTGGGCTGTCTTCAAGTTGAGGCACTTCCTCGACGGGTAACGGTTCCGCATCCGAACGGATCACCAAGCACTTAGCTGGATCTACAGCACAACCGACTCAGGCGGACACTTGATGCGATGGCGACTTCGCCTTTCCGAATACACATTCGATATGGTTTATAAACCAGGTGCATCGCACCACTTGCCGGACTTCCTGTGGCGCGCCTTCACGGTGGCGCCGCCAGAAGATGTCCATGATGATATACTTCTCCTGGAATTGGCCGAGACGGCCAACGGCTTAAGAACGGGGAGGTACATAGGTACCGACACACCGGAACCGGTGGAGTTCGACGATGTTGTCGAAGCACAAGAAACAGACGACTTCTGCGTCGAGATGTCCACCCGCGTGGAGCGCGGATTGGCCAAGGCCTTCTTCCGCAACGAGCATCACGCTCTGTATCGCCGGACGCCTTACGGCAACCAATTGGTTATACCAAAATCATTACGCGAACGCGTGTTAACGCTCGAGCATTACGCCACAGTGGCAGCCCATGCTGGTATGAGGCGGATGTATTACACCATGCGAAAGGCATATCACTGGCCTTGTATGGTAACGGACATCCACACCACCATCACCAAGTGCACGACTTGTGCTCAAAACAGCCTCGCCTTGCGGCGACACACCACACCATTCACTCTGTTCCCGGATACTGAGCTTCTCACGGAACTGTTCGTCGACATCTTTGGGCCCATCCCGGCATCCCAGAAGGGCAATCGCTTTATCTTGGTTATCACCGACCGCTTGGCCAAGCTCACCAAGTGCGTCGCCTTACGAAGAATTACGGCCATGTCCGTGGCGTCAGCCATCATCGACGCGTGGGTGTCCGCCTACAGGCCACCGGACCGGATCCTATCGGACCAAGGGCCCCAGTACATTTCGAACTTCTTCATCTCTGTGATGAAAATGCTTGGCATTGAAACGGTTGGCACCACGGCGTATCACCCACAAACCAATGGGCAAGCTGAACGGTACAACCGTACCATGGCTACTCAGCTGCGACACTACGTCGCTGATGACCCATCGCGATGGGACGAGCTACTCCCGGTCATCATCATGGCATATAATAGCCAAACGCACCGGTGTACGGGTATCGCTCCATTTGAGCTCTTATCCCAAGGCGGATCCCCAACGTCACGGCTCGCAGCTCACCCCCGGACACTCCGCTGGCCAATAAGGGAACGCTCTATGATGGGTCACCCCTAGCTCGCAAACGCGAGTTCATGATCTGCCTTCGCAGGCAGATCCCCGTCGTCGTCGAGGCCTTGCGTAAGACGCAGCAACGTTACAAACGTAACTTTGACCACCGGGTCGCAACCCGCAATGCGGACGTCCAGATCGGCGACTACGTACACACGACCAACCACGATCGGCAAAACAAGCTGGAAAGCAAGGCCATTGGACCCTTCGTGGTCGCTGATGCGGATGCGGATTTCTCCACGTTCGTCATTGACGTTGACGGGGAGGAAAAACGCGTCAGCACTGACCATGTCACCCCAGCTCCTCGTCCAATGACGACGGACACGGTGCCGCACCCCCTGCTCTATGGTCTCGACCAACGCAAGCCACCCCGGGCAATCGCCGAAGAGTCCGTGAATGACAAACTCTTAGGCTTACGCCAGACGGGTGACAGCTATAGCGCTAAGGTGCACTGGTTTGACTACGGGTCAAAGGACGACACCTGAGAACCCCTGGAGAACCTCCCACGCAACATGGTGGGGCGCTTTCTTCGACAGAAGAAGAAGCATGGACCGGGGTTTGAGTAGCAAATTTCAACTCGGCAAATTCGCCGACAAGCCGGTCTCACAACCGTGGTCAACAACGTCATGGACTCCACGTAGATACCCACTATCCAACATGTCCATGATACCGGTGACAGAGGTATCCATGCCAATGTTTCGTTGACAGCTGTAACTATCGCCGCCGCAATTACGGACATAATTTTCTGTCGCGTCGCTTAAGTTGACTCTGCCCTCTATGACGCGCAACTTTGCGTATGACCCGCAACTTTCCTTGCGGTATTTCCCTCGGCTGAACCGTGCTTACGGTCCGTACACCTACGTGTGGCCAAAATCCGAGCAAGCGACAATAATCGAAGCCGATCGCTCGATACCAGTGCTCCCCAACGGGTTCCTTGTACCACCGGTACAGCACTTGGATTCAATCCTTCGTTGCATGGTGACGATCACCGAGGAAGCGACCGTGGTCATCCCACAATGGACAAACACCAGTTGGTACGCAACCGCCATACGCGCATGTTTCGAGTAGGAAGTACTTTTATCAACAGATGCAATGGATACGAATCCCACACCATGGGCCATGCTGGCATGCCACTTTCTCCATCGCTATCATGATTAGCAGAAAAACTGAGAAGTGGATACGAACATGTCAAACGACAACACAACCACCAGACGAAGAAACGTCAACACCGTGAAGGCGTAAGCCCCCGACATTCACACAACCTCCCGCCGGGGTCAGCCGAGCAAGTCACTTAGCAGTGAACCCTACTCCTCCTTTTCCTCATCGCTGCGACGCGAGTCGCGACGGTAAAGGTGGCGAGAGACAACGCTGGCCCCCGACTCCTGCGAGACGCTCCGCGCGCGCATGTTGCGTGCCGACGACGGGGTCCCACCCGAAGGCCCCCTGTCCACATGGGCACGAAGGCCCAGGACGCTCTGGGCGTTGAAGCGCGTCGGTGCTATCGCCTCCTCTGGCTGAACAGCCTTGAGGTGCTGAGCAAAGCGCTCGTAGTTGGCATCGCCATCAACGGCGCAAGCCACGACCTGCCCAATAATGGCCAAGGCCGACTCAACCCCTCGCCCGTCCGCCCGCTCCACAGAACGGCGCGAGCCGGTCACTTGATCCACCCAGGCATGAGACACCGCTGACATAGCAGCCCCACAGGGTGCACGAAGGCGCACATCGCGCACGCGCGCCGACTCAAACAGGGCAACCGCCGCGGAGGAAGAGGCATTCGTCGGCCAAGTGGCCTCGACTGCACGTGGCGGCGATATCGACCGCGAGCGATCGCGACGCGGCGACCGCAAGCGATCGCGACGCGGCAAACGTGGTCGGTGGTAACCACAACGATCGCCACCAATGGCATCAGCTTCTTCCGGATGGGTCTGTCGACCGCGATGCCACCCCCCGAGGTGGCTCGGAGGAACCGGTGCCACATGGGCAGGCGCCTTCGGGTCAGGTGCCCAGTTGAAGTCAACACACGCGTGTCGAAGGCAAAAGCCGAACCCCTTGGTCCCATCGACCGTCACGCGCACGCGTCGCGCTTCGCCGGTTTCTTGGTCCCGACGGACCACGTCCTGAAGGACGACCCTCCACGGGAACACGTCCATGGCTCGGCGCATCTTGCCATACAAGGCATGCGCCGCCTCGCCGTCAGGCGCCTCGCGCAGTTTACACAAGTCCAGGACGTCAGAGTGACGAAGTGTCGTCTCGTCCAGACGGACAATGATCTTGTCCTCTTGAATGGTGCGAACCCACGCGGCAATCAGATTGCAGTAGTACTCCGAGTACATGACCCTCTAAGCAGAGCTGTACTCGTTTCGCAACGTGCCCGCCAGCTACGACACCACCACCGGTGCCGCCACCCAAAGATCCGCCTTGGGCTCCCAATCAGGGACTGGCGGAAGCCAACGAGACAGGTCAAATGTCTTCGGCGCCCGGAGGAATCCAGGTGACCACTCCGTTGGCAGTAGCCCGCGCCCGCGGAAGAACCGCGTGGCCGCCGCTCGGCGATGGTCGGTCGCGGATAGGGGCAGCCGAGGAAGGTTCCGTAGCTCGCTCATGCCAGGGATTAGATCTTCTTCTACCGCGTCGTTCTCCTCCGCCGCCGCCATCGTAAGCTGATCCGGGTACTTCGCCAAACCGGCGTCGTGGCCAATTGGTACCGTGAGGTCCGTTGCCACCGAGCGCTCTAGGAAAACGGCCTCCGGCCAGTTTCGCAACAAGCGGCGAAGCGAGATGGCCGACACCTCGAAAGTCTCGGTCCCCCTTACTGGAAACAACAGAGCGCTGGTGTACACCAAACGGTGGAAGGGGTGCAACGGCACTTGGTACCGAATGACCTCGTCGCAGGACGAAATGACCTCGTATGTACGGCGCTGTGGCCCCTGGTTCCCAAAGAACGGGTCCCTACGGACCTCGGCTACGCGGTCACAAGCATGGCTGGGCGTGCCGGGTTCGGCCAACACGTCGACGGAGCCCGGCAGGGCCTCGTACCGCGCGTGGATACGCAGAGTGTGCGCCCGAGCGCGGTTTCGTATGCAAACCTCATACAGATCTTGGTCAGCGATGACCGGGACCCCATCGGCCCCCTCGGTCGGGCAAACGTGCAGATTTAACAAGCCGCTAGGCCGAAACTGGCGCAGCATCTCCGGTTCGGTGAACCGATCGACATCGGGTCCGTCACCCGCGACAGCGTGAGCCGCGTGCGCCACGCCTTTGGCACTTCCGCCGTCCACCGCCATCGCTGCGGGATCAAACACACTGGTACCTGAGTGTTAACCCTCACCGCCTCCGTTCGTAGCCGCCTGGCTTGTCACCCGGGCCGCAAGGCAAGCCGCCCGCACCGCTGGCCGTTGACTCCCGCGCCGCCGGCCGTTGCCCCCCGCGCCGCCGGCCGCTGCCGCCCGCGCCGCGGGCCATTGCCGCCCGCGTCTCCAGGCCTTGCCGCCCCTGCTCACAACCTTGCCGCCCTTGCCTGCGGCCTTGCCGCTTTTGCCACCGCCGCGCTTAGCCGCTGGGCTTGCTACCGGCGCCAACGGGCTCGTCGCCGTCGCCGCCTGCCTTTTCGCCCTTGCCGCCCTTGCGCACCGCCGCCGAGCACGCCACTGCCCCCGGCCCCTCGCCCACGCTCACCAGGTCCTCAAGCTCGCGGTTGCCCACGTCACGGTGGAGCGCCCTAACTTAACCAATGCCCTTGGGCCTCAACCTGTGCGCGAGCACGATGACACTGGGTAGCCCCTTGCCGAAAAACTCGCAGACCCGCGCAAGACACGGTGTCAACCGGCCGCAGGGTACGCACCCCCTCGGTACATCGGACCCGCGTCCCGGCTTTTGCCTTGTCGCCGGGGTAGTGGAACCCCTACGAAGCTGGCGCCACCCGCCACCGACGACGCAAACGGCAGCACGTGCTGCACAACACGCCTGCACACCGACGGGTCTTAAACCCGGCACCCGGCACCCGGCCCCATCACCCGCACGCATGCGTAGACCCGCCTACGCGTAAGCGTCACTCTGACCCGTAGCGCTACCTGCTCTCCACACACGCACGCGCGCGCGTGGTCGGACGGTCGCGACCGAGGCCGGCGAACCGCCACCTCCCCCCAATCGGGACGGATCGGCGCCCCTCCACGACTCCCGCCGCCCGAGCGGTTACGACCACGCGGGCCCGTAAGAGTCCGCGATCGCCCAATCGGGTGTCACCATCCTCGGATCTCACCGGGACGGTTCAAATCTCGCGTTTGAGGTATGTAGCATATCTCTGCTCGCAATTGGGAAATCGCCACATGTAGCCCCCTTGACCGGCCAAAGCCCATGTACTGAGAAAATTGGCCTGTGGCATGACCTTTGGGGGGTTACTACTGCATTGTTCATTTTTTATTGTTTGTTTGCGAGCCTATCTAATTTGTCTGCCGGCACTCATTACGGTCGATTCTAATCGGACGGTCAATCGACAGGTGCCCTCGTTTATATTAAATATATAATCACCAGAGGTCCGGGGTCGCTGTCGTGGGCACCACCCGGCTCCCCATCGGATGCCCATCAACAAAAGGTCTTTCTTCCTCGTCACGACGGCTATAGAACTCGCTCTATTGCCTGGCTACGGTCGGTCCCAATACACTGGTGATTGAACCAACGTTATTCATACCGCAATCATCGCCGTCGACGCGCACCATTCTCGTCCCCCCGCCCGCCCCCACCGTCGTC
>Ga0115029_1001968_pt1 | contig 13052 bp, 3 predicted proteins | sample SidtaG_3_FD_87297 | JGI IMG/M metagenome (GOLD analysis project Ga0115029, IMG submission 87297) | Marine algal microbial communities from Sidmouth, United Kingdom - Sidmouth_Asex1 metaG | ecosystem: Host-associated > Algae > Red algae > Unclassified | place: Sidmouth, United Kingdom | collected...
CCATGGGAAGGCCGACATGCTCGTGATGCTCGCGTGGCAGGCATTGCGTCAATCCGCCCACGTCGCCTGCACGGTCGCGAGCGCGGCATGTGCGCCACCGAGCACAGCACCGTCGTGCGTAGTCCGACACTCGTACCCCGTCGACGAATCGGCTAAAAAAAAAAGCATCACGTGTACTAGGAAACGAGCATCGTACGCACATGGACATCAATGCTCACCGCGCAACTCAAGGCACATCTCATGCGCCCAGACGCAACACAGCCGTGATATCATTGCTGTCCCGACGGAAGTACAGTGTACTGCCAGAAAGAGCACGTCAGAAGGTCGCCAGGATGCTGATATTGACCGCCGATGGGGACTTGAAAACCTACCGGCCACTCACGATTGTGTGTTCCAGTTGCATGAGACTCGTCTAGCAGCGAATCTCATTCGCCAGGTGCCGCTTCCCAGATACTTCTTCATTCATATCATATCCGAATTGAAAATGACGTTGAATGTATCGGTCACGCATCCTCTTGTCAAAACTTTATGTGGGTCGGATATGAGCCATTCCAAAAATCCTGGCGGAAAGCGATAGATGCCCAATTGGTATATGTGAAGCACAAGTCCCAAGCTGATAGCATTTCATGCTTGTTGCCCATTCGAGAGCAACAGCGTCCTTCGCTTGACATGAGGTGGTGTATCATATTAATAATCATTCGCATATGGAGGACGGCTATCTCTGACAGTTGTCTGTAGCGGGCTCGTTCGTGTTCAACTCCGAAGGCGACTTCCACCCAGCCTCTGCTGTACGAAATACTACTATTTGATTTGTCAAATGGGAGCGAGATGAGTCCGAAGTTCGATCTTGCATACTTTCGATGACACCAGAGGGCCTTCTCAATGATGTTTCGATTTCACAGCCTCAGGCTCGCAAGCGATGTTCAGTTCCACGCCTCACAGAACGGATTCTCGACGGCCGGACTGGAAGAGTCACTTGCAACTCATCGTCTGCCGTCAAAACTGCCGCCGCACACGTGACTGCGCGGCAGCGGCTCGGTTTCCGCGCCCGAAAAACAGGAAAAAGGGGCCACCGCGGCTCGTGCGCCACGGCGCGGCTGGCGGCCACGCCCTCCCAAAAACGAGCGGGACCCCTCGGCATGTAGCGCGGTTGGGGGGGCGCCAGCGCAGCGGATACCGCGACCATTCAGTCTACCAGCGGTGACGCGTCTGTGGGCTCCCGCCCGCTGCGAGCCGCTCGTGCTGGTTGTCACCGTGGACGCCTTCCCCCCCCCGTCCCCGATTTGAAGCTGACGGCCACTTCCTTCCCCACACCCCTCGCGTCGTGTCCCTCCTCTATCTGGTGCTGTTCCCAACGTGCATTGCTGCCGCTCACGCCGACGCCCGCCATTGTGGACGTCGTCGCCGCTGCCGCATTGCGGATCATTCCAACATTTGTAGCTGCGCTGGGCGGCTGCCTCCTCCTTCCCGCCGTTCCTCTGCCTGAGTGGCGCCAACGCTGGGTGTTCGTGGCCTGCGGGGGTGTCGGCAACGACGCTTCCGAGCCAGAGGCTAGGGACTAGACGTCCCTGTTGGGTCGGCGTTATCGTGGTCGCCTACGTGTGCTCTGGGCGCGTGGCCCCAGTGACGAGACACGGGCGGTGTGGGCAGACGGCATCGTCCCCCTTGCGAGCGCCGTTGCTCCCTTTTTGGGACGATGAGCCCCCGTCGCAGTCGTCGGACATCCGACTCTGTACGTTTGCTATGCCGTTGACGGCGACTACGCGACCGGCGTCCGATGTGGGCGCCATGGGGACGGGCGCCTCGTCGGAAGTGGTGGCCCCAGTGCCGCCATCTCTGAGTGCGTCGTTGCTTTGCCAGTCATGGGGTAGCTCCTCCAGCACACGTCACTAATGTTTGTGTTGTTCCGTCCTCGGGTTCCTCTCTCTGTTCTGGATATCTCTTTGTACCTGTTTTTTGTGTATTTTTCTGCCTCCTGCTGCTGTCTGCTGTTGGGTCCGCCATGCGCTCAATATCGAATTTCTCGCGCGCGCTTGCAGCCACTTCCCGAGGCTCGCGACAGTCCTGCGGAGGCGTCAGAGGCGGACTCTTCTTCTCGCGCAGAGGAGGTACGTGGCTTGGCCTGGTCGCGGGGTGAGGTCTGGTCGAGCGATGTGAGATGTGCGCGAGCGGTTCGAAGCTCACGTTTTATTCGTAGGCAAGATGACATCCAACAATTTCTGACGCTCGTATGGTTCTCTTACTGCGTGTACTGCTACTTTCGCGTTTTGTGCTGACCCGAGGTGCCGCTTCTTCTACTACCCCCAGAGTGACGATGAAGCCGCCCCCCTCGAGCCGGGTGGTACCGGCCGTGCCGGCCGCACGTCCAGTGCCATGGACGCCGCCGGCCTCAACGATACCGATGAGGATGAGGATGACGTTTTGCCGCCGGCCAAACGCAGCCGCCTCGCCGCCTTAGCTGCAGCCGAGCACAGCGGTACCGAAGACGACAGCGGCCTGGGCGGCTCGTCCTCACCCGGAGAGGTCCCTCCGGCGGCGATGAGGGAGCTGGCTGATGGGGACGACGAGTCAGGCGGCGACAATGGGGAGGACATGGAGGATGCAGACGACGCGGAGGATGCGGACGACGCGGAGGATGCGGACGACGCGGAGGATGCGGACGACGCGGAGGATGTGGAGGATGCGAACGATGCGGACCAGGTCGGCTCGGACGTGGCGACAGCTGGGCTGGCTAGTGCTGCAGATGACGAGGTCGACAGCGAGGACCTGGACGATGGTGATGGTAGTGATGAGCCGCTCCCCGCCCGGCGCCCGCCAACAGTCACCCGTGCCGCCGCCTCCGCCGCCCGGTCCCGCGCGCGACATGCACCGAGCGCGGCTCAGGGCAAAGGTGTCGGCGGTGACAACAGTGGCGACGGCAGCGATGCTCCGCGTCCTGTCAGTCGCACCCGCCGCTCCCGCGCGGCACGAGCTAAGCGCGCGGGCGGCGGCGGCGACACTGGGAGTGAGAGTGCGGCAGAGGGGTCTGGCACACCTCACGTTCCTGTGGTGGAGGGTGGGGACAGCGATGACGAGGAGGAGCCCGCTGGCCTGACCGCGGTGGGCCGTGGAGGGAGGCCGCCACGGCCACCAGCGACGCGGCGGACTCCGAGCGTGCGGCGGGATGCGAGCGAAGACATTCGCAAGCACGGGCTCGAGTTGCGCCGCCGCCCGTCGCCCGCCATCAGTGACGCGGCCGCCTCGACGGTGCCATCTTCGCTCGTCGACACGGAGGAGTCATCGGAATCCGAGTCGGAGGCAGAGACACTCGCCGTGTCCCCATCGCCGTCTCGCCGTTCGCGGGCGTCGACTGCGACCAAGCGGCGCGCCGCGGCGTCCAAAGCTACGCCTGCGGCGACCCGTCGCCGAGCGGCGAGCTTGGTCGACTCGGCCGGTGACGGAGAGGACGACGATGAGGAGGATGAACCGCCGTCCACACGGCGCCGCGGTTCTGCATCTGTACGGGGGCGCTCCCGTGGTAGAGGCGGAACCGCTAGCGCCCGCGGCCGCGGTCGCGGGCGGGGCAGCCGCTCGACGCCCCCAGCGCCGTCGCGGGTGTCGCAGCGCACGCGCAAGTCCCGGCTGTCGTCACTCAGCGAAGACGGTGGCGCACGCGAGTCGCTTGGCGCTGACCTTGGTGACATTTTTGGCGACGAGGATAATGCGGCGGGGGCGCAAGCGGGTGGCAGTGGCGCCGCGTCCGGTGCCAGCGATGATGAGGAGCCCGTGCCGGTGATGGAAAAGATCTTGGCCCGGCGCGTCGCTCAACTGACTGCTGCCGCCGCCGTGGCTGGGGAGAATGCTTCGGGCGCCGCTGCTGAGAACGAGGCTGCAGGTGCCGCCGCGGACGGTGAGGCCACGGCCATCGCTGGCGACAAGGCCGTGGCGGGCCCTGCCGCTCTCGCAGATGGCAATGCTAAGGTGGCGGACGCCGACGGGCCGGGCAAGGAGCCGGCGGTGGCAGGGGCGGCAAACGCAATATCACCGTCGGCGATGAAGGCCACAAGCTCGCGCCTGGCGGCCAGCGGCAAGGCGGGCGTGAGTATGGCACTCGCCGAAGCCGAAGCCGCTGGTGAGGATGTGGTCAGCGAGTACCTGGTCAAATGGAAGGGTCTCTCCTACATCCACTGCGAATGGGTCGTGGAGGCCATCATTCTCGCGCAGTCGCAAGGCAAGTCCCGGCTTCAGCGCTTCCTCCGCAAAGAGGCGACCGCGGCTATGCGGCGGGACGAAGCTGACGTGGACGACGAGCTCATCCCGGAAGGTTTCATCACGGTCGACCGGATCCTGGCGGAGAAGAGCACTCGCGCCGGCAAGCGCAAGTACCTCATCAAGTGGGCGGCGCTCTCCTATGGCGAGTCCACGTGGGAGGCCGCGGAGGATGTGCAAGATGACGCCAAAGTGTCTGAGTTCCAGCAGCGCAACAAGCGCCTGAGCGCGTCCGATGTGCAGCCGCTGCCGCGTCCATCACGTGACGCGTTTGTGCCGCGAGAGCAGCCGTCATTCAAGAATGACGGCGTTCTGCGGCCCTATCAGGTTGAAGGCCATAACTGGCTGGTCTCGTGCTGGTTCCAGCGCCGCGGCTGTATCCTAGCGGACGAGATGGGGCTCGGCAAGACCATTCAGTCCGTTTCGCTGCTGCACTTCCTGTTCGAAGAGCAGAACATCCGCGGTCCGTTTTTGGTGCTCGCTCCGCTGTCGACGCTCGGCCATTGGGCGCGGGAGATTGATACCTGGACGGAGCTCAACGCTATTGTTTACCACGGCAACTCCGAGAGCCGCAACGTCATCCACCAGCACGAGTGGGTGGTGCCCGGACAGGTGCCCTCGCAGGGCCCCCCGTACAAGTGGCAGGTGCTCATCACCACTTACGAGACGGTGCTACAGGAGGCGTCCCGTCTGCGGCGCATCAAGTGGAATGCCATTGTCGTCGACGAGGCTCATCGACTCAAGAACCGGTCGTCCCGCCTGGTCGACGAGCTCAAGTCCTTCAGCAGCGACCATCGAGTGCTGCTGACGGGCACGCCGTTACAAAACAACCTGCTCGAGGTGTGGGCGCTGCTCAACTTTGTCGACCCGGACGCGTTTGCATCTGAGGACGATTTTGCGAGCCGCTTTGGCAACATGAACGTCGCCGCGGTCAACGCCGTCAAGGAAGTATTGCGGCCGTACCTGCTGCGTCGGAAGAAGGAGGACGTGGAGAAGAGTATCCCTCCCAAAGAGGAGACAATTGTAATGGTCGAGCTGACGCGCGTGCAGAAGAAGTGGTACCGGGCTCTGTTGGAGAAGAACTTCTCATTCCTTGACATGGGCGCACGGCCGGCCAACATCGGCAACCTGCGCAACATTGTCATGGAACTGCGCAAGTGCTGCAATCACCCTTTCCTCATTCAGGGCGTCGAGCCCATCGAGCTTGAGGCGGCCGTCAAGGCGGACAAAAAGAGCAAAGAGGCCAAAGCGGCTGCCGCTGATGTCTCAGCGGACAAGGTGGTGGCGACCCCAGCCTCTGCAGAGGACCTCATGGCGCAGGTGCTGGTCGACGCGTCGGGCAAGCTGGTGTTCGTCGACAAGATGTTGCCGCGCCTCAAGGCCGCTGGCCACCGGGTGCTCATCTTCTCGCAGATGGTGCGAGTACTGGACATTTTGGAGGACTACCTGATTGCCCATCGGTGGGGCTACGAGCGCATTGACGGGCGGGTACGTGGAAATGAGCGGCAGCAGGCCATCGACCGGTTCTCCAAGCCCGAGTCGGAGAAGTTTGTCTTCCTGCTGTGCACGCGGGCGGGCGGGCAGGGCATCAACCTGACTATTGCGGACACGGTCATCATCTACGACTCGGATTGGAACCCGCAAAACGACGTGCAGGCGCAGGCGCGGTGCCACCGCATTGGCCAGCAGAAGGACGTGAAGGTGTTTCGCCTCATCACACGGGCGACCTACGAGCAAGATATGTTTGACCGGGCGTCCAAGAAGCTTGGCCTTGATCAGGCGGTGCTACAGGATATGGGCAAGGGTGACGCCATTGGGAACCTGGGTGGCCTCCGCAGCACTGGCGGCTCGGGGGCCGGCAAGACCGGCAACACTTTCACTGACCTGTCTCGCAACGACGTCGACGCGCTGCTCAAAAAGGGTGCCTACGATGTCTTCAACGAGGACGACTCCGCAGCCGATGCGTTCACCAACGAGGACATCGACCTCATCCTGGAGCGGCGGACGCAGCGCATTGTCGAGAACACGGGCACGCAAGCGCCATCCGCCTTCTCCAAGGCCTCCTTTGCAGCCGAGGCCGTCCCTGCTGGGGAGGAGGCCATCCGGCTCGACGACCCTGACTTTTGGAAGAAGATCATGCCGCAGATCCACGGCAAGAGTGGGGAGAGTCTGGACCCGCTGCCTCGCCGGCGGCGGCCGACCCAGCGGTACGCTCCTGGCCAGGAGGAATCGAGCGCGTCTGAAATGGAGGAGCTGCCGTCGGAGGATGAGGCGTTTGCGCCGACAGCGGCCGACTTTGCTGAGCCGCCTTCGCCCGACGGAGCGCCGGCCGGCCGTCGGCTACTGACCAAGAGTGAGCGTCACCGATTACAGCGCGCTATCATGACGTTTGGATGGGGCCGCTGGGCGGCCATCCGCCAGGTGGCCTGCATCTCCCGCCGTCGGAGCGTGGACGACACGGCGCGCTACGTGCGAATCATCCTTCGGGCTGTGATCAAGGTGGCCCAGAGTGGGGAGACCGTCTTGGCGGACCTGCAGCAGCGGTGCCCCTTCTTGAATGAGGTGGCGGCTCCGCACCGGGAGGTGCTGTCCCCAGAAGCGGCTTTTGCGACCGCTCCGAATTCGCTAGGACCGGTTGCCAGCGCTGCCTTGGACGGTGCAATTGAAGGCGTCACTCCGGCGGCGACGCCTGCTAAGCATGACCCTGGCGCCGATGCGGGAGCGGTAGTAAACACGCCAGCCGCTTCGACGGGTGCGGCTCATACCGCTCCACCGCAGCCGTCGACTGCGGCAGCCACGCTGGCCCCACCGCATGGGGAGACGGACATGTATGGCAACCTGCTCGGAGAGGTGGTCGAGACCGACGCTGAAGCGCTAGAACAGGAGCCGGTCCTGGAGTCGCCCGACTACCTGCAGTACCTGGAGCGCAACTGTGGGACGATGTTGGACCGGTTGCAGATGCTGCGGGAGCTGTACGAGCTGTACCATGAAGGGAGTCTGAGAGACGACCAGCCGGTGCCGACGATTGGGGCCAGCGGCTCGCAACTGATCGGGCCCTGGTGGGAGGACCGCTTCGACCGGGACCTCCTGCGTGGTACCGTCAAGCATGGGTACGGGTGTCACCGCCTGTTGCGCCTCGACCCCGAGTTGGTCTTTTTGGGCAGGAGTGAGCCCGTTTCGGATGTGCTGGTGGAGGACGGCGACGATGCTACCGAGCGACAGGTGATGGAGGAGACCCTAGATCCGTCGCTCGACAATGCGGCGGACCCCACCAATGTGGTTGTCGAGACCGCCGCGCCTGAGGACAAGGACCCTTCAGCGGCTGCATCGACAGCAGCGACTGCGACGACGACGGCGGCGGTGATGTTGGCGGGTGAGGCTGTGGCGGCTGTTGTGCGCCCATCGCCGTTGCCGGTTGACATCAAACCTGTTGTTGCTAGCGCCGGGAAGCCGGACTCGGGGAAGGCGCCCATGTCGGCGACGCCTGATCCGAAGACTCCCCCTCTCCCTGGGGCCAAGATGGAGGTGGAGCAGCCCGCCATGGGTGGCAACGGTGTTGTTTTGTCGCTTTCTGGGGCGCCCGTCTCAGCGGCGGACTGTATTTCGATTGAGGAGCTGCAGAGCCGGACCTGGCCCTCTGTCAACGTGCTTAACGTACGTGTTAAGAAGTTAGTTCGGGCCTACATGCGCCGCCGCAAGAAGGAGGCGCGCAAGTTGTGGGCTGAAGTGGCTGCAGAGCAAGTGCGGGCTGCTAAGGAGGAGCGCAAACAAGCGAAGGAGGCGGAGAAGGAGGCGGCTCGGTCTCGGCGGGAGCAGCGCATGGCGGAAGCCAACATGGTGTGGTCGAAGAAAGAGCGCACCGACTTTGCCAAGTTCTTCTCCATTGTGGGGGGCGTCCCGCTGGACGACGCTGGCGCACCGTCGTATGTGGAGCTGCAGCGTCTGACGGGCCTCGGGCGAAAAGGACCCGACTCGTTGGCGGCCTACACGCAGCGCTTCGTGCGTATGTGCCTTCAGGTGGTGGACATTGAGGACTGGGCCATCACGCACGCGTCGCTCATCGCCGACTACCCGTATAAGAGCGACTTCGGCGAGTTCTCGGCGCAAGAGCTGGAGGACGCCCGCGTGGTACTGCCGACGGCGCGGCGGCTGCGTGAGCGCAGCCACGAGCTGTACGTGCTGCGGCACAAGGTGATTGCCTCGCTTGTGCGGCCTGATGGCTCGGCCCGCCTCCGCCGCTGCTCTGCCGCATTGTCCAGCGATGGTATGCCCACGTGGTGGGTCGAAGACGTAGCCGGCCATGACGCGCTCTTGCTGCGAGGAGTGGCCCGCCACGGGTTTGACATCACCGAATTGATGCGCATCGCGCCACTGCGGGCCCGGGCCATCACTTCTGCGCTGGCCTACTATGCCAATACGCCTGCGGAGGCCGACCCGGCGTTGCCGTACTCGATGCCCACGCCCCCGTCGACGGCGGCGGACCTCAAGGAGGGGGACATTCTCAACTTTTTCCCGCGAGAGCGCGCCATCTTCTCTCGTGTACAAGCGCTCAACCAGGTGCTGCTTATTCCGGACCGCCCTCCGCCACCTCCACCGACCCGGGTACCTGCCCAGCGCCGTTCGATTCCGGCCAAGGTGTCGGCCGTCGAAGCCCCTCCCGCTCCCCCCCAAGCGCCGGTCGCCGACGTGGCTGAGGCGGATGCTGCCGCTCTACGCCGGGCCTCGCGCAAACTCAAGCGCAAGTCCATGGCACCGCACGGCATCAGCGCTGGCATCTCCCACGCAGGCGCTGTGCGTACTGCACGCGTGGCGGCGCCGCCGTTCCCTCGAGACCCGCATGGCGTCGCCGCTCACACCGGGGAGCGCACCCGGCGGACGGCGACGGCCCGGAAGTCAAGTGCGGCGGCCCCGGTGATGCTGGGTGACGTACAGGCGCACGACCAGGGGCCGCCGCCAAGGCAAGAGCGTCTTTCCCCACGCCCGCCTCTGGCAGTCCCTGTCGCGTGTTTCGAGGTTTTTGACTTCAATCTGCTGACGCCTCGCCTGCTGGAGACCCTCAAGGCGTACAAGCGGACACCGGCGAACAACTACTACCCAGTGGTGCTGCCGGACTGGGACAAGCGGCAGTACGCGTTTGACGCTCCGACCAGTGGGTACGTGTCTGTTGTGGACTTGCATGGCAATCTCATCAGTCCCGTCGACGGGGGTGTCGACTCGTCAGCGCCGCATGGTGGCGGTGATGTGCCCCTTTCAGGGCAACCGCAGCCTCGTGCACGGCAGCGGCAGCGACATCGTCAAGATCAGGAGCAGCAGGAGCAGCAGGAGCAGTTCAATGCACAACAGCAGCAGCAGCCGCTGATACAGGCGCCCCTACCGCCGCCGCACCATGGCCATGATGGCGCGCAGTACCGAGCGCACCCACCTGACGGAGCCTTTGGTCAACCGCCGCCAGGCTCCCAGGCTGGGCCCGGTCCCCCTTTTGACGGCAACTTCGGGCGGGGATCGGCCGATACGTCTTTCCACGGCTCTTTGACGGCGCAACAGGCTGCTTTGCAGCCGTCTCGCGGTGCGCGAGGCGCTCGTCTGGAGCACCAGCAGCATCAGTACCAACAGCAGCAGCAGCAGCAGCGCGACCACCTGCAATCAGAGCAAGGTCGTCAGCAGCTGCATCGTGAATCGCAGCAACCACGACCTTTGACGCGCCAGCTTCCCCGCCAGCTCCTGGGGCCGTCGGCTCTTGCGCAGGAGGGGGAGCCCGGGGGTGCGAGCGAGCGGCGGGTGCCTCTGGGGATGGACAAGGCGACTCGAGAGCAGCAGCAGCAGCAGCTACACCAGCAGCATTTACAGGAGCAGCAGGAACAACGGAGCATCGCCGAGGCTCGCTCGCGACATGCAGGGCCATCTTCCTCGCACCCGTTGGCCCCCGTTCGGCAGATGGACAAGTGGAGCCGGGAGGCGCAGCAGCAGCAGCTTCTGCAGCAGCAACAGGACGGGGAGTACTTGCAGCAGGTGCGGCAGCAACAGCAGCATCATCAGCAACCGCCGCAGCAACGAGTCGTCGCCGAGGCTCGCTCACGGCACGCAGCAGCTTCTTTGTCGCATGCGTTGGCACCACCGACTGCGCGACCCGACAAGGGCGCTCCCCGCCATGCCCCCTCCATCGGCAGTCGTGGGCTTCACGGCAACGGGGCGTTGCTCGGCAAGGCCCCGCGTGCGCTCAACGAGCCCAGGCAATCGCTACTCCATCGCGTCCAGCGCAACGGCGACGGCAGCCCGCGGATGCCGCTGCAGCTCGGTGTCCTCACGGTGGAAAACCTAGGTGTCATTGAGTACGAGCGCCCGGGCTTCCACACCGAGAGGACTCTGTACCCAATTGGGTACCGCTCTCTTCGGTGCTACCTGTCCCTGGTGAACCCCGACACGCAGTGCAACTATGTGTGTGAGGTGGTGGACGATGGTGATGTGACGCCCAAGTTTCGTGTGTCCTGCTCGGACGACCCGGATGTGTTCACTTTCCTCGGCGAGAGCCCGTCCGCCGCGTGGGGCCAAGTCATGGTCGGCATCCGGGAGCGGATGCCCGAGCCGCGGCGGCGCCAGCGGGTCAACGTGTCGGGGCCCGAGTACTTTGGCTTTGCGCATGTGATCGTGCAGGAGCTGCTTCAGGGGCTTCCAAATGTGGACAAGTGCGTTGGCTTCGTGCCTCGTGTCTTCCGCCGCGCACCGGGAACCTCAGCAGCAGCAGCTGTCGCCGCTGCGTCAGGCCACGGTGCTGATTCGGGTGGCACACCCATGGACGTGGACGCGCGTCCAGGGGCGGCGACGCCGCCCAAGCGGCGCCTAACTGGTGGTGGGGGGCCGAGCAGTAAGCGCAAGCGCGAAACGGCCGCGTCACCACACGCGGCGCCGGTGGATGCTGTGTCGGGCGACCCGGCAGCACCCGTCCCACCAGCCGCGGACCTAAGGCGAGGGTCGGCCAGTGGGGACCCGTTGGCGACATCCGAGGGAAATCGCCGCCGTGCGTCTGTGCCCGGCAACGGCTACGCGTCGGCGTCTCCACCACCGTCAAGCGACGATGAGTCAGACGATGCGTCGTAGGGTCCTGGAAGTGGTTTTTCTTGGTTTTATGTCTTGTTCTCCTGCTTTGTATGTTGTGTATCTTGCTTCCAGTAGCACGTCACTGTTGCTCTCCCGCAACAGACCCAGATTGAGCGGCCACCCCGCATTGGAGCACCTCTACTTTTTCCCGCTTCGTCCTCGCTTACATCCATCTCGGCAAAATGATGCATGAACGGAGACATCCGCAAGAAGACCAGCCGCCACGAAACGCGTCCTAAGTTGACGAGAGGCAGCTCAATAGAGCGGAGCAAGATGAGAGTACAACGCGGCTCAATAGGAGGGCCGCCGTAAAAAGTACGACATGAGCAACGCAAAAAGGACAAGAGGCGGCACCGTCGGCCACCGTCCGTCCACCCGCTGCTGACCCGCCGCCACTCTGCCGCCACCCCGGCGCACACAATCCGACGACGCTTGCTACTTGACGCGGTGCCGCTTAGCCGCCTTGTTGCGCGAGTGGCGGCTCTTTGCGGATTTGGAGCCCTTCTTCACCCCCCCAGCTCGAGGGCGCCTCGGGTCTCTCCTCCGGTTGCCGCGCACGCCCGACGGCGACACGCCCGCGCCCGCCATGGCCACGTCCCCCGGTTCCTGGTCGTGGCCCGCGTCCCGCGCCGCCGCCCCAGCCGAGGCCTCTGCGGCCGCCACGCCCGTCATGGACAGGGTGCCGAGCGGGGGCGCGCCCGCCGGCCCACCCGCGGCGCCCTCAAAGAGCATCGGCAGCTTGAGGGGCAGGTCCTTAGCCACCACCGCCGGCTCCTCCCGCTCCCCAACAAAATCCTGCCGCGGTGGCGTCTCCTTTCGCTCCGCCGCCAGCGCCACGTCCGCCTCGGCCAACGGCCCGTGCACGCGGTTGAGACGCACGCCGGGGGGCGTCGGCACAAACGACGTGAGCGGCACAAAGCCGCCGTGCGTCCATGCAGCGCGGTTGCCACCCGAGCCGGTGCCGAGGCCGGACGTGGTGGGGTCGGGCAGCGGCAGGCCTGCCGCAGAGTAGAGCGGCGCCGCGAGCGCGAGCGTCTTGGACGACGCGGCCGGTTCGAGCACCTGCCGCCGGAGGCCGCGGTAGGTCTTTTTGACCTTGGACCGGAGGGACTTGCCCATCGTGGAGCGACCGCGGAACGGAACAGAAGAGATCAAAAATAAAAAATGCAGGTGGTGGTGGTGGTGTGGTGATACTGTCCACACAGGATGACTCGAACGAGACGCGGGGGAGAAGGGAAGGATGACGGAACAGTGGGAAGATGGACGGTACTGTACGGGCGGGACACGGGCCACGTCGACGGCGACGACAAAACAGCAACAAATGCAACCTCTTTGGGGGGCCACTTTTACCGACGAGTTCAATTGAAATCACATAGTACATTTGAGATCCCATATTTATCCATATTTGACTTGATGCTTCAAACTTTTCTCGGCATGTTTGAAAAGCACTGGGCAGTGCTCCAATTTTCACCTTCGGGACCAGTGCAGCCGAGTTCCTCAGCTGGAAATTTGTCGTCGTTCCATCCATGTGCTGGGGGTGTGAGAAAGCGGGAGGAAGACATGGCGACGGAGAATGTGGAGGGGGGGGGGGGGGGGGGGGGGAAACAGGAAAACAGGGGGGGGGCGGGGCCCCGGGGGGGGCCGGGGACGGGGGGGGGCCCAATACGAGGCACGCCCCGCCCCCCCCCCGAGAAAGAACCACCCGGGGG